>ERZ1034880.7-NODE-7-length-120017-cov-2410.921959_pt1 | contig 120017 bp, 146 predicted proteins | sample MGYA00520630_ERZ1034880 | MGnify/ENA primary metagenome ERZ1034880 (study PRJEB33766, sample SAMN09781725) | gut metagenome | biome: gut microbiome | host: Homo sapiens | place: Madagascar | study: EMG produced TPA metagenomics assembly of the PRJNA485056 data...
AACAACCCTATGGTAGGTGCTACTGTTGCTATCGCTGTAGCTATTGACCTTGCTATCAACAAGAAGTAATTTCTTTGAGATAACAAACAGATAAGTATAAATGATCCCTGCAACTGTATGGTTGCAGGGATTTTTTGTAGCCTAAAGCATAAATCCAGTATGTGGAAGTTACTGGAAATTGTAGCCTATTTCAACCAGAAATGCAGCCTATTTGCAGCCCATTTGTTAAAATCATAAAAACGGCTGCAAAATCCTTATAAGTCACTGTTTCACATCTACTTACAACAAAAAAGTATAACTAAAATGGAAAATCATTGTGTAGTAGTAATCTACTCTCTTAGAGTAAGTAAGAAGAATAAACAGGGGCTATCACCTATAGAAGTTTCCATCTCATATAATAGAGAAAGAATATACTTCAGTACAGGTAAGTTTATCAAACCCTCAGAATGGAACAAACAAAAGCAAATGGTAAAGGGTAGTACTCCGAAAGCACAGTTAATCAATACTTTTCTCATAGAGTTCAGAAACAAAATCTATGAGAAGGAAGTTGAGTTAATGAAGAGAGGTTACATGATAACTGTACACATCTTAAAGGATGCTATATTAAATAAGGTGGAAAGCCTAAAAGACAAGACACTTATGCAAGTAGTTTCTGAGCATAATGAAGAGAAGAAGAAGCTCATTGGAATCAGTGTTGCTTCTGATACTTTCTATTGCTTTGACTATAGCAGAAGATTACTATTGGAGTTTATGGAAAAAGAGTATAAAAGAAATGATGTACTTCTTACTGAAGTAAACATAGGTTTCATACAATCATTCCATACATTTCTCTTAGCAGATAAAGGTATGTCTCAGAATACTTGTGCTAAGCATCTAAAGTACTTGAAAGCTATCATAAACAAAGCTGTTTTAAACAACTATGTTAAATATAATATGATAGCAAATTATAAGGTAGAAAGAGAGTCAGTAGATATAGACTTTCTCAATGAAGAGGAACTAAGGAAAATCATCAACTTTGATACTCCTATTCCTAGATTTGAGAAGGCTAGAGATTTCTTTCTCTTTGGTTGTTTTACAGGTTTATCCTATATAGACATCAAGACTCTTAAACCTGAACATTTTGAAAAAGATGATCAAGGCAGAATCTGGATAAAAAAGAAAAGAGTGAAGACAGGTATTCTATCTAGGATTCCTCTACTACCTATGGCTAAGATGATACTTGAAAAGTATAAAGGTGGAGATAAGTTAATTCCTATACAAGATGCAGCAGACATTAATAAGTATCTTAAAGACATTGCTATACTCTGTAACATAGATAAACATATCACCTTTCATACATCAAGACATACATTTGCCAGTACTGTTACCTTAGCAAATAACATATCATTGGAAGTAGTATCTAAGATGCTAGGTCATACTAACACCAGGATGACTACTCACTATGCTAAGTTACTTGATAAGTGTATAGGTGAGCAGATGGATGCTCTCAGCAACATCTATACAGATGATGAAGATTAAAACAAAAACTCCCCCTGTCCACTGACAGAGGGAGAAAACAAAATTCAAAACTTAAAAACAAAACAAAAAATCATCCTTTACTTAACAATCTCAACAAACCTGTTATCCTGATTCTGCACATAAGGGTTCTTCTCTACTACATCAACATTCAATCTAATTTGCTTTTTTTGAAACCATCTAAAAAGGAAGAACCTCTTAGGAGGGTTAACTGTCTCCTTCTTTGCAGATACTACAATATATTTAATACACTTGAAGGTTGGTTCTACAGTAACAGTTGAAGGGTACTTAAGTCCTACCTTTACTGAATACCATTCATCAGAGAGCAGTGTGTCAATATCAATATGAGAATCCTTGAAGATTGTATCACCTTTCAAAGTGATGGTATCAACCTTGGAGAAACTAGAGGAAACATACTGAAGACTCTTAAGCTTAGAATCCTTTACTTTCAGTTCCTTTCTAGCATCATTCAACTCCTGGAAGATAGAATCATTAGAGTTCTTCAACTGATCAATGGTCAGCTTAAAGGCTCTATTCTTACCCTCTGAGTTACTGAACAACTCACTATATGCTTTAGCATTCTCTACCGCTTCTTTCCATTTTTTATCAGCACTCAGTTTACTTTTAACTAGATAACAATTATTTATAACCGATAGTACTGATAAAACTAGTCCACATATCAAGAAATATTTTATATTTTTATTCATATCTTCTCCATTTAATATTGCAAAGGTACTATAACATTGCATGAATAACAAATACCTAACATTCACAGTTATGCTGACCTAAGAACCACTCTTAAGTATCTACTCACTATCCTATCTATTATTATCTTTGCATCATAAATTATTAAACATAAGGTTATGAAGTTAACAGTAGATAGAAAATGGAAGAAGGAAGGTTACACCATTGGTAAGTTATTTGTTGATGGTGTATTCTTCTGTAATACATTAGAGGATAAGGACAGAGGATTAACAAGTACTATGTCCATTGAGAAGATAAAGGTAATGAAGAAAGCAGCTGTAACAGCAATTCCTACAGGTACCTATAATGTAAGAATGGATGTAGTCAGTCCAAAGTATAGCTCCAAAGAGTGGTATGTAAAGAACTGCAATGGTGCTAGAATGCCTAGGTTAGAGAATGTGCCTGGTTATGCAGGAGTACTCATCCATCCTGGTAACACAGCAGAAGAGACGCAAGGCTGTGTTCTTGTGGGAAAGAATGATGTTGTAGGCAAAGTTACTAAGTCAAAAGACTATTTCCTACAGCTATACAATAAGATGTATTCAGCCTATAAGAAAGGAGAGAAGATTATAATAATCATTAAGTAAGAAAGAGGATGATGGAGATATTAAAATTCTTTTGGCAGCTTCTCCAAACAATAGTTGCTCTTATTTATTTCTTATACCTTAGGTATAAAGATGAGATATTAGATACATGTACTTTCCAAGGAGCAGTAGTATTTATCAAGAAGGAATCTTATGGCAGTGTAACACTTGGTAATCATATATTCCTATCACCTAGAGCTACAGATACTACTATAAGACATGAATGGGGACATACAAGACAGAGTTTACTACTAGGTCCATTATACCTTATAGTAATAGGTATTCCTAGTATTATTTGGGCAACAACCCATAGAGCCATAGCACCTAATAAGCCCTATGATTGGTTCTATACAGAAGCATGGGCTAATAAGTTAGGTGATGTAGATTAGTAATTTCTTTTGTCGTTTTTAATAATTTTAAATTAGAAAGAGGAAGCTGTGAAGTTTCCTCTTTTTTCATATATACCTATTAAGATCAATATCCTCATTACTTAATAACCAAGCATTAAAGGCATAGCCATTGGTATTAACATCTCCTACTATCCCTAAGGCATACTTAATACATCTTCTCTTAGTGAAGCTACATGAAAATAGATTAGTCAAGAATACTATATCTCCAAGAGTAGCACCTGAAACATTATAGTACACTACTCTATCAGAAGCTATTTCTACCTCTGAAGCATTCCACTTGCAATCTAGAACCTTAGCAGCTAACTCTGGAGTAAAGTGTCTACCATGCTTTGCTATATATTTCCTTAATCCTTTCATATTTCTTTTTACTTTGAGTTTTGAATCTTTATGCAAAGATACAATTATTATTCTAATTATCAAAACTTTATGAGAGAAAAGTGAAGGTGTTTTGAAAAAATCTTTGGTATGTATAAAGAATGAGTTTTTGAAAATTATAATGTGTGTATAAAAGGTGAGGATAATACCACACACCACCCCCACCATAATTTGGATTGGGATATACCCCCTGGGGTATTTGCAATCCTGATGGCTGAGGGTGAAGAACAGTAGCCTTCCATTTGCTGATTATAGTTCTACGGCAAATAACCATCTGCATACATGCCTCTAGGGAAAGCACCTGAGGAATTAATGCCTAGCACTAAGAAGTCCTGCTAGGAGGCAACTATCTATGGCAACAGCAAACAATAACATCAAGAACTCTTGGTCTCTCCTTGCATTTGCAAAGGAGTTTGGTCCTAAGATGAGTGTTGGTGACTTTGCCAACCAGGAGACTGGTGAGATGTTCAAGTCCTGCATCTTTGATAACCATGGTACTCTCACATTTGTTGCTTTCAGCAGCAAGCTTGGAGTGCTTTCACCAAAACAGATTGCAGCTCAGAAGAATGAGTTGCAGGTTGTTCTGTGTGAGACAAAGAAAGGAAAGGACATGTACAGTCTCTGCAAGCAGGGTGAGAATACCTGGGAAGAGGTTGACCTTGGATTGTAAGAGTAATTGGGAAGGGCAAAAGCTCTTCCCTTTTTATTAACATCAAACTGAATGAAAAATGAAAAATCTCAGTACAGTAATTGCAATTCTTTGTATGCTTGCTCTTCTCTTTGGTATTAGTATGGCTCTAATAACAGATGATTGCATCTATGTATGTGCAAGCTTAATGTTCTTTATGGTAGGCTTTCCAATAGGAGTAGTATGCAGCCTATATGAGAAGTAACAAAGGGCAGGAGAAATCCTGCTCTTCCTTTTTAACACAACAGCAATGAAAAAGATCATTATCTTTTGCATCTTATCAATGGTAATTGGTATGATTGCAGGCTTCATGGTGTGCCAAAACACCAATAACAATCTTCTTAAAGCCTATGATTCATACAATAAGGCAACAGAGGAATTGCTTGATTCGCTAGACAATCAGTATAACTGGGTAGATGCTTATGACCCTCAGGAATACTATGCATCAAGAGCTAAGCTGGACAGTATTCTATGGAACTAAGGAGAGTGTGGAAACACACTTTCCTTTCTTTTTGCACTTGGTAAGGTTTACAAAATGTACACTTGGCTAGTCTTTCTAGTCTTATAAAGTTAGACTTTGCAAAACATACAACACCTTTAGTCTTTTGAATTTTAAAGCTTAGCAAACATTCAAGAGACACAATACCATTCCTATAACTTGATAGTATCAGGTAGTAACTTAAAAGATTAACAATATGAAAAGAAAAAGAATAAATAGAGCTGCTGTATGCTCAAGTGAGAACTATTCAACTAGTAAAAGAATCCATCTCAGTATGCTTGAAGAGAAGCATTCACACTTCAAGAGTATGACAATCAATGGTGAGATTGTCATTGATGTTCCAGTACTCAAAGGTGATGTTGTAACCTCAAAGTTCAAGACCATAAGAGTCTTTGGTAAGAACATGAGAGTTAGTATTGAGGAATACAATACCTATTGTAAGGAGCTTGGCTTATGAGGTATGAGGTGTATGATTCCTATGGCTGCTTGGTAAGGAAGTTTCCAACTTACCTTGCAGCCTTGAACTATAAGACTACATTTGGAAACACAGGTTGGACTATTGAATATTAGATATGAAAGCATTGGTTTTATATATTACAGCAATACTCACAATAGTAATATTTAGCACAGGAGTAAGCCTTACATGGTTATTCCTGATCTTCTTGGATATGATTTTAATTACTTGGTGCTACAATAATATGACTCTTAGAGAGTTTATTAAATATAGTGGATATTCTACTTGGTATAAATTCTTAAAGGCATAGATTATGGGTAAAGAGATTTGGATATTGATAGTAAGTATATTGATACTTGCAGTCATTGGTTTAGCATTCCTGATTCATCAGGCTCCTGCAATAGGATGGATATTATCCATTCTATTCTGGATAGGAGTTATTAGATACTGGAATAAAAAGAAATAGCTAGTCTTCACAGGCTAGCTATTTTTCTTTTAGAACTTCTAACAGTTTCTTCATATTATTATAGGAGTGAAAGTCACTAGATACCAATCTTACTACCCTTACTTTAGGGTAATGCTTTTAGATATTAAATCATATCAACAGAATTTAAATGATACAATGTTGGTGATTCTGGTATAACTTATTTTTAATCAATCTAGAGTTACTAAAGTAAGAATTACTTAGATCTACGGGGTCCCTGGGGATACTCCTGCTTAAACCCCAAGGATGTGGCTTATTTCATCCACCTATATTTCAAGCACTTTTACCAGTCTCTGCTTCTCTCTCAGTATACCAAGAAAGTGTTCTCTATTTCTAGAGGTTTAGCAATTTTCACCCCGTTCATCCCTGATGATATTTATAGTATACAACTATTATTACCATTCTGGCTACTCTTTGGTTATGACCTCAATAAATACCACAAGTAATCCTTCTCAGGATATTTCTCAATAGCAGACATGTGGGTAATCGTCTTGTAGGCAAAAGCCTTTGTAAGTCCCCTCTATTAAGGTAAGTAGCATAAAAATACTATCAATATAGCCATAGCTATGTAATTCTTACTCCAGCACTTTCCAGAAGGAAGTTATATCATACTTGTCCTTGGTAGCCGAAGCACTGCAAATATACAAAAAAGATTTCTACTTACCAAACACTTAAAGAAAATACTTAGATAATTAAAGTTAAAACAACACATCACAGCTAGTCTTTGTAAATAAAATAGAAATCCCTCGCGCGTACCTAATATATAACATATTATAATATAATAAGTAATATAAGTATTGTAAAATAAAAGAACTATAGAACTTTATAAGTATTCAAGGGACACATCACCACCCCTATATCTTGGAGGGATAAAAAATACTTTATCCTTCATAGAGTTTTATAGATTCTAATAGGTTTGACTGTCCTAGAGGAATTAATAGTATATTGCAGTCAGTTAGTTGTTCTCTATAAATAACAGTGCTCCTGAGATGGAGATAATAGTATGGCTACTAATAATGGTCCAGTTATGCAGGGTATTAAGAACAGTTGGTCACTTTTAGCATTTGCTAGAATGAAAGGCAAAATGCAGGTAGGTGAGTTTGCTAATAGTGAGACTGGTGAAACATTCAAGAGCTGTATCTTCACAGACCCTAATGATGCTAGTAGTAGATGCTTTGTAGCATTCTCTTCTAAGCTTGGTGTTCTTACTCCTCAGCAGATTGCAGCTCAGAAAGATGAACTTCAGGTAGTAGAGCTTGAGAGTGGACATTATAGCTTGTGTAAGCAGGGTGCTAACTCTTGGGAAGATGTTGACTTGGGTATCTAATTGCACAGTGTAAACAGTTGTGCAATAAGCTTGTAAATTGTTGTTAGTTAGATAGTTAAGTGTGTAAGAGTCGTGGAAAATATCCTTCACCAACCCCTTGTTGGTTAGGAAAAATCCACAATTCTGCACACTTTCTTTATTCTATCTCTCATTTTACTGCTCCTTACACCTCTACTCTACTATTCTCTAAGCTCAACTAGCTATTCTTTTTGACTAAGAGTTTAGCTTTAGATTACAAATTTTAATTCAAATCCCTTTAAATATTACAATTATGTTCGATCAAATTAAAAATAGAAAAGGAGAAAAGCTATATATCCTTACAACAGTGTTTACTAATGATATTATGCCTCATATTACAGTAGATACTTGGGAAAACTGTAAGAAGAAATTTGAAAGTTTCTGTCAAGAGGTTAACAATGATAGATTTTTCTCTCAACTTATTCATAAAGAAATTGATGAAGAAGCCTATAAAGCAGAAGCATCAATGAGATGCAACCAAAAAGGTTGGGGAGCTGATTTCTTTAGATATATGACCATTAACCCTTTATATACAGAAGCTTGGTAAGATATATACACTACATCATAGAATGGACTAATGGAGCCAGGGAATCTATCCATGGCTCCAACTATAGTAATGCCCTCAGACTCAATGGTATTACTCCTGAAATGAAACATAATATCATTGACTATGAGATAGTATAAAACAATAAAATACATATAATTATGCCAATTATTAGAACATTAAATGAGGTAAAGAATAGCAAATTACATGATGCTATTCTCTTAACTACTCTTACAGGTAATAGTAAATATAAGTTTGATAAATGTTACATTGACCCTAGTAATGAGTGCGCAATTTACTTCAAAGGACATCTATCCCATAGAGATATACAAAGTTTCTTTTTTAATCTTAGAGATGATATTACATCATCATCTAAGATTGAAGATGAAGTGATTGAAGCTTTCAAGGATTATGAGTATGATTATGACAATAACACAACAGCTATCTATACTAGAGATGGTTGGAAGTATTAAGATAATCAAGTAGGTAGTACTCTAGTACTATCTACTTATTAAAAACAATAAAATTATGAATATACAATTATCAAAACAACTATTAGATGCTATTATAGCTGCATACAATAAAGAGTATGATTCTATAGAAGCATCAGATATAGATACTTTAATTTTAGGTGTTCCCTGTATAAAGATAAATAGTACTCTAATTGACTGGGAAATGGTTAATACTAATATGCAGTAAATAACAATAAATACACTTTAAATATGAAGAAATTAGCAAATATTGATGATTTAGAACTAGAGTTATGGCTTAGACAGAGAAACTCTGGTTCTATATATTGGAAAACTAGAAGTGATAAAGAAATATCTATAAAGGATATACCTAATGCTCATTTAGTCAATATTATAAATATGTTACATAAAGAAGAAGATCTCTTTGAAGAAGAACTTGAAAATACAAATTTAACTACGCTTAATGCTTAATGATTTTATTAGTAATTATAACTATCTGGTACTCTATTTAGATACTCTCAACTTTAAATGCTTTGCAGGTTTTACTACCAAAGAAGAAGCTAGAAAGTATCTAAATGAAATATCCAAGCAATATATTACAATAGGCATTGCGGAGCTTGCAAAGCCTATTAGTTATTAATATTTTAAGATGGAAACTAAATGAATACAGGTGATTTTTATGCAGTAGGAATAGCTATATGTGCTTTCCTTCTTCTCAGTATTTCATATATAGCATGGATGACCTATGATGTCTGCAAGAAAAAGTATCTAGTATTGTATTACATAAGTATGGTACTTTGTGCTGGAATTATAGTATATTGCTACATTAAGAATAATACTGCTTACAAAGAAGTATATTACTTAGAATATACAATATATTATCCAGGTAATACCTGCAAGTTTAAAGTAGATTCATGCAATCATGTATATGCTAGTTCTGACAGAGGAACAAATCATATTAGATACTATAGTATTCCTAAAAAGGATACTTATGGTACTGATACTACTGCTCCTATAGTTATTAATAAAATAATAAAGAAATAATATGAAACCAATACTTTTATTAGATAACACAAACCACATTATCCGTGAGTTTGATACATATAAGCAGGCAAATTGTTTTAGACTAGTGAATAATAGACCTGACTGGTCAATAGCATCCAGAAAGTTATTCTGGAATGGCCAAAGATATTACTCTTAACAATATGACGGGAGACGCCTATGTAATCATGAGTATATAGGACAGGTGATAAGATGAAAAGGTAACACAAGATGATTGTAGGTAAAAGCTTTTTGACTAATAGCAAATTATTAGTAATAAGTCGGTACATCAAGTAGTCAAAGTACGTTCAATTCGTAAGTCTCCTTCATTAAATATAACTGAATTATGGAAAGAAAAGTAGGTGAAATATTTACTTATAAAGGTAAAACTTATCAAGTAATAAAAGGTTGTGGATGTATAGGATGTAGTTTTGTTAATAGATGTTATAACTTCTTATACAAGATTCACGGTGCTTGCTCAAACATTTATAGAAAAGACAATATTAGCGTAGTATTTAAAGAAGTAAATAATATGGAAATAAAGAATAATCAATTAACTATTGAAGTTCCTGAAGGAATGGAGATAGACTTGGAGAATAGTAATTTAGTCAATGGTATCATTAAGTTTAAGAAGAAGCAAGATATTTTACTTAGCGATGTTTATAATGAATTAAATGATACCGATATTTCAGTAAACACTTATTTTGGAAACGAAATAAAACTTAAAGCTTTAGTCAAATTAATGAATATTGCTAAGTATTATAACAATGACTGGCAACCAAACTGGAGTAATTCTAAAGAGAATAAGTATTGTATTAAATTTGATTACCATAAAGATAGATTCTATGTGGACTATAATAATTCTATAGGTGCTGGTGATGTTTTCTTCAAAAACTCAGAAGATGCTAGAGCTGTAATAAACAATCCTAATTTCAAGAGTATACTTAATACTATTTACAAGAACTAATTATGGATTCAAGACAACTTACTAGCTTACTATCTCTTATAGCAGATACCTATGAAGCAAACTGCTATATGGGAAGTAAGCTCAAACATGAGTACACTATAAAGAAGTTAAAGGGTAAGTTCCCTACTCTTACAGATGCTCAGGTTAAGCATATTCTTAGAATAATATAGTAGTAACAAAAAGAAAAAACTATGCAGAACAAAGAAATTCTTGAAGCTTTGACAAAAGCAGTATCAGAGTACGGATACTCTAAGTATTCATTTGTAATTGACAATAACCAGATTGATAAGGTTATTGGAGGTGCAAAGGATATTTTAGAAGTCAACAACTACCTTATCAAGAATGTAGAAATTGTCTTCAATACAGCACAGGTAGTTGTTGTTAGAAGTAATACCTACACTCCTGCTTATGGTTGGGATAGTAGTGATAGTGCCTTAATGCTCTCTTGCATAAAGAGAGTATATAGAGAAGAAGAGTTGATATTCGATTGTACTACAAAAGAATGATTACTCTCTCACAAATAAATCAGTATGCCAGTACCAATGGTATTGGTGATAGTACTGATATATTCTCTATCCTATCTCAGATGCAGTTAGAATATAAGACGATTTCTCCAATAATGGAGAAGCCTATACTAAATGCATCTAAGGTAGAATACTCAACACAGGATGTTTTAGATTTATTTAGCACATGATTAAAATAATCAAAGAAGATAAAGTATATCATCTCTATCTTAATCAGAAAGACGTTTGGTTATCTGAAGATGAGATGATAGAGTTACAAAACCTTTTAAATAACAGATAATATGGATAGATCAGATTTACAGGCAATGCTTAGATTTGCCTCTCAGAATAATATGATGAATAGATCTTTTATTCAGGTCTTCAAGTGGTATAACATTCAATACTCATTGGCATATAATGAGCATACTATGAATCTTATGAATATTTAGTATGGATATAAAGATTACAGCTATTGTATGTATAGCATTAGTATTAGTTACTGGAACATGGATAGGTTATTATACTAACTGGTTTATTCATGTTATAGTAACTTTATATGGCTGGTATCCAGTAATTCTCTTTGAACTACTGATACTAGTTATGTTCTCAGCTTTAGTAATAACACTTAAATAAGAAATCATGGAATACGAAAATAAGTTTGTAGGTTTAAATCCAATTGATTCAGACTCTACTAATAACTATAGTACAACAACCACACCAAGTGATGCTTGGTATAATTAATGATAAGTATGAAAAAAGAATTAAATATATCAGAAATTCTAAAGGGTAAGCCAAAGGGTGTAAGATTGTACTCGCCTATATTTAGTGATTGTACATTTAGTTTTATACAAGGTGTAACTGATGCTATTTGTGTAATAGCAAATAATAATAGAGAGTTTTTTGATTATAAAGGTTTGTACTCTCCTACTGGAGAACGCCTATTATTTCCTTCAAAATTAATGCGTAACTGGTCTAAGTTCCAAGGAAAAAAAAGGCGATGTACTAGTAAGCAATGATGGCGGTACAGAGGTTATCTTTGACAAATGGTATGATGATACCTATACCAATTTCTATGGTAAGCATTATCTTGATAGTGAAGATGAAAATAATATTAAGTATAATGAAGCCTTCCTTTGTACAACCGAAAGGTATTCTCTTGAAGATAAGGGTGCTGCACAGACCTACATCAACACTATAGAAGAGCGTTTTGGTGGAAAGCTGAATCGTGAAACCTTAGAGATTGAGAAGGCTCAGTCGTTCAAGGATGGGGATGTTGTTACCATCATGCCTCATATAGGAGATAAGCTTATCTATCTTTTCAAAGTAGAAGATGATGAAAAGTATTATGGTCATGCTTTCCTTGATGGAAATATAGCTATTGTTAATGAGGATAGTTATTGCCAAAAAGATTTTAGTACAGCTCTTCCATCTACAGAAGAAGAAAAGCAGCGGCTCTTTAATGGTCTTGCAAAGAAAAACAAGGCATGGGATTCAGAGAAGAAAGCTATCGTTGATTTGAAGCCAAAGTGGACTCCAAAGCCATTTGATAGAGTGATAACTAGAAATGCTGCTGATGATGTATGGACTGCAAATATTTTCAGTCACATGGATTCACATGGAGAATATGTCACTATTGCTTGTGTAGGTGGTTATACCTATTGCCTTCCTTACAATGAGGAGACGGCAAAGCTAATTGGTACAACTAAAGGTGTTGAGGGTTAAGATATGGAAGATAGCAGAGTAAGAATAATAGCTAATTTTCATGTTAGCCTTGAATATAATGACAGAGGTTATAGTTGTATCTCTGAAACAAAGAGATTGTGGTCTGATGAAAATGGAAAGGTAACAGAAGATGTTGTAGATGAATGGGAGGTACACTTTACAAAGTCTATATTAGAAGCAGATTTCTCTGTACGTAAATGCAATGTAATTTGTACTTCCTTCTTTAAATTAGATAACAAATAAATAAAGTATTAAGTATGATAGACGATAAGAAAATAGAAGAAGCTACTAGAGATTATATCAACAAAAATGGTTATTTTGTCAAAGATGAAGAAGATCCTTGTGTTGATATAGAGTTTGCTTATAAAGAAGGAGCTAAGTGGGCTATCAATGAGTTCTTGAAGGACTTGTGGCATCCTATTAGTGAAGAGCCAAGAAAAGATGTTTCCATTATGGTAGAAACATATAATGATAAGAATATGTTTTACTATGTTTGGAACAGATGGCAAGATAACTTTTATCCATCCTGGACTGACGCAATTCTCTGTAGTAGGGTTTCTCGTTGGCTATATATTGATGCTTTATTCCCAAAGGAAGGAGGTGAGCAATGATATATCCTGATGTTGATGGCTACTATCATTATTATATGTATTCAAAAGAATCTCTCCCAAAGGTTCCTATTATTGACACAACCTCTCCAAAGGAATATGGTCAGAAACTTTTAAATAGAAAGCGAGGTAGAAAATGAAAGAGCTTAAAGATTTACAAGTTGGCGATGATGTGTTGGTTACAGGTATGTCTTACAGACGTATCTCCAAAATTGGTAAAGTAACAAAGACTCAGATTGTTGCTGACAACGCTAAATTCAGAAGAGATTCGGGCTGGCAATGTGGTAGTGATAGATGGAATCTTAGAAGAATATCTGTTCCTACAGAAAAGCAAATAGCAGAAATTAAAGAAGATAATCTTCGTAAGACTCTCATCTACGCTATCAGCTCTTTTGATTTCAAACACTTATCAACAGATGAGTTAAAACAAGTATACAATATTGTAAAAGGCAAAGAAAGTGAAAGAGCTTAAAGTTGGAGAAAGAGTAACCCTTGAAGTTACCGAGACAGATAAAGAATCTTGTAAAGGTTGCTTCTTTGATAGCAAGAAATTTTGCGAAGTATGGCAGCAATATCCTTGTAGCATCAAAGAACGTTCAGACCACAAGAATGTAATCTTTAAAGAAGTTAAGAAATAAAGCGTATGAGCTACGAATCAAGAAGCAGATGTAAGGAAAGACAGATTACACCTTGTGGAATTTGTCCTTTGATGTTCAAGTGTCCTTATGATGAAGATAAGGATAAGTATAATAATCACAAAGAGTAAAGCGTATGGAAAAAGAAATATCTGAAAATGGTATATTTTTTATAAATGAGCTTTCTTCAGCATCAAACAATATTCGTAACATGGCTTTGAATTTTGCATATAATAATAGTAAATTATCAAAAGCAAATGTTGATTGCTATGAAGCTGGATTTAAAGAATCTCAATCTAGGTTCTTTGATACATTATGTAAAGGTGTAGAAATAATGAAGAATCGTTATTCTTTAGAGTTAAACAAAGCTGATATTGAGTATGAAAGAGAATACTATAAAGATGACAGTACTTTGTGTAGATGTAATAAATATAATGCTATTCTAGACAAGTTAGAAGAAGCTATACACATGATTAAACAATTATAATTTTCGTAAAAGAGTATGGATAAGTCAGAATATATTCCAGGAGATTTGGCTTTTCACTATATACCAAAAACCACAATAAAAAGTATGTAAAAGTATATGTTTGCTCTATAAACAATGCCTTATCATTAGAAGATATGGATGGAAAGCTATATGATTATATTGGGGAATTATATCCGATTCCTCTCACTCCAGAGATTCTAGAGAAGAATGGATGGAAGAAATCAAAGATAAATGATTGTGCATACTTCTATTACAAAGACGGATTATTTCTTACTTATACATCGAAAGATGGTAAGTTTTGGTTTGACGACTTTGATTATAGTAGCAGTATATGCGTAGAACTTCCTTATGTACATAGCTTGCAGCACCTTCTCTTCGGTCTTGGGCTTAACTCAGAAATGGAGGTGTAGGTATGAATATAATCACATTTGGCAAATATAAAGGTATGCCAGTTACAAGAGTTCTTAGAATTGACCCAAGTTACTTTAGATGGTGCAAGAACAATGTTCGTGGGTTCAAATTTTCTAAAAGAGACTACGAAATATACTTGGAATGGTTATCATTACAGCAAAATCATTTACAATTCACAGGATATTCTGATGATATGGGTAATATCAGATTTCTTTTTAGCAAAGTGGAAGAAGGTAAGTTTGATGCCTATTCTGATACAGAGTATCTTACTAAAGAAACATGTGGTGAATATCTGAAAAGTACAAAAGAACATTATTTTAATAAACATGCTTAACCGCCGCCTTCGGGCATAATAATAATAGAATATGATACAGAACATAATAAAAAAGGTGCTACGTAAGTGGCTAAAGAAGAAACTATATAATAGCAATCATCTATTAACCACCAACATAGCACGATTTGAATGGGTTTACAATTCACCTCTTCACCAGTGGAGAGATAGAATTTGGATAGTTACACATACCAAACACAGAGATATGGATTTGTGTAACAGATACTTTGAATATTTTACAGATAACTCTTAACCATCCTGCAAAGGATATAAATGTAAGTAATATGAGTTTTGAAGTTCCTAAAAGTCGTTTGCTGGCTTTACTAAAAGCCGAAGCTGAACTTGGACTATTAGAAGATTATGGAGTTGACAACTGGGATTGTTATGAAGATGCAATAAAAGATACAGCTTGTGATGGCAAATATGCCGTTAACAATCTTTCGGATGATGAACTCCTTAGTGAGTTTAAGGAAATAGAGTAACTAACCACCCTCTCCTGTAAAAGGGAGAGGGTAAAAAGAATAGAATATGAAGAAAAGAAAGATAAGCAAGTGGCGCATCAAGCGTGGAGTAAACTTCTCTGATGAAATGCGTAAAGGTAAGTATGGGTGGAATGAATCTGCTCATCTAGGTTGGTTTTAATTAATGAGAATATGGCAAAGATTATTTATTTTGGAACAAATGGGAAATCAGGGCACTATCCTATTGGTATTGATGAGTCTCTGAATGAGGACGAGTACAAAAAATGGTGTGAATGTGACAATGAAGTTTGGATAGATAATATCAGAAAGAATCCTGGTCGTCATTTAATAAAACACTATGGAGAAGTTTACACCAATTATAGTGTTCCATTTTCTGTAGATGATGCTAGAGGTGGTAGTCATACCGAGCTATTTTGGAAAGGCATTCATACAGAAGAAGAAATCATCAACTTGATAAAGAATGATTCGTTTTTATCAAATCAGTTCAAATTAAAGGAGGATAAACAATGAGCGTATATGTAACAATAGACTTGGATAGCTTGATGTGCAAGCTGTCTAATAAAGAATTATATGATTTCATGATTGAAACATTCCGTGATAGAGTTCCTGATGAATCTCATGTAAGCCTTATAACAGAAATGTTTAAGGTTATGTATGATACAGACCAAGAAGATGCACTTGCAAAAATGGTTTCCGACATGCAAGAAACAAGACCAAAGCAAGTATCTCTAGTATGGGTATCTGTAAATGATAGACTTCCACCAGTAGATAAAGAAGCTGTTGTTCTCACTACTGGTGGTGAAATATGCTTCGGACATATAGTAGACAAAAAGATAGCCAAAGACTACAACGGATGGAATATCCCTGACGTAGAATACTGGCTACCATTCGTTGACCCAAAAGATAAATGATTATGGATTTTATGAACTCAGAGCGTAAGGCACGTAAGCCACACAAATGTTATATGTGTGGTTGTACTATAGAAGCAGGAACCAAATATGTCAGGCAGTTTAATACAGAATATAGGTCTGCAATCTGTATGCACAAGGAATGTGAAGAACTCCTAAGTCACGAAGGCTTTTATAATGAAGATGACTATGGAACAGATGATGACTTCTTTCACAATGCTATCTTTGATTATGTCAATGAGCACCATTTGTCCGATAATGGTGAAGCATTTGATGATGGTTGGGATGGTGATAATTATCACTTGGTAAAAATGATTTTAAAAGAATTAGAAGTATGACTAGAGAAAACGTAAAAAAGAACATGAATATTATCTCTGCCTTTGCAGAAGGTAAGATTATTCAAATCTTAAATGAAAGAGACAGATGGGTTGACCTAACAGAAAGAGAAGGTTTACCAATGGGAACTTTGGAAGAAGAACCTAACAATTTTCGCATCAAGCCAGAGCCAAAGTACCGCCCTTTTTCAAATGTCAGAATTGCTGGATAAATATGAAGAAGAGGAAAACATCAAGAATGTACCAGATTTTGAAGATGCATTTATGGAAACTTTAATCGAACTTTGTAAAGGACAAATTCGATAAAAAAGAAATAATGTATGAATATAGCAATTTTATATCTTAGTATTAGTTTTATCTACATCTTGCTTGTTTGTTTGGATGGAGAAGATGTAAAACCAAAATGGAAACAAAGCCTAGCTGACAAACTAGGTGTTAAACCAAATATAGAAGTTAGATACATAGAGCCACAAATCGTTAAGCTTCATTCAAGGGTTGCAATGTCACGTTTTGAAATGGAGTACTATGGTCGTGATAAATCTAGCATGGAACAATTGAGGAGAAGAGCAATAGAAAGTGTGTACGATGGAATTCTTAAGGAAATGAAGGCAAACAGACTGATTTTCATTTCACAATATAAAGATCTTTATAGCAACAACATTATTTATGAGGGAACATGTAGTATTTATAAAAAATAGCATCTTATGAAGAAATATGAATACAAAATAGAAGCTTATACCTTTAAAGTATCTATAGCCTTAGCAGCGAATATAGAAAGAACTTTAAACAAAGAAGGGGCTGAAGGTTGGGAATTAGTGAACTGGCAGCTATGTCCAGAACCACTTGATACAACATCCTTAACCAAAAATACACAGAAGTCACTTAATGTTCTTGCAACTTGGAAAAGAGAAGTAAGTCATAATAATATAAAAGAATAAGTATGGGAAAATATATTATAAGAATTATATGCTTAGTGTTTTGTATAGGTACAGCATTAAGTGCCATTGAATGGTTGCTCACTTTGAGTAACACTGCTGCTAATATTGCAGGAGCCTTCCTATCTATAGCAGTTCTATGGATTGGTGGAGAAATATTTTTCAAATTAATAAATAAAGCAAGTGAAAATGAAGATTAAAGTAATTACATGTATGATGGCATTAATTGCCATGTTAAGTATGACATCCTGTGGATATGAAAGAGTAGATGCAGGTTGTGAAGGTATTAAGGTAAATCTCTATGGCTCTGACAAGGGTGTAGATGATGTTTCATTAGTTACTGGTGCTGTATGGTATAACCCATTTACTGAGCAAGTTTATGAGTATCCTACCTATGTCCAGACTATTGACTATCCTGCATTTACTATCAATGCTAAGGATGGTTCAGAGTTTAGTATTGATCCAACTATCTCCTTGAAGATTGTTGACGGTAAATCTCCTCAGGTATTCAAAAAGTATAGAAAAGAGCTTAAGGATGTTATTAATGGAACACTCTTTAATTATGTAAAAGATGCTTTTAGAATCCAGCTTAATAAATATACCACAGATGAGATTGTATCTAATAGAGATATGGTAGAGAAAGCTATTGAAGCACATCTTTCTAAGGCATTACTTAAAGAGAATTTTCAGTTAGAGCAGCTTACTTCTGGATTAAAGTATCCTAACTCTATTGTAGAAGCTGTAAATGCTAAGAATGCAGCCATTCAGAAAGCTCAAAAGGCTCAGAATGAGTTAGCTGTAGTTAAGGCAGAAGCAGAAAAGAAGGTAGTTGCGGCTCAGGCAGAAGCAGAAGCTAATAGACTTAGAACACAAGCTTTGACTCCTATGATTCTTAAGCAGCAGTGGATTGAGAAATGGAAAGGAGACATTCCTACTGTTATTACAGGAGGAAATGGAAGTGTATTTCTTGATGTAAGTAAAATGGGAAATAAATAAAAGTATATGATTTGGATTATAATTGGTTTATTGTCCTTTGTTCTACAAATATACATTTTAAAGAACACTTGGACAGATAGTGATACAGGATTAACTGAATTTAGATGGGAACATGCTGAAAAATTAAGCATTCCTCTTTATGCAGCCATCCTAATGTTCTTATTATGTATGATACTAATTCTAAGTATTGCTGAGTTTATTATGTTTTGAATAGTATGGTTTAAGAAATATATGGATGCATGTGACTATATTTCTTGGAGATACTATACATATTGGAGATTCAAAGATAAATTCCTTTCAAGAAAAATCTAAAGAAATACAACAATGGTAAAAGGTAAGCAAAGACATTGTTGGAGCTGTATTAATTATCCTGTTACAAATACAAAGTGCAGGATAATTAATATTTCAGTTACAGCAAATAGAAAAGCTTGTAAGGCTCATAAGTATGATCCTACATTCAGAAGTGAACAATTAAGAAATATATAATTTAGTATATGGTCCTATAACTCAGCGGTCTAGAGTAGCTGCCTCATAAGCAGAAGGTCGGAGGATCATAACCCTCTAGGACCACTATTATTATTTAAAGGGTTGAAATGGGTTAAACAGAGAGTAGTGACGATTGGTTATTGCTCTTCTGTTTTTCTCTATTCATTAAAATTAAAATCATTATGACAGTAGAAGAACAGGCAACCTTAGACATCAAGGATGAGCTAAGGAAAGGAAGTAAATGCTTCCTGGCATTCAGAAAAAAACTTAATCCTATCATGGATAAGTTAGTAGAAAACTATACTAAACTTCAGGAGGAAGAGACTCATGGAAACAATATTTAAAGTAGGTGACCATATAGTCCCCAAGATTCCAAATAGAGGTTTAGAGAGTGCAACAGTAACTAGAGTAGATGATAAGAACTATTATCTCAAGATTCTATGTGGTGTTGCTATACTCCCTATAGGAGCACAAGTAAGTTATAAATTAGAAAATCAAGATTAATATGGAACAGCACATTAAGACAAATGCACAGTTGATGGCAAGATGCTTCTTCAACAAGATTACAGGTAAAGTAGTATTTGAAGATTTCACAGGATACTACCCTACTATGAAAAGTAAGAGACTTTTTAAATAAGAGAACTATGGAGAGACAGAAAAGATATATCACGTTCTATACTCTTCATAAAGAACATATACTTCCATCTGTATATCAGTATGGACTTATGTGTACTAGAAGCTGGTGGAAATGTTTAAAGTTTGGTTTAAGACATATAGTAGAAGGACAAGCAATCTTCTTTACTATTGAAAAGGTTAAGCCTAAGAAGACTTCACATTTCCATTAAGAGAAGTTTAGATCGTAAGTTAGATGTTTTGTAGTAATTCATATAATACGTAAATTTGCACTGATTAAAGTCATTGCGCACTTTTTAAAAGACAAATGATTGAAAATGTTTGCTTCTACCATCTGTGAAGACAGTAGAAGCTATTAGGTCTAGTAGTTCAACTATAGATGAATTTCTTTAGTCTGGGCACAAGGGGTTGGAGACCTCTCTAGACCACAATGTCCATAATTTAAATTAATAACTATTCCTTATAGAAGGAATTTAGTCAAAAGCAAGTTAATTATTGACTTTCTCTACTGTGAAGTATGGAAGGTATTTGCTCCATTAGCTCAACTGAATAGAGCAAGGGAATTCTAATCCCTGGGCTGCAGGTTTGAGTCCTGCATGGAGCACAATAATTTTCATTTCAAAATTAAATTCAATATTCATAGTTCTTTATGGTCTGTGAAGATAGTAAAGAACCACTTACTCCTTTAGCTCAGTGGTTAGAGCAATAGATTTTTAATCTATGGGTCATGGGTTCAATTCCCATAGGGAGTACTAAGTTTCAAACAGTTAAATTTAGAAAGATATGATTTGGTTTATTGTTATTTTATTGTATGTAATTGTAGGTATTCTTACCTATAAGTATATCATTAACAAATGGGATAATACAAAGTTTGAGAAGGTATGGTTCAGCTGTGTATGGATTGCATTTATTCCTTTGTATGCTATTCATTTGTTGTACAATAGGAAGAACTAATGTATCTCCTACTCCCTTTCATAGGGAGTTAATTGACTGATTAGCTCAACTGCACAGAGCAACAGTTTCCTAAACTGTAGGTTGAGGGTTGGATTCCCTCATCAGTCACAAGTAGTTGTGAAGTTATAAGATTGTTAGTTATTAGTTATTATGTAGATAATACAGTGGTATTAAAAATGTTTTGATAATATTCATAAGCAAATTGTGTGTGAAAAATCGGCTAAGTCTCCTTTGTTGTGATAACAAGGGAGACTTTTTAGTTTGTAATAATCTGTATGTCGCTTGGACATACATATCATATAATTTAATTCTTTAAATAATGAACAGAACAAACAAAAAATGGACTGCTGAAGAGGAAGATAAACTTCTTCGGCAAGTGAGGGCTTTTCCTCAGAATTTAACAAAATGTTTTCTTATTGTATCAGAAAGCATTGGTAGAACTCCTCAGGCAGTTGCCAATCATTGGTATACTGTAGTATCTAGGAAGCCTGATTCCACTTGTTTCTTTACAGCATCACCAAAGCATGTATCTAGAAATAGAAAGAATGGTGAAGGTGTGGAGAGTACTAGAAGTATCTGGCAGCGTTTAATGCAAGTAATCCGTAATTTATAAGCCTTATGATTGCAGAGAAAAATATCAATGCTCTTCTTTCTCAATGGAAAGAGAGATTGAATAAGGATGATTACTCTGATGGGTACAAATGTGCCCTTGGAGAATGTGTGTATGACCTGATGATTACCCTTGATAAAATCAAGGAAGAAGAGAAAGCTAACCTTGAAGAGGTAATAGCTAATCTTCCTTCTAAGGAAGTAGAGGATTATCTTATGGGTCTAGAAGCTGATGAAGAACTTTCTAGAATGGATGCTCATGAGTCAGTTGCCTAAAGAAGGAATCTTCATTAGAAGAGGTAAGAAGGTTATTGTATGTAATTCCTATGGAGGTAATACCTGTAGGTTATGTACTTTCTACAATAAATCTATATATGATTCCAGATGTACTATTCCTAATGAATGTGCTTTAGGCAAGGATTTATATTATAAAGAAGTAACTGATTAAATAATGACTAGAGAAGAAGTTTATTCTGAATGTTTGACTAAGCTGGAGAAGTCTGATTTCTTATTGTTGGAACTTGCTACAGGAATGGGTAAGTCCAAACAAGCGATAGATATTATCAACTATCTGGTAGAAACTAAATATCAAGGGAAGCATACATCCATGCTTCTCTTGGTAGCAAAGACGGTACATAAGCAGACTTGGAAAGATGAATTCAAGAAATGGGGAGGTATCAATGTTGATGAACTTACCATTGAGTGCTATGAGTCTTTGAAGAAACATGAATATGAATCCTTTGACTTTGTTGTTATGGATGAATGCCATCATCTTCATAGTGATAAGCGTCTGGATCTCTTTAGTACTCTTACTTATGGCCATGTCATTGGACTGAGTGCTACTATTCCTAAGAAGCTCAAGCAATATTTCCAATATGAGTATGCAGCAGAAGTAGTAACCTGTAGTATAGTTGATGCCATTGAGGATGAAGTTCTTCCTGAACCTCAGATTATCCTCTACCCTCTTCAGCTTGATAATGTTCGTCCTACAGAATCCATAGAACTCAATCCTAAAGCAAAAGGAAAGACTTACTATGGTAACTATAATGAACTTTGGAAATACAGAAAGATGAAAGTCCATGCTATCATATCCTGTACGCCTAGACAGAGAGTAAATGAGTATAATTCTCAGATACTCTATGAAAAGAACAGATATATGAGAACTAGACAGGACTTTCTAAAGAATAAATGGCTGTTTGATTGTGGTGAGAGAATCAAGTATTTGGCTAACTTGAAGAATAATATAGTATTGTCTATTCTTCAAAGGCTAGAGAAAGAGAGAACCATTATCTTCTGTAAGACCATAGAGCAGGCAGATATTCTAGGTAAGTATAGCATTCATTCAAAGAACAAAGACTCTGATATAATTTATAATAACTTTAATGCTAAGAAGATTAATCATATAGTATCAGTCAATGTTCTTAATGAAGGTGCAAACCTGGTAGATTGTAAGTATGCAGTATTTGCTAACTACTCTTCCTCAGAGATTTGTAGTGCTCAACGTGTAGGCAGGTCACTGAGACATAAGTCTCCTGTTATCATTCTTCCTTACTATGAGACTACAAGAGAAGAAGAAATAGTGAATACAATGATAGAGAGTTTTAAAGAAGAATCCATTCATAAGATTCATTCTTTAAAAGAATTAGATAAGTTTATACAATAATATTAAATACTAGACGTTTATGAAAAAAGAAATGTAATCAAGAAATGAGTATAGATAAGCCAACACATATAGACTTAGTAGAAGAATGCTGCTTTTATGAGGGATTCTATTCTTTATCTTTTAGAGATAGAATTATGTATGATTTAGGGTATGTCAAGATTATTTTCTCTACATACTCTAAGGAACTGGATGCTCTGTTAGATGAGGAACTTGAAGAAAGAATAAACTCTATAAAGAAGCCTTGGTGGAATGGCATCTATTATAAGATACTAGAAGATAACAAAGGTATCTTGTTTGTACTTTTCCTAGTGCTCTACATGGTAGATTTTATCTGTTGTGTTCTCAGAAATCTTTGTAGGATGTTAAGCAAATTAGTTAATAAGCATTCCTTTTGTAGAAATCAAGAAAAGTAAAAAGTATGAATATATTCAAGAAACTATTTCATAGGAGAGAAGACACCGTAACTCCTATGAGCATTTCTCCATATAAAGAGTTATGCAATAACATCATTGAGGAATGTAGAAAAGGAAGACTAGACTTTTGGGATGTAAAAACATTGTTCAGAATATTTCCTTTTAAGTCTACTGCAACTCCTCCTATTGAGGAAAATTTAGACTCATGTGTTAAAGCACTTTATACTTATTGCTTGCATGAAGCCTTTATTGATGAGCATATTAGTCTCGATGAATTTCGTAATGGTAAAGGTGTAAGTGACGAAGATGCTCCTTATTGGGGAAAAGATCAAGAAAAATAAATCAATGAAATAATGGCACAATCCTTCATTGGGTTGTGCTTTTAGCATTTATAAAGATATGAAACATGAAAATAACAATAGATACAGAAATACTGCAAAGGAACAACCTTACCCTTGGTGAATTTCTTGTAATGTTGTTTGGGTACTGTGATGCTAAGTACAAAGAGAACTTTGATAAACTCGTTGAAAAAAATCTTATCAGCAAGAATCTCTTTGATAAAGACTCTATGGTACTCTCTAATAATACAAGAGATTTGATTGCTAAGGTTTTTATAGAATCAGATGCTAAGGTAATGGGTTATGACCTTAACTTTGAAGAGCTTGCTAAGAAGCTTCAAGACATATATCCCAAAGGCAATAAACAGGGAACAACCTATAAATGGAGAGACAGTACAGAAGTTATTGCCTTCAAGTTAAGAACCCTAGTAGCCAAGTATGGCTTTATATTTACAGAAGACGAAGCAATTAAGGCTACAAAGGAATATGTAGAATCCTTTGAAGATGATAATAAGAATATGAAGCTACTGAAGTACTTCATTCTTAGAACAGGCAAAAGTGATGATATAGACTCTATGTTTATGTCTATCATAGAGAATAACAGATAACATTTAAACTTTAAATAATATGTACATTCAAGACAATTTTAAGAAGTGTCTCAAACTTCAATATAGAGACATTACCTATAAGGTAAATGAAGAAAAAGGTGTAGTTGTTGCTCTGGCATACTTCCGCACACCTTTATGTATGGAAGCTGGTGCAAATCAGTGTATCAATACTATAGGTAAAGCAAAACTCAATAAGAGTGCAAGAGACACTTTCAACATTGAGGTAGGTAAGAAGATTGCTAGAGCCAAGGCTGAGAAAGAAGCCTTTATTCAATTTAGAACAATGCTTTTAAAGTATGAAGACAAGCTATTTCAAGCACGTCTTGAAATGAGTAAAGCCATTGATACAATGAGTTCACATATAGAACATCAAAAGGAATACATTAAATCATTTTAATTATGAAGATAACATTAGATGAAAAGACATGTCTAAAGAATAAGCTTACTCTACAGGAAGCACTTATTGCTACAGCTGTAAGTATGGGAAACTACAAAAGTGTCTTTGACAATATGATTAATAGACATGTCTTAGGTATTATGGGACAGAGCCTTGATTCAAAATGGAAAGATACCATCAAGAATCTTATAAATTCTGAAGATGAAAGGTTTGAAGCTTTAGCAACTAAGGTACAGGAATGCTTCCCTAAGCAGAAAATGATGTATGCTAATAGTACTGCATCTCCATTCTACTTTAGATGCAACAAGACTGAGATTAAGAATAAACTCAAGAAGTTCCTTACTATCTATGGTGATGTTTCTGATGAGGACATCATTGATGCCACCAAGAGATATGTAGCATCCTATGCCTCTAAGGGTTATAGAGGTATGCGTCTGGCAAAATACTTTATTATGAAAGATGATAGAAAGCTGATGGCTGATGATGAAGTTCATGTAGAAGAAATCTCAGACTTGGCAACATTCCTGGAGAATAAGACAGAAGATACTCCATCTGATATTGTAGATGGTGATGATTGGTTAATGAATAGTAGAAACTAAAAAAGAATATAATTATGTGGAAAGTAAGTTTTAAAGACCCTTCTTCCAAGAAGGTAAAGAGATTTAATAACAGAGCAACTGTAGTAACCCTTAAAGGTGATATACAGATTCCTATAGAAGTGATAACCTCTATGCCTAAGGAAGTATGTGATTGGATGGTAAAGAAGTCTAATCCTAAGGTAAAAGTTTATCATTGGCAAGGTATCATTAGTATTACTGCTACTGGAAAAGCTGTCAAGTCAGAGGATGATAAAGATGACCTTGTATTGGCAGAGAGAATTGCAGAATGTAGAGCTAAGATTGCTATATATAAGTTTGTTACACATCTTATTGAAAAATACAACAAATATTATATTAAGCTTATTATTGGTAAGTATGGTACCACAAGACCAGATTATAACCAAAAAGAAACTTTACATTCTATTCATGGTAAATACTCTGCTTTATGGGGTAAAGAGTTAAAGCATCTTGAGGAACTGTTTGACTTAGTAAAGAACAATGGATAATTCTCAATTCCTTGCAGCTAGTACAATAATAAACCAATACTACCCTACTCTTAGGAATATAATGTTTACTCTTGCAGAACAAAACATAAAAGGAGAGATAACTAGGCATACTGAAGCAGGTAGTATTACATTCAAACTTGAATAGCATGAGCTTAATTGAAAGAGTACTGGAAAATGCGAAAGAACGAAGAGAAAAGATACTTAGTGGAAAGGTTAATTGTATTCCATCCCCCTTTAAGACCTTTAGATATGATTTTCCTGGAGTAGAATTAGGCACTTACTACCTAATATCTGGAGGTGCAAAAAGTTCCAAGTCAAAAATAACAAACTTCTTGTTTCTATTTAATAGTATTCTATATGCTTATCATCATCCAGAATTAGTTAGGTTGAAAGTCTTCTATGCTTTATTAGAAGAGAAAGCAGAGAATATTACTGGTAAGTTTATCTGTTATCTGTTATATATTCTTTCTGATAAGAAGATAAGAATTGATATAAAGACATTTAAGTCTGTAGATGAAGGAAGAGTACTATCCTCTGATATACTTGAATTACTAGGAACATTAGAGTACCAGTCTATTCTGAAGTTCTTTGAAGAGCATGTAGTCTTTATCCCAGACAGAAATCCAACAGGTGTGTACCATACCTTAGAGAAATATGCAGAAGCAAATGGTACTATTCATAGGAAAAGGGTTGAAGGATATGAAAAGGAAATCTTTGATTATTATGAACCAAATGACCCTGATGAATATGTTCTTTGCATCATTGACCATATCTCTCTGATAAGTTGTGAAAGAAGTATGGATTTACGTAACTCTATTAAGAAACTATCTGAATATCTAAAGATTGTACGTAATAAGTATAACTATATTCCTGTAGTTGTACAACAGCAGAATAGTGAGAGTCTATCCCTAGAAGCATTCAAAGCTAATAAGATTAGACCTACACAGAAAGGATTAGCAGATAGTCAAGATCCTGGTAAGGATTGTGATGTCATGCTAGGTATCACTTCTCCATTCTCTTGGGAATTAAAGGAATATCTAAAGTATGATATAACAAAGCTTAGAGGATATTGTAAGTTTCTAGAGATTGTATTAGGTAGAGATGGTGAGAGTAATGCTATTCTAGGAATGTATTTTGATGGTGCTACAGGCTATTATGCCCCACTGCCAAAATATGATAATATCCCAGAGCTTAATAAAGTATATCAGTTAATTCAAAGGAATCAAGAGAGTACATCTAAGTGATTCTTTTCATTTTTCATAGTATAATTAAAAGCATCTTGCCTATACAGCTTTGTATAGGTATATTTGCAGTCCAATAATAATTAAAAAGTAGAAGTTAAAAAATGAGTAACATTGTTTTGCCTACAGAACGTAGGAAAGCTACAGACTACAACCCTAGGTTGATGGTATTGTATGGTCGCCCTAAGAGTGGTAAAAGCTCGCTTATGGCAAGTATTGATAACAATCTTATCATTGATTTGGAAGATGGTTATCGTGCATTAGATGTAATGGCAGTACAAGCTAGAAGTGCCAATGACATCTTTGAGATTAGGAATCTTATTGCACAGAAGAATGAGGAAAATGGAGGTAAGCCATTCTATCGCTTTATCACTATTGATAATGCAACCAGACTTGAAGAGATGTCATTAGTCTATGCAGCAGCCCTTTATAGAAAAACCTCAATGGGTGCTAATTATGGCTATAAGAAAGATAAGATTGGCAACATCCTTAAAGATAAAAATGGTAATAAGGTTATTGACCTGAAGGCTGATGTAAGACAGTTGCCAAATGGTGCAGGCTATACCTACACACGACAGGCACTTAAAGAGATGATTAATATGTTCAAGCCTTTATGTGATACTCTTATTCTTGTGTGTCATGTTAAGGATAAGCAGATTAAGAAAGATGATACAGAGACAACAGAGATGGCTGTAGATTTAGCAGGAAAGACAGGTGATATTATCTGTGGAGAAGCAGATGCTATTGGCTATGTATCACGTAAGGACAATAAGACCCTTATCTCATTCATTGGTGGAGATAATGCCATTAGAGGTTCTAGACCATTACATCTTAGAGAAAAGGTATTCCAGGTTGCAGAATCTGATAAAGATGGTAATCTTAAAGTAGATATGAGTCAGATTTTCCTGAATACAGCAAATTAAACAAAAAACATTCAATTCATAAATAACAATTTAAAAATTAAAAACAATGGAAAAGAGAATTTCATTTGATCAGTTTCAGTCAGTTAAACGTGTAGCACAGGCTTGTAATCCACTTATGGTAAAGCGTGAGAAAATCAAGGCAAAAATTGAAGCCCTTGCTAAGGAGTATAAAGACTATGATACTCAGATTGCTTCATTGGAGGCTGGTATCAAGCAAGTAGTAGGTTTCCGTGTAGAGGAACTTGTAAAGAAGGTTATTGAGCCTGGTGTAGATGCCAATGGTCAGCCTAAGAAGACTACCAAGTATCTTCCTACAGATATTGTTTCCTATGATGAAAATAAGAAGCAGTTCATTGTATCTATTCCAGATAATGACCCAGAGGATGCAGAAACAAAGTCCTTTTCAGGTGAAGAAACAGCAACCCCAAGTAAAGAAAATAACTTGGAGACCTCAACTGAGGAGCCTGATGCTAACACAGAAGCAGAGAATGAAGATACACAGGCAGTAGAGGCTGAAGATGTACCTACTGATGCACCAATCTTTGAGTAATCATAGTATAAACAAATAAATAGTAAATAATAATAACAGATTAAATTTTAAACACAAACAGTTATGATGATTAATAATAGTTACAGTTTCCTTGCTATTGGCAAGACACAGGAGTCAAAAGAAGCTCAGGAGTTCAAGAAGTATGTAGGTGTAGGTTCTTCCTTTGTAGTAGCAGTAAATCCTACAAAGAAAGAACTTGAAGAAATCTATGGACATGAGATTGCCAATGACCCAGAGTATGTTGTTGATACTGATAATGGTAAGGAAGCACGTATTACATTTATTGTAAAGACAGACCCAGAGACTTGCAATGGTGTGGAGATGATTAACAGAATGATGTTTACCCTGCGCAATGCCCCTGCATATAATAAAGACCAGACCTTGGCACAGGTTATTGATAAGTTTGGCAATGTTACATGGGCAGATAAGGAAGATGCAAAGGCAGGTAAGCCTCTCTTTAATAATAATGGAAACCCTGCAAAGATTGCCCCAGACTATCGTATTGCCTGTGTAGGTGAAGCAGACCTTATTGGCTTCTTGAAACCTTATCTTTGTGTAGGTGATGCCTTCAACTATGTCAATGGTTCTTGGGTATTGAAGGAGAATACAGATGACTTTGTATTTGGTCTTGAGCATATCAAGGACTACTTCAAGGGTGACTTCTCTGAGATTAAGGAGGCTATTGCTCTTCAGCCAAACAATAAGGTAAAGCTTCTCTATGGTGTACGTACCACTGATGAAGGTAAGCAGTATCAGGCTATTGCCACACGTAATGGCATGATTCTTCCTAACTATGCAGGCTCTAAGGCACTAGCACGTTTGGAGAAAAACCTTGCTAATGCTAAGGACAATGGTTCTTATGCATCAACAGAGTTTACTGTACAGGAACTTACAGAGTATAATGTACAGGCAACTAATCTCAATGCTGCTCCAGTAGAAACAGGTACTGCTTCTGGTAGTGGTGATATGCCTTGGGATTAAACCCTAGAATTAACCCTTTTAAAGTAATAATCTTATGGTAGTAGGTAAAACTTCTTCCAGTATATCTAAGACAGAGATATTCAGTAAGTTCAGTGAAACACAGGTATTATCTACTGTGTTTCCTGAGATTACTGAGATCCCTTGTGTAATCAATTCTCCTTTAAGAACAGATAACCATCCATCCTTCAGCATTTATATGAGTAATACTAATCATATCATGTATAAGGACTTTGGAGATAATAATGTCCAAGGAGGATTGGTTGACTTGTTATGTGAATATTGGAAATGTACTTTTAATCAGGCTTTGGATAAAATCTGTAAGTTAATGATTAAGGATGATAATGTAATTATTAAGCCTAAGCAGATTAAAACCCTCACAAGAAAGGAAGCCAACCAACTTATTAAGTTAGAAGTTAAGGTTAGACCTTGGAGAGAGTATGATTATGAGTACTGGGCATCTTATGGAATCTCAAAGCAATGGCTAAAGTATGCAGAGATATATCCTGTCTCCTATAAGATTATTACTAAAAAAGATTCTATAACTGGTAAGAGTAAACGATATACTTTCCCTACAGATAAATATGCTTATTGTTATGTGGAAAGAAAAGAAGGGCAACTACAACTCAAGCTATACCAACCATATAATACCAAAGGCTATAAATGGTGTTCTAAGACGGATGCATCTGTCATAGGCTTATGGACAAAGATTCCAGAGTATGGTGATAGAGTTGTTATCTGTTCTTCTATCAAGGATGCATTGGTTATCTCTTGTCAATTACATATACCTACCCTATGTCTTCAAGGAGAGGGATATTCTATGTCTGATACTGCCATTAATGAACTAAAAAGGAGATACAAAAAGATATTTATCAGTTTTGATACTGATGAAGCAGGCAAGATAGATGGAGAAAAATTAGCAAAGCGTACTGGCTTTACTAATATTGTTCCCAATCTAGATAGTCAGAAAGATTTTAGTGACTATTTCAAAGCCTTAGAAGACAAAACACAATTCAAACAATTAGAAAAATTATTCAATTAACAAAACAAGATTATGGAAAGAGAAATTTTGATTGCAAATACAAAGACTCAGAAGAGAAGTAAGGTAACTACTAGTGCTACAACACTTGGAGAATTGAAGGCAGACTTGCGAGCTGCTGGTATTGACTATAATGGTATGACCTTTACAGAAGGTATCTCTAAGACCCAGCTTCTTGATGATGCTACTCAGTTGCCACAGAATGTAATGTATAAGGGACAGCCTACTAATAACTTGGTTATCCTTCTTACCAATACCAAGAAGAATATTGCTTCTGGTACTATGTCTAGAAAAGAAGTGTATCAGGCTATTAAGGACAATAACCTTCAGGATGCAGTAAAGGAAGAGTTTGGTAGAAACTTTACACAGGTTCCTACCAGTGATTTGTTGGTATTCCTTGCACAGGATGGCAATGCTGAAGTGACAGAGACCCTTGATGATAAGCCTACAGACACAGAGAATAATGATATTATTACCCCTGAGGTTAAAGAGGAGGAAACTCCTGATACAGAGGACGAGGATCTTCCTGACTATGTTGATGATATTATTACTGATACTCGTGTAGATTCTACTGTAAATTCCTTGTATGTTCATATTGCCATGCTGGTAGATAATGAAGTCCTCTCCGTTGCAGACCTTGAGGAACTTAGTGAAGATATTGAATATCTCACTAAAGTTGCAAAGAAAGAACAGAATACAGTGGAAAAGCTTCCTTTTGAGGAGGCACCAAAGAAGGCAGTAAGTACTTCTGACGGTAGTATTACAGATGATGATATTGATGATATACTCGATGAGCTTGGAGTATAATACATAACTGTTTGGCATTTAGTTGTGTAAGGGAGTAGAGAATAATCTCTGCTCCCTTTATTTTTCCAATTAAATAAAGTAAAGTTATGGAATATACAGTAAATCAATTATATCAGTATCTCTTTGAAAAGCCTCTGGCTATCTATGAAATATTCAAAGGGTTCTTTGGTGAGGATTTTGTAGATATACAGACTTGTCAAGGAAGAGAACTATCATCATTCAAAGAGTATTTACTTGCAAAGATATGTGATGAGTCCTTTATGCCAAAGGAGGCAGCAGAAGAAGAGTATAATCTATCTTTTAATATTACAGAGATGCAATTAAAAGAGTTGAAGACTACTTTAGAAGATAAAAGACTCATTATCTATGTATGGTGGCCTAGAGTAACTGTCACTAATGAATATAACAAGTCTGTAAATATCCAAGACCTTTATGCTAAGATAGAAATTCAGAATGATGGTACAATTCCTTATGAATGCAATGGCTTTAGACTTAATAGGGCTACTTACACAAGAGAGCAATTCCTAAGTAACTACATGCATAGTCATATCAATACAATACCAAAGAATAACTTCACTCAATTCCAAATACCATGTTTAGGTAGAGGTCCAATAATCAGTACTATTGGAACATTGAAAAATGAATATGATGAAACTACCTGGATGTTGTTCTGTCAAGAACTAAGCATGTATGTAACTGTAGAATCAATATCAGGCGGTCCATATCATAGAATGGAAAACATAGGAAATGTATCTTTGGATAGCATGTATACAGGTTATACCTTTAATTATGCAGGTAAAGTAGATTTTCTATCTTTATTTACAAATGATGACTTAAAAAAATTTATTAAATATTATCTGAAACATGGCCATCTGTCTTTAGGATATATGAATAGTGCATTTACTTGGAGTATGCCATATTATGAATACATTATTGATATTAGTAATTCCTTCATTGACTTCTATAACAAGTATTACAGTACTACAGCAGGAAACTTGAATAACTGCTTTAGCAAGGGTATGTTAAAACAAGTTATTGTTGCTGATGGAAAGTTCTATAATGAAGGTGATTATAATAGTTTTGATATTAATAATTTTAGTGAATACCAAAACAAACTGGTATTAACATTCAAAGGTAAGGAAATACGTACTACCATTATTAATAACAAACAAGGCAGTGAAGCAACTCTGACTACAGTTATTAGTAATAATGTAGCTATGTTCGTACTGCAAAAAATTCTTAGAACAATTAATTTCAGATATAAAAATGAACACAATAAATACAGAAGAAACCAAGAAGCTACCCCAGCTTGTGAAAGGGTCTTCTATTTATAAACTCATTGTTCCTGAGAATGTAGAAGAGAAGATAAGATATCTTCTCAGAAAGTTCCCTAGCACAGAATGGTCAGGAGTATTGTTTGTAACTCATGAAGGTTCCTTTGAGGATAATGACCTGGTGATTACCTGTAAGGACATCTATCCTATGGATTTAGGTAATGCAACCTTTACAGAGTTTACAATGAATGAAGATGTAGCTGCATATATGTCTGAGAATATAGAACTATTTGACTGTGATTTGCAATTAATTCATTCACATCATCAGATGTCAACTCAACCAAGTGGTACAGATTTAAATACCTTGAAAGAAGAAGGTAATGAAAGAAATTGCTTTGTATCTCTCATTGTAAACAATGCAGGAAAATACTATGCTGCTATTACAAGAAAGATACAGACTAAATCAGAAGTTACAGTTAAGAAGTTAGGTACATCTTATGAGTTTTTTGGTGATGGTTCTAAAGAACTAGAGCATAAAGATGAGACAACAACAAAGGTCATAGAGAAAGAAGTTATTGAGTACTTTGACCTTGAAGTAGAAAGACATGAAGTATCTAATACTCTTGCTTATCTTGATGATAGGTTTGATGAGATTGCCAAGAAGAAAGCTACTGAAAGAAAGAATAATTGGGATTCATCTAATATAGAACCTACAGGTCATTTCTTTGATTGGATGCACAGTAAGCCTGTACCTAAGGAACAAGATCTCTTTGGTGATAACTCTGATAAAGAAACTTCAGGGATTCCTTACCTTAGGGATGACCACATGTTCAATCCATCTATTACTGATGATTGGTGGCCAGACCCTAAGAAGATTCATGCAGCAGTAGTTCACATGATTACATGTAATCTGATTATCAATCCAGATAAGTTTGACCTCAAACAATGGGTTACAAAGCACATGAAGAATGTTTATATCAAGATATTTGGAGAATCAAGTATCTATGAATGTGAACATAACACATGTGGAGCTTTCAGTGAATGGAGAGACTTCATTATCCAGCATACTCTGGACTACTTTGATACTTCTAATGTGCCAGATGCTATCTTTGATGATGGTATATTTCAAAGTAGAATAGCACAGGCAATGAGCGATGAAATTATGGAGTTTATAGATGTAAATCCTTATATTGAAGCTTACAATGAAGCTCTTATTTTAAACATTGTAGAATAATTTATGAATACAAATATGAATGATATTGATGATATTCTTCAGGATTTAAATATGGAAGTAACAGTAGAGAATCCTAATAGTTCCCAAGATTCTACTCCAACAGAAGAAACAAATATATCTCTCTCTGATGAAGAACTAAATGAGATTATAGAAGATAATGGTCTCTCAGAGGAATCTGAGGAAGAAGAAACTTATGATGAAAACCAAGGAGAAGGTAATGATATTAATGTAGAAAATATGGCTGTAGATATAGCTCAAGACGGAGGGGATATAACAGATGTATTACATTTATCAGTATCAGAGGGAGAAGAACCTCAAGAGAAATCAGTAACTATTACAGATAACAACACACCTGATGATGCAAAAATTCCTCTGAACTCTCCTACCCTTCTTATTGATGAATCTACTACCAGATTCTCTGGTGCAGAGTGGTTCAATGAAATACAGAAAGCCAGAATCATTGTTGCAGGAATTGGAGGTATCGGAAGTAATGTAGCCTTTCAGTTAGCAAGAATGATTCCTGCAAATCTTACTCTCTATGATGATGATAATGTAGAGATGGTGAATATGGCAGGTCAGTTATTCAGTAATAATAATATTGGAGAATCTAAAGTAGATGCCATAGCCAATATGATTTATAATTATACTTCTATGAAACAGGTATTGGCTATTAAGGATAAGTTTACTTTAGATAAAGAACCTGGAGATATTATGATTTGTGGCTTTGATAATATGAGGGCTAGAAGAACCTTCTTTAATTCATGGCACAATCATATCTCTGATAAATCTGAGGAAGAAAGAAGTAAATGTCTATATCTGGATGGAAGATTAAGTATGGACACTCTTCAGATATTATGTATCAAAGGGGATGATCAGTATAATATTGACAGATATGAAAGAGAATTCTTGTTTGCTGATTATGAAGCTGATGCTACAGTATGTTCTAGGAAACAGACTACCTATTTGGCTTGTATGATTGGTTCACTAATGGTTAATCTCTTTACAAACTTTATAGCCAATAGTCTGCATCCTGTCATTCCTTATGATTTGCCTTTCTTTACTGAATATGACGCTCAGAATATGTTATTTAAAACAGAAAGCTAATGAGAAATTTAAAAACTGCAATTTCTTATTGTTTTGAATGTGTTGCTGCTGATACTTATAGCATAAGTCGAAGCATAAGCTTTACAGATAAGTCTTCTTACATGCTAATCCCAGTAACAGGTGATAACATTGAAATCCCAACAATGGCTATGTTTTCTCTTCCTACATTAGAAAACAAGATTCTACAAAAAGAACCTATAGATGCACTGGTAGTAAATTTGAATAATAATGGGGGATACTCATCATTTAAATCTGTAAGTGCAAGTATTAGAGATGCATTTACAGTCTTGTATAAAAATGCCCATTTGAGAAAGCTGGTAACTGTTGGTGACCCTGAAAAGACATATTATGGAACCTATGGAGCTATCTTTGATGAGAACTTCAAGCCAATAGTAATGCTCTCATGGGAATTAAAGAAAATATATAGGGATGATGATCAAGATCCTTTTAGGTACAAATTTATCAGGCCTATACTTAGAGTAGCTCCTGAAGTATTTATAAACAAAAGCAATACTGTAGAACGATTTATTATCAATCAGATTATTCCTACAGCATTATCAGTAATTTATCTTAGTTCTCCTATCTTTCATAGAAGTATGTTATATGAGAGCAATAGCAGTAACTGTGATACAAAGGTAAAGGTATTGATAGAAAAGATTCCTTTTATTATAAAAGAAACAGATGTTCCATCTATCTCTACTACTAATGAAGAGTTACTTGGTACTGCTTTAAACTATATAGATGAAATAGTAGAATGACAATACAGGAATACTTTGGAGACTGGTGTAAAGTTGTAGATATAGCAGAAGCTGAAAGACTGACTAAAAGATTGGTAAATTCAAAACAAGCTATATGCCCTAAGATAAAAGATATATTCAAAGCCTTTACACTCTGTTCATTACATGACTTGAAGGTTATTGTCATCGGGCAAGATCCTTATCCAGACATTAGGAATGGTAAGCCTACTGCTACAGGAATAGCCTTTGGAAACTCTAGTGATACTCTTGAATGTAATTATTCACCATCCTTAGATGTTCTTATGGAGTCGGTTATTGACTTCACTCGTCCACATGGAAATATTATCTTTGACCCCAGTTTGGAGAAGTGGGAAACCCAGGGAGTGCTGTTGTTAAATTCAGCACTCTCCTGTCAAGCAGGTAAAATTGGTTCTCATGCACTTATGTGGAGACCTTTCATTAAATCCTTTCTCACTAATCTTTCTAACTATGATAGTGGTATTGTCTATGTACTGATGGGTTCTGAAGCTCAGAGCTTTGAACCTTACATCAATTCAAAGTATAACCATATTATCAAGATAAAGCACCCATCGTGGTATGCAAGAACACACACTAAGATGCCTACTGACCTATGGTATCAGATAAATGATATTCTCAAAGGTCATTATGGCTATGGTGTAGAATGGTATAAAGAGTATAATTTTTTTAATAAAGAAGAAAATGAAGAAGTATTTTATGCAGGAGACTGCTGAAGAGTTAGAGTTTGGAGACATGATAGTATTGGACTTGTCTCATGATATGGAAAATGGTCATACAAAGCACCATCATCTTGAGTGCAAGTTCATGCCAGAATTAGTACCAATTCTCCTTGAAGAGGGTATTATTGAAGAGAAGGAAGTTGAAGAGGAAAAGCCTCTTGATTTCCAGGATGATGATACACCATGCCCTTTGATGGAAGAGGTAATCAAAGCCAATGAGGAACTTGAATTAAGAGTAGATAAACTTGAAAAAACAGTTATCAAGCTTCGTGAAATGGTAGCATCTCTTGCTGTTAAGTCTGCTGCTAAGCCAAAACCTTATGAGAATGCAAGGAAGCAGAACAGAAAATAAAAAGATTATCAATGCCTCTCCTTTAGAGTATGATGGTATCTTCTTCAAGAGTAAATTGGAGAAGATGGCTTATCAAACTTTAAAGGAACAAGATTTTCCTGTACTATATGAACCTAAGAAGTTCATAATCTGGGAAGGCTTCAGACCAAATGTTCCTTTCTATAATAAAGATGCTAGTACTAGAATGTTGAAGATGGATAGTAAGAAAGTCATAGACATTTCCTATACTCCAGACTTGATGTTTGAGTACAATAATCATCTTATTATTATAGAAATGAAGGGGTTTGAGAACAACACCTATCCTTTAAAGAAGAAGATATTCAGAAAATGGTTGGAATCAAACTATCCTAATAGTATTTACTTTGAGATTTTCACGAAGAAGCAGCTTCTTCAAGCAATAGACATTATTAAGAATTTAGATTAATGGAAATAGAAAAAGAACTGAAAGATATTAGCTGGCAAGTAGATGAACCCACATACAGAGCAGATTCTGCATTGAGTTATTCTACACTTGCAAGATATGAAAGGGAGGGCTTTAATAAACTGGACCATCTCTTTGATAAGATTTCCACACAGTCCTTACTTGAAGGCTCTATGGTAGATTGTCTTATTACTGGTTCTAAAGAAGAGTTTGACGAGTTATATTGTGTTGCAGACTTCCCTTCCATAGGTGAAAAAGAACAACAGGTAGCAAATATGTTATATGAAAGATATCATGATTCCTGTGAATTGTTCTCATATATTCCAAGTGATGTTATCCTTGCTGTAATCAATGAGATAGGATGGCAGAAGAATTGGAGGGATGAAACTAGAGTAAGAGTTATTTCTGAAAGAACTGCTATGTATTATAACCTAAAGACACAGGCTGGCTCTAAAACTGTTGTAGATAGACCTACTTATGATAGGGTTATTAATATGGTTAGGGCATTAAAGACTTCTCCTGCAACTCAAGGTTATTTTGCTGACAATGACCCTCTGTCTCCTATCAAGAGATATTATCAGTTGAAGTTTAAAGCTAGGTTTGAAGGTGTAAACTATCGTTGCATGATGGACTTGGCTATAGTAGATTACGAGGAAAAGAAAATTATTCCTTGTGATTTAAAAACCAGTGGACATCATGAATGGGACTTTCAAGACAGTTTCCTGCAATGGAAATATCTAGTGCAAAGTATGCTCTATTGGAGGGTGTTGAAGGCTAATCTTATGAATGACCCATATTTTAAAGACTTTACTCTAGAAAACTATAGGTTCATTGTAGTAAACAAAGAATCTCTAACACCCTTGGTATGGGAGTTTCCTCTTACCAAGATGACAGGTACTCTTATTGATAAAGAAGGTAATGAGTATAGAGATCCATTTGAGATTGGTAAAGAACTTCAGAGTTACTTGAATTTCAGACCTCAGGTACCAAAGGGAATTGATAAGGATGGTATTAATATCATTGATTGTCTGAAAGTAAAAGAATAATATAACTGTATAATAATAGATATAATGTTAATAGTAAAACGTAATGGCACTAAAGAGGAATTTAATCCTGAAAAGATTGAAGGAGCAATCCTTAAAGCATTTAAGGCATGTAACTATAGAATTAGTGAGATGGACAGAAGGAATATTTCTGAGTTTATTGATAGTCTTGGTAATGATAGTCTCACTACCATGGATGATCCTATCAAAGAAGAAATCCCTGTAGAATGTATTCAAGATAAGGTAGAGAAGTTCCTGTGTAAGCGTTGGTTTCCTGTAGGTAAGGCATATATGCTTTATAGAGAGCAGCATAAAAAAGCTAGATTGATTAAAGCTAAGCTCCAGTATATTCATAAGTACACAGACTCAAATGATTCTGCAACTAATCTTTCAAATACAGATGACAATGCAAATACCAATGAGAAGAATGCTGCAACTCTTGAAGGAGAACTTTATAAAGACCTGTCACGTACTATACAGAGGTCTCAGATGAAAGAACTCCTTGCAGAGATAAAATCTCCATATAGAGACCAGTATGTAAAAGACCTGGAGCATCATATCATCTATCAGCATGATGAGAGCTGTCCTGTCTTGAAGCCTTATTGTAGTGCCTATACACTCTACCCTCTTCTTGTAGATGGAACCACTAATGTTGATGGAACAAAGAATCATGCACCTCATCATTTGAGTTCTTTCTGTGGTCAGTTCCAGAATCTTGTATTCCTGCTTTCTGCACAGAAGAAGGGAGCTGGAGCTTATGGTGAGTTCTTCAACTTCTTCTCATATTTCTGTGAGAAAGAATGGGGATTAAACTATTGGCAGAAGCCTGACCTTGTAGTTACCAATGAATATAATCAGGAACAGAAGACTATTGGTATGATTATTGACCAGCATTTTCAGTCAATAACTCATTATCTTAATCAACCGGCAGGCAACAGAGGATATCAATGTCCTTTCACTAACTTCAATGTATTTGATAGTTACTATTGGCATACAATGTTTGATGACTTCTATTTCCCTGATGGCACTCAGCCTCATTGGGATGCAGTCAACTGGCTTCAGAAGAGATATATGAAATGGCTCAATGAAGAGAGAACCAAAACATTATTGACCTTTCCTGTTATGACAGTATGCTGTCTTACAGATGAGAATGATGTTCTTGATAAGGAATATAAGGATTTCATTACTACTCAATGGGCAGAAGGAGATTCTTTCTTTGTATATCTTTCCAAGAATGCAGATAGTATCTCATCTTGCTGTAGATTACGTAATGAAGTTACTGATAATACTTTCTCTTCTACTACAGGTCTTACAGGAGTGCAGACTGGCAGTTGTAATGTAATGACTCTTAATCTTAATAGAATTGTTCAAGATTGGTTCCATACTATTCCCAACTATGAAGACCATATTGTCAAAGGAAAATGTGCATGGCCAGAAGATTGGAATAGTAGTTTAGGGATTAGAACTGGGTTGCAAAAATATCTTGAAGTTATCCTTGATAGAGTCTATGATTACCAGAAAGCCTATAAGACTGGTCTTTACAATATGGATAAACAAGGTATGTTCCCTCAGACACAAGCTGGTTATATTAATTTTGATAAGCTATATTGTACCATTGGTGTTAATGGACTTAATGAAGCTGCAAGATTCCTTGGACTTACAGTTAGTAATAATGAGGCATATATGAGCTTTGCTTCTTGGATTCTTAATACTATCAAGCAGTATAACAAAAAGCACTCAGAGAAGAAGTTCAAATTCAATTTAGAGCTAGTACCTGCTGAGTCTCTTGGAGTTAAGAATTATAATTGGGATAAAGCTGAAAATTACTGGGTTCCAGATGATGAGAATCTGTATAACTCCTATATCTATGATGCTCATGATGATACATCTGTTCTTGACAAGATTGCTATGCAGGGAGGGAAAATTGCAAAGTCTATTGATGGTGGTCAAGCTAGTCATATTAACCTAGAAGATAATCTTGATAAGGAGCAGTACACTAAGTTATTAGAGTATACTGTACAGGTTGGTAACAGCTTTATTACTTTCAATATACCTCAGACTCAATGTGATAATTGTAGTTTTATTGCTAAGCACCCATTTACGTATTGTCCTAAATGTGGTAGTGGGGAAGTAACACTATGGACAAGAATTGTAGGATATTTGAGGCCTATTAAAGCATGGTCTAAAGCTCGTCAGTTAGAAGGACTTAAAAGAGAATTTACAGAGAAAAATAAAGTATGCTGAAATATTTATACTGCAAAGAAGTATTTGCAGAAGTACCCTCAGAGATAACTCTGGGGGTATCTATTTCTGGTTGTGCCATTCATTGTCAAGGATGTCATAGCAGAGAATTATGGGAAGATAAAGGTACACCTCTTACTATAGAAGAGTTACAGAGCCTATTAAATAAGCATAAAGGAATTACCTGTCTATGCCTCTTTGGTGGAGAGCATGATATAGATGCCCTGACTGAGTTATTCCAATATGCTTATAAGAAGGTAAAGACTGCATGGTATTGTGGTTTAGATATGATACCAAAGGATAAACTAGGCATCATTCAGTATTTAGACTATCTGAAGCTTGGACACTATGACCATGAGCTAGGAGGATTAGACTCTCCTACTACCAATCAGAGATTCTATCAAATAGAACACTTCCCTAATGGAGAATATATGAAAGTAGATTTAACAAACAAATTTAAAAAGTAAAAATGAAACAGAAGATATATATTAAGAGATTTAGTAAAGATGTAGAACTCCCTAAAATTATTAATAAAGGAGATTGGATTGACCTTAGAAGTGCAGAAGAAGTAACACTGAAAGCACCAGTCACAAAGACAGTATCAAAAGGTAAACCAAAGGAAGTTGAGTTTAGTACAGCTCTTATTCCTCTTGGAGTAGCTATGCTGTTACCTGATGGTATGGAGGCAAATGTAGTTGCTAGAAGTGGTACCTTCAAGAATTATAGTGTTCTACAGACTAATGCCTATGGAGTTATTGATGGTGGAGATTTTGGATATAATGGACCAAATGATGAATGGAAGTTCCCAGTAGTAGCTCTTAGAAATACTACAATAGCAATCAATGATAGAGTATGTCAATTTAGGATTCAGCTTAGCCAGAAGGCAACTATGTGGCAGAAATTGAAGTGGCTGTTTACTAGTGGAATTGAAATTATTGAAGTAGAGGACCTTCCAGAGAAAGAAGATAGAGGAGGATTCTCAACAACAGGAACTAAATAAAGTAACACCATGAAGATAGCAATCTTAGATTATCAAGATGGAAGCATCACTATCAAGGATGTTCCAAAGGAACTGGAAGAACTTGATGGTGATGATATTCTACCCAATATGGGATTTTGTCAGAACACTACAGAATATATGATAGTAGATGACCAGTTACCTATTAGTATTGAAACTAAAGGTTGTACTATTTACACAACATTAAAATAAAAAGCATGATTAAAAAGATTATTCATAAATTTCTCAACATTCATCCTGATGCAATGTCCTTTCAGAATTCAATGGACCTTGCAGAATTACCAGTAGTAACATTCCGTCAAGGAGATAAGAAGATTAATTTTCTCCTTGATACAGGCTCTAATAATTGTGTTATTGATAGCAATATCCTAAAGAGCATTGACCATAAAATGCTTGATGTAGAAACTAACATCTTAGGGCTTGAAGGTAATGCTCAGAAAACTGGAGTATGTACTATCAAGATGTCTTATAAAGATAAGGAATATGAGTATCCTTATGTTATTCAGGATATGAGTGCAGCCTTTGATTCCATTAAGAAAGAAACTGGAGTTACAGTCAATGGTATGCTTGGCTCAAAGTTCTTCAATGAATTTAAGTATGTTCTAGACTTTGATGAATTGATAGCATATAGTAAAGAATGATATATTTTGTATCTAAGCAACAGTCTCTATTTGAAAGTGAAAATTATAAACCACTATCAACAGAAGAATCTATAGAGATGATTAAGTCCTGGAAAATCTTCATGTTTGATACTGAAGGTACAGGACTTGATTGTCATATAGCAAAAGTGCTACTTATGCAGTTTGGAAAGATGGATAAATCGATTCAGATTGTAGTAGATTGTACAACTATAGATCCTTTACTCTATAAAGAAGTTATAGAACAAAGCTTTCTTGTAGGACAAAATCTTAAGTATGATGCAAAGATGCTAATGGCAATAGGTATCTTTATAAGAAAGTGCTATGATACCATGATAGCAGAAATGCTTAGATACTTTGGATTTCCTAGAATACCAGTTTCTCCAGAGGAATATGAAGAACAAAAGTATGATTTTCCCTATCATATAAAACATACAAAAGCAACAAAGGATAAACCAAGCTATTCATATTATGAGTTAAGTTTTGCTCTTGATGCTTTAGGATATAAATATCTTGGAATAAACATAGATAAATCCATTAGAGGTACTATTAAATATGTAGGTATAACAGAAGATGTAATTATCTATGGTGCTAATGATGTCATTCATTTAGGTGACATTATGAATGCTCAAATAGAATATTTTAAATCTATTAATGCTATGCTTGCTCTACAGATAGAGTGTAGTGCAGTCTTGTCTCTTGCTTACTTTGAGTATTGCGGAGTTAAGATTGATGAAGATAAATGGATGAAAATCTATAAAAGAAACTGTACTGACCTTCAGAAAACAATAGATGCTCTTAATACCTTTGTTGTAAATCTAGGTAATAAGAAATTTATCAGAGAAGCTATTCAGTTAGATTTATTCATGGACGTAGATACCTCCAGTAAATCAAAGTGTAATATTAATTGGAGCAGTACTGATGATGTTGTTCCCCTTCTAAAGTATTTAGGTTTTAACACAAAGGGTTGGAACAAAGAAAAGAAGGAAGAGACAGAAAGTAAAAGTGCAGACCTTGTAAAGAAGCAAAAGAATATTAATCCTGAATTTGCAGATTTATACCTAGAATATTCTAGATTAGATAAACTTTGTTCTACTTATGGGCCACAATATACTAATGCAGTAAATCCTAAGACAGGAAGACTTCACACTGAATTCCGTCAGCTAGATACTGTAACAGGAAGATTGTCTTGTGGTTCTCAAAAGCAGAATGAAGATTTAGCAAAATTAAAAGGTCTTCCTTTAAAGCCGAGAAAAGGACATCCTGAAGATGTATGTGCTTATCCCCAGATTCAGAATCTCCCTAATACTGATGAAGTAAGATCCTGCTTCATTGCGGAAGAAGGCAATGATTTTATCTCTATAGATTATAATAGTGAAGAGTCAAGGCTTCTAGCAAGTCTATCAGGAGACAAAGGTATGCTTGAGGTATTTGAAAAAGGTTATGATATGCATAGCTACGTAGCTTGGCTTATATATCCAGAAAAGATACCTAGGGATATTGACATCAGAGATATTAAGAAGAAATACCATGACCTTAGACAATCTGCAAAAGGACCAGAATTTACATTTGCTTTCCTAGGTAACTGGGCAACGCTTGTTGGAAACTATGGTATGCCTAAGGAAGAAGCTATGCAGATAGAGGACAATTATAAGAAAGGTTTTGCTGGAGCTACTAAGTATCAAGATGAATGTAAGAAGTATACTGAAGCTACAGGAATTATCAGAGTATGTAGAGAAACTGGACATATTTCTAGATGGTGGGACTGGAAGAAATGGTATGCTAGACAACGCTCTAAAGAGTTTTGGGACAGCTATAGAGAAAGAAAAGAGGCTGGATTACCAAGAAGTAAGGAAGCCGATGAGCACTTTGCTGCAAGGAATAAATATGACAAGAATAGTGTCAATAGTACTACACAAGGGTTAGGCGCTGTAATCTTCAAGGAGTTTACTTACAATCTTTACTTATGGATTCTTGATAAAGGTTACCAGGATAAGGTAAAATTCTGTGTACCGGTACATGATGAAATATGTGAAGAGTGTCCTAAGGAACTTACCAAAGAAGTAGTAAAAGCAACTAAGCATTTTATGGAAACTATAGGTGCTAAATATTGTCATAGACTACCTCTCCCTGCAGAAGAAGAAATTGGTCCGTTTTGGAAACATTAATTATGGTTTTAACAGAAGAAGAATTAATAGATATTTGGAAGTACTTTCAGTATTGTTGCTTACCTTCCATCACTATGGCTAGGTATGCTTACTTAGATTACATTGAAGACATCAAGAAAGAAAAGATGTTCTATAGACATGAGACCAAGCAAGCAATTAATAAGATAGGCAAATACTTGGAAGTACTTCCTAATAGACTGATGGATGTAAGTAGTCAGAATGTAAGGTATATGAACATCCTAAGTGATAACATAGAGGAACAGTTTGAAGAAGAGGAAGAAGAACTGCATAGAGCAATCTTTATTTCGTTTAGAAATGCTAAATGGAAACATGCAGAATGTTTAGCTTCTCTCCATTATATCCTAACTATGATGAGTATTGCTTCAGCAATATTCAATCAATGCTGTGAAGATTTAAAAAGACTTTCTGGGAAGGATGCTACTGAAGCTTTTCACATTTATAGCTTATCTGAAACTTCAGTAGAATGGCTTAAGATTGTCCAGAAAGCCAATACTATGTTTGATAATAATAAGAAAGCTGAGGCTATAGATTTAAATAACATCAGATGTACCAAGGCAGTAGATGCCATCAGAAAGAAACTGGCTGATATAGAAACCTTACGTATAGCTATGAGAAAGTCTTATCCTTGGAGTCTTAACTATAAAGAAGGCATTCCTTTTGAGGAATCTGCTGACTATCTTATAGTAAATAGTAACAATCAAAAACTTGATAAATGTGGTTAAAGTAATGGAATTTATAAGAACAATCAGAGAGAAGCAACAGACTTCTCGGCAGAATACTATTTTAGCAGAGGCACATGATGCTATCTGCTTAGCAGACTTTGATGGTACAATCTACATTGCATATAATGGAACACCTCTAGTACCTGTAGAGAATACTTGGACTCAGAAGGAAATCCTTGCAAAGTTAGATGAGACAAGAAATAGCTTTATCAATTATAAGATGAAGCAGATTAATCAACCAAAGGTAGCAGTAATGCTATAGTAAAGAACATTAAAATCAAACAATTATGCTAATAGAAGTAAAAGCAAAGGTTGCCTGGAGAATAGATGGAAAGGTAAAGAAGAAGATTGAAACATATATTCTTGATAAGGAAGTATTTGCAGAAGCAGAATATGAAGTATTGTCTCTTCTTAATCAAGATAAGATTGATGGAGAAGTTGAGGACTTTGAGATTACAGGCTTGAAGCTGTCTATTGTCAAGGAAATAATTACTCAGTATGAAGGAGACTATACCTTCATAGCAACTCTAAGGGATACTACCCTACTTGATGATGGTAGCGAGAAGACTATTAAATATAAAGTTCTTCTATGGGCTAATAATATTGCAGAAGCTATGACTCATACTAGAGAAATTGCTCAGCAAGGTTATGATATGCAAATAGATGGTCTTAAGGAAGTGAATTATACATACTTAAATTCTCAGGAAAATGAAGAATCAGCGTCCACAGAAAATCAACTCTCAGAAGGAGCTTGATGATTTAATCAAGAATGTAAAGGGTGGTTATCCTTTAGAATGCTTTGTTCTCCTTAACTTTGGATTAAGAAGCTCTAAGGATATATCCCTTAATGAGAACAATGATTATCATATCTACAATGAGGCAGATGACTCAGAAGAAACTATAGTACATAGTCAACTTATGAGTTCATTCATTGGGGAAGCAATTAGTAAAGGAGCATTATATAAATACTGATATGGAAACAGAAAAGAAAAAGTGGAAAGAAATCCAATTAAGAAAGAAGGGTCTAAAAAAAGAAATGGTTAATCATCCTTTGCACTACCAAGGTCTTGAAGTAAATGGAACTAATGTGGAATGCATTGATGCTATGGAAGGCCTTAAAGGTTGGTTTAATACAGCTATCTTCTGTGAACTGAATGCCTTCAAGTATAATTGGAGAGTAGGTGAAAAAGATATGATTCCTCAGGAACTAGGTAAAATTGCCTGGTATGGAGATAAAGCAAAGGAGTTATGGAATAAAGCTTTACGTTGGGTATATCCTAAGAATGGACATAAGTATGCTATTGTAAACCAAGGTGTCACAAGGATGAAGAATCCTACCACAAAGGAATGGATAGATGCTATTATTTATACTGATGGTAAAGGATTCTATGTTAGAGATGTTAGTGATTTTAACAAGAAATTTAAGTTAGAAGAATGAGTTTAGATTTATATATTTACAGTAAGACTCCTGTGCTTCATAGAGGTACAGGAGTTTATATTAGAGATAACGGGGAAACAAGAGAGCTTGAAACTAAGCAGGAAGTTCTTACTTATTTTCCTGATATTGATCCTGATGGTATTGAGGAGAAGACTTATGAGAGTAATACTTATTTCCATACCAACCTCACTCATAATCTGACAGATATGGCTGATGAATGCAAGGTTATTGGTAAATGTATTTCTAAGAAAGTAGGTAACACAGTAACTCTCTATGACCTTCTATGGCATCCAGATGATAATTTAGGTATTAAAACTCCTAATATGGACTATCTGGAAGATGTGATGAGATGCTATAGAAAGTTATTGAAGGAAGGAGATTTCTTCAAAGACTTCAATCCAGATAATGGTTGGGGAACCTATGAGCAATTACTTAGAAGAACTAAGGAATATATAAAGGCTATAACATCTATCTCTGATGATTTTGAGAACTATACTATTTATGCTAGTACATAAACTAATTGATTATGGATGACAATGATATTGTATATGAGGATTTCTCTGATTTTCTAGAAAGAGGTAAAATACAAGAGAAGAAAAAGATTGAAAGAAGGAAAGGATATAAGTATATTCTTAGGCCTCATATTCCTATAGATGTATATAGCCTTGATGGAAAGCTTCTAGGTTCTTATGATTCTATTAAAGAAGCAGCAAGGGAACTTGAAATCTCTGAATCTACAATACGTAAGAATTTAGACTTAAATAGAAAAGCTGGAGATAAACTTTTTGTACTTAAAGGAGAATCCTTTGAAGATAAAAAGAAGGCTATGGAAACCCATAGATACATAGATGGAAGAAGGAAAATTACCAGATCCTCTTTGGGAATTAAGGAGTATACTATAAATGGTACCTTTGTTACATATTGGAGTACTTCACTTGAAGCAGCTAAAGCCTATGATCTCAGAGCACATGATATACAAAGATGCCTAAAAGAAGAAAGACTTACTGTAGGTGGTAAGATATTCCTTCCTTCATTGGAACCAATATCAAAAAGACTTAATAGAATTAAAAAGAAAAAGAAATGAAAGATAATTATCCAATAGGAGCTACTCTAGATCCTTCTGCTCCATATAACCAATCAGATCCAGAGCCTGTAGAAGTAGATTGCTGTGTATCTTATAGTCTAAGTAAATCAATGCCAGTAAAAGTTCAAAACTATAGTGTATCAGAAGAGTATGAATCAGACATAGATGATGATGGGCATAAGTATTGTCATAAACTTCAGGAGAATAACTTTGACGATACCAACTTTATTGAAGAATTTAAGAATGACAATGCTGCTATTGGCATTCCTACTTTACTAAAAGAGTTACAAAAACTAGTAAAAGAAAGAGTAAAAGAACTTATAGATAAGTTTAATCTAACAAAGTCTTATAATTTAAGACAAAAAATTAGAAAGCAAATTAATCATTATGAATCTATTTTGCAGGCTACAAAAGATTGGACAATAGATGAATTAGATGTTTGTCAAGAATAACTAAATAGAAATATTATGATTTCAGATTTATCAATAAACTTTGAATGTGAAGGACTTCAATACTTTATTAAAGTCCCTTCAGAAGACTGCAATCTTTCCTATAACTTAGCAGAAGCTTTTGAGGAAGTAATAAAGAAATCAAATGCTAATGCTGATATGGTGATTGAGCAGTTGATAGAGAGTTTTGGTTATGTAACTAAAGGAGTAGATGTATGACAAAGAATAGTATAACATTAAGTCCTAAGCATGGTGTTAATCCATCAGTCTTACGCTGCATTTGCTGTGGAAAAGACTATGGTGTAGCCATGTTAGGAAAACTCAAGGGAGATAAGGAAGCTCCTAGAGAGATATATCAAGGTCTTTGCAATGACTGTGAAGGAGTAGTAAAGCAAGGTGGAGCTATGATTATTGAAGTAGTTGATGGTGAAACTGGAAATAACCCTTGTAGAACGGGAAGACTAGTAGGTGTATCTAAAGATTTCAAAGAAAGAAACCATCTTGAAAATTCCATCATGTATATGCCAAAATCTTTATTCTCCAAGGTCTTTGGTGAAGTAGATTTCAATAAACAATAACCCTTTAAATATAAAGCTATGTACTTAGATAATGGAAGAGAAATATATGAATGTGACCAGTATCCAGGTTATTACATAGATGCTAATACTGGAGCTTTCTGTGACGAAGATGGCCACTATGTTGGAGGTAATATAGATGATGGTGATAAACCAGGAGGTAGCCATATTAATATATGTACTAGAACAGTATGGGTATCTAAATCTGGTAAGCAGTATTATCCTGAAAGAAATAAGACTGCTACTATTCCTTTACCTCTTGAGGAAGCTAGAAGAAGGAGATATAAACCTTCATCAGGTTATAAGAATTATATAATTAAGCAAATAAGAAAGAAAAACTAAAAGATGAACAAATGAAGTTAATTAATCCATCAGTAGAACTCATTGCTCAGACACCAGGTCTTGAGGGTATTTATGAACAAGTTGAACGTGTAGGTAGGGTTTGTTATAAGTCAGAAGATAAAATTACAGAAGATAGTGCTAAGCCATTTGTAGAGAGAATGGTTAAGATGCAACACTATGCAATGCTAGAACATGGTACTGTATATTTGGCTGCTCCATATAATAATGAAGATTTATTGTTCTGGAAGGTAGCAAATAGTCCATATAGTAAAGGTGTATGTGATGATAAATCTAATCTGCTTTGTCTTACAACAAACCTTAGAGTAATCGCAGAATTAAATGCTTGGGAAGTTATTGACAAATATCTTTGTGAACCAACAGAATCTCATGCTAAGAGAATCTGTCTAAAGTTCATTACATCTATTGGAGTATCAAGGGAATTTAATCGTCATAGAACAGCCAGTATTGCAGAACAAAGCACTCGTTACTGTAATTATTCTAAAGAAAAGTTTGGAGGAGAAGTTACTTTTGTAATTCCTTCTTGGTTAAATTTTAAAGAAGGTAGTTATAACCAAAGAGACTATGATAAGGACTTCTATACTAATGATAGTCCAGAATATAGTTATATGATACATCTTCTTACAGCAGAAGCTACATATCTCAAACTCATCAATGATAGATGGCAACCTCAGCAAGCAAGAGAAGTTTTACCATTAACTACAGCAACAGAAGTAGTATATACTGCTTTTGAAGATGATTGGGAGCACTTCTTTGACCTTAGATATAGAGGAACAACAGGGCAGCCGCATCCTAATGCTTTGCAAGTAGCTTCTATGGCTCATGATTTAATAATTAAAAAATTAGGAAGGGACTTGTAATATGACTCCAGAAGAATTTTTAATTAACGACCATTCTTATAAATTACAAAAGTTAACTTCACTTTTTATTTGTAATGTAAACACACTTGCCAAGCAAAGAGAGGCTTATGAAAGTGGAGTGAAAGTAGGATGGAAAATAGGTAGACAAGATTTAGAAAATACTTTTATCCACCCTAATAACAGAAATTTGTCCTTACAAGAATATAATGACATAATGCTTATACTTAAAGCCTTTGGATATACTTTTTCTTATATACATGACTCTCCCATTAATAAAAATATTCATTCTGGACTAAATATTTTTAAAAATATAGATAACTATAATAGAGGATTATGTATTCAAGACACTACTAAAGAAAAAATTATTCAATTAATAAAGGAGGATAAGCAATTCGGACTTTATGCATATTAAAATATTCAATTATGAGTAGTTATTTATCAATTTATATTGTTCCTAAAAGGAAATCGGATAAAGAAGAAAAGAGGCACATCCTTGTAGCAGCATTCTCTCGCAATACTGAAATATATCAATACTTTAATGAAAATATACATCCTGCATATAATGGTAACAAGGAGCATCCTTATACTATTATAACAAAAGATAAGATAGAGGATGTTATAACTGATTTAAGCAGAGATATAAGTAGCTCTAAAGATAGACTTATGGAGTATGAGAAGTATGCCAAGGACAATCCTGACTATATTCAGGAGATTATTCAACTAAAGCAATATATCTCAGATCTTCAATATACCCAAGGAGAAGTATGCTTTATAGAAGAGATGATAGATGGTATTGATTTCTATGAGAAAATAGAAGAAGTATGTTGTAACATTGGTTAAAATATGAATAATGATTTTGGTAAAAAGAAGGCAGATTATAAAATAAAAATAAAGAATACATATACAGAACCTCTTACTGAAGAGTACCTTATACAAGTTTGTAAAAAGCTGTTTACTTCAACACCCAAAGAATTACAAGCACAAGCTGAAAGAAAGAAGAAGGTAAGTAGAAATATTGATTTCTTTATGCATCTTCCTAAGAATGCAGTATTAGAGAATTTTTCCCAGGAAGAAATATTAATTCTATCTTATATAGTAGGTCAAGCTGCAACTGGTAATCTTCCTATTGTAGGACAACAGGGTATAAAAACTATGGAGAAAGCTGTTAAGTACATTGATTGTCAATGTCCTTTAAAAGATAGCTTCTATAACCATGTTTTAAGTATTTATTGTGAATTTTTATAAAGAATGTAATATGAAAAGAACAAAATGGATTGCAGGAGTAAGGAATAAACTCTCCTCATTGGCAATGGAATGTGATTCCTATGCCGCTATTGAAGAAACCAGAATGAGAGATTCTGAAAGACAGACTCTTCAGAATATGTTAAGCAAAGCTGTTGATTGGATTGATAGTAAGATATAATACTAGGCTGAGGAGAGTATCACCCTACTCTCCTTGGCTTAAACAAAGAAACCAGTTAAATAATATAAAGATATTGATTAAGTAAGACTTTCTCTTTAGGAATTTACTTATCTTTGCCTCAAAATTAAATAATAAACAATTTATGGGATGCGTAAATAGAAGTAGTAAGGAGTTCAAGAATCTATCCACAAGGAATAATGTAGATAGCAATACTCTTGAGCTTATTACTCACAAGTATTGGTTAGAAGCAGGAAATGAAACTCTCTTTCCTACAGATGTTTATATTCAGGCTCAGCTTGGTAATACTAATTATCAGGAGTCTGGCAAGTCTGTAAGGAAACTATGGGAGATGAGATATAATGCTCCACAGGAGTTTAGGTCTCTCAGGGAACTTCAGGTAGCTAGGAAGGAAGCATCAAACTTCTTCCCTCAGTCTGCTATTGTTCATTACAAGAATGCTAAGGGTAACTATGTTCTCTCTATTAAGAGACCTGTGGAAACTGTTAATTATGACAAAGATAACTTCTTTGAAGAACTGGATAATATGGGTTCTGTCAAAGATGTCAAGAAACTGAATCTTGATATTAAAGAGAATCAGACTTATACTCTTGATAAGGTACAGGAGTTATATCATAGATTTAATGAAGATAGAACTTCAAAGGTATTAGCAGATAAAGTCTTTAGTATTGCTAAGGACTTAGGTCTTGAAGTAACCTTTGATGAAACACTTCCTTTTGGTACTATTGGTAAGTATACCAACAACAATACTATCATCTACAAGAAGTCTTTCCTTGAAAGAGATATGATGAATAGTCTGAAAGCTCCTATTATCCTCCATGAAATACTTCATGCCCTCTCTATGTATGCTCTTTCTAATCAGACTAAGAATTTGAAGAGAAGTGAAGACCTGGAGAAGTTCAGAACAGAAATGAATTCATTGTATCAAGACCTCAAGACCAATCCTATTTTAAAGGGTGAAAGAGGTATTGTTGATGTATTTGAATTTGTTGCAGAGCTTGGCAATCCTGTCTTTAGAAAGAGAATCCAGCAGATAGATGAACTAAATAAATCTAAAAGATCTTTATGGACTAGAGTACTTGATGCCTTCAAGACACTCCTTGGTCTTCATACCTCTAATACCTATTACCAGAGGTCAATGAATGCCTTGGAAAAAGCTCTTGATGCCTTTGATATTGATACCTATATGAGATACAATGGTATCAAGAATCCTTTAAGAAAGGGATATAATGAGAAGGAATGGGACTTCAGAACATTGTCTGATGATGAATTGAAGAAGGAAATTGTTCATGACTTTAATAAAGAGGTGTACAATGAAGAGTTACAAACTTTAAAGAGCAAGGCTATTGCTAATGGTACCTTTATGAAGGCACCTAATGGTAAGAACTCTAATCTTACAGAGAGACAGTGGCTTCAAGTTAGAACAAAAGCCTTCAAAGAGTGGTTTGGTGATTGGGAGAAAGAATATACACCTCCTACACAATATGACCTATCTACATGGGAAAGGACAGGAGAATATGTAGATGTACTTGGGAAAGATTTTTTGGGAAATACTTATTCTACTTCTAATGAAATATTGTCTCATCCAGTAGAAAGAAAAGAACCTACAAAAGAAGACCCATTTGGTTTTAATAGTACAGGAGTATCTAAAGCTATAAAGGTAGGAACATTAGTAAACAGATCAAATCCTTTAAATGGAATATGTCAATTTACAGCACAAAGAGTGCAGGCTTTCTTAAAGGATAGATATGGGATTGATGCTCATACTAATATTATAAATGCAAAAAGTCCTGTTACTGGAGAAACCATAACTCATCATGTAGTAGCATTGAGTATTGACGGTAAACCTTATATATATGATATGCCTCAAACTGAATTTATTTCTACAAATGGAAATACATTCAATGTTGGTAATAAAGAATATAAGGAAGCTGTCATTACAAAAGAATATGCCCCTAGATTAATTGAGATTTCAAAAGACTCTTTGTTGAAAAACTATGGGGACTCTAATGATGCCCAAATATCTGTTATTAAGGATACAGCCAAATTAAGTGGTAATATTAAATCATCAGATATTAAGGCAAGTTATATTCCTGCATATTCTTCAGATGTTTCTAAAGTAGTAGATGAAAATGGAGAACCTTTAGTTGTTTATCATTATACTGATAATGAAAATCTGACTGAGTTTAGTACAGAGTTTGATAATTTCTTTTCAAAGACAGGTGGTACCAAGAACGCTATATTCTTTACTACAGATAATGTTGTACCTGGTAGTGAGGATAATTTCTTAACTAGTAGAAAAGCTAAGTTGTCTTTGTTCTTAAACATAAAAAACTTAGAAGTATTTCATGGTACTAAGGATGACCTGCACAAGCAAGGAACTTCTTATAGAGAGATAGTAAATAAATCATCTAAAAGAAAGGGTTCTGAAAATGGTATAGTACTTACAGGTTTTGATGATAATAAGAAAGAGAATCAAACTATATATGTTGTTCATAATCCTAATCAGATTAAGTCAGCAACAGATAATATAGGAACATTCTCTAAGACAAATAACAACATTGCTGATTATGCAAAGACTGGTGAGTTTGTTAGTACTATGTCTGGCAAAGAACTTAAAGATGAGTTATCTCTCATTGAGCAGGAAAGTGCTGATTATGATTTGGTAAACAATATACCAGAAGATAATAAACACAGTGGGAAAGCTGTGCCTCAAGACTTTACATTTGCTGATGGTACTACAGTCAAAGCACCATTCAAGCCTAATGCTCAGCAGATAGATGCTCTTAATGAGATGGATAGATTCATGAAGTCCAATGAGACATCTATGACTCTTAGTGGTTATGCTGGTACTGGTAAGACTTCTCTTATGGAGATGATTGCTAAGAAAGGACAGAAGCAGAATAGACCTGTAATGTTCTGTGCTACAACCAATAAGGCAGCAGCAGTACTTAATGATAGAGTATCTAAGGCTGGCTTCAAGGCATCTACATTAAATAAGGTGTTTGGTATCAATGTAGAAGTAGATTCAAGCAAATCATATAATGCTAGAAACTTGGTAAATGTCTTGAAGGATGTAGATATTATGCCAGGTACTACCATTATCATTGATGAAGCTTCTATGATCAATGAGGAGAATTATAAAATTCTTAATGATATTGCCAAGGAGCATCGTCTAAAGATTATCTATGTAGGTGATGAAGCTCAGCTAGCTCCTGTCAATGAGGATAAAATCTCCAAGGTCTTTAGAAATGGTGAAGGTAAAGTCATCCGTCTTACCCAAGTTGAGAGAACAGATGATAATACTATACTTAAGGAAGCTACAGCTATCCGTAATGGAGAACCTTTGTCTAAGGTATCATCATTCAATAGTAAAGGTAAAGGTGTTGCATATATCTCTCCTCAGCATCAGGAAGCTATCAATGAAGTTATTGATAAGTATGTTAAAGGCTTGAAGCAGAATCCTAATTACTTTAGAATCCTTGCTTATACCAACAAGGCTGTAACTGCTTATAATAATCAGGTAAGAGAACTCTTAGGTTATGACTCTCCTATTCCACATGTAGGTGAGCCTATGACTGGTTATGCTAACTGGGGATATGAATGGAGAACCAAGAGTTATAGATTCATTAACTCAGAATCCTACAAGGTAACTCAGGTAGGCAGACCTACTACAGTACAGACTAGATTGGATAATGGTACTCCTGTAGTAATGCAGGCTGTTCCTATTACTCTTGCAGATTCATTAGGCAATGTAGATACATTCAACTTTATGGACATTAAGAACAATGCCCAGAATAGACAGAGTGCTATGATCCTTGCTAATGAGAAGAAGAGATTATGGAATGAAGCCAGAAGAGCCTATGGTAGAGAAGCTAAGGCAGCAATCTATGCAAAAATTAATGCTATTGATTCTTTCCTCTTTGTAAATGATAACATTGAAGACAATAGCCACAACCTTTTGCAGGCAAAGACTATTGACTTTGGCTATGCTCTTACTATTCATAAATCACAAGGTTCTACTTTTACCCATGTACTGATGGATGATGTAGATGTATCTAGAGCTTCTATGAGTGGTAATAATGCAGCCAATGCTATGGAGATGGTTGACCTTGGAGAAGAATCTAGAAATGATGCAGCCAATGCAGAGTTAAAGAGTTCTGAAGAAGTTGATTTAGGAGACCTTAGTGATGTAGAAGTAGAGAATATTCAACCTGACCAGGCTGCTAATATCAAGCAGCAGCTTGAATATGTTGGTGTATCTAGAGCTACTGATACTGTTACTATCATTAGTAATAATGTAAAGAAGGAAGGTTCTCCTTTACATCTTGATAAAAATATCAAAGACAATACAATAAATTCAAGTAATTCACGTTCTGAAAATAAAAATTCAAAAGAAAATGGAACAGAAGAATACAAAGCAACAGATGAGTTTAGAAGAGTTCAAGAAGGAAGCCGTAAGTTTTCTGAAAAAGGAATATCCGATTTTAATGAAGGAAGACGCAGCCTTAATGACCAGGATAGAGAAAGAATCGGAGGGATTCTGGGAAGACTCTTGGAGTCCAACAGCAATGGTAGCTGGCATGGTGTCCAATCTAATTTAACTCATACTAACAAAGATGGAAGTATAGGTTCATTCAATATAGGAAAGGTAGATGGAAGCCTTTTCCATGATATATTTGAAGTTACAAAAACCTATCTCTATAATGGTGAACTAGTAGATTTACATGATGATTATTCTGATTGTAACTGCTATATAACTTCTGATGGCTTATGTGGCTTTGCCATTGAACCAAATGGTAATCTTGTAAGTGTATTCTCTCTTAGCCCTAGAACCAACAAAGGTTTCTTATATGCAATACGAGATTTCATAAAGCAAGAAGGAGCTACACATTTGGATGCTTATGAAAGTAAGAAGCAACCATTACAAGAAATGTACTCTAAGACATTAGGCTTCCATACCGCTGCAACCATGGATTACAATATGGAGTATGATCATGATGATATTGCAAAGAATCATGGTAATCCTCAAGTTGTATTTATGGTTGACCATGAAGTAGCAGAGCCTAAGCACTTTAATAAAGATTCTTATGAGGCTGCTCAGCAATATCAGTTAAGTCAGTTATCTAAGGATGTAGATGGTTTATACTCAGAAGATGGTAAATCACCACTTACTATCTATCGAGGATATGCCTTAATGGAAGACAGAGAAGCTAAATCTCTTAGTGAAACTGTAGGAAAGACAGCAGTAGATTATGATGAAACTCTTAAGGGAGCACTCTACTTTACATCAAGTGAAGAAGAGGCTACTGATTATGCAAAGAGTAGAACAGATAAATCTCCTGAACCTCCTACAGCAGAGCATCCTGAAGGCAATAGAATCAATAGACACTATACTGGGGATTATGCTAAAGTTAGCAAATTCCATATTCTTTCTACTGCAAAAGTAGAACACTACAAAGATATTAGAGATTATATAAAGAATGGAAGAAATACTACAGCTGATGTTATTGTGCTTGACAAGGGAACTTTGTGGGCAGATAATACAGAATATATAGTGAAGAATCCTGATGTTATAGTCTTTGATAATAATAAAGGAGCTGAAACAGAAGTAACTAATCCTTCTTTCCCAGAAGGACAGACACAGAAAGTTTCTCTTCCAGGTTATGAATACTTTAATGAACTCTATGATGAGACACCAGTAGATGCTGCCTGGAAGATACCTTATTTAAAGGAATTGGATGCACAGTTATCTATGGAGAACTCATTTGAGGAAAATCAAAACATTATCAATCAAATGGACACAGTGCTTCAAGCAACAAGTGAAAAAGAGTATCTTCAGGAATCTAAGGATTCTCAGAAGAAAGAAGTAGAGACTAATCTCAGTGAGTATGATAAGCTTAATAAGCAGATTGACAACCTGCTTAATGGTGACAAGGACTTAGAGGAACTTGGTGCTTCTCTGTCTGCTACAGAAGTTCGTCATACAGCAGAACTGATAGTCAATTCTATCTCTGATGAGATTACTAATCTTCAGAAGGAAAAAGGTCTTGCAAAGACCCTATTCCCTTCTCTTAATACAGACCTTGACTTTCAGTCTGCATCTAGAAAACAGATTGTAGAGACTGTAGGTCTTGATAGACTTATTGAGAGAACCAAGACTCTGTTCTCACCTCAAGTAATGGATTATGAGGATACAGATACTATGATGCAAGCTCAGCTGATTACTGACAACTGGGATGCTATTATGTATCTGGCAGCAGACGTCTTTGCTATGAATGAAGGCTTTGGTATTACCAAGGACTATAGCAGAGGTAATTTTACTACCACAGAGGACTCTAAGGTAGATTTCGATAACTTCAATGACTATTCCAATGACCAGGATATAGCAGCAGAAGAGGGAGAAAAGGATGAGCAGGAACATTGGCAGGTTGAATCTAGAACCATTGATGTTCTTAACTCTATGTCTGCCTTGGTAAGATTAGGTCTTCATCAATGCTATCTCCTGGATGCAGAAGGTAACAAAGTATATAGTAAGTGGGGAATTGCAGAAAGGGTAAATCCTAGAGAGTCTGTCAATAGTATCTTGAGATGGACCCAGGGAGCATTATCTCTTGATGATATGATTAGGAGATTGTCTGATAAGCAGAAGCAGAACCCTTGGTTGTCTCAGCTTATAGAAAGACTTTCTGATAAGAGTGGTAAGGAAACTGATTTCCAGAGCCAGTTCTATGGAGTATTCTCTAAGCATTTCCAGCTCTACTCTATTGTATTGCTTGAAGATGGTAAGTATTATAGCATGACTGTAAATAGTCATCCTGCACTCTCAGAAGCTATGAAGTCTATCTCTGCCCTATTCAAGATTGGAGAACATCCTCTCTTTGGTAATAATGGTAAGATTAACTCTAAGCTTCTTGGCTCTGACCAGACTACTGGAAAGAACTCTGAGTTCAATCTTCATAAGGCTTTAACTGAGTTGAGGGAGATTGACAAGGCTATTAAGGAAGGAAAGACTTTGGATGATACTATGTCAAAGACTGCTACTGATAACATCTTAGGTATCAGTAAGAGCTTTGGTTATAACATCACAGAGGAAATGATTACTGATGTAGTCAATGCAGAGAACATCAAGAAGATTACAGAATCTCTTGGTTATATTGTCAAGGACTTGGATAAGGCTTTGCAGGCTCAGAATAAGGGTACACTCAAGGAGTATGATCCATTTAAGTTTGGTGGAGAAAGCTCTATTGGTGGTAGTCTGAGAAACCTTCTCACTCCTATTACTGACAAGCTGGAAGATACTGCTGTCAATGCATTCTATGATAGTGGTAAAATGTACCAATCTTATATCACACCATCATTTATGACTAAACTGATGAATAAATTCCGTCAGGAAGGTCAGGCATTTGAGGATTTTATTATGAATGAATATGGTTCTTCTGAGTGGTTTAAGTTCCAAAATGGTGATGCAGATAAAGGATGGAGAAATGAGTGGCTCAGAATACTTGCAAAGGATGAGAATGCTCGTAAGGTATTTGACCATAAGGTAGAGTTGAACTTTAACAAGCATAACTATATGCGTAATATGAGTGATGCTGAATATACCTTATCTCTCATTACAGAGTACTTTGCAGAAAGTACTGATAATAATACCAATATGGTTCCTGCATGGTTCAGAGTACCTATGCAGTCTAATAAGCCATCATCAGAGTTCATCAAGTTCTACTCTTATAGAGGTGAAGGATATAAGAATTCCATTGTCTATGGTCTTCATAATATGTTCTTGCAGGAACTTAGTAGAATCCAGACTGTCAGAATGAGAAATATGGATAAAAAGGATGCTGGTTTCATCAAGAACTTTGATACTAATGGACGTAGATTTAACTTCCTTCCTGTATTGAATAACTATTTGGAGAATACTGCTGATAAGATTTCCAAGAGAGATATTCTTCGTAATGAAGATAACACCATCTCTTCTGATAATAGTAGGTTAGCATCTCTTCTCCAGAAGAAAGTAGAGGGAGAAGTAGCTCTCACTGCTGAGGAAGAAGCAGAACTTGGTAAACTTGCAGATAGAGTTATCCGTCAGCACATGGAAGATAGAGTTCAGTCTATCCTCAATAACTGGGAGGACAATGGTATCTTGGAAGCAGCTAAGAGTATCAAGGGTATCTATCCTTCTGAACTGAAAGATGAGGAAGCTGCTGACTGGGTAAAAAAGCAGGTAGAGAATTATCTTTGGAATGATGCTTTTGCTTCAAAGAATATCTTGCAGCTGACTCTTACTGACATTGCTTTCTATAAGGATACTGAGGACTTGCAGAAGCGTTTAGCACAGCTTCATGCTCCTGGTGTAAGAGGTAACATTTATGCTACCGATTATAATGGTAACAGAGTATCTGATGGTAAGTATAGAACATTCATCTTGCAGGATTTTGACAGTTTCAAGTCCAATATCATAGCTAATATTGCAGAGGTATTTGATAGAAGAATCGCTGCTGCTCCACAGAATCAGAAAGCACAGATGATGGCTCTTAAGGAATCTCTTGTAGGTAAGGACGGTAAGTACACCAAGATTAATGTTACTGATGCCCAGGGATATTCATCTCCTTCATCTTATAGAAAGAAGGCATTTATCTTTGGTAGATGGTCTAAGCAGGCAGAAGATATTTATCAGAAGCTACAGAAAGGTGAATATAACTATACTGACTTGGAGACAGCATTCCAGCCATTAAAGCCATTTGTGTATTCAAAGCTTACAAAGGATATAGGTGTAGCTAATGCTCCTATTCATTCTATGGAAGTACCTTTCCAAGCTAAGAATGCAGAGTATCTTCTCATTATGGCTGATGCTATTCTTAAAGGTGAAAAGCTTTCCAGACCAAACCTTCTTAGAGCTGTCTATAGAGTAATGGAAGATTCTGAGAAGTTAAATCCAACCAAGGGTATTGATACTGTTCAGTTTGAATCAGCCATTAAGTCTGGTCTTCAAGGTAAGATGAATATCTTCCAGTTCAGAGATATGGAAGGTGGTGAGGAAGCTGCCTATACCTATATGATGAATCAAATCTTCAAGGAAGAGACTGATGCTACAGGTGAAAGAGTTTATAGAAACTATAATACTGAGACCTTTGTACATGAAGCTTCCTATGAAGACTACTGTTTGCAGCAGGAAGTTCCTGAACATTTCAAGGAGCATTCTCAGGCTCATGGTTCTCAGATTAGAATGATTACTCCTTCTGACCTTGACTTTTATACTACTGATAAGAATGGTAATCAGGTAGAAATAGAAAACTACTATGAGTGGACAGAACCTGATGGCACTCACAAAAAGGTAAGAGCTGATGAATTCAGAAAAGAGTATGAGAAGACTATTGCTGATAACATTGAGGAAAGTATCAATAATCTTGCAGCAGAGTTGCACTTCAACAGCAATGACAAGAAGGAACAGAATATTGCTCTTTCCAAGATTCTTCAGAGAGAAATCATGTCTTCTCCTAGATATGGAATAGACCTCTTGCAGGCTTGTTCCATTGACAAGGAGACTGGTGAATTCAGAATACCAAAGGGTGACCCAATACAGGCTAAGAGAATTGAACAGCTTATCAACTCTATTATCAAGAACAGAGTAAATAAGCAGAAGATTGCTGGTGGTCCTATTGTTCAGGTATCTAACTTTGGTACATCTACTCAGCTGCATATCAGGTTCAATGATAAGCAAGGTAATCTTATGCCTCTTGAGGAAGAGTATAATGCTTCTGAGCATGACAATCTTTCCTATAAGGAGTATCTCAAGAGAAACCAAGGTGGTATTGCTTACTTTGAAGTCTTTGCTCCTACCTGGTCTAATGAACTCTTTGATAAGTTCTCCAATGCTGATGGTACTATTAATGTAGATGCTATCAATGCTGTAGATCCAGAGCTTCTTAAGATGGTAAGTTATCGTATTCCTACAGAGGATAAGTACTCTTGTGCTCCTATGAAGGTAGTTGGTTTCATGCCTAGAGAAGCTGGTGATGCTATTATGCTTCCTTATGAGCTTACTGAGATTGATGACTCTGACTTTGATGTTGATAAGAGATATGTCATGCGTAAGGACATTCCTATCAAGACTAGAAAGAGAAGTGAGATTGAAAAGGAACTCTTTGCCAGAGCTTCAGAAAGCTATAAGAAGGCTCATGATGGTAAGACTAACAATACTTGGGTTGGTGAACAGGTTAAAATGTTCATGGATAATCCTCAAAAGATGAAGGATACTGATAAGTTGATGAAATGGCTCTATAGCCAATATCAGTCAATAGCTTATTATACTGATGCTCCTACTTCTGGTAAGACATACAGAGATAACAAGATTATTGATATGACTTATGCAGTACTCACTAATCAGATGACTGCTGATAAGATTCTGAATCCTGGAGGATTTGATGCTCCTAAGAAGATGGGCTATATGGTAGCTGCCTATAAGAATCCTGCCAACAAAGGTATTAAGTGGTCTGGCCTTCAGAAGATGTCTATTGATGAACTCAAAGACCTTTCTTATACAGATAAAGACCTTACCTTTGCTGATACTCAGGTACAGTTCTATAAGCAGAATAGTGCTGCTGCATCATTGATTGGTGTATTTGCTGTCAATAAGGTAGCTCATGCTACTCTTGAGAGTAATGACATCTTCCTTGATGTTTCTGAAATCTGTGGAGATAAACCATTCACTATTGCAGGAACTACCTTTGGTATTAGAATGCAAATAGACAAGAAGTATGATAACGAGGGTACATTGATTGGTAAGACTTTAGGTTCCTTGGTGTCTGCTTCAGCAGATGCTGTAAAAGACCCTATCTTGAACTTGATGAACATTAACATGACTACTGCTGGTATATTGAATACTATGCTTAGACTTGGTATGACATTTGAGGATGCAGCCCTCTTCCTTTCACAGGACATCATAGAGAGAACCCTCAACAAGTTCAATAGAGAGAACCTTACCAATTATGAATCTCTGTCCAACATCATTGAGAAATGGCTGACTGAGTATAGAGAGAAGAATAACATCAATGATGATTCTTTGATTAATACAGAAGAACTTACCAAAGAAGAGTTGGTTGAAGGTCTTACTTCTGAGGAACATGAAGCTACTGATTACAAGGTACTTCTTGCCTTCCAGAAGATAAGACAGCTTGTAGATGCTATGCGTAAGCCTACCTATGCTACAAGATTCAACTCCATCTCTAGTGCTGTAGGTCCATTGATTGTGGATAATCTTATCATTGAACATAAGATGGAAGCATTCCTGGATGCTAATACAGAGAATGGTACTCACTTCTACACATCTGATGATGTTCCAGTGGATATTGATGATATATTCTTTGACCATCCTATATTGAAGCAGTTTGCAAGAACTGTGGATATTGCCAAGGCTATGTTCTCTGATATGCCTACTGGTAGTACTGGTTTTAGAAAGCTGTTGGCTAATCTTCCTGCTGATATATCTGATAAGATGTATAATGACAAGAAGCTTTTGGATCAGTTCTCTAACTTCTATCAGTCTTATCTGTTGGTACAATCTGGTCTGATTAATCCTAAGCATCTTAAAAGTTATGCTACTCAGTTCCCTAAGTGGTTCATGGAACAGAAGTTCAAGGAGAAATATTCTGGTAATGCCTTGATTCAAGCTATTAGAATGAATGTTTCCAAGAAGACTGGAAGACCATATCTTATGATTAATATCACTGGTATGGATGAACAGAGAAAAGAGGAACTTCGCAGTGCTTGGATTGACTTGCATAAGGAAGACCCAGAACTTTCTCAGATGCTGTTTAACTACAGTTTCTTCAGAGCTGGTATTGGATTCTCTCCTAAGACTTTCATGTCTTTGGTTCCTACCTATGTAAAGGAAAAGCTGAAGAGTAAGGATGGAAATGCATCTTATGTTGATACCTATAGAAACTTCCCTGAGGTAATTCCTGACTTGGTGATTGATCAGTTTATCAGAAACAACTGGACTAACAACAAGTTAGTACCTATTAAGGGAGGCAAGGATACTCACTATAATGTAGATGTTAAGCATAACAGACTTACTGTCTATAGACCAGAAGAGATTGCTGACCTTGCAGGTATTTCCTATATGAAGACTAAGATGAATAACAATACCTATCTCTGGCATCTTACTTCTGATAAAGGTGAAGAACTTGTCTTTGAGTTGATAAAACCACTTGGCAACAATGGTGAATATCTGGAGATGAGTACACAGGATATCAAAGATCCATTGAGTGATACTACAAAGACTACTGAGGATAACTCTGCTTCAGACTTGAAGACAGAGAGTCCTCAAGAGTCTAATGCAGAAGACACTTCAAATAATCAGGTTATTACAAAGACTGAAGAGATCAAGAATCTTGCAGCATTTGCAGACTTGATTATGAAACAGGTTCCTACATTAAGTAAGGAGGAAGCTTTGCAGAAGGCTGAGAGTATCAAGGGTAGAGAAAAGGTCTTTGGTAAGTTCTTACAGAATGTATTTAAACAGAAAGGATTAGATTTAAGTATTGATGAAGCAATTAATGAGTTTAAAAAATATTGTTAGTGTATGAGTAATAGTTCATGTATTTTATATCCTGAGGCTCCCAATGGGGAGCCTTCAAGGATGTATAAAAAGATGCTGGAAAAGCTGAAGGATAGACCTCTTACTAATTGGCTCTATGCCTCCTATACTGTATCTGATATGGCAGATAAGATGGATCAGGCTAATATAGAAAGAAATAGCCAGGGACAACATAATGCAGAAGATGTTTTGAAATTCCTTGACTTCAAGTCTATACAGGAAGATATTGGTAATCTTTCTACAGCAGAACTTCAGTTAGGAGCAGTAGATATTAACGGTAAGAGAGTTGATTTCTCTAATGCAGAAGATACTTTAAGGAAGGCTGATGATTTCAATGATAATCATAAAGGACTTACTTCTATTGTAGTACAGCATGGTGACATCTATAACATCATTGTCTCAGAGAAGAACTCTAGGACACATACTTATGGAGATAGTGTTAAGAAGAACCTACAGGTGTGGGATGTTTATAAGCAGGTATTTAATGGTGTAGGTGTAGATATAACTGCTATGCCTCAGGAACTTCAAAGTGTATTCAATGCAATGAATACTGGTCTAGCACAATATCTCAAGAATCTTGCAGGAGTGGATATTAGTAATCTCTACAAGAAAGATGCTATGATTCTATTCTCCTTAAGTCCTAATTCTCCCCATGTTCAAAGAGTTATCAATGCTTTTGGCTCTATAGAAAATGCAGCACAGGCTCTAAATGACTTTAACCATGGAGCAATAAACCTTACTGTTCCTCAACAGAGATTGTTACTGAGAGCTGTAGCTGATGCCAAGAAATATCAAGGTATAGATATGGATGACCTTATTACTCAGGTTACACAGATTGGTAAGCATATCATTGCTTATAGTCCTGAGCAGGAAATTCAAGGTGAAATCCAAATGCTCAATAAGAAGTATAAGATTGATATCAATGAAATTCACAGAGCATCCTCTAAGATTAGAACTCTTTCTGATGCAGCAGCAGATGCTGCTATTACTCTTCAAAGACAGATTAGACAACTTGAAAAGGAAAAGGGTAATAATGCTGAAGGAAAGAGACTTGAAGGTGTACTTAATAAACTGATGAAGGAGTTGTCCAGTAAGAAGTATTATTCTGGAGTGTTAAACTTCTTGGGAGAAGCTTCTTCTCAGATAGCAGATATTGATACTATGCTTCAAGGTATTCCTCAAACTGGTACAGAGTTAGAGAAAGCTTTTGGTACTGCTAAGATTCTACAGGATGTAAAGTCCCTTAAAGAGCAATATTATCCTCTAGTATCTGCATTGGCAGATGAAAATCTTACCATTGATGAATCCATATCCCAAACAGATATTGACAATATTCGTCAGACTGCTAAGGACTTGAAGGAATTCTTTGATAAAAAGGAAAAGATGCTTGATAACCTTACAGAAAGTACTATGACTAATCTTATGATAGAGATTGTAGGAAATACCACTCCTGACGGACAGTCTATGATTAATGCTATCAGAATGGCTGCTACAGATTCTACTATGTTTGATTGGTTATATAGTGTAGGCAGAGCATCAAATCCTATCATTGGTGCTATGGGTTCCATTATTAGGAATGCTCAGGATTCTAGAGATGCTACTATGAATAATATATCTCTTAGGATTCGTAGAGCTACAGATAAACTCTATAAGGCTGGGCATAACTCTGAATTTATGTATGAAGATGATGGTCACATAATTAGTGATATTGATTGGGGACTATATAAAGCTGCCAGGTCTGCTAAGATTAAATCTCTCTATGTTCAAGGCTTTCAAGGCTTTGATTTAAAGCAGGCTATTGAGGATTGGGAAGACCAGAATACAGAAGACAGGGTTGTAGATAATACTAATGGTAGAACAGAAAGAGTACCTAATGACAGCTATAGAAAGATTAGTGATTTTCAGAAAGGTTGGACTCAGGAGCAAATTAATTACTATGATACCATGATGCAACTTAAAGGTGAGATTGGTTCTCTCCTACCAGCCTATGCTCAACATCAGTATCTTCCACCACAGGTAAGACGTAAATTCCTGGATGCCATGCATGATGCTAAGAACTTCAAGGATGTTGCTAAAGCAATAAAGAATAAAGCTGAGAACTTCTATAAGATAAGGGAAGATGATGAAAACTATAATATGAATGGTATCATTGATGGTGATGAATACCAGATTACAGAAGGCGCATTTGACAATACTCCACTAAGACAGATTCCTATTTTCTTTGTCAATAGAGTTGAAGAGGGAGAACTTCTTAAGAACTTCTCAACTGGCATTGCAGCCCTTGCAGGTACAGCTGTTAATTATGATTCCATGAACCAGATAGCACAGGTAGTTGAGTTTATTGGTGATTTTGTGAAGAATCAGAGTGCTAAGGATAAAGATCCTAAAGGTGATGTAGTACAGAATAAAGAGATAAGAGTATTCAAGGATCTTTGGAAAAGAGGAAAGAATACCAATACAACAGAACTCATTGAAGGTTTCATTGCCCAGCATATCTATGGTCAGAACAGAGACCCTAATGAAAACAAGACTTGGGCTAAGATGTTCAGTAATATCATTGCTTATACTTCTTTCAAGGGATTGGCAACTAATATCAAAGGTGCTGTTGCCAACTATCTTATGGGGGAGTTTCAGATGATGATCGAAGCTGGTGCAGGTGAATTCTATAACTTCAAGGATTATGCTTGGGCACACACTAAACTCTTTGGTAATGCGGGTATTGGTGGAGAATTAGCAGAACTCCTTACTAACAATGTAAACCATAAGAGTGTACTTATGAGAGAACTATTTGACCCTCTTCAGGAAAACTTCTCTGAAAAGAGCCATACAAAATACTATAAAAGTATGTTCCGGCAATTAATCTCTCATGATTGCTCATTCATTGGTTATTCATCTGGTGAGTATCTTATACACTATGTAAATATGTATGGTGTTCTTCATAATCAGAAAGTATTGTTGAATGGTAAGAAGATAAGTTTGTATGATGCCTTTGAAGTAGTTAATAAACAGGATGGTAACTCTGAACTTCACTTAAAGTCTGGGGTAACTGATCTTGATGGTAATGCTATCACAGATGCCTTCATTGATAAAGTAAGAAAGAAACTTCGTTATGCTAATCAATCTACTCATGGTGCCATGAATGATGAGGATAAAGGACTATTACATCAGAAGTGGTGGGGACGTGGTATAATGAACTTTAGACAATGGATGGTTGAGCACTACTCTAGGAGATTTAGAAAGAGACACTTTGATGCTTCTCTTGGAGAAGATAGAGAAGGATATTGGTATAGTTTATACAAAGGTCTTACCAATGATGACACCAAAGATACTTGGAATAGGGGTCAGAAGATAGATGCTATTGGACTCTTTATGAAGGACTTCTATACCTTCATGTTCAGGTCACAAGCACAATGGCATAATCTTGATGATATGCAGAAATATAATATTAAGAGAGTTAGAGCTGAGATGATGGTGTACATCTGTTTGTTAGGTCTTGGCTTTGCCCTTGGAGATCCAGACAAACATAAGAGAGAGTTTTGGAGAAGATGGTGGATATATCAGACAAAGAGAGCTATTCTTGATACAGAAGCTTCAATGCCTCACCCAAGAGCACCTCAAAGTGCCTTAACTATCTTACAATCTCCTATGGCATCTGTAAATACTATGAGTTCACTATTATATGTATTTTATGGTTTAGTAAATGGAGATTTATTGGAAGAAGTTAAATCTGGACCTCATAAAGGGGAAAATAAATATTGGAGAAATGTCAAAAAGTATGATTTACCATTCTTTAAAGATTGGGAACAAATGCAGAAAATGGATACTGACGATGCAATATTTAAAGTATTTGACATAACTCCAAGTAATCATTAATAATAGGTAAAGGGGAGTTAATGCCCCTTTACTCTATTTCTAGCTCAACAGTTTCCCATGCTTTTACATTACCAGCATGAAGATAGAAATTGCCAGAAGCTACTTTACTTATATATAATTCATTCTTTCTTTTAGATATTTCTGATGCAGTTAGGATACCAAGTTGAGAGAAAAATCTAACATAAGTAATAGTTCCATCTTTTTTGATAAATCTACAAGAAGGTCTATAACCAGTTGCTTTTGTAGAGGTATCTACTTGCATATTAGGTCCATACTTTCTTGCAAAATCCAGAAGAGTCCAACTCTCTTCAAAGACATTATCTTTAGGTAGTACTTCATCATTAAAAACTATAGAAGATTTATTCTTACTTTTAAATACAAAATAGATAATGCACCCTACTACTAAAGGTATAGTAATAAGCCACATAATAAATAATTGCCAATAATCACGTCTTGCATCAGCTATTGCTATTAATACACTACTAGCATATATAGCATATACAACTATAAAAGGTATATATTTCTTCATATTATGTAATTTTAAAATATTAATATTCTATGTATAATAGTGCTTGGCAAGCTTATATTTACCACTCTGCACTTTCATAACTATCAACTCATCCTTCATATCAAGTAATTCTTTCTTAGTATGTTCTCCTAACTTAGAAGAAAAAGATACAAAGGTTCTAGTTTTACCTTTAGTAAACACACAACTTTTAAATAAGTCTCCTGTTTTGCCATTAGCATATTCCTTTACTTGCATCATTGGTCCAAACTCACTAGTAAACTCATCTAAAGTCCAAATCTTGATAGAAGAAAAATCATCTGATTCTGACGTATCTTCTATATGTTTATCATCAGAAGTTACTTTTGTAGATTCTAAATCAACAGATACAAGAGAAGAACTATCTGCTATAGGTGGAAGAATATCATCTATAGATACCTCTTTATGTATCAAATACTTCTTAAGTACATTAATGGTATCTTGCTTCAGTTCTTCTTGAGTCTTTAATCCTAACTTCTTATTAGCAACAATATCCCATTTCAATATAGCTTCTATTGTAGCTAACACCAAAGTTTCTTTAGAACAAAACCAAAATTTAAACATCCCTTTTATAGTAAATAGGAACTCTCTATAATTAGGTACATGCTTCTTTTGTAGAGATTTATCTATTATCCTACCTATTTTAGAAGACGCAACAACAGCCTTTAAGACTTTCCTTGCATCATTTCTACTATGATCCTGACAGTAGAAATTCCATAAGAAATGTCTTCTAACCTCATATAAACTAAGAGGACTCTGACTATAATATTGATATAAAGAACACTTCATAAGCAATCTTTTTATTATAAAAACGTTCTTACTTTTAAATTATTGTATTATTCATAAGAAAAATAATAGCTATTCTTAGTACTTTTCTTAATATCTTCTTAATATTATATAATGTATATACCTTTGCATAAAAGGATAGATATTGTTGATATGGGAATTTGTAAGATACCTTTTGAGAAATCCAGACAAAGACAGCACTATACCTCTAGAGGTAAGAGTAAGAAGACTTATGAGACAGAGAAAGAAGCTGACAAGTATATCTCCAAGCATAAGCTATATGGAATGACATCCTATTTCTGTAGGGTGTGTAACAAATATCACATTGGACATTATGACATCCTTGAACAACAGTAAAGAATGTGTAAATAGTAAAGGTAATGTTAGAAAAAATCTCTAGTGTGATACAGGCAATCACAGAATTTCTTGGAGGATTCAGTAAACTAAATGAAGTAAAAGACCACTCAGTAAGTATCTTCTTCAAGATAATCCTCTGTACTTTAGTAGCTTTATTCCTAGGTAAATTATTTCTTAGGGATGATTTATATGATTGGATAGTAAGTATTATAATGGAACCCAATCCCATAACCATTGGTGTTATTGTTGGGTTAGCTATGATACTATATTCCACGTATGCTCAAAAAAGAGTAATGAATGCTGTACTGGTAGCCATGCAGGAACAGAAGAAAAAGGATAAACAGAAAGACAAGGAATGTTATGCTCAGACTTCAAGGATAGAGGGAGAAGCTAATGAGATGACAGATTATCTTAGAGATGCCTTGCATTGTGATGTAGTTACCATTGAGTTAATGCACAATACAGAGAAGTATATTGGAGGCTATCATAAGAGATTCTATGATGAGAGTTTCCCATCTGTAAATACAGCTGAAGGTGTAGTATTTAATTATAAGGATTTCCAATGTATTCCTACCAACCTCTTCCCTATCATTGGTTATATGCTGAAGAATAAGTTCAAGTGGTTCTCTAGTATGGATGAAGTAGCAGAAGTTGATGCAGGCTATGCAAGAATTCTTAAAGAGAATCAATGTACTGCTCTTACTATGAGAGCTATGAAGACTTCAAAGGGTGAAGACTTAGGTATATTGAATGTTACTTGGAAAGAAGGTCATGAGAATAGAATCCCTGAGATAAGTGTAATTCAAGAAAAAATGACAGAGATAGCATCTAAGTTAGAGATACTTCTTGATATGTCAGATTATGAATAAAAAGCAATGTACAATGAAAACAAGATTAGCTAAGAAAATATTCAGTAGCAGTAATTGTTATTGGATATCTAAAAATATTGTAACAAATGATGTTAGATTTGCAAAGGCATGTAGGATTCTTAAAAGGAATGCCAAGAAGTTAGCTGCCTTAGCAAATGTTCCTCTTAGATGTTCAACTTGTGAATGGGAACATTGGGTAGAAGAAGAAGGTGATATCTATCGTGATTGCCCAAAGAACTGCTTATGCTTTAATCATTGGAAGCTAAGAAAGTCATAAAACCATCCATTTCTTTCCAATTCTTTAAACATTGGAAAGAAATGATATAGAAAAAAGGTAGAAGGGAAACCTCCTACCTTTCTTTTTTCTACATAGTTTATGAATTATATATTTGGTTAACATAGGACAATAAACCTGGAGTACTAGTATCAGCTAACCCTGCAAAAGGAGTATCTTGACCTAGTAATTCCATAATGGTATTCATTCTCTTCAAGCCTTCAAGTCTTTCCTGCTGAGGGTTATATACAGGCTCTTCAGAAGTAACTTCAGGTTTAGAGAATAAAGTCTCATTAATAGTAGGAGCTTTGTAAAGAGTAGTAGGATCAACAGCCATACTGTCGGGAAACTGCATTTGAGGAATATTGATATTATCTATCATAGGACTAAGGTCTTCATAGTAAGCATATTCTGATGGATCTATATGAGTACCTAATGTACCAGTTCCAGTAAAGGTAGTTCTATAGTTACCTCCAAACATTTCTCTCTCAGCATTTCTTCTAGTAGTTAATCCTCTCAGTTCATTATCTCTTTTAGCCCACATAGACCTTTGAACATCTTCTTTACTAGCCTTACCTTTAGTATATGCAGTCAATGTAGGTACTACTCTCTCTTTAAGATTACCCATACCTACATTATAACCGTAGGAATATAAGGCATCAAGCTGTTGATGAGATAGCTTACTTCTTATCTCTTCAGGAATTACACGATTAAAGTCTTTAGCTTCAGCTTCAAAGCTTCTATTGGTTTTCATAGAAGAACCTTCCCAATTAGAGATTCTCTTCTTGATACTTGCAGATGGTATATAACCACCTTTGGCAAACTCATTATAAGCACTCCTAATCTCTGGTAAGGCAGTAATACCATTAGCAACTGCTACTTTAATCATTTCAGCTTTATCTGCCATAGATAGGCTATCCCAAGTGTTATCAAGGTACCCACCCTCATCATAAAACTTATACTTAGGCACAAACTTAGGAGATTCAAACCTAGAAGGGTTATAAGTACTCTGTCTTCTAGAATTAAAGATCTTATTATGATTTTTAGATCTAGAAGGTAATTTCTTTTGATAGAAATCAGATACTGCTTTCTGCATATCTTCATTGGAACCAGAGTAATAAGCATCTCTTATAGCAGGATTTTTGACTATACTTTTAATACCATCACCCCTATACAACATACCAAGAGCCATTGCTTTCTTTTCATCTGAAATTGGGATTCTGGTAATGTAGGAGTTAGCTGTTTTCTTATTAAGTCTATCTTCAACATAATTAAGATGATTTTGTCTAAGATTTCTTTCTTCTTCCTCAGACAGCCAATTACCTATCCTATTCTTGGCTACATTAAAAGCAGCATCATTTTTAACTATATCTACACCAAACCCTCTATTATTAGGGTCATAACCTTTTTCTGTAGGTTTATACCATCTACCATTTCTATATCCAGTACTATCTGGATTTTCTATTGCTCGTATATATTGAGCTACTAATGAATCATCTTTTACTGGCATAATTTTACTCTCTTAATCGTTCTATAGAATCTTTCCTTGCTAATATACTGTCAGGCAACCCTGTAGCATCACTATCTCCATACCAATTATAAGCATCAGCTCTAATTTCTTTTTCTATAGAATCATAGTTTGGTAATCCAGAATAATCCCATACACTATCAGGAGCAATACATACAGTATCACTATTATCATTACTGGAAGTTCCTTGGTGAGAACATCCTACACCAAGAAACATTATCATAGATAAATATACTAACTTCTTCATAACTCAAATTTTTATGCAAAGATACTATAAATACTCTTATATAACAATATTTTGTACTTTCTTTTAAGATTTCTTAGACTTATAGAAATTAGCAAGTTGATGCTTCAAACACCTATATAGATATTCTTGCATATAAGATTCTGCCTCTTCATCTTTTATTCCCCCTCTCCTTACAAACAGCAGTAACAGCATGATGTAATTCATGAATAATAACTCCTGTGTCTAAGGACTTTGGAGTTCCCCTAAAGATTAAAAAGAAATCTCTACCACCTGTAGAGCATGGAACATCCAATAACTGTCCAGGAGGAAGAACCTCATCTTCATCAAGAGATTTTCTAATCTCTGCAGAAAACTCATTAGCATATTTATCCTTCATTCCTAAATCTTCCGATAAAACTTTAACTATCTCTTGATTAAGATAATCTTTAGAGTTAGTTATAATAAATATAACTTCTGAATGAAATATCTCTAAATCAATTACTCCAGACCAAATATTTGCTTTCATACTAATCTACCTCATCTAAAATTGTTAACTCCTGGCTACCTCTAGCCTTACTTTGCTCACTAAGTTCACTCTCTACCTTTCTCTGTAGATTCTGTAGAGAAGATACTATGCCTTCCACATTCTTCAATGCAGAGGTAATGGAAGAGATTTGATATTTAGGTTTACCCTTATCATCTTCCATATCTAGAATATCATCTCTCATCAAAAACTCACTTACAGTATGTGCAGCTTTTAAAGCAGCATTAAGCAACTCCTGTGAAGGAGTTACTGTATGCTTCTTATATACTGCCATAGCTTCTTCCAATAAAGGGGATGGTTTAAAGTCTTTCTCCAGTCCTTCCTGCTCTATAATAGCCTTAGCTCTCTCTTCTTCATTAAGAATATAAGAGTAAGTACTTCTAGGATCCACCATAAAGTAAAGATAAGACATCTGTTTATAGAATTGCTCTTTTGAAGCACTTCTGTCTTGGTTAAACAGCTTCCTTATAGGCTTTATAAGTAAAGCTTCGTCAGCTACTTTCAGTTGAAAAGATTCTATAGTTATTAACTTCATTACTTCTACTCTTTATATATAATACACTTCTACTTCTTACTTGTACTCCTCTTGACAGATGCTTTAATCTGCTGTCCTTTAAGCCTGGCATCATCAGCTTGTGTTTTCTTATCAAGGGCAAGCTTCTCGTTAAACTGTCTAGCATTCTCTGAGAGTTTATCTCTTTCAAGACTAAGCTTCTGTTCCATAGTCATTGCATCAGCACCACCCATTAATTGCAATCTATCAGCTTCTGCCTTACTATTAATCTGAGCAACCAACAAGTTGTTCTCCATTTCTTCCTGGAACATTCTATACTTAAGTTCTTGCTCTGCCTGAGCTTGCTGAGCCTGTTGCTGTAACTGAGCCTGCTGCATCTGAAGTTGCTGCTGCTGTTGCTGCATAGCTTCTTCTCTCCTCTGCTTCTCATTATTCTCAACCATCCTAGTCTTCTCAGCAGTACTCTTGGTGGTATATATCTTCATAATAGTAGAGAAGTCAAGAGTCTGATTCTGAAGAGCTGCCTGAGCCAAGGTATCAAGTTTCTGATTAAGTTCCTGAGTACCATTGCTATTATCTACTACTAGACCATAGTCACACTCAGCAAATTCATCACCATCTATCTCCATCAGTTTCTTACTTCCATCATCAAGGATATAATCAAACTTCTTCTTTCTACCTCTAAGAGCTATCTTAGCAGTTTCCAAGAAACATTCTAGTACTCTCTTCTTTATACTATCATGTACAGAGAAAAGTGTTTCAGTAATCATAGACGATTGTAGAGTAGCTCTCTCTACTCCACCTACAGTTTCTCTATTGGAAATCTGACCTTCCCTCTGCTTAGAAATACCTGCCATTTCACCAACCTTATTAGTAATCCATTCCAAGAGACTTATATACTGTTGAATCTCATTACCCAAGGAAGCATCAATAACACCAGAGGAAGCATTATTCATAGCACCAGCAAGCTTACCTGTGGCTACACCGATATTACCTTCCTTAAAGCTATCCTCTACTGCAATGTTATTCACATTAATATAATAGAGCCACTTATCCACATCCCATCCTTTAGGTACTTTAGCAAAGTCCATCCTTACAATCTTACCAAAGTTCTTGGAAAGAAGCTTAATAAGCTTATCATGAATAATGTCATAGAAGTAGGAATAAGGCTTCATTATATCTACAAGAGAGAAAGGAACATCACCATTTGTACTATAGATACTACCAATGATACCAAAGTGACATCTTGATGGGTTACTCAACCTATTATACTGAATAGGTCTAGGTCTCATGTTTACATAAATATCATTACCTATCTTAGTACCTTCCCATGCTTCATTAACCCAGAAGGTCTGTTCCTCCTCACCCTTTAAAGGGTCGCAATGGTAAGTCTCAGGATAGAAGTTAAACTCTTCCTCCCCAGTCTCTGGGTCATAACTCTTTACTTTCTTTATCTGTCTCCTTGATTTCCAATATACCCTCAATACTCTGATATTGCCATTCATATCATAAGGTAAGTATGTAGTATCAATAGTATCATCAAACAGACTAAGAGGACTAAAGACAGCATCGCCAGCTGTAGCATCTACATTAATATTTGGCACAAAACCATATCTGGCATCAATGTTATCCAAGGAATCAGTATAGTTACCATTCATGTTATTGGGAGTAGTCTCCAATGCTTCTATATCCTTCTTGGATAATTGGTCATAGTAAGTATCAATAATTCTACCTGGATTCCAATAGTCTTCAAGGATAATCATATCAGCATCCTCAATCTTATTAGAATAGCCAGACTTAATGACTCTCATCTTTAAAGGGTCAATCTTTTCTATATAAGGTTCTCCACCAACTATATCACAGAGATATGCTTCTTCACCATGAGTATAAGCATCTACAAAACCCTCATTAAAGAGCTGTGGAATATCCAGTTCCTTCATATAATGATTAAGCAGAAGATTGCCTCTTACTTCTCTCTTATCCTGATACTCATAGGTAAAGTAGCCAGACTGCTTCTGTAGTTCCTGATTAAACTCTTCCTCATTCATTGAGTCATCCATCATTAACTGCTGAAGCATCATATTAACCTGATTGTTCTTCTCTTCTTCCATCTCTGAGACAGCAGTAGGATTAGTAACTACTACTCTGAAATCAAATAACCTCCTAGACTCTTCTCCCCTAAGTACTGCTAACTTAGAGTTAATGATAGGATAATGCTGTATGTTATCAGGAATAAAGGATGCATCAATACTATAAGGATTAAGGAATAACTTCAAGTCACTCATGTGTATCTGACCATTAATCAAGTCTTTGTTTATCTTCATTGCAGCAACAGACTTTCTTGTCAAATGATAATGAAGTAAGCTATGATTATCTCCAAAATCCACGCATTTTTGTCTCCATGCCTTTCCTTTCTTACTAAAGGATAACTGTTGTGATGGGAATCCACCTATTGCGTTACATGCCATATTTATATTTCTTTATTTTCTTTATTTGCAAAGATAACAAAAGAAGTAATCAATATAAGGTATCTAACATTTTCCCTAATTCAATCTAAATCAACTTACTAATATAATATAAAAAAGAGAAGACTCTTTGTAGAATCTCCTCCTTAACACAAACAGTAAATCTTATGATGTAATATCTTTATACATGAAAGTATGCCCGAATATCAAACATACCATCTTTATCCTTCAGCTTATCTAAAGCAAGGCAGTGTATAGCCTTGAACATTTCCTCTCTAGGCATTTCAGAAAGGCTCTTACCTGCAATCTTAGCAATAGTACTGGCACTATCTGAGTAAATCATATTCATTGCAACATACATAGCCCACTTATTATAATAAGGTGAATCCTCAGTACGGAAATCCATATTCTCCATACATCTTTCCCATTCAGAAACATCCCAACCTCCTGAAGGTTCCATACCATTTACTATGGTTACAGCTTCCTTCTTGGACAAGTAGTTCTTCCAGTTGATAGCTTCCAGTTTATCAAGATATTCCTGAGCAACATCTGGTCTCCATTCTATCATATCTTTAAACATGCTTTTCATAGTATTACCAAAGACATGCATATTACTAGTGTCACTGGATGTACTCATCTTGGTATAGAGCTTATCAAACATATTCATTAGTTCCTTTTGTTCCATATCTCTAAGTATTTATTATTCAACAAACAAAGACTTCAATTCCAAAAAGTCATTTTCATTGAATGTGATAGTTTTCTTATTACCAAATATGATGTTAGTAAAAATGTTATCTGGTAAGGTTATGGAAATTCTTCCCTTACCTACTACACCTTGAACCAGTCCTATATCAAAAGTATTGTCTTCAAGTCCTTTAAAGATTTCCATTGCATCAGCAAACAATGTATTGGTATTGATATCTCCATTCTCATCTGCAAGGAATAAGGCTGCATTATCTATACTCTGACTTATCTTTCCCTCATATTTGTTAAGAATGTTATGGCATCCACGTTTAATATAAACTGAAGGTAGAGATAAAGCTGGATTATCACTTACCATTTCATCAACACGTCCTTTAAGCCAGGTATCTAGGCTACTAAGCATTTTTTCTTTAAGTGTAGGTATATTCATTTGGAGCCTCCTTTCTTGACAAGTTCAAGATATTCCTGCCATGTCTTATCACTATGATTTGTTATATAGTCTTTCCACAAAGCCATATTTTTATCTTCTTCCTGTAAAGCATTCTTCTTTAACTTCTTGATAAGTGCCAGATGTTTGTCCAAAGCTTCCTTACCATCCTTTGTCTGCTCAACAAGAGGTCTAATGATCCTAAGTTCTTCTCTCTGTAAAATATTGGCTACATCTTGGTAACTCTCTACAAAGTCTTGATTTTGATTAAGATAACTTTTCTGTGATTCAGTAAGACCATCCATTATCTTATCTATCTCATCCCAGGTAGGAGTCTTTGATTGCTGAGGCTGCATATTGAAATTACCTTTCTGCTTCTGTAACTCTGCAAATTTCTGTGCCCACTCATTCATCTGACTGAGTGTGTCCTGCTGACTTTGTTGTCCTCCTAATATAGGGTCTGCTGCAAAATTCATACTAACATCTATTTAAAATTGATACTTAATTTAGAAAGGTGGAGATACCTTTGAATAGTATCTCCTACCAATCTTAATTTCTCTTTGTTCTTTTCCTAGAAGCTTTCTGCTTAGGCACCAGTGGTGGGAGTTGCACTACTCACACAGTTGCAGCCGTTATAGCTTCCATAGCCATTGACTACAGGAGTATTAGGCAATACAAGCTGACCTCTAATGCAGGTGCAGGTCTTCTTATCAGTATAATCCATCAACAGCTTATCCTGATATGGACGGATAGCCTTCAATACTGCTACTTCCTTATCAAGCTCATTGAACTTTGCTGCATACTTCTCATTAAGAGCATCAAAGCCATCACGCTGACTCTTGTAAAGGGAGAATCCCTGCTCTACCATAGCATCCTTCAAGTGATCATTAGCATCCCTCTGAGACTTATAAAGACCAAACTCTGCCTCCATACTTCTTCTGTTCTCTGCATCCAATGCACTTACAAAGCCCTTCCACATACTGAACTTCTCATTGATGTCAGTATCTCGATGGTCATACATCTGCTGCTGAGTATTCAACTTCAAGGTGAACATATCAGTAATCAACTTCACCTCATCAGAGCACTCTTTCTGCATTACCTCAAGGGCTGTAGGAGCAGTATTACTTGCAGTCATACCACCATAGGTATTGATATTCACATTATCTGGCATACCATTACCAAGTGAACCAAAGATACTGCGACCACCATTACCAGTAAGCCAAGGCAATACACCAAGAGCAGTGCCGGCTATACCCAAACCAAGGGCAGTTCCTGCAACACCTTTAGATGCATATTCATCCTTCTTGTTTTCGTAGACTTTCTTCTCTACTACTTTCTCATTTGTCATATCCATGATACAATCTGATTTAACAATTAACTATTAGATTTTAAACACTTTGTAACCGATTACTGAGGCAAAGATATAACAAAAAAGCCTGAACAACAAACGTTGCTCAAGCTCTACATTTAATATATTATATATCAGTCCTTTACATTGAGCAACATCATACGTTTTAATTGCTCAATACCATCATATTTCCACACTAAATTCTTTTGGTGGACTATCTTTTTTCCTCTAGGCAGAACACCTTTAAGAATCATTCTATCGAAAGTAGAGGTGCTAACTCCAAGTTCTTTGCTAGCTTCAATCTTTGTAAGCCATCCTTTCTTATCTACAGTAGCACCTCTTCTATCTAATTCATACTTAGATAGATTAGAAAAATAAGCAATGTCTGCTTTGGAGCAGTCACCATTGGTAATCATCTCCTTGAATCTATCTAGAGCACTGCATAAAAACTGCTCTTTTAAATCCATTATGATTGCTTCTTTTCAATTATATCAATAATCTCATCACTCATCTTGCCACTGGTAGGACTAGTGACAAACATTCTTTTTGTTCTTCTTAAGAGGTGAATCAAAAAAAGCCTAATACCTCTATTGATATTCTTCTGATGCTTCAAACATAAACCAATGAGTTCCATGACATAGATACTAATAATACAGTAGATAAGGATATAATGAGTATCTACCATTTCATTGGTACAGAACCAAGAACCATAATATATTCTCTCTACATTAATGAAGATAAAATAGATAAATGGAACTCTAAAGAGATTACACCATCTAAAAAAGTAACTAGCAGGTACCAACATAATAGGTACATACAAATATAATATAGTGTAAATCCAAGCTATACATATTTCATTAGCTGGTGAATAATGCATCAGTTCACTGTTATTCTGACTGAATACATAAAATATGTACCAGTGAGAAAGCATCAATACAATAGGTGCAAATATAACAGCCCATTGATAAAATGCCCAAATTGTTCTTTCACTTGCAGTAGGCATACTACTGCCATTTTTACTTTCTTTCATTCTAAAGTCTCCTTTTCCTTTTCAAGTTTAGTTTCTATTTATTCTTAGATGCTGCAAATTTAATCTTTTTTGCACAATAATCTTCATTTCGAGCAAACTATTTCAGTTAAACTTTGTAAATACTATCAAATTGATATATTTATATTGAATATATGAGGTAAAAGTTTTAATCTGAAAGTAATATATCCTTTTACATAAAAAGAAATGAATCTAAACTACTCAGTAAGTTCATTAGTTTGAATAATAATCATCATAAAAGAGGAAAGTACATCTTAGTAATTCATTAAATTTGCAAATAAAATTAAAATATAGAAGTTATGCCAATAAACAGACCACAAGGATTACGAGGCTTACAGGGACTAGGAAGTCTTTCAAAAGCCCAGTATGATAGTTTTATAAATAAGAATAGAGATTTGATTTCACAACATGGTTATGATCCTGTATATATCAATAATCTCTATTCCAACAAACAGTTCATTGATAAGTATGGTATTGAAAAATTCAAAGCTATACCAGATATAGATATGCGTAATACTTTATATAAGGATGACATAGTTAACACAGAATTTACAAAATTATATAGTCCTATTAATGCTGATGGTACAAGAAATAACAATAAAGGTTTAGGAGCTGATTTTGAAAAATATAATCAGCTCTCAACTGATGCTAAACTTAAACTGATGGAGAGTAACTATCTCACTCCTTCAGAATTTGAGAATGCCTGGCAGAAAGATATTAATAAGTATGCTAAGTATAAGGAAGCTACCAACAAAGGATTCTCTGGCTTTTTAAAGAATGCAGCTCAGTCTATGAATGTTACTGAAGGTCTCTATACTAATATAGATAATGACAACAATGAATTAGATAATGAAGCTCTTAAAAGAATCAAGAAGGAGGCAAATAATAAAATTCTTCAGAATATCTATAATGATGATATAGATAATCATGCAAAGAACTTAGGTACTCAGGTATCTCAAACTTATCTCAATGATCCATATATTACAGGACTTAGTGATAAACAGGTAAAGGAAGCTTTTATACAGGCTATTACTCCTGGAAGTTATAAAGATAAGAATGGTATATCCTATATGGGTATATCTGAGTTTGCATCCCACTATGGTAACGGTTCTGAAAATCAGATTACTTCTGAAATGAAGAACTTCAGTATTGATGATATGCGTCAGATACTTGCTAAAAAGAAAGTATATGAAGCTAATATGTCTCCAGATATGGCAGCTACAGCCTTGAATAATGAAGCTAAGAGATATATCAAAGAGCACCAAGGTAGCTTTAAAAAATTTGGCTTATTTGCTAAGGACGTAGGTATCTCTGCTATGAGTTATTCTGCTGATAAGCTCAATGGTATTGCAGAATTATATAGAGCAGGTCAGGATGCTTATGCTGAAAAGCCTATTGTAATGGTAGATGATAAGGGCAATGTTCTTGATCCTAATAAGACTAAAGTTATAAGAGATAGACAAGGAGGACTTCATTATAAAGATAGTGAAGGTACACTTCACTCTGTCCATAGAATGCAGGTAGATTATACCACTCTTCATAATATGGGAAAGAATCCTGATGGTAGTGATATAAAGGGTGCCTTTGGTATTGACTGGATGACACTTAATCCTCAGTACTGGACTAGAGCAGAACAGTTTGGAACTCTTGATGAGAATGAACAGAAGCAATATGAGAAGATTGGAAGCAGTCCTTATAAGGTAGCTTATAATCCTAATGAAGATAGTGACCTTTGGTATGAGTCTTTTAAGATGATGTCTTTTGGTCTGGCAGATGCAGCAGCACAGGCTATTCCTTTTGGTATTGGTACTGTAGGTAAGGCATTGAGTACTGCCAGTAAAGTAGGTAAATTGGCTAGAGGCTTTGGTAAAGTCTTGGATACCACAGGTAAGTTACTTACAGCAGAGACTAAAGTTGGTCAGGTTGCCCAAGGAACAGCAGGTGCCTTAGGTATTGCCTATGCTTATAATAGAGGTACTTTCCAGGAGACACTTCAGCAGAATCTAGCTAATGCAGAAGAAGCTGCAATGACTGCTAGTAGAAATGATATTTATAATCAGTACCAAACTGATAAGAATTATAAAACAAGTGTCGATAGACTTATCAAGGCTAGAGCTGCTGGCTTAAAGGCAGAATATATTGCTCAGATGCATAGAGATGGAGGTATGAAGATTGCTGATGAGAAAGCACTTGATAAGATGCTTCATGCTAAAGCTCAGGAAGCAGTTCTTGGAGAATTAGTTCAAAATAGAATTAAGGAAAGAATGTCTTCCAAGGAATATGCTAACTTGCAGCAGAAAGCTATTGATGGTGCAGGAGATGCAGCATTTAATACTTTCTGGCCAGAAGCTATTAAGTATGGCTTTGTCAATACCATGGGTTATAGAAAGTTTCTCTATACCAATCCTGCTGGATTATCAAAGAAAATGTCAACTACCCTTAAAGGATTAAAGGAGGTAACTACAGCAGAAGGTAGAAAGAGATTAACTACTGATGCAAGTAAATTCCTTACTAGAGCAGATAAATGGAAAGAGTTTGGTAAAACATTAGGCTCTCAGGCTTGGGGTGGTTTCTGGACCAATGGTACTGATGATATGCAGGTAGATGCTGCTGAAAGGATTAATGAAGATAGTTTCAATAGGTATCTTCATTCCTATCAGAATGGTGAAGCATTGGCTAACACTTATGGCTTTGCAGATGGTATTTACTCATATATAAAAGGTTTAAAGGATTCTATGGGTCAGGAGACTACATGGAATGCTGGTACTGTTGGTGCTTTAGGTAGTATAGTAAACTTCACACCAAACTTTGCAAACCTTGCAAGACTAGCTACAAAGGATGGTAGAGAAGCCTATAAGAATAACTTTAGAAGAGAGATAGAAAGAGATGAAAATGGTAATCCTTTGAAGAATGAAGATGGTTCTGTCAAATATAAAGACCTTGGTAAGTGGAATGATTGGAGAGGTCAGATGAATTACTTCATTCAGAATGGTGTACTTAATACCTACTATGGTAAAAAACAGGCAGAAAGAGATTTGAGAAGTCATGCTGATTATGTGAATAATCTCCTGGATGAATATAATGACTTTGTAGATATTGAACACTTGGTAGCTTCCAACATTGCCTCAGAGAATGTAGAGAGCTTAGGAGACCAGAAGACTATGGACTTTATCAAAGCTCTTCATGCAGTCAATACCTTAGATAAATTAGGTGAAGATTCTAATGATCCAACTACTATGTCTTCTGTTGTGCAGAATGCTAAAACATTGATTGAAAAAGCTTCTCAACTTAACCTTGAGGAAGGTAAGAATCCATTTAGTGAAGAAGAGATTTCCAATCTCCTCTCTCAATACTATGCTTCTCACCCAGAGATAGAGCAGGATGAATATACTTCTCAGAAAGCTTTATATGAAATTGCTCAGAATGCTCAGAAATTACAAAAGGCTACAGAAGCCTTTAATAAGGCAGAAGATGAGATTCAAAAGATAGAGAAGAATTATGGTGTTACTATATCTCCAGAGGTAAGAACTAAGATGAAAGTTCAGCAGGCTCTTAATGACCATTGGAAAGAAAGAAAAGAAAAGATGCAATCTGAGATTAGTGATTCTTCACCTGAATATATTCTTGGTGGTGCTGCAGTTACTATAGCTGCTGTTGGTGGTGTAAAGAATGCTCAATCTTTAATAAAGGTCTATGATAAGCAGAAGGCTGAAATAGAGAAGGAACTTGAAGAACAAAGTAAGAAGACAGAATCCCTTTATAAAGAGTATACTAAATCTATTGATGAGGAGGATACTGCTAGAAGTGAAGGTAATAGTGATGCTATCCTTGATGCACAGAATAAGAAAAAAGATGCTAAAGCTAAACTTGATGCATCCAGAGAACAGGAAAGTTATCTAGAAGATTTAATATTTAGAACCTCTACCAAGGGTAAGGATCTTCAAGCTGGTATAGATTATCTTGAAAGTGATAATCATAAAGAGGATAAGAATAAGATACTAACTGCTGATGAAATTTTCACTTTGGATCCTGTAACTAGGGCTAGAATGATGAAGTCTGAGAATAGAGAATTGTATAGCAAAGAACAGCAAAGAGAGATAGAGAAGTTGGAGAAAAGACTTCTTATGAAGGATGCTGATGCTCTTCAGAAAGTACAGGATATAGCCCTACTTTCTCAGAGGATAAGTGCTAATCAAGATGCTTATAGTAGAATGGCTAAGAATCCTGAAGCTGCTGCTGTAGAATTAGAAGCTCAAAGAGCACAGGCTGCTGAAGCTGCATATAAACTGATTAATCAGAGAAATGCAGAGACCATGGCAGACTTTATCAATGAGTTTGATGAAGGTATGAAAGGTCATACGGACATTACAGATGAAGCTAAAAACAAGTTTGTCTTTAAGGCTCTAAGAAAGCTTAACTCTACTCTTCTTGATATCATTGATGAAGATACATTGCTTCCTCAATATCAGCAACAGGTAGCAGATGCTAAGGAATGGGGAAAGACTGTAGAAGATATTATGGCTGTAATATCTCAATCTGATAGAGATGAGATATGGAAAGAGAATACTCTTAAGAATATTGATACTATTGTAGAAAACTCCAATAATAAAGCTGAAATATTGGCTAGTCTTGAAAAGGTTATTGATGATATTAATAACCCAGATGCTACCAGTAGCTTAGATTATGTTCTCAATGGTCTTGAAGGTTTAGGTTATCAAAGAGATGCTACAACCTTAGAGAATAGAAAACAGAGAAAGACTAGAGAAGCTGAAGAAAAGAGAAAGAAAGAAGAGGAAGCTAAGAAGGTTGAAGCTGAGACAAAGGCTGCTGCTGAAAAGAAAGCAAGTCAAAGTTCTACAGATAATATAGAGTTTCTTGGTAATGAAGAAGATGTTGATTTATTTGGTAATTCTGAGAAATCTGAACCTGCAACTCAAGTTGTAGAAGATGAAGATTTACAGCAAACAGAGGATAATATCATAAATGCAGGCTCATTAATGAAAGATAACTTTGGTAATGGTAGTATTGACATGGGTGATATGTGGTATGGAACTACTGACAATCCTAAGAAGGGAAGACTACTTGTTTCCAAGGAAGATAATAGTATTACCTTCAAGGTAGATGGTAAAGATACTTCTATAGAAATCACTCCTGATGAGTATGAAACTGTCAAGGATGAACAAAAAAACAAGAAAAATACACCATTTATTGCAGATTCCTTAGAGAAAATAGATGGAGATTGGTATTTTATTGGTAACTTTGCAGGTGACAAAGAAAGTACAGAAGTGAAGGTAAAGAAGGATTTCAACATAGATCAGGCAATAGAGAGACAACAAGTAGCTAATGAAGCTGACCTTGCTGCTAAAGGCATTGACACTGGTAACAAGAATCTTATTGATAATGGCGATAGTGTTCAAGGTAAGTCAGAAACTATTGATGAGCAGTTGGAAGATAATACCTCTACTAATAAGGAAGTACATTCATCTGATGATAATGTAGATGCAGCAGAATTGAATGGTACTGGTCAGCATAATATAGAGACCAGTGTTACTACTCTTAGTGGTAATGCTATGAGTGAATATAATCCTACAGCATTGCAGGATGATGGTATTATTGAAAGAAAGAAAGGTTCTGAAACCAATGATAATATGAATCAGTACTATGCTTGGATGAATGCAGCAGGTATAAAGTTGCAGAATATTATAGACCATGAGTTAGCTAGAATCATCAGAAGAAATCCTAATGCCAAAGTTAAGTTCATGGCTGTTAAACCAGAACGTAATGCTACTAATGATGTTGCTATGCAAAGTCATTTAATGCTTGTACTTGATTATGATAACAGTATTAATAAAGGTATTACTGCTATACATGATGATGCCAATGGTGGTGTTATAGAAAGTAATGGTAAGAAGTATTTGATTATAGGAACTGCTGGTTATGGTAACAGAAATGCAAGTAAGTTAGCACTTTATGACATGCTTTGGAATCCATATATCTCTGGGGGATTGAACTTAAAGAAGCAAAGGAAACAATTCTTTGATTCTCATTCTAGTGAAAGATTCTATGTAAATGAGAATCTTAGTACAGAGATAGTACCTGCATCATTGATTCCTGGATATATAGTTAGACAGACAGAGAATGATAAAAACTCTGAGTTTAGAAGTGTTAGAGAATTGCTGTCTGATAATGTAAGGAATCCTATGCATTATGACTTAGATTCTGTAGCATGGGGTATTCAGGAGATGAGTAAGTTCTTAGTAGTAGGAACATCCCTTGATAAAGTAATGGTTCCAAGAGACCCTATGGGTAACTTAGGAAGTGCTTTTGTATTGATGCCTGCCAGCAATGGAAAGTTTGTACCTTCATATTTGAAAGTCTTAAAGTATAATGAGATGAGAGATGGTTCCTTGAAAGATAAGATAAATGCTCTTTTGCAGGAAGTAACGTCTCCTAACTATAAGACAAGACTGAATGCTGTCATTGGGTTAAGTAAAATCTTCTACTTTGATAAAGAAGGAGATACTATTTTACTTAGAAAGAATAGAAATGAAATCTCTTTAGTACATGATGGAAAAGTGCAGAAGACCTTCGTTCTTAATGATAACTTTGATAGAGCAGAGTTTATGCAGAATATCCAGGATATGAATCCTAGAATTAATATCACAGCATCAGTATTAAGAGACATCCCTACCCTTATGGAATATGATGAAGCTGGAGCATTAATGACAGATGCTGCACTCTTTGGTACAGTAGGTAGTTCATATAGTATCTTTGGCTTGGATGGGGATGGTAAGATGATTAAACCAGAATCTCCTACCAATGATATTCCTAGGAGTGATAGTAATAGTGACTTCAAGAATGGAGATAAGAGTCAGGTAATCTTTAAGCATCAGTACTATAGAGAAGTAAATGGTGTTTTCTCTCTCAATGGTGAAATAGTAACAGATGAAGCTACTCTTAAGCAGCTAAGATATAACAAAATGATTCTGGATAATCAGTTATCTCCATCTATGACACAAGGAGTATGGGATTACTTTATTCTTAGTGAAGGTGAAAATCCTAAAGCCATTAAAGTTAATAGGAATACCAAAGAGGTAAAGGAATCTTCAGAGGAACAAGCTAAAGAACTCATTGAGAAAATCAATGAGAAAGAAGCTAAGAAGCTTAGAGAGCAGAAAGCTCAAGAAGTTATTAAAGAAGTAGGTGAAGCAGAGAATGTAGATTTAGGTGAAGATGCACTATCTGTAGATCCTGACACTGGAGAATTGATTCAAGCAGATACTCAAAGTACTTCTTCTATTACTGAAGAATTTACTGATGAGAAACAAGTCTCTCCTACTACAGAGAAAGCTAACAATAAGGATAATTACACTCATACTAGTTCAGAATCACTCAACAGTAGTGAGCATAAAGCAGCAACTCAGAAGTTCTCTGACCTTATTAAGGATAAGAAGTATATGTTGAGAGTTATGAAACTTGTAAGAAACAAATGGAAAGATGCTCCTAAGAAAATAGCAGACCTAGAAAAGTTCTTAAGAAATAAGAATGTTGAAGTAGATGCTATTGGAACATCAGAAAATGATATAGAGGCTTGGATAAGGACTATTGAGGATTGTAGATAAAAATAATAAGTGGAAAGCTGATATAACCTTCCACTTATTTTATATATCTGTGAACAGGATGGGATAGATATGTTGAGCGAGGAGCCATGCTATATGATGGGGAGTTTGTGCGAGAAGTTCTTCAAGGTGTATGATTAATAAGTATAGGGAGGAGACTTGCTATTTGCTATGTGGATTGGTGCAGGCTTGCTGCATAAGAAAAGGGTGAATCTTGCGACTCACCCTTCTTCTTTATTTATATGATTTACTCCTCATACTTTGGCTCCTCATACACCAAGTTATGCTCATCTACGTAAGCCCTTGCTTCTGAGTATGTGTCAAATTCTACTGCGGTGGCATCTACTGCTGGGAATACCTCAGCATTGTCACCTTCCTCTGTGAGAGGGAACACCATCTTGGTTCCCTCATGTACTACCTTATACTTCTTTGTTAACTTATTCATATCGTGTTTCCTTTCTTTACTTTAATGTTGAACTTGTGATACCTTATGAAGGATTGATTGAGACAGTATAGCCTTTACTCTGCAATGTTGCTACTGCTGCATCTGATGCTGAGGTGCGAGTACCAATCAACGAGATTGTCTTATACCAAATTTGTTCACCTCCAAATTTAGCTTCAAGCGTTGCCATATCGTTGAGAAAAGCATCAATCTTATTACACTTACAATTCTCAACTGCTAAGATATTTGTTCTGTTTTTAATACCTGTCCATGTAAATGTACCAGTAGTATTAATGTCTGCTTGTACCCATAAAATATTATTTGGCAAAACAGATAAATCACCATAAACGCTTGTACCAAGTAATTGAAGTGTTTTGAAATTACAATTTTTATAAACCGCAATATCACCTGTTACTCCGGTACGATTAATTATTGGAATTTTTGTAAGACCTGTCAATTTACCAAATACCGCAATATCACCTGTTAATTTGGTGGTGTTAAAACTAAGATATGTAAGACCTGTTAATTTACCAAACACAGCAATATCACCTGTTACCTGTGTGTCCGCAAGAGTAAGATGCGTAAGACCAGTCAATTTACCCAATACTGCAATATCACCTGTTACTTTGGTTCCGTTAATGGCTAAAAATGAAATATTTGGAGAATATTTCAGCAAATTAATATCAAAAGAAAGTTTACTTTTAGATTCTTTCCAAGAAGTTCTTATATAAGTACCTACTTGTGTTAATGAATATTTTTCAGATACAACAATCTCAAAGTCACCATTACTAAAATATACTGTTGTTTCAGTATTAGCAGTAATATTCAGTGCTTTACCTTTATTTTCAGATAAAGTCTCATTAGTAAAGTAACCATCACCTATAATTCTAAGTTGGGCATCTTTACTATTATTTACAACAAAACGTTGTGTGTCAGCAGTAGGAGACTCCACCTTGCTAACTTTAATACAGAACTCACCAATACGTAACAGAGAGTCATTCTGTACAGAACCGTTTAATTTTGTAATCAAACATTTTCCCATAATCATTTCTTTTTTTTATTTATAATTCCATAAAACATCGCAAAAATCAATTCTCTTTTCTAGCCACATTTTGATTCTTTCCTTTGAATCATACATTCCGTTTGTATAATAGTTACCATCAGTTGTTGGTGTACTTCCTAAACATTCTTTTACACACTTATAATAATAGTTATTATACCTACCATTACCATAACAAACAATAGTACCTACACTATAATTTGTTTCTGCATTATACGAATTTATAGATTTCAATTCACTCTTGGATAATGGCATGTATGGTTCCCAATGCTCATCAAGATTTGTTGGCTTTCTATATGATGGAGACTTATTCCATTTAGTTACACTCCTTTTTAATGCATCAGTACCTAATCTGTCAAACCAATCATCAACTATCTTGTTTAGATTCTCTTTAGTTATGATACCTTTGTCTCTAAGAGTTTTATACATAGTCCCAATCTCCTCTGCATACAATGACTTTATTACAAAAAGAGGATTTGTTGAATTAGAATCAAAAATCTCCCTAGACAGTGATGAAGTCCACAATATGCCGCTCCATGCCTTTCCAAGACAAGAATCACAATCATAGATATTATATCCAACCTTTTTGTCATAGATGGTTATCTGAGCATTATTATACCATCCGTCCTGATTATAAGTCAATTCACAGAATATGATATATGCTAACAAATTATCAACATCAAAAGATTTCTCTACAATCTTTTTCTTTTCCTCGTTAGTAGATGCAGAGTTCACTTCTGACTTATATGATTGACACGCTTCTATAATAGCTTTTGTCTTTGCAGTATTTACCATATCCTTATTGGCTGCATTATAATCTACAGATGTGACTTTAAATGTATCAGTGCCAGTTGTTGCAGCATTTAATTTTGAAAATGTGTATTGCTGACCAGCAACAGTGTCTGTACCAATAAGCTCTCCCATGTGTGTATCAGCATCATATTCCTCGCCATCTACACAAATAAGTTTTTTAGGATTACGTATCTCTGCACTTATCCAATTAAAACTATCTCCATTAAACATACCTCCAACATTATCTATCAGAATGCTGGTATAGTCTTTTTTGTTCATGGAATAGTTTTTCCTGTTCTTTTTAAGAGACCATATAAAGAGACCATAATACTCACCATCCAGATACACTTCGCAAGGAAATTGTGAAGGCATACATTTGGCTTGTGAAACATCGTCCTCCATATCACCTGTTCCACCTATAAGAACATTATTTGAACTTATGTGAAATCTGTTTGAACGTACATTAAGGAATGATGTGATTTGCTCACCCATTTCATAGCAAATTGGCTGTATTGATTTTAATGAATCCTTGTAGAAGGCTTTAAGATGAAAACCATCCTGTGCTACCCAATCACCGAACTTTATTTCAAACTCATTACCACCCCAATCATCTGAAAACAAATCTATAGCACAAGATTTCATAGGGTCTGCCATAGTACTGGCACCTTGTGCATTAAGATATGCTTTTATCTTAAAATAGTTTCCTGCAAAATCAAAGAACTCAATATAAGCCTTATCATTAACCAACTTCTTGCTAGGCATTTGATTAACGCCAGTAATATTGATTACAGCTTTAGTAGGAATTGGTAATTCAAGAGCAGAATCATGCTTGTCATACCAGTCACTCCAGTCTGTTTTACCTTTAGTATCAAAGCCACTTGCTTTTAGAGCATTACCAATGTCATTTACGCTATTGCCTTGAAGATTGAGATTTGACACATCGAGATTAGTGGCCTCCATGCTATGCTCATGCTTCTTGCCTTGCGAGTCACGATAAGACATTACCTTGCCATCTGCATCTAGTGTAATTTCTGTTCTACCCTCCGGGTCTTCTAAAGTACTATGAGCATCAGCCACATCTTCATTAATGAGAGATTTACCTTCCTCCTTATCAACCTTAGTATCAATAGTCTCAGATTTCAAGTTGTGAGAATAGTGGCTACCATCATTATATGTTGCAGAAAGAACCCTTCCGTCTGCATCTTTCTCTACTGCCATATACTCAGGATTCTCCTGCAAAGAGAAAACATCAAGAAGTTCTTTAAGGTTGGTGTCTATTGTACCTACCTTCTCCTGCAATGATGCAAGGTCTGATTGAAGCTGAGAGATAACTTGCTTCAAGGCATTGACAGCATGGATTTTGCCAATTATTTCTCCGTCTCTTCTAATACCAAGAACTACCTTATCATCTGCATCAAGCCAAGCAGCAAAGTATTCCTCATTCTGAATGACATGATACATTTCATTGAGAGGATAATATGGCTTGCCAGATTCTCTGTAGATGCCATAAAGCACTCTATTCTCCGCATCTACTATAGCTTTAATGAACTCTTCATTCTCAATAACCTTAAAGCATTCCTTTACTTCATTTTCAACGAGAGATTTACCTTCCTCTTTGTCAACCTTTGTGTCTTGAAGATTCTTGATGTCTTCTCCTAACTTTGTACTAACACTATTGAGGTTTGTAAGGATACTTGTCAGAGTCTGGGTATTATCAATGCTAGCAAAGAAGTTCTTCAACTCCTTTAATGTATCAATAGCACTTGTTGTATCATCATCACCCAAGATATTGCGAATCTTATCTGCCAAGATATTTACTTGTGCCTGCAATCTGTCCTCTACTGCACTTGTTTTACCAAATACAGGAGTACCATCCCATTGGAAACCAAAGAGAAGTTTATTATTTGCATCTACCTTGGCAAAGATAAATTCCTCACTCTGAATATAGCGGAAAGGGAGAGCAGATTGAGAGACTACCTTATCCTCTGAATCACCGAACTCTTGGGTAATATTCTCCTTATTGAACTTCTTTTCAAGTTCTGTAGCTACCTCTGACTTCTCTGCCTTGGCTTCAATGATAGCATCTTGCGCCTTGTTTTTAGCATCAAGTTCATCAATGGCACCTTGGGCTGTGACTGCTGTCATGCCACTGGTCTCGTTACTATAAGAGACGGCATTGGCAGTAGAGGCTCCACCAGTTGCGGTGATGTCCTTGATGGCATTCTCTAACTGATGGGTCTTGTCACCTATCTGCTGAAGAGTCTCCTTGTCTCCATCCATAAAGACCTCCCTTGCGGCTGTAAGCTTTCCTTGTTTTGTTGCTGCATGTAGTGGGGCTGTTACATTAATATTATTATCTGACATATCTTTTTATTTTACGATATTACTAAATTCCATGTAGCTTGTGTGAGAGGATTTGCTGTGCGGTATGCTTTGAATGTTCCTAAGTTATTGGTGATAGCCTGAGGAGCAGATAAAGGAACGTCAAGTCCAGCACTGGTTACACGGGTGATTGATAGATAATTAGGTACTACTAGCCAGATGTAATCATTGTCCTTGGTAGTTACTTTTGGATTGAATGATATTCCTGTAGCTGATACCTTGTTGAGCGTATTGAGGATTTCAGCTGTCATAGTGTCTGCTGGGTTTCCTCCTGAATAGAACAAGTATCTTGTCTGGCTAGCGTTCTTGCCAGTTCTGCCATTCTTGCCAACCTCAAACTTGAAGATTTCTCTTGCTCCTTGTATAGGTGTATTCAAGCTACTATTTGATGTTGGATAGTTAGTAAGAATAGTTTCTGCTGTATCATTAACCTTTTTAGTAATACTCAATGTATCAGGAACTAAATACTCATTATCACTCTTAACAGAATAAACAACATCAGTCTTCATTGTACTAACATTAGGATTAACAGTAAATCCCAATACTATAGGATATACAGTATCATTAAGTTTATTCAAGTTTTTATCTACATCCTGAATCATAGTAACCAGTTCATCAGGAAGACCTGTTGCAGCATCCAACGCTTTTCTTAACTCTGGGTCAAGTTTGTCTTTAGTAAGAGAATCCTTAGCCATCTTTTCATTTGTTACAGAACCATTCTGTAGTTTTTCTGTGGAAACAGCATCCTTAGATAACTTTCTATTAACAATACTCCCATCAACAACCTGCTCTGTATTTACAGAGTCCTGTGCCATTTTATCATTAGTAATGGCTTCATTCTTAATTTTAGATGTTTCCACTGATGACTCTGCAAGCTTTTCTGTTGTAACAGATTCGTTCTTTATCTTACTGGTAGTCACACTATCTACAGCAAGTTTTTCACTAGTGACATTCTCATTAGCAATCTTATCAGTTTCTACTGCACCTGAAGCAATCTTAGAAGTAGTTACTGCACCCTCATCAATAACTCTCTCAACTACTGCACTATCACCTAATTTACTATTAGTAATAGCCTGTTCTGCTATCTTAGGAGTAGTAACAGCTTCATTTGCCACTTTCTCAGTAGTGACATTTTCATCTGCTATCTTAGTAGTAGTGACAGAGCCATCCTTAATGACAAGAGTAAGCTTCTTACCAGGCTTATCCTTAAGAGCTGCTTCACCTATATATTTCTCTTTACTCATAACTTATCTATTATTTTTGCACAAAGATACATATATTGGATATAATCTATTAGTACCTTATGAATTCCCTTATGAAAGTTAAAGCAAACAAAAAGATAAATTAGATGCAATATCCTACTAATTTTGTCGTTCATCTAATAAACATTTTCAATATATAAGATTATGGAATCAAAAGAATTTAAGGCTGCTAAAGAGCTTCTTAATAAAAAACTCAGCGACTTAGGTATTAACTTAGATGATAGTAAAGCAAAAGAAGTATATGAATATCCATACAATGGAAGTAAATGTAAAGAGATTACCTTTTTATCTGTAGAACAGAGATATGCTTTACTGAATGCTGCTGCCTCTCTCTATACTACAGACAATATGCCTAATAATAGACAAGAGGCTAAACAGGTACTTGTTGAGTTTATGCAATTACTTGGACTCAAAGATGAACACTTAACATATTGTATACATCATCAGTCTTGGTTTGACAGAAAGAAGTATATTGATGTTATGAAGACTATTCAGAAGGATAATCCATTCATTCAATTCATCTGCACCTGCAAAGAACTTATAGATTTAGGAGGAGATAATATGTTTATTAACTACACCTTTACAAGAATCTTAAAAGATGTTGGTTTCTCTCAAGAAGATATTTATGATATAGTCAAAGGAAAGTACAACTATAGATTTAATAGAGTTGTTCAAGAGGAGCCTGTTGAAGAAACTAACTCATTTATTCTTCAAAGTTGGTCTCTCCTAGAGTTTGCTAAAAATTATGTAAAAATGAAAGTTGGAACCTTTGTAAATTCAAATACAGGAGAAGAATTCAAATCTTGTATGTTCTTTAAAAAGAATGGTAATTATGATTATGTTGGATTTCATTCTCAATTAGGTGAACTCACTCCTGCTGAAATATCTAAGAGAAAAAAGGAACTTAAAGTAGGTCTTACAGAATCAGGGAAATATATACTTTATGATCATATAGATGATTGGGAAATTGTTGATTTAGGGTTATAGACTTATAAAGAAGTGTAAATTAAACTGTATCAAATTACTTTTATTGTGACTTAATATCGTTTAATCTACACTTATTACATTTATTTATCTTCTTTTCGATGCTCTTTTAAGAACATACCTTTTAAGACTATGTTAGCAAGTCCTAGTATATTTGCAGTAGTTGTAGCAAGTAAAGTAGATAGAACGACATCACTTAGATGCCATTGTCCATTAGCACATTTACATAATAATTGAAATACCATATAAAGCCAGATAGGTATGATAAACATAACCCATCTAGTAAGGTGCTTACGAAATTTAGTATCTTGAGAATACCTAATTTTTTCTTGCTCTTTTAAAGAGGATGTGTCAATGTCATCAATATCTATTGGTGTAATCCCAGTATCTTCGACTTTTAACCCTGAATATGCTTCAAATCCACTACTGCCCATTTCTACTAATTAAGAGAGTTTTAAAATATGGCAAAATATACTCGTCAGGAATTTCTTTACCCCATTTAAAGCCTACAGTATTTACTATCTTATCCCAAGGAGAATCTGGTTTATGAGACCATGCAGAGAGATAAGAAGCATTATATTTACCATAAGAATTGAACACTAACCTTACGCAAGCCTCTACTTCTTGTGAAATAGAAGAATCTTGAAAACCTGAAATATCTTCTAAATTATATTTTAATAATTTATTTCTTGTTGTTGGAAAAACAGGTCCATAAGGCCATGCTTGAGGATGCTCATTTGTTAAACGATTACCAGTAACAGCCAAATATACTCCATAGGATATATACAATAGCTTCTGCAACTTTGTCATATTTATGCCAAAGTTATGTGCATTAGCATAAGAAGCAATATACTTCGCTAACACAACACTATTACATATATAAGTATCTTGTATAATAGCCATTTTATTCTTTAACTGATCCTTTGATTCTAATTCCAATGCAAAGGTACATATTATTATAATAATAACAATAATAATAGCGTTAAGATTATTAAATATCATATTTATTTAGACATGCAAAAAATAAGGTATACTGAAGTAATATACCTTATTTATATGTTTCTACTTATAATGTTAACTACCTATTCTGGAATATCATTATCTCCACTAGAACCAGTACTTACAGAACTTTCAGAATGAGTAGCAGCTCTCTTAGACTCACGTGGAATAGCAATATAGACATCTTCTGTAGTAGAATCATCCCATATAGTACCAGAACCATCAATCTTTGAAGTACCAGCAGGAACTACATATATTTCATAGTCTGATAGATTACCATTGCCAATAGCACTTCTAAGATGTTCATTAGTTATGTTGCCATTAGCATCTACTAACTGACTATACTCTTGTGAAGATAAAGCCCTAGCTCCACTTAAATCTTCCAAAGGAGCACCTATACTAGTTTCATCATTAGTGTCTTTATACTTTATACCAGTCTTAGCACCAATCATTGTTACCTTCTTATTTCTTACATCATAAGCAGTACCACTACCAGTTTTCTTTCCTGATGCTGCAGCTTTGGCTTGTGCTATAGCAGATGCTTTCTGTAATGAAGGATCCTTTGTTGGATCATAAGAAATAGTACCAGTCTTTTCATTATAAGTAAGACCTTGTGAAGCAAGACTAATATTCTGTCCTCTTCTAGTAAGTTCCATCTGTTGTCTAGCTCTAGCATCAGCAACCCTTTCTGCCTTTGTAAGTACTCCAAGATCTCTCTGAGGATTATGGTTCTCCTGATAGATAGCACCATCAATCATGCCATTAATAACACTTTGTCTAGCCCTTTGAAGATTATTTCCTGTAAGATTCTGATTAACTCCTCTTTCTTCAAGGATAGCATCTGCTGCCATCTGTAACTCTGGGATAGTAGACATATCTTTGTAGAACTTCTGAATGGTATCTCTACTATAACCCATCTTCTGTACATAATCTCTATAGTAACCATTCAAAGTTCTTCCAGCATCGCCAGCAGAGAATACTCTAGAAGAAGCAGCCTTACCTGTTGCTGCCCCTCTGGTATAAAGTTCATTACCACTAATATTATAAAGATTAGGGGTATTATCATCTAAGAAACTATCAATATCAAGATTATCTATAGCATATAGCATAGAGGAATCCTGAGCACTAAGACTTCTCCTCAGTTTCTTTTCTTCCTTCATAGCTTCATCTGCCTGGAGTAACCTACCTATCTCTCCCTGGTATCTTCTTCTTAGAGAAGTCAAGGCTCTCCTATTAGACATAGTTAAACCATTATGTGCTAAGTCCTCTGCCTGTTTAGCTAAGTCATTAGCATAGCCCTCATATAGTTTTCTAGCCTTACTCCCTTCAGGTAATGTTTCACTAAGGTACTTAAACTTATCTGATTTATCTGACAAGTCATTGTATTGTTCCTCACTCTTTTCATAAGCATCCTTATATGCAGAAAATGGTACTAACATCTCCTGCATAGAGAAGGGTTGAAAAGAATTATCTACAACAAATGCATAATTAGCCATATACTTCTACTCTTTAAAATGTTAAACCTCTTTTTCTTTTAATCTTACCACCACAGGATTTCTTTGTAGTAACTATCCTCTTACCAGTATTACTCTTAGGAGTCATTACACCAAAGATACCATCAGCAGCCATATCAGCAATCATATTATGCTGTGCATTCTCACGTCCTAAATCACTGATACCTTTGAAAAGGCCAGAGACATTGCCATAGATACCTTGATTCCAAGCAGCATCAGCAGCCATTCTCTTTCTTGCAGCATCCATCTGCATCTGTGCTCTAAATTGTCTTTGTCTGTTAGCCATCTCAGCATTAGTTGCAGAAGTCTTTGTAAAGGCATCTGCATTATACATATCAGTACCTCTATTAAACTCAGCAACCTTCTGTCTCTTAGCATCATTGTATTCAAGAGCCTTTCTATACAAGTCACCATCTGCAATCTGACTATTATAGCCATTAGCAAGAAGTCCAGCCATCTTGGTTCCAATAGGAGAGGCATTATTGAGAATAGCCCTATCTGTTGCTCTACTATTAGCATCCATTCTATTCTGTTCATACCATATATCCATAGGATTATAGGTAAGATAGTTGCCTATAGGCTTATAACTAGCTAAGGCAGGAGCACCACTAGCAGCTTCTACAGCTGCATCCATCCTAGAATAATCAGGTTTACCAATACCCATAGCCTGCATGCCAAGACCTACTAAAGGTCCAAATAATCCCGCATATCTTAACTTCTCATTCTTATGCTTAGGTGTTATTTCTTCCTGATTATCCCCATTATCATCAGTAGCATTAGTACTAGCAATAGGTCTCTTATAGTAGTTATATGTATAGTCACTCTTGTCATCTTGCCAACTATAATTGCCTGCACTAGTCCAATCCTTAGGCACATTTCCATATATCTCTTCTATACTTCCATCATCATTTACTACATAGTTTCCAGTCTGCTTACTTCTGAGGATTTCATTAGGTGTTTTCCAATAAGTTCCTGGATGAGTATTTCTAACACCAGTACCATTTGGATCTTCAAAAATAGTCTGATAATCTCTCTTAGCATCTTTCACCCATCCATTAGCATTTACATACTTAGCTGCATAGTCTCTGGCTGCTTGAGGAGCATCCTGACTATTGAGAATCTGTTGTAAATAGAGAAGTCTATTATTCTCATCAACTTTCAACCAATCAGAACCTCTCTTATAAGCATCAGTCTGAGATAGAGCCTTACCTATTTCCTCAGAGTTCATACCCTTCTTTACAAGACCTTTCTTTACAGCTTCTTTCCATGCAGCATCCGTACTTCCATTCCAAGCATCATAGTCTTCTTTACCCCATCCCCCATGAGTAAAGTCAAAAGTTAGCTCATTATTTGCTTTAGGTACATAAGTACCAAAGTCATAACCTCTAGAGATAGCATCAGATAATACAGGGTTAACACCACTCAAAGCATCCATAAACTGCTTATTCTTCAAGATATTCTCCCAATCAGTAATCCTATCTACTTTCTTATCATAAGCCCATTTATCAAAGTCACTATCTGTATATAAGCCAAGAGCATTATATATTTTTTTCTTCATATCTCCACCTTTATCATACTTATTTATCTTACCACCACAAGCATTCACCTGAGGCTCTTCTGCTACTGGTTGTTCTACAGGTTGCTGCATCATCTGTTCATTTACACTCAGTTGTTCTGCTTGCTGAGGAACTTCATCGGTAGGCTGTTCCATCTGTTGCTGTTGTGCCTGCTGCTCTTCCATAGCTACCTGTTGCATAATAGCTCTCTGTTGCTCTGGAGGAAGAGAGGCAAATACTTCCTGTGCTTTCTTAGACTGCATTTCAGATTTTTGTCTTTCCTGCTCATCTGCTAGATCATGCATTTGTTTTTCTAAACCAGCTTGACTAATAGCATCATTAGGTCTTTCAGTACTTTCCTTCTCTAACTTCTTAGATAAATCTGCATAACTAATATCCGCATTCTTACCTACATGGAATCTTTTCTTTGTTTGAGCATCAGCTTTTATTCTCTTGGAGAAGACATAATCATCAAATATGGTCTCTCCCTCTTCTACAAAATTAGGTTTTCCTTGGACATCTGTGCCTAACTGTACACCATCATAAGGATTTTCTTCGTGGCTCAGACCTGCATCTATATGCAATAAACCATTACTAAAGTCAGAACCATTAGTCTGCATATCCCCACCTAAAGCGAACTTAGTAACATTCCTAGCAAAGTTTGCTCTTTTAACTACCTCAGGAGAATACTTGTCTTTATTAGCCAACACATGGGAAGCAAACTCCTGTACTCCCATACTATGCTCCTTAGCTTCTTTAGTAAACAATCCTCTATGACTCTTCTTGATATGAATACCACCACCAAGTGCAAAAGTACTAAGAGGGGTTACAGGGAGATTACCAAAGACATTGGCTGATATTTTATTCTTAGCTTCTGCTGACTTATTCTTGGCTATAAGATAATCTGACATAAAGTTATAGTCTATAGCTCCAGTACCTTGACTAGGTAATCCACCAAGAGGACCACCAAAGGCAGCATAGTTTGCAAGTAAATTATCCATCTGTGTATCTGCTATATTATCAATGTTATTATCTACACTTCTATTTGCCCAAGACTCTGCCTGTGCTCTATCAGCTCTAAGGGCTGCATTCTGTCTTCTTGCTTTTCCTTTTCTAAAGAGACCACCTTTATAGGCATTTTGAACCTTAGCTACTGCATTTGGACCCTGTATTTCATCAAAGGAAGATGCATTGGATTTAAAACTATTCAGATAATTAGTACCTTCATTTGCTGCATTAAGTTTGGCTTGATTTACTTTAGTACCAAAGAGAGCATTAACACCACCTCCAATAATACCTGATGCAGCTGATACAATACCTCCTACAACTGGGTTTATGGTGCTGACTGCACCACCAATAGCACCACCAATATTAGCTATACCATTACCTACACTAGAATTTAATCCACCACTAATGAGTTTATTTCCAATAGCACCTACTACATTACCAGCAATACCAATACCACTTTTAGCTATATTACCTATACCTAATCCCAACCCTTGACTAGGAGTTTTCATTGCACTTTTTTTTCCTAAATCTATTTTTGTAGGATCACCTAGGACAGAACCACCTATCCCTTGAATGTCAATACCTCCACCTTCATCAAAGACATTATTGACAAACAATGATTGATTCCATTTATTAGCTGTATATAATTTATTCTTCTTTTTCATCTGAGTAACATTTTACTGCAAAGATAATACATTATTAGTATCAGTGTTATCTCCTTACTCCTATTATAAAAATAGGTAAGAAAATCATTAAGACTCTCTTACCTATATTACTATTTAACCAAAATACGTTACCATAATATCATGAATCTCTGTCTTATTAAGGAAAAATTCTTCTTTTGCAGCATTCTTTGTAAGCTTTATATATGCCCAAGGATTTCTTATTCTATCCAAAGGTTTAGCATTGAACCTCTTGATTCCCATTAAGGATTCCGTGGTAGTATCTACCTTGGCATTATCTCTAGGAATATCACAAGCCCACATTCTAAACTTCCTTGCCAGAATTCCATTTTCCTTACCATGAGTAAATCTGTCATTAGCATTCCTATTGTTAAGAGTAGATACACCATGCTGATATTCATCCCATGCCTCCAAGCTATCAAAAGGAAGACTTGGTACAAACTTATCCTTGGTTTCATCATAAGAACCTTCTCCTTCAACACAAGCTCTAAATTCCAAGTTAGTAAATATCTTATCCATCAGAGGTTCCTGATTAGCAATTAATGTCATAGAGAATGGTTTGTTCTCACCCAAGAAATTACAATATTCTCCTACTTGATGTTGGTATAGATTATCATCTTTTATCCAAATACCTACATCATCAAGACTATTGAAATAAGATGCTCCTTCATAGTCATAGAAAGAAGTAAAGCAATTAAACTTCTCTGAGTAAGCTAGAGCAGTTTCCTTATTAATGAATAGAACATCCTGATTTAACTTATCATAGTAGGTAACAAATGAATCAAATGTATTAGGTGCCCATTCTACATCTGATGCAGGAATATTCTGCTTAGCCCAAGAATTGAAACCTCCTGTGGTACTAAGATTATTCAGTTGACCATTGAAGAGATAAATACTCTTTTCATTGCTATCCATAAAGTAGATACCAGCAGGTGTCTGTGCAATAGACCACTTGTTAGAACATCCAACAGTATCAGAGTAGTATCTTTTACCTTGAACCTTCTGAGAGTTAGCTATCTCAATAGGAACACCTTCTGTGGTAGAAATCTGCGTATTCTCATTGTAGAGTATCTGAGAGATACCACTATCCTGGAAAGAAAGTAACTGATTATTAAACCTTACCAGTTTATTAACTTCCCCTTTATTTCCATCCATCTCTAAAGTATTAGCTAAAGTGATGTTAGTCCATAAATCCACATCAGCACCATTCTGCTTTGTCTTAGTCCAGGTAATAGTATTAGGAAATGCAGTGTTCTTATAGTTATCCTCATCTACCATTTTATAGGAGAAGAAGTTATCCATCTGGGAATATACTGGATTTAAGAGATTAAAGTTTTGGGGAGACATGTTCAAATTACTAGTCTGTGCCTTATTTCTATCATATCTTCCGTCAATATTAACTCTAGTCTCTACCATAAAAGAAGCAATTTCTACTACCTGATTCTTATCTTCAGAAGTAAAGGCATAAGTCTTCAAGCATTCATACCTTTGGAAATAAGTATCTCCCCATTTATAGTTAAGAGTTATAGAATCAGTATCCTCATTAAAAGCAACCATTGGTCCACAAGGAATCCAATTAGCAGCCTGTAGAGCTTCATTAGATGTTCCTCCAAATATAGTATCTTTATTATAATCTTTGTATATTTCAACTACAGGTATTTCATCATTGTTTACTTTTGCCAATATACCATTTACATTTACTGAAGCATTACCAAAGGAATTGCCTCTCTTAAGTTTTACAACTATATGAGGAGTAGATTTATACTTCATACTGATAGGTTCTCTCCATTGATCCAAACCACTTACATAATCTCCAATATCATCTGCTTTTCCATTATTCCAATAAAAACTATACTTATTATCTCTCTTTTCCCAAGTCCATACACCAGAACGAGAGTCTGTATTACTTGGATCTTTAAGAGCAAGGAAATTATAACAATCTGAATTAAAATCAGTATCAACCTTTTCTCTCCAAGGACTTCCAACAAAGTAAAAAGGAGAAGGTGTGGTAGGAGTTAACATTGTCTCAATATTGCCCATATAAGGATGACCACTGACCTTTACAATAGATAAAGTATCACTACCAAAATATTGCATATCCTCTACTTCATAGTCAGAAGAATCACCATAAGATGTTTCTGCTCCTAATCTGAAGTTGCTGATTTTCTTCTTCAAGAGAACTGCACTTCTATTATCTCTGGCTACATCATTATTCAGAGAACCATTCTTATGCCACATGAATATAGGAAAGTCTACAGGTGGGCTACTAGTATTATATGCTGCATACTTAGGAGTCTTGTCTGCATCATCTACAATATAATCATTAAAGAATAATCCCGAAATAAGAGCGGCAGAAGGACTGGTTACAATACTTTTATGTATAAAGCCTGCTGCATCAGAACCTATAGGAGGGGATGATACCTGTATATCTATATCTCCATAGGTTCTAAGAAAGTTAGTTCCACCTACATATCTCATTTTACAACCATTGAAATCAAGATTGGCAAGTGAAGCATCAAAGATAGTCTCAGGAGAATGCACAGTTGCAAGCAGATTATCTACATAAAAGGCATGTCCATCATCAAATTTACCCATTACTTCTGTATTTCTAAGCCAAGGAGACATCACTTTTAAATAATCATCACTACTTGGAAGTGAACCCATATTAGCTACAAATTGTATATCAAATTGGGATTCCAATTTTCCATTATAGCAGATTTTTCCTCCTCCATTTGTAGCATCTCCATTATCTTCCATAGATACTGGAGTTCTGAATAACCATGAAGATTGCGCATATATAGCCCCCTTTTCATCTGTCCCACTCCACATTCCTGTAAGAGAATTTGTTTCATGGGCATCTGAAAACCTATCTATCTTTCTATACATTGTAGGGCATCCAACACCTTGACATAATATAGTCCTGTCAGAAGGTCTTGGCTCTACAAAGACAGGTCTCATTCTCCTATATCCTGCTTCCCATAAAGTCTTAAAGATGCCTTGAAATGTAGCAGTAAACTCTGGTATTCCAAGTGTACCATCTACGGAATTTTCTCCCATACTAGGGTAGTTACTCTGCTGTTTATCCCCTATCCAACAAGGTTCTGACCACTTACCATTTTTATATTGGAATTGTACTCCCAGCCTATAATACTCTTTTGCTTTAAAACCAGAAGCACCTTGATACTCTGTATCTTTAGGACTAGAAAGAGTATTTATATAAGAAAATGGAGAGTCATAAGCCAGGGTAAAAGGTCTATATACTACTGTTGAAGCAATATTATTATTAGCAATAGGATTATCCTTAGACACCTCATTAGCCTTTAATATAGCATCTTTAACAGTGAGTGGGGGTCTGATAACAGCAATATTACCTAAGAACAGAGTACCATCCTTCTGCTCCATAGTTTTAGCTTTAATCTCTTCACCTCCTTTATACAGGAGTTCTGTAGGATCTATAGTGTCTCCCTGCAATCCATCATCTATAAATGTTAGGGCATCATTCTTAACTTCAATATCCTGTACTCTTTTAACAAGGGGAACAGCGTTCTTTGAAGTCCTTAAAATAGAATATATTCTTAAATACTCAAAGCTTTCATCTACATCAGATATAGTAATTCTAAAAGAATTTGCAATCTTACCTTCAGGACTTCCCCCTCTATCAACATAAGAAATATATTGTAAAGGAGTAACATGAAATATGGTGCTTTCCTGACTATACTTATTATAATAGGTAAAAGCATATTGAATAACACCTGGAGGAAACTCTCCTGAACCAAATATCTTTGTAACCTCAACAGACTCTCTTAACTGAAGCTGAGGTACAAAGTCAAATTGATTATCATTGCCTTTTTCTACAGAACCAACAATATTGATAACTCTAGGCTGATTCTTATTGTCTGTCCAATAGACTTTCTGAATACTCTCTGACTCATAAGATACTAAAGTTTCTATTGGATATTCTGGACTGAAACCTAAAGTACCAAAGTATAGAATCTTACCTTCAAGAGTATTCTCATCTTTGGTTGATTTCTCAAAGACATAGATATAATCAGAACATGTAAAAATGATTAACTTATGATTCAACACTGCTGTACCCACTGGAATACCTGTAATAGAATCAAGGTACTTCTTATTAAAGTTCTCTTCCCATAGCCCAGTAGCAATATTAAGGGTCATCTTTTTAGTACCTCTCTCATTAACCCAAGACATCATAGTATTGCCTTCATTGGTAGCTAACCTGAGGTTACGATTCTCAAAGGCAAACTCAGGATTAAAGGCAGAAACAGACATATCTCTGTTCATACCCTTTGTTTTCCAATTAATATATTTCTTAGCCATATTAGTGTTTCCTTAAATATTCACGATTTCCTAAGTCTTTAAAACCATTATTAAACTGTCTTACAGGTTTAATCAATGTATTCAGATACCTTGTCATTGATTCCATCTCTGACATAGAAGGTGTTATCATTTCAGACTGCAAAAGATGGGAAGCCCAAGCATATTCAGTCTGAGCATTACTGAGTACTCCAGCCTGTATCTTTCCTGTATCAAACTTGACAGTGAAAACCTTTACCTTGATATATGCTTCCAAGGCATTGAGATAGGTTTCATTATCTATCAGCAGAGGGAAGCCATCTTCATCTACAGGGATAGACTTATAAGCTATCTCTACCTTACCTTCTGGAAAGGAAGTGAAGATAATCCTTCCTTGTGTCTTGAAAGATGGTTCTTCTCTATATTCCTGCATAGGCGGGATATAAGTATCAACTGGAGGTTTCATATTATTGAGTAAATTCTTAGGCTGATTTCTCATGTCAGGCTTAGGTCTTAGCCCTGGAGTAAAGGTATCAGTCATAGACCTTAGACAAACATCTGTCTTTAAGTCCTTCACTTGGATAATAGAAATCAAATCACAAGGAAGAAGTCCCCTAAAGTCCTTGATATCTACAGTATCTATCTTATCTTGATAAAGCTGAGGATAGCCATGTAAGGATATAAATCTGATAGTATGCCTGATTACCTGCTCTAGAGTTACATCTCTTAGAAGAGGATGATCAGTAATATCATCCAGTACTCTCCTGATGTTGGTATATTGTATATTTGTTACCATAATGTATCTATTTTTCCTTTATTAATATTCTCTTTGAGTGCCAACTTGATGAATCTGTTGAGTTTAAACTCATAGAAGCATTGATTAGTATAGTTGGCACAGAACTTATTATACTTTACATGATATATGTACTTTGTCTCATTCCTAAGGAGAGTCTTGTTATTCCTAGCTTCCAAGTCTTCAAACCAAAGTCTTGTAGTTCTTAGCCAATCTATAGGATAGGTATTCTTAAGCTTTCCATCTACAATACTTACACCACTCTGTATCTTTCTAAGTTCTAATACCCCCATCCTGCTAGGAAATGTTACTTCCTTACCATTGGCTATATCTTCTGCCAGTAAGTTATTAACTCCTCTGATAATACTATAGAATTCATGTTCCTTCAAAGGTCTGCCTATATCATACCATTGGTGTTTACGAATAGCCTTATAACTATCATAAACTCCCCATGAGTTAGTTACCTTGACTTCCCTAGGAAGAGTTCTGTCATGCAAAGTTTTCTCAAATTCCTTATACTCCATTATTAACTCTGTTTAGTTGATACCTTTGATATATCATCGGCAGCATTGTTATGTTCATCTACTGGCTGATATTTGGCTGAAGTTAATTCTTTAACTACCAGCTCCATTAATGTAGGAACCAGATACTCCCTTATAGGAAATACTTCATCCATAACATCACAAGCCATAGAGCTACCATCATCATTGCATAAGTAACTTGACATTTCATCAAAGTCTTCAAAAACAGCACTCATTCTCACCTTTTTCAAGTATAGAAATTGAGGATTACTGCTATTGAGATATAGATGTAAATCTGGACTCAATGAAACATAGATGATATTCTGTAGGAACTTATTAGTACCCACATACCTCATTCTATCCCTTGGAATATAACTGATATTAATTCCCTGATAGAAGTCTATAGGATATACTCTAGGCTGATTATCCTCTAGAATCTTAGGAATCTTCTTGGTTGTTCTGAGGTAATAACCGCCAGTACAAGGTTCTCCATCAATAGCAGGTACTTTCTCTAAGTTCAGACATATCTGTTGATATTCAAACTCAGAGGCTATATCAGTAGTAGCTTTCTGCTTCTCCTGCTCTTTCTTTATCAAGAAACTCCTATACTTCTTCAGCAGAAAGATGACATGATCTTCCGTCCAAAAACTATCATCAGAAGTAGCAGCCTTTGCCAAGTCCAAGACCATATAAACAATTTCTTTTACTAACATATTCTCTTATTATTAATTATGGCTCAAAGGTAGTACTTTTTAACTAACCTCTGAGCCATATTAAAGAAACTATTTACTGATTTAAGAAAACTTCTTATTCATTATTACTCCTCAGCCATAATAACAATATCAGACTGAGGGTCACTATTTACACTATCAAGGTCATGGATAACCTTAACTACTTCTGTCTCTTCAAGAGTCTTGACTCTCTGAGCCATCTCTGTCATATCACCTAAACGTAATTTTCCCATTTTCAAATAATCTGGATAAGGTATTAAACAACTAGTCCCATAGATACAGTCTAATGCTCTTTCTATAAGACGATAATCTTTCTTACTAAGCAATGCCCTGTAGTCATTATACATAAAATCCCAATAGAAAGCCATTACCAACAGCTTCTCACTATGAGCCCTTGACATATAGCCCTTTATTTCCAGAGCATGATAATACTTAGACAATGCTTCAAATAATATATCACCCATTGCATCCACAAGTTTTAATAGTTCTACTCTGACAGGACTTTCCTACTTCCTCAAACATCATATTGAAGAATTTGATTGCAGGAATATAATGCTCTGTCTCTATTGCTGACTTGAATGCATTCCATAGAAGAATGAAATCAATGAATGCTGAAGGAACACTGCAATCTGCTACAAGTTCCTTAGTATAGTCCACAACTCTCTGGTGCAAGACATTCTCATCAAATACTACACCAAGAGTAGTCTCTTCATCAAGTCTACAAGGTGTGCAGGAGCCTGGAGTACCTTTACACTTAATATAAACAAAGAACAAAGTCTTACTCATATCTCCTCTATTAAATGCAATAGCCTTAGGGTCTGACTCCCAAGACCTAGACAAGTCTGATGCTTCAAGAACTAAGTTCAGTTCCTTGGCATTTTCTTCTGCTTTCTTGATATAAACATAGTCTGATGTAGGAAGTCCAGGGTTTGTTTCAGATACTTTATCTGCTGTCTGAATGACAATGGAATCAATGTATATATCATTGAAATAATCTGCCTTGTTTACATGGGCATTGATATACATTCTCTTACCATCATCAGATATTCTGAGTTGATCAAAGATAATCATATTTTCTTATTTATTAATGAAACAAAAAAGAGGGAGAAGGGATATATTTCCCCAATCCCTCTTGTATTATGATAAACAATTCAGATTTAAGTTACTTCAATGTAGCTACACTAAGACCTGTGGCTGTATTGAAAGCACCAATGATTGCATTGATAACAGTATAATCAGCACCACCACCACTATCAGCCTTTACAGCTGTAGGAACAGCAATGGTAATATCCTTCTCTGACCTGTAACTATTTACACCAGTATCAGTGAAAGCATAATGAATCTCAAAGACATCATAGGTCTTGGTAGGATCTACCATACCTACAGTCTCTACATCATTAGGCCAACCAATCTTTCTATACTGATCACCACGCTCACCAAGGAGGAAGTACTCAAGGTCAGCAATCTTCTTACCATTACCAATCTTAGTGGTAGCAGTTTGCTCAGCAACACTACCCCAAATGAGGTCTGTAGTACCATCATATACAGTAGTAGGAACTACATCAAAATATACTCTCTCCTGTGCCTCTGTACCAAGATGCCATGACTGAGGTTTTTCTTCAATGACAAGACCTGATGCACTAGAGCTGAATGTAAGATATGGATTGCTCTTTGCATTAGCACCTACTTCACGAGAGAAGCAAAGGTTAAGAGCCTTCTCCATTGCTTCATAAAACTGCTTAGCAGTCATACCTTTAACTGCATGTACAGCAGCATCCTTAAAATACTGGTCCTGGTCACTCATGCCATAGAACTGACGGAGATTAATACGGAGGATATAATCCTGACCTACAACAGGAGCACCACCATTTACACTTGAATCCAAGGTTACCAATACCTTTTTCATTGGTGTCTCCATATCAACAGCCTTAATAGCCTTAGCAGCTGTGATATTCTTTACCTGGATGTAATCACTCTTAAGAACAGTATCTGGACCAAGAATCTCAAAGTAAACTTCCTTCTCAATGTCACCAATACTCTTTACCTTCATCTCACCCTTGTTAGCCAAGGCTGTAGCACCAGTAATCAACTTATTTGCTACATAGAACTGTCTGTTCTGTCTTGTTGAAAATACACTCATTTTTATTATGTATTAAATTAAACATAAACCTACATTAGTAGGTTTTAACTATCTCTATTTTCTCTTTGTAAATTATAACCCTTACTCTGAAGAGCTAGCTGTACTGCCCTATCAAGAATCTTCTGATGAAGAGCTTCATGTAAGATACAATCACTAGCCTCACTCTTTTTCTCAATGGTTAAGCCTTCAGGTAAGTCTGTAAGAATAATAGGAGGAACCTTTTTGATATACCTTATATAATATACTGCAATCATATACTTACAGATAATCTCCACATTACCTTCTGATAAGTCTAATCTTAAAGCTCTTCTATCATTAGCCCCTCTAAATGGATTATCCTTGATGTTCAGATATTCATCCTGCTTAGTAGGATAGACTTTCATATAAGTTTCTTCCCTGCATTTTCCATTATCAAGTATTACTGATTCCAAGGTTATAAACCATAAATCCTCAGGGAGAGTGAAGAATGTGGAAGTACTTGTAATTCCTAATGGAGTACCGCTGGTATTAGTTATTGGCTTTAAGTACTTTTCTGCTACAAGATTAGATAAGTACCTCCTCATTTCTTCTGTACTTTCAAAAGAGTCTCCATAAGGATTTTTACCATTATAAAGACTAGTAACTATATCCTCCTGTGCTTTAGTCAGGAACAATGACTTCTCATATTCATCAAGTGATACAGACTGTTTGGTAGATTCCTCACCAAACATAGCTGAAGCACTATAGCTATTCAGCATAGTATCAAATCCATTTGAAAACTCTTCTCTAGTCATCTTTATAAGAATTAAAATTATTCACTCCTCTGACCCGCCTGCATTACTGCCTGTAAGTTATCCTGTCCTGTGTTAGTCCATGCTACTTTAGCAAGCTCTACTGCCCTTTGAAGAATCTCCTCATGAAGAATAGGATCTAACTCACATTCTGTTGCTGTACTCTTTCCTTCAATAGTAAGACCATCAAGATTAGATACAATAATAGGATTAGGTCTTCTTACATATCTAATAGTATATTTCGTAAGTATATCTGAAGGGCCTACTACAATATCTGCCTTATTGACTACATCATTATTAATAAGCCTCCATGCCTGATATTTCAAAGGTCTCTTGTATGGCTTACACATCAACCTGGAGTACTCATCAAATTTAACTGGTACTACCTGTAATAGAATCTTTTTATCATTTCTAGTTACTTCTACCATCTCATTGATAGCATACATAAGCTTTGAAGGTAAAGTAACACTCTTGGTATTTTCTCTCATATCAAAGAGAGGAGCGCCAAAGTCTGAAACATCAATTCCTTCATTCCTTATATAAAGAACATTGTCTTTTTCATCCTTAAGAACATTACCATCAGAATCATAAGCTTCTGTATAACTATAGGTAGACTTAGGAGCAGTAACTTCTGTTCTTGAATATACTGGTTTACCATCCTTATCAGTCTTTCCAGTTACAAGACTATAAGTATAAGAAGTTGCACTTGTAGTAGCTACAGTAGTAAGCATGGAGAAATCTACCTGTCTTTTGGCACTACCATCAAAGCCTTCCTGGGTATTATTACCCTTACTTTTAGGATTAAAGTAATTCTTCATAGTCTCATCCTGACCTTTGGTAAGAAAGACACTCTTCTCATAGGCATTTAATCCTGGTGCTTGGTTTGAGGTTATATTGTTATACAACACATCAAACATATTATCCATCTCTTCTACTGACATATCTTTATAGTTTTAAAAGGAGTGAGAAGGGCTTATGTCTCCTCCCCTACTCCATATATGATAAATTCACTTTATTCTTCTTTCAACTGTGCTTCCAGCATATACTTGAGTTCCTGATGCTTAATACTGCTGATATATCTGGCTGCATTATTTAAGGTACTCTCTTCATTCATCTCACAGAGAGCAGAGCCATCTTTACGGAGATAGTAGGTATTATTCTTAGTACCTACCAGACCTGCTTCTACAGCTCTCTTGATAAGAACCTTTGCAGGAAGGAGTTCATCCTTAATGACTGAATGAAACTTCCTTGGATCTGCCTGGATATATTCATTAATCTTATTCTGCAAGTAGTCAATCTTAACACTAGGACTGACTGGTCTCTTTTCAAGAATCTCAATGATAGTCTTAAGAGTATCCTTATCATTTCTGACAGCACCATACTCTGTATAGCACTCCATTGTAACATCCATCCTACTGAGGTTCTTCTGTGACTCTGCACCCTCAGAGATAATGACAAACTGATAAGTTGCCTTTGGTCTATTCTCCAGCTCTTCCATAGATGCTGCAATGTAGTCCTTATTGGCAAGCAGAATCTTATACTGGATATACTGTTCTGGAATACTGAGGTCAAAGTAGTTATCCTGCTTATGCAAGGTTACCCTACCAATACCATTAGGATTACTGTCATCCCAGAAGTTATTTTCTTTCTTATAGATACTGAGAGCATTGATTTCCAAACCCATAGCCTTCTCAAGGAAGAATTTCTCACTATCTGTAAGAACATTCTTGAACATACCTGTCTTATTGAGTCTTGGTACTACAAAGCTCCTTGTAGCATTCTCTGCCATACCACCATACAGAATATGTCCCTTTCTCTGAACCATCGCTGTAGGGCTTGGAACAAACCTTACAATGATTTTCTCATTTCTCAAACAATTAACTGGTTCATTACTATAATACTGCTGAGCTGCAGGTTTATTGACTTTCTTAGTAATCTCCTCTACAACTTCTGGCTTCTCAGGCAAAATTTCTGCCTGTGGTGTAACATCAATCTCTACACCTTCCATTAATGTATTATCCATATCTGAACCTCCTTCTACTTTCTTTGGTCTTCCCATTTTAACTTCTCCTTATTTTTTGTTCTTCTACCTTAATTATATTATAAAGCAAGCAGGAGGGAAACTTATATTCCCTCACTACTGCTTTTATAGTTTAGCCTACAAGAATTGCAGGAATCAAACTCATTGTCCTTGTAGGGTCAAGCACACATACACCAGTGGTAGTCATCTTGTGAATGGTTGCAGAATCCTCATCATGACTCATGTTAGGGTTACCCATCTGACCAGTGAATGGATTCCTCAAGCCCCACTCATAAGAGGTCATATCACCTTCCATGCCCTTGACAGCACACTTGAAGATATTAGGCTGATCCATTGTACCAATGTCAAAGATATCATACCTATAAGAGAAAGCAGGACCGCCATTAGGATGCATAATCTTATTTCTTACAGGATCATCATAGTAAGCATCTACCTCTACCTTAACCTTTACACCATTAGGTGCAAGGAACTCAGTAAACTGGAAGCCTGCGGAAAGTGCATTCTCATGGAGAGGAGACTGCGTTTTCTTAACTACATTAATCTGATCACCATTGATAGTAAATGCAGACCAGCCACTTACAGTATCAAGTACTGCCTTATGGAACTGAATAGCACCACGCTCACCAGTCTTGATGATAAAGGTTCTATCCTTCATATCAAGCTTAGCTGCTGACAACTCATAGAGTGCATCTTCAATAAGCTTCAAGGAGAATGTGTTGTAAGGCATAGTATTAGATACTTCCATCTGCTCATAGAGACCAGCACCCATACGGATAACCTCACCAGACTTGCCAATGTTAAGGTACTCACCATTCATATTTCTATTAGAACGACCAAATGCAAGAACATTGTTCTTATAGTCATTCCACTGCTGCTCAAGCTGCCACTGTACCTCATGCATCCACATGTTTACAGTATCCTTAACATAGCGACCATTAGTTTCTCTGGTTACAGGAATACCAAAGGCTACCTTCTTGCCAAGCATAGCACCAGAAACCTTGTGATGAATTCTAATGGTAGAGAACTCATTTCTCATAGCTACTGGGCTAGCAAAACGGATATCACCTGCCTTACGAGAGAACTCCCTCTCTACTGGAGCATACTCTACAGAGAAACGCTTACCAGGAAGCAACTCATCTACAGGAATACCAGCAGTAATACCACCCATCAATTCACAGCGATATACAGTATTGGTGCCTTCATTCCTACCATTGGCAAGGACCCTAATAGGATAAACCTCATTACGCTCACCAACAATAACCTCCTGGTCTGCAAACCAATCCTCAGCAAACACCAAATAGAAAGGTTCACCATTTACACCAACATTATCACCACCTGCTACAACTACCTTACCATCAGCATCACGTGCCTCTACCAAAGGAATGTTTCTGGTAGCACTACCAATAATATCCCATGTATACTCTTCATCAGAGTCAAAAGTCTTAGTAGGGAACTGTGAGAGGAATGTATCAAGGGTTTTACCCTTATACCAAGCAAGCAGCTGTACCATCAGAGATGTTGCCTTCTGTGGCTGCAACTGGAAGATGCCACCAAGATGGTTATTCTTGGTTGTACCCATCCAATGGTTGAAAGTCTGCTTCTGAAATTTACTTAATTTTCCAGCCATTTTATCAAAGTTAAAACATTTATAATCAAATCTTATCTTATACATGGTCTTACAAATCAAGCTTCATTCCCTTACTAATAAAAGAGTTAGGGTCATCCTTCTGGTTAGTTACCATTCTAAGGCTACCATCGTTGTTTCTCCTAGTATTGTTTAGGGTTTGTTCTAGTTCTCTAAGACCTTTCTTTACTTCTTTCTTTACCTTACCTTTGGCAAAAGAATCAAAGTCCTTAAATCCATTGGTCATTGCAAAGATGAGACCTGTATATTTGAGGAAATCTGCTCTATGCTCAGATTCATACTTCTGAATGGCAGTCATATAATCACCTGTCTCAGGATCTTTATACACTGGCTTGGAAACAGAATCAAAGGCTTTCTTACGAATGTCATTGCTAATCTCCATATCACCAAACAACTGCTTATCTTTCATAAGAGACTTCTCCAATTCCTTAGCATTCTTCTCTCTCTCAGCCTTCTCTTCATCAGCTTTCTGCTGAGCATCCTGAAGCATCTTGTTGTATGCATTGCTAAAGAACTCCTTATTGCTGAGCAAAGCCTCCTTTGCATCCTCTACATCTGTACCTGCATCTACTGTCCTGTCAGCAAACTTCTTTGCTTTATCAGGAGTCATACCCTTATTGATAAAGTCCTGATAAATAAGATTGTACCTCAACTGCTCACCCTTTTCACTTTCCTCTGCAATAGCTGCATCAGTAATGGTATTGATATAATTAAGGGTTGATTCATACTTCTTAATATCAGTAGGCTCTACTCCATTTTCAAGAGCCTGGGAAATTCTCTTCTGTTTTTCATCAAAGCGGGCATTAATCTCCGCTTCAATCAGATTACTGAAAGACTCTGCATCTACAGCTTTCTTAATAGTCTCATCATCAAGGTTTGGGAAGATACCATCCACTGCACAGGCATTGGCAATGGAAGAGTAGAAGTTATTTGGAGAAGTGCCATCTGCATCATTGTCAGGGGCAGTATCTTCCTTACCTTCATTATCTTTACCACTACCTACGCTCTCTGGTGCTTTATCCTTAAACAAATCTTCAGGATCCACATCCTCAGTAGTATTATCTTTTTCTTTCTGTTTTTTATCATCAGAACCAGGAGTTTCCACTTCCTCCTCTTCTGTTTCTTTATGTTCTTCCTGAACATCATTATCTTCTGGGTCAGTAAAGAGAGTTTCAATCTCCTGCTCACCTAAAATATTATCAAAACTTAATCCTTCCATACTTTTCTTCTCTTTTTAGTTCTACAATCTTCTTTTGCTGCAAAAGTATAGAAATATTAAGGATTAAACAGGCATCTTACACAGACTCTAAGATATACTAAAAAAGGTACTTAAACAAGCACCTTTCCTAGTTTATCAGTAGTAACTTTTTACTGCTGTTGCATAATTCTTCTTACCTGGATAGTTCTTATCCCAATAATCATCTTTCTCCATACCAGAGCTTATTTCTTCTGTATGCCTTAGGTCACCATGGTAAAGCACCATCTTTTCTTCTCTATATAGCATTAACTGTACAAGACTCATTACTCTATCAAAGTTACCTTGAGGATTCCACAACACAAGCTCTTTTAGTAATGCTCTATTCTTTATCCTATATAGATTAGGTATAGATACTTCATTATTATTACCATCTGCGTCAGTTTCTATGGAGATAATAGGTTTTCTAAGCCAAGTCTGTATCATCTTGAAGGCTCCATTAATAATAGGTGTAGTAGCTCTGATACCTACAGACTTATTACCATAGCCAATGCTACTAATCATGTTTCTCTGTACAAGGTATTCTGGAGTTTCTGCCAATAAGTGGGTTGCATTGTGGGAACTGAAGTAAGAGAACATACCCATTACATTCTGCTCATACATACATCTACAGTTATAGAATAAACATAACTTTCTACATATCTCATAGAAGTCCTCTGCAAAAGTAGGTCTTCCAGTATATTCTGCAACTATCATATCAGTCCATAAGTCCATGACAAAGATAGAACCTAAAGACATGGTATTAGAGCAGTCTGCATCATAAGGGTCAGCAGAACAGATATATCTACCAGCTGGTATCTTACCTTCACCATTTTTCTTAGGCATCTCAAATATCTCAAGAGCACCCTTTACCTTGTTATCTTTAGTTGGAAAATCTCTAATAGGCAAATCAATAGTAGGATTAAACTTCACTTCTCCTGTTTTATTATCCTGTACCAATTCTCCAACATAAACATCATCAAAGGCATTTGGATCATTATCCAACTGATTCAATCTCTCATTAAGCTCTGTTACAGGAAAGATATTACCATGACTTCTGAGCATAGCTTCCTGTGGTACTATAGGGTACTGAGAAATACGTTTAACTATAGTATTAATATCTGTTGTACCATACTTTACCTTGTATCTATCATAAAGAATCATCAGCAAAGCCTTACTTACATCAGAGTTACCATTCTTATCTATACAGCTTTCATCATAGTTGAGATATGCAGGAAAGAAGAAACAACACTTCTTTCTTCCTTGACCTTCCTTATCAAAAACATTATCCAAAGGCTCCAAGTTATAACCTTCAGGAGAATAGAACATCTCTGCAAAGGCTGTAAAGTCTGATTGATCATCACCAGCAGTACCATAAGCAAATATTTCTCCGAAGACTTTACTACCATGCTCTACAGAAGGCCTAATCATGTTATACATACTGGTAAGGTTCTTGAAGATACCTGCCTCTTCAATAAGATATAGCACACCACGGGAACCATTCAGCTTATCTTGGTTAACACCAGTAATGATACCTGATACAGAGTTCTTACTACCATATTCTACTTCACTACCTGCTTTCTTGAAGCCCATCTTCCACTCCATCTCCTGATCAGAAGACTTTAGTCTATGAGAAGCAAACTGAGTATATTTAGCACAATGGTCCAGGTTATCCTTAAATACTCTAAGAATCTGGTTGGTATCCATTAGTTTGGTTCTATCTACAGCAGTAACCATACACTGTACTTCTGTCTTGTTATTCTCAGATTCTCCTATGATACATCTCTTGGCAAGAAGTCCTCCACCAAAAGATGTTTTTCCTTTACCACGGCTAGCTAATTCAGCAGCATGATGGCCATGTGTTCTAGCCTGCAAGAAGTAATGAGACATCAGGAACTGACCATCCCAAAATCTAGGATGGGCTACAGTTCTTATATCTATACCATTTTCATTCTCTACAAGGTGCATAGGACAGAAATTAAGCATCCAATAGTAATCTCCTGTTACCCACATACCAGTAGTAGGATTACAATATCCATTCCATCCCCTTTCCCTCTGACTATATAACCATTTGCCAAAGTCACTATTTGGGTTGGCATTTGGTCTTAACAAGACATATCTTCCCTTATTAGCTTTATAGGCTAAAGCAGATGGTCTAAAATAATCACTATCTTCAAGGATTGGAGGATGAGTAATATCAATAATTGCTCTTCCTTCATTATCTCTAGGTAACTCTGACACCAATGGTCTATCAGGAGATACCATCCATCTTATAAAAGGAACATTGTTAAGGAAATCCCAGAATTGCTCAACCACTTCCGCTGGGTAGGATTCAAGTTTTAATTCTTCTACTGGAGTTTGACACTTATTAAATTTAATTATTTCCATACAAATCATCCTCCTTTACTTTTTCCCAAGTGTAATCACCTGCTCTTTTAAATACTCCATTGATGTTTTTTCTTATACAAACTCTATTTACCCCTGTAACTCTTTCAGCCTCCCGAATAGAGTTGAAAGTATTAATCAATATTCCCTCTTTATATTGGGCTATTCTATAATCTTTCCAAGTATCTTTACATAAATTTAATCTGTGTTGAAGTGTATCTATATCATCCTTATATATAAAAACAAAACCATGCAGAGTATTTTTTCCTGCTGCTCCACTAGCACAATTACTAACAGATGTTTTTCCTAACTTTAACATATTAGAAGCTTCTTGGGCTGACTTAAACTCTTTTATAAAATTTCCATCTAATGTATATTGTAAGACTGCTTTTCCACGTGTTTCATGCAAGTATTTTGAAATTTTTCTTTTAGCTTCTTCTGGCATATTAAATCCGATTGTACCTTCACCTCCATCTGTAATATTATAAGATAATCCTTTAGATTTATAATATTTAATCAGATGTCGTTCCAGCAAACAAGCTACCTCCTTATTTAAATGAGAACTTACTATACAATGCAATAAATTATTCCATCCGTATTTCTTTATAGCTCTATAGAATAATTTACAACGTTTATATCCTTTACCTTTATTCCATCTGTCAGATAAGGATAGTTTTGTAATTCCAACATAAACTTTACCATTTATAGGATTAATATGCCTATAAACAGTATATTTACTATCCTGTACTTCAGCAGGATATTTCTCCAAATGTAAATCCTCTAATGGTGTCTGACATTTATTAAACTTCACATTTTCCATATACTTCTACTCTTATTCCTGCAAAAGTATATATATAATAAGGTATAGGCAAGAACCTAACATTCTTCCTAAGATAAAATAAAAATAGCCCAAGCCTAAAAAGACTTGAGCTACTCTCCACAACTAACTTCTACTCAACAAACAACTTATAACTAACTAAACAATCAACATTTTCTTTCCTGGAACAATGAGTGATTCTTCTTTTTCGTATCCCTCAAAGACATATCTTATATCATTGTCAGCAATATAAAGATAATCATGAGGATTACCTTTCTCATCATCTATAGTCTCAAAAGGGAAGTTATAGGTAAGGATTGGGTTATTATCCAAATCATTCTGTACTGAGTTCTTATTATACTTTTTCACAGCAAAGTGATCTGGAATAATCATCACCATATCTCCAACCTTTATATCTCTTACACTTGGACCAATGGCTACTACCTTTTGCCAAAGTTTCAAGTCTCCCTTCTTGGCAACAATAACTCCCCCTTGAATCATATCTTTCTCAAAAGTATCACCTGTAACTAACAAGTGATAGCATGTAGGCTTAATTTCTGTTATGTGTAACATCTTTATCTTGTTTTATTTGATTTTTAATTTCTTGCATTTTCTTCATTCTCTTATATCTGTCAAGAGTTACATGAAGCTTACCTATGGAAGGAATATTCACATTAGGTTGAAGCTTCAGAAACTCTTCATCAGTAAGGTCTTCCTTCAGAGGCAATGCAGTAATATGTTCTCTGATGGATTTCCAATAAGCTCTGTAGGTTCTATCTACCAGCTTTACAGGAAGACCTAGCTTATCAGCTACCTTGGATATAATCTCATCATAGGTCATGCTTTCTTCTTATTATCCTTGAACAGTATCAACAGTTGAAAGCATCCATTATCTTCCTTTCTGATATTAGGAATCAAGCGAGAGTTTATCTTATCATTAATGATAACCTTGTTCTTTCTGAGATTACTCATCACTACATAGAAGTGTTGCTTGGTGATTTCACACTCATCAATCACTTTCTTCTTAGTAGATTCACTCATTACCATTTCATCAAGAATACTAGGGTCATCAATGCTCTTGGAAAGTTCCCACCTCTGTTTGAGGAAACTTGCAGTTACATCCAGCTCCCTAGGAGTAAGACTGATGAATGACTTTAGGAAAGTACACCACCATCTGAAGAAATCAATACCAACAGATATAGGAACAGTCACTATATTGTTTGGCTTTGGAAGTGTAGGTTTTTCCTGTATCTTAGTGTTGACACTATTCTCCATATTAATCCTCCTTCTTATGTTCTTCTATATCCTGAGGAATAGTCATTGCCTGCTCTATCTCACTAGCACAGTTTCCTATAAAGTCACTAGAGAACTGATTACTGAGTTCCAATACCTTGAAGAGATAATCAAGCCTCTTATTCATGGCAAAGGTTTCCAACTCTCTGTTTCTTGCAGCAAGCTGCTTATTCTGCTGCCACAACTGATTGCAAGCATCATTAAGCTGCTCATAAGTAAGCTTCTGCTGCTTTGTTTCTGACTTGCCTGTACCAGCATTCATATTAATCTGTTTTGCTTTATTCTGCTCTTCCATAACTTTTGTTTTTACTTCTGTTTATTAATTCAACCTTTAAATCCTCTAACCTATTCTCCTGATATAGCTTTGCAAACAACAGTATAACTGAGTCTGACTTACTGAGCCAATTAGGGAAAGTAGGATACATAGCTATGCAAATCTCTCTCCAATGGGAATCATTAAATACCTTTGCTTTCAGTTTCTCTGGAGATAGCTGAAAGATTGGAGACATCCTTACATCATTCGTCTTTTCTACATACTTATGACCATACCTGTTCATATATAGCTTTTCCCACTCAAAGAAACTTGCTGTCTTGAAGTCTGTACAACCACATTGTGAACAGCAATCCATTCCAATGGATTCTTCATATTTAATCCCTAGTGAGTAGCACTTAGTACAATAATTCACAGGTTCAGAGTCATAGTCATTTAATTTACTTTGTTTAGACATAGCTTACAGGTTAAAGAGTTTACACCTTATTTATAATATAGGAGAATATAATCCTCACCATTCTTCATAATCTGAACAATATCATCCTTTAAGATGGGATTGTCAGGGAAATCACTATTAAGCTTATTTACTATTGCAAGTACATTACTTAATGAATTTGCTTGAATATAGCTCAATTCTGTTTTTTGTATTGTTTCCTTTTTTCCCATAACTTACTTTCTTTTAGATGATGTTGTTTTTGTCTTTGCTACATTCTGCATAGCACTTGCTCTCTTGGTGAGGTCTGCTGCCTTGGACTTTGCTACCTTGATAGCTCTGTTCATTCTGGCTTTATCTCCCATTATCTCCTGGTAACTAGCCATTGTCTGAGCATCACTCTCTGCTTGCCATCTTAATTCATCTCTTTTTTGAGATGCCATACTAATTTTAGAAGCCATAGTCTTGATATTTTAAAGTTTATTTTATTTACATTTTGTTTAAAGCTTTACTTTAACCATATTCTGTATATCATTTATTTCATGATGCTTTTATATGGTTTTATTAGCTTATTGTTTTGTGATGCAAATATACACTTTTATTCTTAAACTCCCATAAGATTTTCTTTAAATCTTTCATTTATCCCTCATTTTTAAACTTTATTAATAGAAAACAGTTCTCAGAATCCTCTTCACTCTTATTTTTTATTAGTACCTTTGCATTACTTCTTCCAAAGAAGAATGCTGATTAGTTGCTTCAAGTAACTTCAATTAGTATTTGGGTAGTAAATTCAGGTTATTATTGCCTTAGTTGCAGCCCAATCTAGTGATCATTAACATATTGAACATAGTAAGTAGAATGTAAATCATTGGCTTATAAAGATTTGCACAAAGAGGTATATACTATATCCCATAGTATGACTGATACTATGGGTCGTATGCACTCAGACGCTCAGTTCGCAGGTTCTTCTTCAGTTCCTGCTCACGTAGAGATGATGGGCTTCCTCGGTATGGGCAACAACCCTATGGTAGGTGCTACTGTTGCTATCGCTGTAGCTATTGACCTTGCTA
>ERZ1034880.9-NODE-9-length-104528-cov-36.320389_pt1 | contig 104528 bp, 123 predicted proteins | sample MGYA00520630_ERZ1034880 | MGnify/ENA primary metagenome ERZ1034880 (study PRJEB33766, sample SAMN09781725) | gut metagenome | biome: gut microbiome | host: Homo sapiens | place: Madagascar | study: EMG produced TPA metagenomics assembly of the PRJNA485056 data set...
AATGAACTATAACTTTCTGCACAATGAACTATAACTTTCTGCACAATGAACTATATTTTTAATCACCAAGTGCGGAATAATAAATTTGTTCTTTACCTATAAAACATTTATATTTGCCGTAAAATAGATGAAATTATGATAGAAACAGTAAGATTTCCTATGGAAGTGGATCTTTCAGAATGGAACGTTGCTCAACGAAAATGCTTGTATCTTGTTGCTCAACAGTTACAGCCATTTTGGGGTAAAATAGACTTCACTAAACTTGATGAAGACTGGGAAACCTATATCAAGTTCCTGAAAAAGGAGCTTAATTTGGATTCCTATTGTTATTTTCATTGTAAGGTGAATATTCGTCTATTAAGTGTGCGTAATAAAATTAGAACTTCTTATAAAAAGGCTTTATTATCCTTGGCTAAAAATGCTTATTTTCTTGAAAAGGGAAGTTCTAAGACTCGTGGTCGCATATTTTTCCCATTTATTAAAATTAAATGGGATGAAACAGATGGAACTAAAAATGAAATTGTTATGGGTCTTGAATCCGTTAGATTCTTTTTAGAAGTGATTAAAGACAATTATCGTAATGTTCATATTCCATCCGTATGTAAGTTGAATTCTACAACAACTATGGATGTGTATGAATTTATCAGTAAATACTATTCTTTAGGTAAACAGCAAGGAAAAATTGTAATTTCCATAGAAAAATTAAGGGAACTGCTACATATAAACACAAACGAAACTTGGGATGTTATAAAAAGACAACGGTTAGATACTTCCAGATTAGCATTTATGGATTGTCAGACAGTGTTGAATTTTACTTTTACACCTCTTTATAGAGAAGTTCCTGGTCGTCCTATAACTCGTGGACAAAAACCTGTTACACACATTCAATTTGAGATTTTCAAACAGGTACAGGATAAAACCCCCCAAATCGAGGTGTGAAGAAAAAGGCTCAATTTTATAATGTTTGTATTCTCAGTAAAAGGGTAAAAATCGGTTTAGTAAAACCCCTCAAATCGGGGCATAAAACCACCCAAATAAAGGTGTTGATTAATTTTTCAGAAAAAGTTTGAAGAATTCCTGATAAACTCCTTGGATATCCAAGAAAGATGACTACCTTTGCACCTGCAATCAGGTTGGTTGCCTTTGTTTGTTGGTTTTTATTTTTGTTCATTATGGCACGTTTTTCCGCTTCTGATTTCAGGTCTTCTGTTAAGTCCATTCTTGGTCTTGGTTCAGTGCTTCCGTTTGCCGTTACTTTAGGCTGTGAGTGCATTGATCCTGAGTATGTAGGTCGCCTCTTTGATATAGTGTCAGTCGCTCGCAAGAAGAACGGCCAGATAGTCCTGATAGATGAGATAGGAAATCAGTTTACACCTGAAGAGATGCTTCCTGTAGATCTTCAGGTTATTCTGGACGTTATCCAAGATACTGACATGAATAGAATTTATCCATATAAATAATTTCGTATTATGAAAAGATTTGTTACAATTATTGCTGCTACTATTGCAGCACTCTGTTTTTCAATCTCGGTTTATGCCGCTGACTTCTTCTCCATCGCAGAAATGCACGTTGGCGGTAATCTTACAGTTCTGCTCTCAGAACTACGCAAGGGAAATGTATCCTATGAAGTGATAGGCTACAATCATGTCTATATCAACTTCGGTAGGTGCAGTGATGTCGGTCTGAAGTCCATAGGAGAGGTTATGCTTGCGGCCAACAGTAGGAACATCATCTGGAGTGACACTCGAATGCTAAAGACGATACCTCTATTTAAGGAAGACGGTGTAACCTCCAACAGACAACAGGCTATAGAGGAATATTGTAAGATACTGGAAAAGAACTGTGAGTTCTACAAATACCATAGTGACGGCAATCCTCGAGAGGAAATTATATATCTTACGGAGCATCAGCATACATTCAGATACAACTATCAGTTCTGGGACAGGCCTTATGCTTCAAGAACCTATACTGTCTTCATCGGTCGTGACTACAAGGAATTTGGTATCGGTGAAATAAATCAGGACACCGCATTGAAGGACTAATGATGTCAATGATGGAACAGAATATGCAGACTCTCAAGGCGGAGAATGACCGCCTTGAGAGAAAACTTTACTTTAAGGAACGTGAGGTTAAGGATCTACAGAAGGAACTTGACAACGCCAGTACCCTGATAGATGAGCTAACGGCCAAGAATGCCGAATTACAACGACTTTTAGAAAGCCAACAGTCCAATACCCTACAATCACCTGCAAGACGTCTTACAGAGAGCGAATTTCGGTCAATAATGTCCGTTCAGCCCAATACCAACAGGCAGCACGGCCTGGAGTCAGAATGGAGTGATGTCATGGTGGCGTTTTCAGATCCAATATTCTGGGAACAGAACTATCCGGACGTGGTGCTGTTTCGCGATGATGAACATAGATGTTATCGTACTCTGGATGGTAACGTTGAGGTAAAGTATCCCATTTCTCAGGGGATGCTGGAGATACTCGGGTGGGAGCATGTTCGTCCGATAACGGAGGAAGAATCTGTTAAGATAACTAATGAATACGATTTATGAAACACGAGATAGAAGTACAATTTGAAGTTGGTGATGTGGTGTGGCATAAGAATCTTGTCACCAATGAGGCGATTCAGACAAAAATCAAGTCATACTCGGCCATAATCAATAGTGATGGCAGTTCCTGTGTCATATACCACACAGAGGACCAGAATCATATTGTAAATATCATAGGAAAACCAAGTAATACTAATGTGTTTGCAACAAAGGAGGAATGTGATTCATACCCTCCTTATGTGCCAGATAATAATTAATGATTATAATGGTTAAGGTAGATAGGGTAAAGTTTAAGTGTAAAACATAAGGAAAGATGAATGAGGAGCGTATTATTGAGTGGTTTGAGTATATAGCTCAGTTGGCTACTGACAGAAAAACTCCTTACGGATTTGTAATGGAGGATTCAGACGTACTTGACGAAATTAAGGTTAAGGCTGAGCAATGTGCTCAATGTATTAAAAAATATGGTCTGAATAGCACGAATGATTTTATTATATAAGATAGCGAAATTATGGGTGACGCTAAGACAGAGGAGCAGCTGTTGAATCTGCTTCGTATGGACTTTGATGATATGCAGAGGGAGGACACAAACTACTTTCGCAACAGGGTGCGTGAAGAATTTCACGTGTCCGCTGACTATATCACGCTGAACAGGAATGTCTGTAGAACTGCTTTCTGTCTGCTGAAGCGCAAGTATATCAGATCTCTGGAAACGATTCTAATTCAGCCCAGAATGATCCTCAAGGATGGCGGCACGTTCGGTGTACGCACACAGAATAGAAGACCGCCTGTTGTGCCTGTGTGGGATAACCTGCATAGAGAGAAAGTCGGTTCGTTTACTGTTGTGACCAATCTTTACCCAATTATTGACGTGCGATTCATACACAATCGCACGATTGTCACCCTGCTTGTGGAACAGGGGTTCATTGACGTGGATGATGTTCATCTTGACTTCACGATAGTGTAGGGATTGTTTTCGGGGGCACATATACAAAAGGATTGCCGAGGAAGTAGAAGCGTCACGCCCGTACTCCTCGGCTACTCATTGAAATAAGCAAATACATAACAACCAATCAAACAACAGGAAAAGAGAAGTTCGTAAGTCGTAATGTCAATCCCGATTTAACCTAAAAACACTAACAAAACTAAACTAATTTATCCTTATGAAACGTTTTCACTGGACAAATATACATTTAGCCTATCTTAAAAGCAACCTATCGTTCATTTCTGAATACTGTGATGTAACGGTCATTGATGGCGTCAAAGTGATTCCTGAAGAACTGCACCAGAACGGCCACGTCATTGACCTTGGGGGAGCCTATCGGCCTGAGAATGCCCTCCGGACACTTGGGGTCATACATACGAAGGAAGATGCCCTCCGGAGCAATGAAACCCACTTCTCTGTCCTTGAACCATATCTGAACATAGTCTGTCTTGACGTATCCTGAGCCGTTCTGATACTTGAATGATTTCAATGTAATGTTGCTGTTCATGGTGTGATGTGATTTAATGATTATACGGCAAATATAGTGGAATGTCTGGAATTATCCAAGGAATGTATGAAAGAAAAACCTGATGACCTGTCACAGGCGATCAGGAAGTAATCTAAACTATGGAATTATATACATGACACGATGCACTGCTACATCGTTGCTGTTATAACGTATCCAGGAATCGGACAGTTCGTGAACGAGCGAGTGTCCTCCTCAGGTGTGTCCGTGAACATAAGTCCCACGAAGGACACGACCTCACCGTTGGCCGTTCTACGAGCCGGAATCCAGTTGATGCCGCTGTTGTCATCACTGTCCTTGACCTTTACCCAGACATATTCATCCTTTTTAGACGATTTGTGAGAGTTTTCCACCACCGTATCATTAACAGGCTCGGTGTAGAAGTTTTCTTCCCCCAGATAGGCGATTCCAAGTATCTCGTAGCCCCTGCGAATGTCATCCTGCACATACTCCTCAGATACAACCTTAATGCGCTTTTCGTTGAGAAGATATGGAGCTGTGCTGCATTCATAGACGGTGTCTCTGATTATGTCATCACCATGGATGTTTCCCATGATAACTTCATACTTATAGATGTGCTCACTTCTGGTGTGACGTGACAGCCTTGGTAGATTCTGAGTCACGTTTTCTGTGGCTGGAAAGGCTTCCAGTAAAGCCAGATTCATTCCGGCTTCCTTGGAGTTATCAATAATATCCTTAACCTTTTTCTTTAGGCTGTTCTTGCTTGGATTCTCCATAGGAAAGACCATTTCCTTGACCCGACCACAGGAACTATCCATATCCTTAAACACAAAATAGTAAAAGTAATTTACTGAATTCATAATTCTAAATGTTTATTGATGATATAACTGATATTCATAAGAAATTCGGGGAGTAATCCCCGAAAATCTTAGTTTTTCAGTTTTTCTTTCTCAGCCGCTTTTTTCGCGAATGGAGGGATGACGACCTTGGCCTCCTTCTTCAGTTTTGGTTTGTTTTTATCCTCAGGCACTGCGTCAAGTTTTGGAGGCAGGAACTTGCTCGGCACGATGTCCCACTCGGTCTCACCGTTCTCGTTAGTGTGCTCACGCACTATCTGCACGGCCTCCGCCTTGCTGATGACGCGACCGTCATAGTCGGAACAGTCCTTCTTGCTGACGATACGATATGTCGGAGGGTCAATGTGCATACGGAGAAAGTCCTCCACAGGCACGAAGTCACAGCCGAAGTTCTCTGCCGTTCTGCGCTCCGTGTCAATAAGCGTATCACCGATGTAGACACATTCCTCCTTGGTGAATTTATAGTCCTTGACTATCTGCTCGAACTCGTCCAGCATGATGGTCAGCATTGCCGTGTTCGGCTTGCGTCCCTCAAACTTCGGGTCTTGGGTCGGGCAGAATCTTCCTGCCACAAAGGTGTGCAGTCCAAGGAACTCCTGCAGAGCCGCCAGAACATACATAAACTTGTGTTGAAAGAGTGTTGGGTTGACATGCCCTGCCTCAATGCCGCCCTGATTGGACACGATGAACACCGCATTAGGTGCAAGCATCTTTATCTTGGCGAACACGTCCAGGCGAAGTGTCATGTCATATATGCCCAGAGGAAATTCCTTGCCTGACACTGTCTTGATTAGAGTGTCGTCCATGTCGATGAACACGATTCTTTTTTCGGATAGTTTCATTCTTATTACTGTTTATTGATTTCGATTATCTTACCGTTTATAAGATCATAGTTGGCTGGACTTGTCTCCAGTGCGTGATCCTGAAACTGTGCAAGGAACCTGCTGATGGCAATCATGTCATTCTTAGGCAGAGCGATGAACTTCACATAGTCTATCTTCTCACCCTGAATGGAGATGACAGCCCAGTTCTCAGCCTTCTTCGGCAGATTGGCTGAGACGGAGATGCTTCCCAGTAGAGATTTCAGCTTCTTCTCATAGATGCCGAGCTGATTCTGAAGGATACGCAAGTCCTCAATCTCCTTCTGCATCTGTGTGGTTGTGCGCTGCTGCTGTCCACAGGTGGTTCTCATGCTGTCGAACTCCTCACTGAAAGCCCATTCAAGGAACCCCTTGAATCTTTTCTTTATCCACTTCTTCATGATAGTTACTGTTTGATTTGATTTTCCACGATGGTGATGTGACCCTCTGCCCGAAGTCTGTCCCAGTCCTCACGGCTATAGGTCACAAGGGCGAATTCCATCAGATAATGAAGATAGGACGGCCACATACGCTCCCCCTTGCGTCTCTCGGCAAGAACCTTTCCACCATAGCTCCAGAAGGACGCATAGGTGCACACGGTGACGGTGCTTGGGGTCTCTATCAGATAAAGGCTCTCTGTCGGAAACGGTGTCTCCATGCCTGTGGAGCGAACTGACACCTGACGGAACGTGTACGTCTGCCCTGTGACGTCCACGACAATGTTGCTGTTATGCTTCGGCCACACGCCATCCATCCAGATGACCCTTGGCCACCACCTGTGATGAAAGTCAATGTGATTGAAAAGATCAAACTGCACAGGCTGAATCTCGAATCGTGCGTTCCACTTTGGAGCTGTCACGGTCGCTGTCGTTGCTTTATTCCTCGTTGCTGCCATGGTCGTCTATCTGTTTGGTGTTGATTTATTAGGGTTGCGTCTGCGTGGAGGAATGGCTTCATAGGATCCATTCTCCATCAAATGGAGCTTTAGTTTCTTTCTGGTGCTGAACGCCAGAGAACGTGTTTCCTGCGTGGTGGTAATTTTGCCTGTCTTAGGGTTGCGACACTTTCTTGCCGCAAACGTCTTACGACTGAACTTTCCGAACGGTGTTATCACCTCCACCCCCTCCCCCAGAGTCTTCTCCTTCAGGACATCTGAAAGTGACTCCAGACAGGATCTTACTTCCTTGGGCTTCACGGACGTTCTGTCCGCTATCTCCCTGCATAGTTCTGACTGTCTCATATCTATTTAACTTATATAGAGACTTAACGTATGTTCCATGGAATATTCCGTGGACATGACCGTCTAATTTGCAAGTAGAGACCTAAATTCGGTGCTGTCGTGCTGCCTGTATGAGCGATGTGTGCACTGCTTGCGCCACCCCTCCAGCCACCGTTCACAGATAAGAGCGCTGTCATCAGCAAGATTTATGTTAGTCGTCTCTACGTCAGCGTTCTCTATCTTCAATCCATAGTTTTCCTCCAGTGTGCCATTCATAAGATTCGCTATTGATGGAGGAAGATTGTTCTCCTTGATCCACCGCCACCACAGAGGAGTGCGAAAGATGGAGAGTTGCGTCCCGACGAACACGGGCTTCCCGACGACACGTGTAATGTAATACAGAACGAGTGTGACGTTGTCCGGAACCACGAGACAGTGCGGATAAAATCGTTCCGCTCTACCTTTGTTGCTCATCATTCCTTTTCCTGAATATGTAGTGATACATTCCGTCCATACACGAGTAGAGGGCTGACTTCAGTTCCCACCCCTGATTCTCCATCTGCTGAAAGAAGTCAGCGTTTCGATCGGTTCTTGACTTGATTATCTTCCACATAATGCCTAAAGATTGTACTTGCGAATGATTGACTTTAGCTTGGTCGTGTAGGAGCCGTCCTCAGCGTATATTCTGTCCAGCAAGGCGAGGTAGGCGTCATCTGACAGACCTCTTCCATAGGCGCTCTGCCACAGAGCATAGTCGGCGATGCAGTCATGCCATGATTTAAATCTGGCGTGTCCTCTGCACACACCTACTGCAAATGTCGGTCGCTGCCCTGGAACTTTCATCCCGAGGCAGTTGTTGCCCTCTCTGAACAGGTCGGAGGTGAATTCACCGCTTTCCAGTATGCACTGAGCCATAACGATATCAGGATGATCCAGACGGAGCTGGAAGATTCTGTCATAGACGGACTCCATGATTTCTGCGTTCTGCACACTGTCATCAAAATGGCGTTCCCTCTCATGATCCTCCGTTAGTTCATCATTTTTGTGTGTGCATCGTGACACACCTATCGTGATGCCCACAAGTGTCGCTATGCCAAGCACGACAGGCCATAGTGTTCTTTCTTTCATAATCATTTTTGTTTTAGTTTAACTAATTGGCTATCAGGCATAGGACTCCCACCATAGCAAAGGCCAGAAGTGCCCCCACAATGACCGCTCCAAGCATTATGGCGACCACGGCCATCATCCTGCTGACAATGTTCAGGCTACCAAGCCACAGAAGTGTTCCATCCACTATTTCTTCCATTTTCATAACTATATGTGGTTTTTCCAAAGTGGGATCAAAGATAGGTATTCGACAGGAATTCTCTGTCATATAGTTCCTCTGCGTTAAACAGGACAGGATACTCCGCCATGGAATCACTGATTTTCGTGGTGAAGTCCGGCCAGTAGTCTGCGTCCACCACACAGAGCATTCCAGCGACCTCTGACCACCGAAGCACATTCTTCGGCATCCAGGCCACACCGAGATCCAGATTTAATACACGCACAGCCCTGTCCGTGCAGTGCGTGACAGCCGCTGTGACCATTCTGCCGTTCACAAGCAGACGGACAAGACCTGAACAGTGCATATAGGAGCGGATGCGTGGCCTACCTGCCGTTCCCGAGTTTTTCGCCCTCTGGGCGACTTCCGCTCCTCGTTCCTGAGGTGTGCATCGGAGCGTTACCGTTCCGTCCTCATTGGCCGTTATTTCAGTCACGCTGTAGTTCCTTGCCCATCCGTCAAGGGTGATTGTAAGATCCTTCGTCATATCGTATGTGTTTTTTAATCGTGTGCAAATATAAGGCTGCTCCTTGGATATCCAAGGAGCAATCCAGGAAACTATATTTTGAAATCCGTTACGAAGCCAAGATAGTGCTTCGCTCTTGTGTAGGCCACGTAGATGAGATTGTGCTCCTGCTCAGCCATCCAGTCTATCTGCATAGCCCTTTTCAGAAGGAACTTGTCCGGACACAGGATGAACACCCTGTCAGCCTCCAGCCCCTTGGACTTGTGAACGGTGGACAGGCAGATGCCCTGCTTGCTCTCGTCACTGAAGATGGCGTTGATGCGATCACAGACCTCCTCAACCTTGGTGAGACCCTCACTAATGACCTCAATAGCCTTAATCTTGTCAGCATAGAGAACGTAGGACGTGTGCTGAACGGCTTCCTCAAGAGACATTCCAGTGGTCTTTACGATTTCGACCTGAACACGTGCAAGCTCCTTGTCCATTATCTTGAGTGCGTCCTTGATGCGAACCCTGTTTGTCTTCTTAAGCATATTGATGAGATTGACACCGATGTCACGACCCTTGATGTAGGCCTTGACACCCTCTCCGATGTACTTGATGCAGAGTGCCACCAGAGGGGCTGAAAGACGGCACAGAACCATGTCACCGTCCTGAATGTCAGCGACCTTTGCGGAATCATTCACAATGCCGACATCAGCACCCTCCCTCCATTCAATCTGAGGAACCTCAATCTGTGCCCTCTTGATGATGTCCATGTCACAGCGATAGCACACGGACAGTGGAAGCTCCACTGTGTCAGGAAGCTTGGTAAGAAGCGTGAAGGACTCCACGTCCGCACCTGCAAAGCCGTAGATAGCCTGACGTGGATCACCCACCGCCACGAAGCGTCCGTTGCGCTTGATGGTCTTCAGGAACAGGGTTCTCTGTGCCGCATTCAGGTCCTGACACTCATCTATAAGGACAAGGTCGTATCTGAAGAACCTGATGTCCTTGAGGTAGCACGGGAGGTAGATCATGTCCGTGAAGTCAATGGTGGACAGGCCGCTCTCACTGCGACCCCAGACGATTGCATTTGTGACGAGCTGAACCTCGTTATCGTACAGGAAGATGCCGTGCTTGTGAGCCACACTGATGATGTCCTGTGTGGACTGACACAGATTGACACGTGCAAGGTCAATGAGGTTAATGATGTTGGACTTATACTCGGACTTCTCCTCCAGTGACAGCTCCCTTGTGGGTGCGTATGCACCGGACTTCAGCTGCTCCGTGACGTACTGACGATACTTGCTGCTGTTGATGTCACCAATGGTGGATATCTGCTTGCGGAGTGCGGAGCACCCAAGCGAGTGAAGCGTCTTGACGTCCACGTTGCTGAATCGTGAGGTCTTTATCTTAAGCTCCTCCACGATGGACTTGTTAAACGCAAGGAAGAGAACCCTGCTTGTGGACGGAACACGCTCCAGAAGACTGATTAGAGTCGTTGTCTTGCCGCTTCCCGCGACTGCGTTGATGACCACATTGCCTGACCCCCTTTCGATGAAGTCGTAGATGCGCTGCTGATACTTACTTGGTGTGAATCCCATAATGTAGATGATTTAATGATTACATGGCAAAGTTGGGGTGAATTTCTGGAATATCCAAGATGTAATATGGGAATTTCTGAAATTCATAATGTATCGTTCGTGGATAAAAGAAAAACAGGAGCACATCCCTGCGACCCTGTTTCTGATAATCATTAATTCACCTAAGACAATTGATTTGTCATTTTAGCTATGACTAAACTCATTCATATATAACGCTTTTCGTTACATTTTTCTCTCGTAGTATGCTATTTTCTTGGATATTCTTACATATCTGTCTCTGTACCACTGAAATAATCCAGGATCCATATTGGCGTCACCATCTATCTCATTCGTGTAGGTGGTGTAGTCCAGCTGGAGATTGCGAAGAGCGGTCTGCATCTGCAGATGTCTCATGCTCCAGTACCCCTTTCTCATTATGAGCCGTCTGGCTCGTCGTGTCTGTCGTGCGTTCATAATTTGTCAAAATCCTCGTTTAGAATGAAACTGAATGTCCCGTCCGGCATCATGACTACCGTTCTGTCACCAAGGCGAAGTCTCACGTGGGACTTCATCCATGATGCAAGTCGATTTCTACAATACACCGTGTTTACGGCACGTTCTACTGTTCTTCTATTATAGGAGCGGAAGAGTTCAGGTCTCTCTTGAATACGCCTAACAATCTTCAGTGCTATTCTTGCTTTCATAGTCGTAGTGCTCAAAATTGTCATTTATCATTCTATTTCTGAGGGAATCCCTTAGGCTATAAACTGTATGGCATCGAATATGATTCACCTCGTTCACACGTGGATTTGACGTGGACTGCTTCCACTGTAGAAGTAGTCTGTATCGATTCAAAAGCTTCTCATCCATTGTGCTTTGACACTGTATCCATCCGTTGCGGAACCATCTTCGACGTGTGACTGAAAGTATCCGCTTCACCGCCCAGTCATACAGGGCAAGCGCAAGGAACACCATGGAGGTCGCGAATTCACAGCACGCCACCTCCCATTTGTCTGTGCACCCATCATAGATGCAGCACGCCAGATTCACCACTCCCATCAGAATGCTGAACCATCTAATCCATCTGTTTAGCATTGTCTTCTTCATTTAGTTGTTTAATCATTTCATCAAGCAAGCCCAGCACGTCCCGCACACCCTGACGATATCCAGACCCATAGGACACGCCTATCACGTCTTCCACGTTGCATTTCTTCATATTCTTCTCGATGGTGCTCTTCACGTGCGTGAGCGTGGCTTTGGTCGTGAACGATGCACATTCTGTCCATCCATCCAGACGATAGTCGTCAGGTGTCATACCGAACAGGCTTCCTGCAAGTCCGGCATAGGGGCAGCGTTTGGAGCCTTCCATCAGCACGTCATCGACGACCTTGCGAATATCACCGTTGACGTGTCCCTTATTCTTTTTCATTGTTCACCTCCTCATCATCGGTGTTGAACGTCTCCCACCCGAGAATCCTCCATAGGCCAGCCCTTGTTTTCGTGTGATTACGATACAGTCCCCAGACCCATTTCCGGAACATGTCAGCTGTGTAGAAGAGTGCGTCTCTGTGTCCGGACACGAACTTCTCCCAGACCATATTGCAGTTCAGCAGACGTGTTGGGAACTCCATAAGATCGTTTTGGGTAGGATTCCGTGGAAATGCCTTTTGCGTCAGCACGGCCATCATGGCGGCTGTCAGCTTCATGACGTCTCCAGGCTCACATCCGTGAGCTATCCACTCACCGTGCATTTCCATAAGCCTATTCAGTAGAATCTCGGCTTCATTCGTTCGCTTGTTCATAAATTTAGAATTTTTATAATAACTATATCGCTATCAGTTGGTCAGGCGTTATACAGGTTACACCCTCTTCAATGAGGTCAATAATCTGGCTTACTGGATAATATCTAACAAAATTAGATCTTTCGTTATATACAACGACAAGATCACCTCCATATGCCACTACATCAATATAGCAAATTCATCGTAAAATTCCTTGGACATATATGGTAACAGCATGTCCCATAGATGCACCCTCTGGCTGTCAGCACTTCTCAGCATTGATTCCGTCCTTGCAAACTGCTTCTTGATTTTCGTTATACTCATAACTATTTCTTCATTGCTTTCTTGAAATCATCAAACATCTCTGATTTGCATTTTAACCACGGTCTTTCAGAAGTGCCATCGTCAAAGAGGTAGTCGTTTACATGCCCCTGCAACCAGTCTATTGCTTTTTCAAGCACCCATTCTGCTCCTTCACTAAAAGCCATTGCAATATCGTTACCAAATGGAGTTCCGAAAGTATCGCTGCGGTATTCTTCCGCTTTTTCTTTGATAGTCATAGCTATTTCTTTCTTTTCGATTTATAATTATCGCATATAGTTTGTCTTGGATTATTGCAAGGCGACCCGATGATACCAAACAATTTGCAAGACTTACAGATTTTCTTTTTTGATTTTTCTTAATTGATATGATGGCATCTTCTTAAAATTAAAATCAGTAGGTTCAACTCCAAAAAATTGAATCGGTGAATATCTTGACATAACTAACGTATTTTGTGTCGGTCCAACTTTTATTCCTCCCACCATTTATAGTAATCAGGACAATCATCTTTAGTTCCGAGCAAATGCTTCGTTTCATCATTATATGGAATACACATTTCCCATCTACTCCTACTAATAAGTTCAACTGCAGATAGTTCGCCAGAGGGTTCTTGTCTAATTCTTTCAAAAAACTTGGAAGCCATTTGAAATTGCCTCTATCACGTAACAACACCCTATCAAAAGGCTGAAATTCTTTCAGATTAAATTTCTTAATAGGGATCCTATCCTCTGATATAAAGAACAAATCTGTATTATCATCATAATCACATTCTTCTTTACCATCACTTGTAAAACCTATAACACATTCATTACCATTAAGGTCTTTAATCAATGCTATAACAGGGTATTGTGCATTTGAAAACTCAAATTTTCTGTCCGTGCAAATGATCCTTACACTATTGCCCCCTCTCGTGACAACTGGTCTGGTTGGATTTTTCAAATATTCATCTAAGTTAAACTGTTTCATATCGTTCATTCCATTCTATCTTTATAGTATCCAAGTATGTAAGTGATGTATTGATGATAGACATAGATTTTTCTTTAGTGTTATGTACGTCACCAAGAATAATGGTATCGTCATAGTCCTTATAGACGTTTACCCATCCAGTTCTCTTTTTGTTATTCATTGCAATATAGGTTTATAAGTGTCGTAATTCCCCCTGCTTCAGCTATCGTTATTCTGTCATTCACGTCCGGCCTGTCAGCATAGTGGCTCATCAGGACTTCTGTGACGTCACAGAAGCAGTCCAGCAGGGACGTCCAGCTCCACCCAGTGGAATGGAGGTTGATTGTTTCATACAGTGTTCGAATTGTCAGAAATCTGTTGCGCTCGTCCAGAACGCATGATGCTATCTGGGTTGCTGGAATGCTGAAGAATCCTGCCTGTGTATCAGATACGCCCCTCCCCTTATCCATTACGGAGGTGGATCGTGATGCCGTGCTAATCTGTAGATATTTCATATTTGGTCGTTATTTACGATTATGAGAGGTTACCCGACTACCTGTATCACATAGGAGGTGAACCTCTCTAATTTTGGCGAATTTAACGCAAATTCAGGCGAATATCGCCTGTCTAAGTGTTTCCGCTGTGTAGCTCTTTGCGCTGAACACCCATCCAGCCCTACGAATGCCGTCCACCGTCAGCCCTGGATTGAAGCGGCCCTTGAGCTCCTTGAGACGTTCCCTCAGCGGCTTGGTGTCACCCACCACGGCCAGAGCCTTGTCAGAATAGTTGATGATGTCCACACCCTCTCCAAGCTGTGGGGCTGAAGCCTGTTCCTCACTTGGCGTAGGCTGTGGGGCTGTGATGCGAGCCTGCTTCTGGACGTGCTTCCATTCCATGCTGCCAGCGATGCGTTCAAATATGTAGAAGTTCGTGTCAAAGTAGTCAATCATGCCGTCGCTGTCGTCATAGTTAAAGGACTTAAGGTAGGCGATGACGTCCTGCATGACGACCTCCGCTTCGGGTGATACCCTTTCGTCACGCTCACTTCCATACCGATATCCCGTCTGGTAGTCGAACTCCTGACAGCATTCACCCTGTTCCCCGACCAGACCTGAAGCTATCGGGCCACCCTTGAGATAGACGCTGATCTCGCTGCACATGGAAGCAAAGTGGCACTTGATGGAGAACTTCCACTGATTCCAGTTCTGCTTACAGTATTCACGAACCAATGCGGCGATGTCCTTGGTGCTGAGATTGGGGTCATAGTTGGATCCCTCCCAGCCGTTCTGCGTGTAGAAGTGACGAATGGACTGCTCGGCCGTCATCGTAGGACGAACATTCATGTCCTCTATTCTGTTTACCCAGATGGCGTACAGACGGCTGTATTCAGCATTGATCTCCTGCATGGTGGCTGTGTCACCGCCCCTGTCAGGGTGGTTTGCCATAGCGAGAGTTCTGTACTGATCCTTGAGGTTCTGAAACGATGTGATGTTGTTGAAGTGTGACATAACGTGTGTGAATTAATGATTACGATGCAAAGTTGGTGTATTTTCTTGAATATCCAATGAAGTTTTCACGAAAATTCTATTACTTACAATTTTAATCATCATAACTCGGGATACCTGAGTGGAGTTATAGGAGCGGTATCCGTGAACAACTTTACATTTTTACGTAATTTCGGGATTTTTGCTTAATTTCGTTTTAATACCCTCTGGGATTTTGGTATCAGCCACTTAACATTTGAAATCAGTCACTCATTATCAGTGAATTATATTTTTCACGTCATTTTCACACCCAATTTTTCACAAAATATCGGCATCCGCCTGTCCCGATGAGCTTCCGTTAAGTACCAAAAATCCCGGAGTTTAGGAAACTGGCTGCTCATAGGTGGTGTATCCATGTCGGAAGCACTCTGTCATCGGCTAATTTTCGCCCGAAAACAGCCACGACGTGAGCGAAAGGGATTCTGTGGCGGAGGACTCCGCACGGCTCTAAATACCCAGAACCTCTCCACCCAAACCGACCCTCAAGATATCCCATACTGAACCTGAATCAATACACCCCAACCGACCCCTCTCCTCCTAAACCCATTCCATACCCTCCTAAACCGAGTCTCCTGACTGAACCCTCCCCTTGATGTCATTCACCTCCACACCATCAATGCCTGTATTCAAGTACTCCATATAAGGAATGATTATCATCCATTATAAGAAATGCTTATCATAGGAATAGGAGGGTGTCCTGAATATCAGGGAGTTGGGGAACGTTCTGTTCGAACGTTCCATGTGTGAACATCCTACGGAGTTCACACGAAAAGACACACAGGGTCTGGACCAATCTCCGGATTCTCTGTGTGTCTATCAATTATGATCAACTATAAGTTCTGCTTATCGAGGGTGATAAGCTCTAATTATGCAACTGCTCCACCCTATAACTTCATTCCCACAGGCGTTCCATCATCATACCACACCACCCTATCCAGAAGCTCGGAATAGTTAATGCGATAATCACCGCACTGAACATAATCATTGGTGATTGTGGATGGAACAAGAACCATCCCTGTATCCCTCCTTCTCATAAGCATACACTCATGATTACAGGCCTCATTCACAAACTCGTCCACTCCGGTGTAGGATCTATACCTGATAGGCTTCTTCAACCTGTATTCCTTCTTGTGAAAGTTCAGGGTCACGTCATCCACTCGTGAATCCTCCATCAGCAAGTCCTTCCAGACATCATCACCCCTAAAGCGATACTCAATAGGCTTCTGCTGCCTTACGGCATCCAGAATCTTAATACATTCATCAATGTTCATATCTTCTTTTCTTTATATTGGTTGTCCATCTCTCCTCCTTATAACGTTCAGCATATAGACCAACGGCAGCGGTCTGCCAATTCTATCCCTCACTTTCACCACATGGAATCCACCGTCACCGTTCTCACACACCACGCACGGCTCCCCCGTGACGGCCGTGGACAGCTCCTCCAGTCTATGTCTCGCATTCTCAGCGGCTGACAGTAGATCCTGATAGTTTCTCCATTCAGCCCTGTATTCCTTCACACCCACGTGACACCCATTCATTCGCTCCTCCACAAGAATGCTGTTGAATAGGCGCTTCATCACACGCCACCTTTCCTCATGAAGAGGATAGATGCCTATGGTCTCACGCATCTCTCTTCTGTGGTGCAGAACGGTGGCGTGATCACGATTGATGTATCTGCCTGACCTTTCCAGGGGTCGTGGCGTCGTGAGTAGGCAGTACCACTTTCGTGCCTCAACTATTCGTTCATCTCTGCGATCCCCCCTCAACACCTCCGGTGTTATGTCGTAGGCCGTGCAGACCGTCCTTATCGCTGCCTCGTAAAAGTTCATAATTATCCTTTTTATAATATTAGTCATTAATCCGTCCTTAGATGCAGTCTTGTCCAGTCCTCAAGGGTAACTCCTCGGTCACGAGCAGCCTCTCTCGCTGCCTCTCTAATTTTCTCCATTGCGGAGAAATCCTTGCTTGCCTGCACAATCATGGACATCAGCTCCGCCACCTGACCGCATCTTGCACGAAAGCCGTCATAGGAGGAGGTCGTTCCGTATGTTCCAAAGGTACACTCAACGTTTCTCGGCTCAACCTCTCTGTCAAACCAGTATCCAGCCATCTTCACGGCCTGACAGTAGCCTTTCAGCCCCTTGAGCACGTCATTGCGCCTAACATCCAGACCCACGACCTTGTATCTCATCCTGATGCGTTCCATGACGTCATTCATCACTGTCTCCATGGCTGTGGCCATGACCATGCAGGAAGCCATCTCCTCAGGAATGGAGCTCTCGTCTATGGACTGCCGAACGGCTTTCACACGTGGATCCGTACTATTCATTTTCCTCACCATAGTCAGTGTCCTCCATATCATTGGCGGTCGGCTCCCCATCCTCATCCACCTCCCAGTGATCCTTCACCCAGTGCTCTGTTTGCAGCGTTCGTAGATTTATACGCCCAAATTTCTTCATCTGTTTCTCGTTAAAGGCCTCCAACTCCTCAGCCGTCATGAAGAACGTCTGCACTCCGTTGCTGCCACCCTCAATCCAGTCACACCTTAATGTGCCGCGATCCACCACGACACCTGCCCCCTGCCTTATTCTACGCACAAGAGAGTCCATTCCATTTGATGCCATAACATTATTTGCTTCTAAGTTCAACATCAGTCTTGTTCACCATACTCTTCAGATGGTGTATGCCGTCACGCACGGAGTGACGCACCGTGCGTCTGGTGGTTCCCATCTGCTCTGCGCACTCGTCGCTTGAAAGGCCGTCCAGGCATCTCATGCGAAGTGCGTCACGCTCATTGCCTGGAAGCCCCTCCATAAGACTGTTCAGATAGGAGATGTCCTGTATCCGCTCCACCTGCTCCGTGGGAAGAGGTGCGTCATCCATCAGTTGCAACTCCAGAACAGGGCTGTCATCATCAGCCGTGGCGTCCACGGACGTGATGTCCAGTCTATTACCCCTCCGAAGACAGTCCAGCGCTCTGTTGGACGCTATCCTCACAAGCCAAGCCGACAGCTGATAGTCAGGCTGAAATCTGTGCAGTAGAGAGAACGCCCTCTCGAACGTCTCCATGCACACATCCTCCACTTCCATCGGTTTTCTATACAAGATTTTGGTTACAACATATCGAACGGACTTCTGATAGTTCTCATATATCTTGGTGTAGGCGGACTGATCACCGCAGATTGCTCTCTGCACAAGAAAGAAGTCCGCTTCTCTCCTTGTTCTCTTCATAACGTATGCCATATCTATGCAGTTCTGGTGAACAGCTCCACAATACGTGACATCACGCTGCCATCACCGTTCGGGTAGAAGAGGTTAACGGTGATTCTGGCCGTGAACGGTGTGATATTAGAATAGCTCTGTCGCACTACAAATCCAGCGGCTTCAAACCACCCACGCACGGTGTCCTCATAGTTTATAAGATTAACCCTACTGAAGTAGATTGTGTGCGCTCTGGCTATCAGTTCCAGCTTTTCCTTGACTGACTTGCCGTTCATATAGACGTGATCCGACACAGGTTTAGTCAAAAGATTCATCAATAATTTCTTTAGTGACTTCATTGTTCAGTGTGTTTTTAATTACGAATGCAAAGTTGCATAATCGTCCTGGAATATCCAAGAATTACTCCAGATAATTCATAAAAAATGGTCAGAAAATACATTCTGACCATTTCCAACTGATAAAACTTGATAATGGACTTGCGAAAAGTTACCTGTCCTTCTCTGGGTTATAGGCGTTCAACCGTACATTGGCAATCTTCACCCCACTATCCATAGGATCGGTGGACAGCACTATCTGACCATAGCCGTGCTCCAGGATGTACGCACCGAGCGCCTTTGTGGCCTCATCCCAGAACTCCTGCATAACAGCCGGACTAAAGTCCATTGCTTGCCCTCCGGATCTCTGCTGGAACATGACATCACTTCTGCGCCATCTTTTGCCGTTACACCAGATTCCAGCCTTGGTCACGTGACGTGACACGAATGGTGTAACATCGGGATCAAGAGGTCTGTCAGTGTAGGTGGAGTTCAACACCTTATGCCACCCCAAGTTCACCCTCTGCACTTCCTCATCGATGGCCTGTTCCAGCCGCCTTGGGCTGAATACCATCATTATTCTCTTCCAGATACTATATTTCATAACCTATTTAAGATTTGCCGTGATCATCCATAGTTCCTTCTGCATCTCCTCTGTCATATTCTCCAGAAATGACCGTGTCGCGATGTCAGTCTCAGCCGTGACCCCATGAACATCGGCTATAATGTTAATGAGGCTGCCCCATAGACGAGCAAGGCTGCTCCACACGGAAGTCATGTCATGACTGTTCACGGTATCACCGTCGGCGGATATAAGCGTTCTGCGCTCCATCTCCTCTATGGATGCTGAAGCCATGCCGCCCAGAGCACGAATTCTTTCAGCCGTGGCGTCCACACGCTCCTGCTCGGCCTCATAAAGATCCTTCAAAAAGTCATGAGCCGCCTTAAATCCCATTCCTGTCACGTTCCAGTGACAGCCCCAAGCGTAGGTCATCACGGTGAAGTGTGAACCTAATAGCTCATTCAACCGTTTAACGATAATGTTTTCCTCTGTCATAACTGTCATTTTAATATATGTTTACAAATAACGTTCCGTCAGATGTCCAGTCCTTCAAGCATCATCATAGCAAACAATTTTACACATTCCACATTCACACTGTTTCCAAACTGCTTATAGGCCTGCTTAATGTTATCATCCATTATGAATGAATCAGGGAAACTTTGCAGTCTAGCACATTCTCTTGGTGTCAAATATCGTCTTTTCGATCCAACAATAGGTATCTGTCCATGCATCGCAACAAGAGTTGGAAAACAACCGGAATCTCTAACACGAATTCCTGTCGGACGTCTTTGCATATAACACTTCCAAATGTCACGCACTGACTTATCCTTCACATTCCACTCAAGTTGATTCCAACATGTTCTAAACAAAGGGTTTTTGTTCATCTTCACAAGCCAATTATCAATAAAGTCTCTGTTCTCCATATAAAGAATCACGTTACGTTCAATAGTTCTCATCTGACTATCAGACGGCTCCTTGTTAAACACCACGTTTTCAGGATCACACAGATACTTTGCCCATATCTTACACGGCACGACATCCGTGTTGATATTCTGAATCAATTCATTCCATCCATCAAGAATGTTCACAACCTCCGGTTTCAACTTATATTGTTCTATATCCTGGATCTCATCATCACTTTGAAAAATGTCCTGCATCTCCCACGCACATTCACTAAATGTAAAATCAGGCGGTGTGCCAATGTCTTTCCTGATGGCAATAATAAAGACTCTTTCACGATGTTGCGGTATGCCAATATAATGTGGACTAAAAAGAATAGGGAGAGGGTTCACATTATAACCTGCTTCATCCAGACAATCGTGAATCACCCTCCACGTGTTGCCGTCATTATGATTCAACAGATTACGCACATTTTCCAAAAAGACATACTTCGGATGATGATAATAAACTATCCTCATAATTTCAAAAAATAGTGTTCCTCGTGTGGGGTCATCAAATCCAAGTTGCTTTCCAGCAAGGGAAAAGCTTTGGCACGGAAAACCACCACAAAGAACATCAAACTCCGGAATATCAGCCGCATCAACCTTAGTAATGTCACCAACAGGTCTCAATCCATAATTTCTTTCATAAACATCCTGACAATGCTTATCAATATCACTCGCAAAGACACATTCACCGCCCAAATCAGACAACGCCTGATGGAACCCCCCTATCCCACAAAATAGGTCTATAAACTTAAATTTCTTTTCCATATTAAATAAACGTAAGTCAGGATCTCTATCAAAGGTGGTGACGATAAGTCAGGAGGGGCAGACCCCTACCACAACAAAAGAAATTACACTACATTTCGTGGGAACGCTTCCAACCGAAAACTACATTGGCAGGACTATCTATGCGTCCATCTATGATGGCGTACAGGCGGAATTTTCACAAAAAGCCGGAACAATCAAGACCGTCACTTCAAGTACCGTTGTCATAGACATCAGTGGTATGTCACAGACGCAGATTGATATATTCTACAATGATTTTGTGAGCGGTGACCAAATAGAAGAAAGTAACGTTTATTTTGGATTGTCAAGTGATGAGGATCCAACAGTATCATGGCAACCATTCTTGAAAACAACTGAGACTGGAATCTATGATTACGCCACGGAATATGTGGCCAACATCTGGAAACAGGCCTATACTGGAAACAGTAAAACCATTGAATGTGAAATACTGAATGAGCCACAACACATCATTGTTCAGGCAAGTTTTAAGCTGGCCAATATCATTGTGCCTTATGAGGTGTTTAGTGATGCATCCCTCAGTGAGGTCATATTTAACGCCAAACTTACAACGACTTCTGGACAAACATACATGGTTAGTAAGGGTCTTACTTTAACGGCACCAAGTGATGTGACTCCATCAGCGGAGGGTGTTTTATGGTGTAGTATTGATGATTGGGATCTTCCTAAGGAAGACAGTCTGGCCAAGATTGAAATTTTTGCCAGACAAAGGACAACTGACAGTTACCCTATTTTGGAAGGAACCACCAGTGATGGCCCAACATTTCAATTTACAAACACCCAAAAGCCTGGACAGTCTTATTCATCGGTGTTTAATGACGGAAGAAAACAGACCTTAGGATTCACATTCTCTGAAACCAACAGAATTCCTTTGGTGGAGACGATGAATAATGTCATTAACACATTGTCAATGTCATCTACTCGTCCTACAATTACAATCGACAATATCAGCTAATAAGATGTTGATAACTTAAAAAGGGAACGTCCTATTGGGCGTTCCCTTGAATTTGCAATTAAATTCACAAAAACCTACGGTCTAACATAGATTGTACCTGTTGCCATGATTATCTGATCCTCAGAATCACGACCTGAAACGTTGAATTCGTAATTGATATCCGTATACGCTTCTGAACTAACGGTAATAAAGAGATTAAATATTCCACTGCTTATTTCCTGTCCGGTAGGCGGGTTCTGAGGGGTAATTGTAATGCTGTCAGAGATCTCACTTGTGTCTATTTGGATGGAGGAAGGAACGATGTTGGAATAAGTTACGGTAACGGAATCATTACCCTCAAGATCAATCTTCACAGTTTCAGGCGATAATGTAATTTTACCGACAAGGCTTTGTGGCACTACCTTGTAGATTGTAAGCGCATACGCTTCGCTTACAACATCCACACCGTTCGTACCTTTCAATCCAGTGATGTAAAAACTCATGTCTCCATAATATGGCTCCGTCTCGATTCCACTTCCATAATGGGAAGTGTCCAGCTCAGTCTCCAGCTTGGTGGAATCAGTGACTGTTACCTGAAACCTGACTGTCGTGATGTCGCCGTTTGTCTTTATGATAGACCCTGTCAAGGATAAACCGAAGTCAGATAGAACTCGGCTGGAGGATTCTTCCTCACCATTCACCATAAAGATTGTAGCGTCCAGTGTGGTGAGTGAACCGTCAAAGTATTTAAGATCCACATCCAGGTGGGTAGAATTGTTAGAAATATAATTCTGAATCGGAGGAAACGCCAGCCCACTTGTAGGCCACACGAGAGAATTCTGGGTCTGCCCCTCCTGACTTATCGTCACCACCTTTGATAGAGATCCTGACTTGACAGTGATTGAGCCGCTCCTTGCAGAGGTGCTCGTGTTCTTCGCAGCCGTTACGGTAACAGTATCATTGCCTGTACCTGACGTCTTGCTTAATGTTATCCAATCTGGTTTTGCCATAATGAATTAGATTTTAATAATTATTAAACATTTTTGGAGGATGCCCACGTCTGGGCATCCCTGATTTACATACATATATCACCTCTGACAGTAGCCGTGTCCAGTATGCAGATGGTTGCTTCTCGCCCTGAGATACTTGAACCAAACATAGTGACGCCTATTCTGTAGGTATTGATAATCATTCTCATGAAGATGGGCTTCCTCCTCAAAGGAAACGTCCCGATAGGCACAACCCTGTTTCTGATGAAAAAGCCTGATGATACAGTATTCCACGAAGTACCACAGATAGAAGAAAATGTAACCCATCTCCCTCATCTGTGCCGTGTGAATCCCCTCATGATTCACCACCTTGGCGGTGATTCGATGTTCCTTTTCCGCCCTCGTGCCACGCACAAAGAGCACCTCGAACAGGTTAATGCAGAGATACCTCTTAAAGGGGATTATTTTGTTATACACTATCTTCATAACACTGCAAATATAGCAATTCTATTCATCCTTGCCTTTATTGGCGTCCTTCCTACGCACGACTCTGGCCTTGCGCCTTTTCTCAGCCGTAACCCCCCTCTGAACCGCATGACGGTCAATGGATTCACGTATCTTCCCCCGAATGCGAATATTATGTTTCTGCTTCTGATTGTTATTTAAGGCGTAATCCACTTCAAATTCGTGCTTTGGCTCCGCTGTTCCTTCTCCTGCCGTGATAGGAGCTGCCACCAGACCTCCGGAGACCTCCTCTGGCAGTCCGTCCGTGGTGTAGGGATTGGCTCTTTCCTGTTCTCTGTTCTTCGCATTCTTTATGTTTCTAAGACGATTTACAAGCTCCTCACGACGACTTTCACCCTGTTCCTGAGCGATGGTGTCCTGTTCATCAACAACATCCGTAATGGGCTTAAATTCCCCGATAAACGCCTTGCTCTCCTTGGCTATCATATCCCAGTCATAGGAACGTATCAGTGCGGAAGGAAGACGCACTTCCTTACCCTCCATAATGTTGCCGTTGAATCCGTTAAACTGGCTATACCAACTATTCGCGAGCTGTCCTATCAACACGGCTGGATTCAGCCCTGCCTTGGCCGCTGTCAGACCGATGACAAGAGCGTTAATGGACAGATGCTTCATTACATCCATCACGTTGGATTCTGCGTGAACCGTGGCTGACACGTCTATTCGTCCGTCCACGGTCATCTTCAGCTCGTTTCCCTTGACCTCCTTGCGTGCCTGTTCAATGATGCGAAGAATCATATTGGATATCTCCAGATTGCTTCCTCCTGCCGCCTTGTTCTTCACTTCGAACTCCACAAGAAGTCTGTTCAGCACCTCCAGACGACCTGTTTCAGTGGCTATCCTGAACTCCTTACTATTCAGTACATACTCGGCTCTACGCTTGGTTATCAGATCACGATGCTCCACATAGAACTTACGAAGCTCGTCCTCAGGAACCTTTATACGATACTCCTTGCTTAACACGTTATGCACGTCAGCCACAGTATAGAACTTGCCGAACAGCTCCATTATCGTGCCTGTATAGTCCACGATGTTCCTTGGCTTGCGACTTCGTATGCCCAAGGCCGTGTTCAGGGCAAGAACGGCATTGTTGTAAGCACGATCAAGAGCCAGATAGCCGAGACGTGCTCCATTGGCTCTCTGCATATCCTCCAGTGTGCCGCCTGATGACTTAATTACTGATGACGGATTTACCGTCTGTTGAAAGTCAATGTGAAGTTCCTTCTCCTTGGCCGTGCCTGCATTCAGGGTAATATCAAAATATCGTTTTGGGGACAGGTCACGCTCCTCCTTTGCCCATTCAGCCGCCACATATAAATCATGTATCTCGTCAACCGCATCCATAATCCAGTCAGGAGCTGTTCGCATAATGCGTTCCACGTCCTGCTCAGTTATCACTCGCTTCGGTACTGATTTTCCATTCGACATAGGTAAAAGAAATTAACCCCTGCCGAAGACTTCCTCCACGACAGGGGTGATTCACACACTAAACTATGACCTAAGTTCTTCACCACTTATGTCTATAACGTCAACAATGGATGTCTTCTCCACTTTCACGACTTCCTCATGCTTCAGATCTCCATCAGGGTCATAGATAGACAATGCCGTTAAAGCGGCCTCTTCCACGTCAAAAGCGTTTACAAGTACCATCACCTTACGCTTCTTGGCGTGACCGTCAATGTCCTCCACATAGGCACAGCGCACCTTGTAATAGGCTTCAGGCCTTTTCTGACCATCGGCCAATTCCTTCTGAACATAGTCCTCAACCCTGCTCTTGGAAATGCGCTGAACGCTGTACTCGGCTCCTGGATAAACAGTCTCCATATAACGAGCCACACTTGCCTCAGCGTCAGTGTAGCTCACTGCATTGACCAGATAGGACTCCTTCAGCGTGCCATAGGCGTTGCCGTCAGTGATGCACGTTCTCTTAACTCTTACTTCGTAATACATAATCATTTTTATTTAATTGATTAAACTTGATCTTTATTCATCGTCATCAGGGTGTGGATTGCGCTCAAACAGAGTAACGTCCTCCATATTAACCATCCAGTGTGTCTCTCTGTTGGCACACTTTAGATATTCAGGATCATCCTCATATAGAGGGTACGTCTCCTTGACAACCACAAGCTCGTTCTCCTTGAAGAAATGATCTGACGTATTGTGGCGTATGCGAACAATGTCGCCCTTACCAATGATCTTTCTACTCATACTATATTGGCTATTTCTTAGCCTCCTCACCTGACATAGCGCACGACATACCGAGGAATTGAACGGCCACTGACACAGCATTCTCCAGTGATGTTCGTGTGACCTTGGCTGGATCTATCACGCCAGCCTTATACATATCCTCTATCTCGTTAGTAAATGGATTGTAGCCCTGCTGAAATGCCGTGGACTTCAAGTCCATCATAACCTCAATCCGAATAGGCTCCACTCCTGCATTCTCACATAGAATGTGAAAGTGCTTCTTCAGAGCTTCAATCACAGTACGGTAGCCTTCCGAATAATCAGTGCTCCATTTTGGGTTGTCATCCAGCGACCTTTCCAGAATCTTAGCTATCTTATACTGAATTGTCCCCCCTCCCGGAACATAACCCTCATCAAGAGCGGCTCTGGTGGCCGCAATGGCGTCATCCACTCTATCCTTGCGCTCCTTCATCTCCACTTCACTGTCCGCACCTACATAGATGATAGCCGCACCGCCTGTGAGACGACTGATGCGCTCCCTATACTTTTCTCTATCATAGGTGTTGGAGTTTTCAGCCATTTCATTCTTAATGTATTCTATTCGAGCATCTATATCCACAGTCTTTCCAGCACCGTCCACGAGAACAGTTCTATTGGCTGAGATTGTGGCCTTGTCCACCTCACCAAGCCAGTCCGTGCCGAATGATTCAGTGACGTTACCGTACTCCTCACCAACGATTCTACCGCCCACCTTTACAGCCAAGTCCTGCATCAAGTCCTTCTGCATCTGACCGAATCCTGGAGCCTTTACGAAACATGCCTTTAGGCCGTTGTTCTGCTGAACGTTGGTAACGAGGAACTTTATAACGTCATTGGAAGCATTTGGAGCCACGATAAGAAGTGACCTCTTAGCCGTGTAAACGGTCTGCACCACGGCAAGAATCTCCTGCACATAGTTGATGTTCTGACCCCAGATAAGCACATAGGGTCTGTCCAGCACACATTCCATTCGCTCAGAATCCGTGACAAAGTATGGATTGATGATGCCCTTGCTCCATTGAAAGCCAGTAGTGACCTCCACCGTGGATTCATCTCCCTTGGTGCTCTCCTCAACGGTGATGATGCCGTCATTGCCGACACTCTCTATCGCCGAGGTAATAAGATCAGCCACCATATCATCACCGTTGGCTGACACCTTGGCCACCTGCCTGATTCTGTCAATCTCGTCAGGCTCTATCTTTACAGCACTGGACTTAATGTAGTTGACTGCCTCATCCAGTGCGTCTTCCATACCTCTGCGATACTCATGTGGATTCTGTATGTTCACCGAGCCACACACACCACGCTTCATCATAGCGTAGGACAATATCGTGGCCGTGGTGGTTCCGTCACCTGCTTGGTCACAGGTCTTTGCGGCCACCATCTTCACAAGTGTCGCGCCCATTCGCTTCATTGGATCGTCAGTATCATAGGCACGAGCCACCGTCACACCATCCTTGGTGATGTGAGGTATGCCGTACCCCTTATCAATCGCAACCGTGTGACCTCTCGGTCCGAGTGTAGACGCTACGGCTGAATAGAGCTCCTCCGCTCCAGCGAGCAGAGCTGCTCTTGCGTCCTTTCCAAAAAGGATTCTTGTGTTCATCGTAATCTTCTTTTATTTAATGGATTGTTTCTCGTACTCGTCAGGATGGAACGCACTTATGATGCAGCAAGGCAAAACGGAACCCATTGTCAGAGCAATGTGTGATAAATCGTTGCACCCTGTAACCTTACCCTTAACCTCGTCCACAATGTCCTGGAACCTGTCAGGCTCCGTTTCGATGTAGAGAGGCTGTGGCCTGTAAGGCTGTTCTTCTTTCCTCTTTTTGCCCTGATGATCCCTTTCCCAAATTGCCATTCTAATTCTCTCAGCCTGAAAATGTGTGGCAAGAATCTCAGCCGTCGGTGTCAAGCCCTGCATAGACTTCATATCATTGCAGTTGAGCAAAACACGTTCCTCACCTCTTGGCACGTTAATGTAAATCTTAAATTTCCTTTCCTTTCCCATAACTATATGTAAATCAATTCTTTCTTCGCTCGTGTAATAGCCACAAACATAAGACACTTCTCGGCATACATAGATAATTCCGTTGTCGCAAACCTGCTTGGAATCAACTCTGGTTCAAGGAAGAACACTCTATCAGCTTCAAGCCCCTTGGATTTGTGAATTGTTGATAAAATAACGTGCTTCTCATCAGCGTTTTCCACAAAAATATCAAAAATTCTTTCTCTCACTGCCTCAAGGCTACCAAAGAAGTCAAACAGGTTTAGCAGAATGTTCACCTTTTCATCCAGATTGGCGTATGCCTCTGTTCTCTCAGGTCTTTCAATGCCCTTACGATGCAGTCTCTCCAGAAGATCCACAAGCGGCTTTTCCAGGTCATCCACGCACTCCGCATTGTCCAGAAGCTCCATAAGAGCATCACCGAAATCCTTGCCGAGGATCACGCATCTACGACCCATCTTAACAAGCTTCAGCCAAGCATCTATCAATGGTGCATTATTACGACATAGAATAAAGTCACCTTCAACGGCCTCATTAAGTCGCCCCCTCGTGACCGTACCCTCAACAGCCGTCGAAGCTGCTTCTATGCCCTCCGGAAACACCCTTTGAGCCTCCTTGACAATGGCCTTGGCACAACGATAGGTAATGGACAAAGGTAGTGTCACTGTATTAAGCGAATTCTGTATGGCATGGAGCGAATCCAGATTAGAACCCTGAAATGAATAGATGGACTGTCTTGGATCACCCACAGCCACAAGACGCCCCTTTGGAGTCTTCAATCTCTTTATCAACTCATATTGTAATGCACTAATGTCCTGACACTCATCACACATCACCACACTATACTGCTTGAACTCCGCTTGAGGTACATATTTCACCGCCCACACAAGCATATCCGTGAAGTCCATGGAGATGGTCCCCTGACCGCCACTTGAAAAGAACGTGTCAGCCGCTCGCCTTGCCGCTGAATACAGCTCATAGGCGTATCCAGCCATTTTCTCATCACAGTCCTCACCATATCTCTCAGCAAGGACACAGATCTCATCCACACCACCACTGACAAGATTGTATCGCATAAGATCGTGCAGTCTGCACATACGCACGGCAAGTCCAGGAATCCGCTTGAAATGCACCTTATGTGATTCCAAAATCTCACTCGCTATACTAAAATACTTGTTTTCCTTGATTGTAAACTTCAGAGAAAACGCCTTACGAAGAGCCGCCAGTGCGCATCCGTGAAGCGTCATAGCCTTAACCGTAGGAGGAAGCTTCCTGCCAAGTTCCTCGGCAATAGACTTGTTAAACGCAAGAAAGATGGAAGACTTAATAGGAGGAGTTCTCTTGGCAAGTTCCAAAAGACAGGTAGTCTTGCCACTTCCTGCCGTCGCGCTTATAAAGATATTGTGATTGGTGCGCCTATATTCATCAATCACCGCCTGTTGATACTTGTCCGGTGTCATATATTGTCATCAGTGTCTTTAATGTATGATTCCTGATTCTTGTAATCGGCAAGTGCATCCGCCACCGTGTTCCCGAACACGGTCTCGTCCAGAATATCCTTCTGGTGTCCGTGAAGCCATCTAATGTGAAAATGAACCTGTGGTCTTTTTGCCAATTCAAGCGCAATAGTCTTCCAGATGGGAGCGTTCATCACTCCAACAAAATTAGATAGTCGCCATCTGGACAGCCACCCTTCCTTAAACGCATTTACCACAAATTGAGAATCAGAATAAATGTAAACGTCCATGGGTTCGTTGGATACCAAGCGTATCGCATGAAGCACAGCCCTCATTTCCATCCGTGCCGTCGTGGTATGAGTACAGCCCTGATGAATAACCGTTTCACGTCCTTCCTCCTTAACATACACACCGTAGCCACCTACTCTAATTCGTGCGTTACAGCTGCCATCAGTGTATATGTCTATTCTTCGCATTCTCTTATCTTCAGACCGTTAATCTTAATCCACCCCTGATTGTTGAGAACTTCCTCAACCATAGCACGATCATAGGTCGTGACAAAAACAGTCTGCCGTGTGATCTGACCCTTACGTTCCTTGCTGCCAAAGAATCGACACTTGAATCTTTTTAGTGTTTCCATCCACAAAATTATTTATTACACATATAACGAAAATATCAAGAATTCCTCCTGCGATTTCTAAAGAATTTCATAGCAATAAGCTCATTCTCACTATGTCCTGCATTTACAATGTCAGTGAGCATCTTCTTGCCGTCCAGTGTCTCCTTCATCTCCACGTCAATTGTCTCAGGAGACAGTAGGTAGGTGACTGTAATCGTGCTCGTCTGTCCCATACGCTCCAGTCGAGCGTTTGTCTGCTCAACATCAGTGCTTCTATCCGGAAGCTCTATGTATATCATATCCGAACAGTGTGTCTGAAGACCGTCCGTTCCAGTTCCAGCCGACTGAATATTGGCGAATAGAAGACGATGCTTCCGTGCCGCAAAGGCATCCACAATTCTCTGCTTGTTCTCTATGGACACACCACCCTGTATGACTGGAGCCTTAAAGTGATCAGCAAGCTCCTGAAGCGGCTCACGATGTACCCCAAAGACAGCAAGCTGCTTCTCCTCGTTGGATTCCAGCCATTCCTGAATATAAGACTTAATAAAGGCCATCTTCCCGACAATGCTCAACGTACGAAGTGTATTCAACATAACAAGATGAGGAGCATTGGCCGCTGAACTTGCCTTTTCCACGTCTATTGTTTCCAGATAATTCAATAGATCATCCTCTGCGTGATGATATTCTCTTGCATTGCTTATAGGAGCATCAACAATCTGCTCTATGACAGGTGGAAGCTCCGTGAGCACGTCCCTCTTCTGCCTGCGAACATATCCTGCCATTCGTAACAACTCATGAAGTTCCTCAAGATTGCTGAAGCCGCTTGCGTCAAAGCCATACATCGTCTTCTTGGCATCACAGTACCTGAACTTGAACTCCAGTGTACCCCCGAACATCTCTACAAACCTACGAAGTATCTGATACGGCTGCACAAGTTCCAGAGGGCGATTCTGCGTCAGTGTTCCCGTGAGACCCCATATATGGGCAATGGGCTTCGTTATCTTCTTGGTCATTCTGGTACGCATAGCCTTCTCCGACTTGAGAAAGTGTATCTCATCAATCACGCACGAACCCCAATACTTCCGCAGAAGTTCCTTATACTTCGCCTTTGGCTTATCCGTGCTTCGCTCGCCAAGTATATCAAAGTTTATCACAACCACGTCACTGTCCCACACGGATTCATCATAATTCCTTCCGGATTCCACTATACCTACCGTTCTGGTCGGATTCCACTTCTGCCATTCCTTCTTCCAGTTGTATTTAACAGACGCTGGACAGATAACAAGAGTAGGAAACACATCCATAAGTTCCACGGTGACAATAGCTTGTCCGGTCTTACCAAGCCCACAATCGTCACCGTTTATGCAGTTGCCGTGATTAATCATATAGGCAATACCCTCCGCCTGATAGTGGCGTGGCGTGCGCTTCAGGCTAATCTCCTTACAGGCTGCAAGCACATCATCAGTTGTTATCACCTCTGGCGGCTCCTGATATTCCACCACCCTCCGTGACGGTGTATAGACCCTCCCCTCCCGAAAATTGTTATCTGCAAGCCACTTCTGCACCGCTGCCGAGGTGGTTATATGAACAGGTATGTACCATTCTTTCAACTCAGGATTGTACCCAGAGTTGGCAAAGGACTTGACTTCCTTCACCAACTCTGGATCATAACTAAACCCGATGTGCCACCAAGCACTATCACGATAGAAATACCGCATCACCATCCGTCCTCCTCACCACGTTCCTTTCTGGCCACCTCGTCATCCACAAGTGCCTTGGTCATACGCAAAGAATAAGAATGAGCGAATCCAGTACCGTCCTTATCAACTGCTTCCCAACATTTATGTTTATCAGGGGCATAATAACCAACACAATTGATACGATAACCACGATACAAATAATGCCCTTTACTTATTTTCTTTGCCGTATATTTCATTTTCAAATGTCTTTCTGTCCACAATGCGAATTCCCATTTTCTGAGCCTTTTGCATCTTACTGCTTGTTGAATTCAAATCAGCCACCACAAGAACTGTACACTTGGCCGTAACGCCATTCAGAACCTCATGTCCCTGTTTTATAAGCTCATTCTCCAGTTCCTTATCCCTAAAACCTGTCATGCAGACATACATACAGTTGTCAGCCAAAATTTTCTTAGGAGTGCAAATGTAATAAGGATACAGACACCTCATATCCAAAAACTTATTCATACCTGTGATGAATGTATCAGCCGTGACAGCACCCACACCAGGAATAGAACAAAGCTCCGCACGAAGAACTGCCAGAATATCTGCCAGAATATCATTATCCCTGATAGGTTCATGAATATCCAACAGATATTGAACTGCTTCACTGCCATCTATAATGCTTTGAGCCGTCTTTTCGGCAAGAACGCCTCCAAAAACATTATATGCAGTCATAAGTCGTGCAACAGGATTTTTTGTATTGAGCACCTTATTCCAGATCTCATTATATACAGCCAGCCCCTTATTCTCTCCAAGTACGTGCATAAATGCCAATGACCTGCTCGCTACGACAAGCTGGATACTATCCATTCCAGCGTCATATAGGCGACGTACAATAGGCTCATCAAAACCCTCGCAGCCCATCGTCCTGAAGAAATACACCATACGAGAAATGACCTGCTGCCTACAGTTCTCATTCACACACACAAGCTCCGTGTGAGTGGCATCCCACTGAACAGGCTTACCACAGCATGGACAGACAGTAGGGAATTCCTTCAAACACATTTCTGAAGAATAACCAAGTGTCCTGATATGCTTTGGAATAACATCACCGCTGCGAATAATATCTATCGTGGAGCCGCTTGCTATGTTATTTTCCAGAATGTATTGTGCATTGTAGCCTGTCACCCTGGACACGGTGGCACTCTCCATCTCCACAGGCTTCACACATATCACCGGACATAGACAACCATCCTTGCTGATATTCCATTCAACTCGTTCCACTGTCGTGGTATAGGACTGAAGCCATTCCTCCCGCTTAAACGCAACGGCATAGTCAGGATTTCCATTGGGCTTACGCCCCAATGTTCTCCGAACACCGCTCTCGTCCACCTCAATAACCAATCCGTCTATCTGATATGTCTGCTTCCACAGCCGATAAAGCGTGTCCAGCATATCCAGAATGCTATCCTCCCCATAGGACAGAATATCCTTCACCTTAATCAACTTATATGGAGTGACATATAGATATCGCTTCTCCATATAGGTAAGCTGCACGGACTTATTCTCATCAGAATCAAGACCGTATCTCACAAAGGTCACTGCCCCTATCTGCTCCGTATTGGCTCCCATAGGTGAGTTGAACAAACCTGCAACCATATTGCGAGCATTCTTATATTCACCCCTGACCTTTTCAAAGTCGCCTCTGGAACATATTGCCTCACCCCAAGTGTATTCAAACACAGGCTCTCTGCTTTCACCGTTCTTCATTCGTGCAAAGTGTGCGTCACTCCGCTGACCCTGCACACCGTCACCCCTCGTCCAGGCCGCCTGTGACAGTTCACTGACAAGAAGACTTATTCCGTCGTATTTAGGCGTTATAACAAGATTTTCACATCCAGCCTTAACCATTCTCGTGACCCACGACAAAAACTCCTTAAACGTCTTTATTTTCTCCAGAGAAAACATAGGAAGCGGAAGCGTCTGCATCCTGTCAGTCGCCTTTTCAGCAACGCCTGACCTAAAGAATTCATCATCAGGAGCCATTGCCCTCAGCTGCTCCACAAGTGAATCATACTCAACATCACTGACCTCCGGCTTGCCCTGCCTATACAGAGAATTCAAACGGAGGATTTCATTTCTTAGTTCTATATGAGACATAATGCTTCCTCCATCATTCTTCTGGCCTTGCGATACAGAGGCACTTTCTTTTCATTCATTCCACCCCTCGTAGGATCAAGATTATCACATAGATCAGCGTACTTAACCGATATGATATTAGCATCTCTGGTGTCAATTATGCTTTGAATATAATCCAGATATGGAACCTTTGGATCATGCGTCAATTTTTCCACACATTCAATGATATATTCCTCAACACCCATCTTAAGTAGATCCTGTGCCGTAACCTCCGTGTCCTCCAGCACGTCATGAAGCATAGCCACGCATTTGGCTGTATAGAACGAGCACTTCTGTGCAACGGCAATAGAATGGCAGATGTACGGAACACCATTCCTGTCAACCTGACCCTGATGCGCCTGAACAGCTATTTCAACGGCCTGACGGAACCGATCCTGTGATTTGGTAACAATCTTAATCATAACGAAATCATTTTTAATTTTCACAGTGCAAATATAGTCATTGTTCTTGAATTTCCAAGGAAAATTCTAATAGTTTTCAAACTCCTCCTTTGTCATTACATCCTTATTCATATAAGCACGGATCATACTGTTGGAGTTCTGCTGCTTGGGGTTGTGCTCGAAAGGCTCCCTTCCCTTTGCCTTGCTCACCACTCTTCTACGGTTCTTTCCTTCACCGAGAAAGCCCCATGCGATTTCATCAGTGTCGTCTAATAGATAGACCATTTCATTGGAACGGAGCAACTCCCCCAGTTCCTTGTTAGTTACTGTTCTCATAGCGAAATCTTTCTAATTCTATCATAATAAATTCTACTATTGCGTTCAACAATATCAAGCCTTTCATCGTCAATGGAATCATCCCGAAGCACTTCATACATCCTATGACCAAGTCCTGGAATAAGACTTCCTGCATTGGCTTTCAATCGTTCCCATAAGGCATCACCCAAAATCATTCTGGCATCACGTTCAATTTCCTTGCCAAATATCATTTGTGGCGTGTTCACCTGCATTTCACCAATTTCACCATTAGGAAGCTCCACATTGACAATATTACCGCTATACCCAGCAAACTTGTCAGGCGTTTGATGCTTTACTCTAACAACTTTATAATGCTTGGATATGGTTTCTATGACCTTATCAACATCATCGCTACGATTAACAACAAAGGTGTTACGCATAACATCCTTAATCTCATCAATAGTAGAACCATCAGAAGCCATTTTCTGAGCAATTCTTATGGGCTTTTTAATGTTGGTAGGAGAAACAATACAGCCAACCTCCTGACACACCGCCTGTGAAACATCATCAAAGTTCTGCTTCACGACAAGCATTTTCTTAACCTTTGCTTCCGCAAGTTCAAGATCCTTCTTGTTTACATCAGGAACGCTTTCCTGCTGCTTTTCTGACCATATTGCAGTCCAGCCCTGTGAAGCCGCCTATTTTCAGAATTATCCTTATAGACACCTGATCTGGACTTAACTATGTATTCAAATAAACCCATAATTGAATTTTACTACGCAAATATAATCATTATTCTGAAATATCCAAGGATTAATCCTTAATCTTTCACAAAATTTTCATAAAAATAAACCCATTCCTTGTCAGTAGCTGTCCTACATCTGCCGTTCTCCACGACAAGAATTATAGGAGCGCCCACACACGCAAGTTCTGCACCGTCACTCTCAGCTCCATAAGAGACATAATATTTGCCGTCAGCAAACCCACCGTAAATCAGTTCGCCGCCTTTCCAACCTGCCGCTTCGCAGATTTTCAGAATATCCTTTTCATTAATCATATATATCTGGTTCTGTATTTGCCTTTTCCATCACAGAAAATACCTCAGGCTTGAATGTCAAGTCATTCACCCTAAATAGTCTATTATTTTCATATGTAACATCCACTCCAGCAAGATACTGCATGAATTCGTCAGATTTAAGATCAATTCTTCTATTGGACTGTGGATCTATCAACAAAAAATTATTAGTCGTGTGTTCAAGCACCACAATATGACCACTCTGCCGCCCCTTGTTCTTAAAAGATAAGAAATAAGTTCCCTGCTCTTTCATGGCGTCAAAAATTTTCACTCGAAACTGCCTACGACCCTTATCCGTATTGGACTTAATCTCACCTGTAAAGTTCGGCCTAATAAGGTCTATACCCTTATCAGCAAAAGCAAAGGTACTATCATAGGCCATTTCTCTTTGAAAATTATTTACATAGGACTTCGGCTTAACACCAACACCCTTTGCTTCAACGTCATAACCCCTCTTCCGAAGTTCATAGGCAACCACACAGGTCTGACAGTTTGAAGTATATGGACGATAACTTCCATCTACAAGCGTCAAAAATTTCGGGTTGGCGTGCTTACGATCAGCCCTATCAATGGACATCGGCTTACCATGTTCAATTCCGTGCTTCTGTGCTGCCTGTTCAAAGGCGTCCTTCGCTTTTTCCGTCTGTTCAAAATTATCAACACGTTCCTTCAATGTAGGCTTTGGTGTCTCTTCAGGCTTAACGAATTCCTCCTTGTCGCCACCTGCATTAAGAGATTCCATTCGCCCCAAAAGCCGCTTTGCCAATTCCACCCAGTAGGCTCTCTGCGCCTTGGTCATATCATCAAAAGCTTCATTGAAGTGCTTCTGCACAACTTTTACCATAAGGGACACCTGCTCAGAATTATTCCATCCTGGAGTGGTTGAGACATTAACAATATAGTCATCCACTTGTTTCTTTACTTTTTCAGATAGATACTTCTTCAGATTCACCTTGGTGGAATTAGGCATTCCTGGAATCAGTTCACCCTCATCCGCCAATTGCCTCTGCTCACCATATCTTTGCCCCACACGATGGAGTCTACGATTTTCTGAAGTATTCTTATAAACTCCAAAACGTGATTTAGCTATAAATTCGAAAAGACCCATAACTATCTCTGCATCATATTACTATAGAAATCCAACTTTATTTGATCATACACGGCTGTAACATTAGTACAGGCTCTTTCATCATTAGCTCCATTTTCATTATAAATTTCACTAAGAACGACTTCCGCAACCTTAACAACCCATTTTTCATCAGTGTAACTTGAAAGAGGTCTGCCTAAATAGGTGAATGAATCCAGTTTACTATTCCTGTCATCATGCAAATTCTTCAGCAATTTATGAACCTTTGCCGTTGTTGTTTCCCTATCAACAATGTGATTTTCTGCCCTAACCTTTTTGATAACACGACAAACCTTTTCGACACCCAGATCAAAGAAAGCATTTGAAATCACTTTTGTCTTTAACTGATTTCCAGGAGCAAGACATTCTGACAGTTCCGCAAGTTTTGAATTTTGATCTCGTGTCTCCTTCAAAAGTTCTTCCATCGTTCGTTTTTGATCCTGGAGCATACTATTAATCAGGCGAATGAACCACTTAAAGCACACCACCATCAAAATCCCGGAAAGAACAAGAAAAAATCCAGCCGTAACGGCCATCATACCAACATCGCCAATCGCCTTGCCTGTGTCAATCGCCGAGCTCACAATCTGTGTCGTATTCATCATCATAAAGCATTAATATACGACCCAAATTTAATTATTTCACATCGATTATATCAGCCTCGATTCAAATCCACCTTGGTCAGCCAGATATAATCCTTCGTTTCAAACTTAAATGTCTGAACACATATTGACTGCACCAACTCATCCAGACGCTGTTCCGTCATGCTCTGGAAATTACTCTGAACATTCCTTACAATTCGAGTTATGTCCTGACCTGACACCTCTGAATAGCGAACCTCCTTGTTAGGAAGACGAACATACTGCGTAAGCACTGCACGCCACTCGTCCATAATCCTAATCACAAGAATCTGCCTGTTGCAATTCATCACGATGCCTTGACAGGCATCCAAAAACATTTCATTGCTTGTCATAACCTATCATCTTTTCCACCGCTCTACGATGGTTGTTTGCCTTAATGTCATCCCCAGTGCGTCTATTGTCAGCATCAAAGCGCTCCCGTAACACCTTTTTCTTCGCTTCATCTGAAAGGCCGTTAAACGTGCTGACACCAAAGTCCGATATAGGAACCGTCTGTTCCTCCCATCGAAGCGGCTCACCGCACACTGGACATCTCACTTCCTCATCTGAGGCTGGAAACATTCGTTTACGCTTCCTATCATACTTCAGCACATAGTGACCTAATTCCAGCCACCTATCATCCTGAGCAAATTTACAATTCGCCCTATGTGAACACTTCAAAACCCATTTCATAATACATAGTGTCTTGATCCGTATATCGCTATAAGGAGTGAATCCGTGAGGTTGTTATCAGGCTTGGTGCATCGTGGCGTGCGTCGCAAGTCCGCTGTCGGACACAGACGCTTTGCTGCTGCAATGGACATCACTTTCTTGTCTGGATCAGGCTTTATCCCCTCAAACATCTCCTTCTGCCACTTCTTAGGTGACACAAGCACAACAGGAAGCCCCACCATAAGGAATCCCATTCGCAACGCATATGCTATTCCACCGAATGTAAAGGTCGCTCCAGCGGAACTTCCATATATTGCGTGAACGTCCTCTATGACAACCTGTGTTCTGCTTGGATCACATAGGCTCGCTATCTCAACAATCAATGATGAAAGTGCCACCATATCCAGTTCCTTGTTTCCTATCATAGGAATAGGATAGTGTCTAAAGCAAGCACCTATCATCAATGTAATGAACCCCTCCTTTCCAGGATCCACCCCTATTATAGTCTTAACACCGCTCATTCTATTCTGCTTATACCGTTTTCCTTCGTGATGGTCAAGGTCGGCACTCCAGCCTTAATGTTCATCACGTGACTAATGATATAAACTGGATTTTCAACATCCTTCAACGATTCAATGAGTAGGTTCAAGCCAAGAGGGTCAGTACCCTCCAGCACCTCATCAATCATCAGAAAGTTCAACCCTCCATAGGGATTTGTGGCATTGAGCATCTCCTGAAAGGCCTGTATCATAGCCATCTCCACTCTGGCACGCTCACCACCGCTGTATGACCAGAAGCTCTTGTATTCACCCTCACCGTTGATAACAAGCACAGTAATCTCACTCTTGACCTGACCCTTGGCGTTCACCTTAAAGCCGTCGATGGAAACACGAAGCTCAGACCTCTGTCTTTCCAGAGACAGATTGGCCACGTCCTGAATGACCTTTAACTGTCCACAGGCAAGTGACATTCTGAAGTCCTTGAATCGCTGACCCCACTGCTGAAGTTCTCCAAGCTCACCCTCCGCCTTTTCAAGTTCCTTCTGAGCACGATCCAGCTTCTTCTCTGTCAGGGTTATCAGCCCCTTATAATCCTCAACCTTGGTCTGAATACCATTTTCCATAAGCACAGCAATTCTTTGCTGCTCCTGCTGAATATCCTTCCGCAGACTTTCAATAGTAGAGTTGTTACGCTTAACATCCTCCATGTACTGACTTAATACGGTCTCCTTGCCATAAATAACACGCTCAACATCAACCACCTGCCTACGCAATGTTGACATCTCAGCATCACGCCTGTTCATCGCCTCAGCAAGCTCCTTTTCCTTGCAATCATAGGTGGAAAGATCAGCCGCAAGTTCATCAAGCACCGCATTGACCTCCTCTATTGCACTACTGTGGGCATCCACATCGTAGGTTACAGTAGCTTTCTCATTCTCCAGTTCAGCAACAGAACGTTCCGTATCATTAAGTAGAAATCTGTGATGGCAGTGTGGACACGTGACCACACCTGCAAGCATCTTGTTTAGTTCAGCCAACTTTCTGTTCGTTTCATCAAGTTGCCTATGTTCCTCACTGCGGAAGTTTCTGGCTTCAAAGGCGGCATTGTCCAACCCCTGACGCTCCTGCCTAATGGATTCCTTCTGCCGTTCAAGGCTGTTGTCGGCGACCATCGCTTCGAGTGACCGCTTCACCGTGTCCAGGCTTTCCCTCCTCTGCATGATATCGGCTTCAACTTCACCCCTGGATTTCTCCACTCGCCTACTATCATCCTCACACGCCTGAATCTTCCGCCCATACTGCTCTATTCGCTCATTAATCGTCGCCACCTGTTGCTCCAGCTCCTCATCAAGGTTACGGGACTGCTCATAGACCAACTGACTCTTGTAGGCGTTTAATTCACCCTCCACGGAAAAGACTTTTTTCTGGGCTGCATCACGCTTCCCAACATAGGGAAGACTCCGCTCCTTTATGACATCATCAGCCGCCTCCAGCCGCTCCGCTTTCATAAAACGATTGATCAAAGCAAGCTTGTCCGTGTTGGATGCGCTCAAAAATGACTTGTAGTTCTCCTTGTTCAGAATGTAAAAGGACTTCAAGTCCTCGGGTGTTATCGCTATCCAGTCTAAAATATATCTGTTACCCTCCAGCACGGAAGCAAACTGCACAGGCTGTTCATTCAGGTACAATTCCAGTGTCGCTGACCCCTTAACACGTATCCTCCTAAATATACGAAGTCGCTGACTACGCACTGGACAGAACACCGTCAGTTCAATCTCCGCTTCATCCTCACCCCACCTTATCAGATCTCTATCAAGTGTCTGCTTACGAAGTGGTGTGGCCATCAACGCATAGGAGATTCCTGCTTCCATCGTTGACTTTCCTGCACCGTTTGTCTCCTTACTATCCTCCGTGAGATTGCGTCCCTGGATGAGCGTCGCACCATTCCTAAACGTATGATTAAGTTCCTTGAAAGACAGAAAATTCTTCAGTCTTAATGTTTCCAGTCTCATAAGCCTAAATCTTTTCAGTAACCTTTGCTTCTATTTCTTGCATCAGTTCAGGGTTGTCCACAAGAAAAGCCCTTGCCCTTTCCGAACCCTGACCGATTAAGTCACCGTTATAACGGAAGAACGATCCTTTCTTATCCACAACACCATATTCAACGGCAAGGTCAAGCACCTCGGACGCTCTGTCCACACCCTCACCAAAGCGAATATCAAACTCCGCCTTGCGCAACGGTGGAGCAACCTTGTTCTTCTCCACACGCACCTTGACATGAATGGCTGATTCCTCACCCTTATCACCGACAACACCTGACTTGGCAATATCCAGAATCTGACTTGCATAAAAACCCAAACTCTTTCCTCCTGGGGTTGTCTTAGACGAACCGTACATCACACCTATCTTTTCACGATACTGATTGATAAATAGAGCGATAATGTTGTTTCTCTTCAAGTCACCCACAATCCCTGGAAGCCACGCTGACATCAGACGTGCCAGAACACCCATCTTGGCATCCCCCACCTCCGCTTCCAGATAACATCGTGGAAACATAGCGGCCACTGAATCCATAACGATGCCACCCACTGCATCAGACTTCGCTGATTCACGTATGATCTCCAGACACTCCTCAGCCGTTCCGGCCTGTGTGAGAATGAACTTCTGTGGTGAAATATCCACACCCAGTGCCTCAACATAGTCCATATCAATGGCGTTCTCTCTGTCCACATAGACAATCGCCTTGCCTGTCTGCTTCTGTATGCTTGCACAGGCGGTGAGAGCAAGCGTTGTCTTGCCACTGGATTCATACCCCCTGAGTTCCACTATTCTACCGAGAGGGTATCCACCACCCAGAGCCAAGTCAAGACCCATACTGCCTGATGATATGAAAGTTACCTCCTGTGAAGTGTTTCCAGCCACAATCTCCTTGCCGAACTTCTTCTGCAATATTGATACAAGGTCTTCTATTCCTGCCATTTCATTACCTCCTTTAATAATTCATAGCCCTTTACATAATCATAACCTTTTTCCTTACAGAATTCCTCAAATTTCTCTGCAATACTTGTTCCAGTCATAGCAACAATGTCCTGCTGTCTATCCACTTCATCCACATCAACGTCATCATACTTGACCTGCACACTTATGCCGACGGCTGTAAACTTCTTACGATCAATCTTCTTCACCGCCTGTTGATCTCCCGTGAATGTAAGACGCAAGTTCACCCCATCAACGGACGATTTAGAGAGTTCTACAAGTTCCTCCGATGTGACTGTCCGTGCATCAACCACAATCTCTTTGTAAGGCTTAAAAACCGACCTTACAAGTTCAAAGGATAAGTCATCATATAGCACGGTAAAACCCTTATCCTCATCCTCCCCAAAATTGTTCTGCTGAACACTTGGTAGGTGAAAGATATTCTTCGCTGGCTGCTGTCTATTATGATAGTGCCCAAGAAAGACCTTTTCAAACCCCTTAAACAGTGAAACATTGATAGATGATTCCACCTTACTGCCGTCATTATTAATTGAACCTGAGATAGCCGTATGACTGAACAGAACACATCGACCCAACGGCATACACATCTGAAATCTATCCAGATACACATCCTGCCGATAAAACGGCATAAACCAGAACTTCACGCCACCAAAATCCACCATATCAGGCGTTTCATGAAGATGAAAGTCAGGATGATACTTGAACACTGTCAAAAAACTTCTGTCATCCCCATAGTCTGTCTTGTCGTGGTTTCCAGGAATGCAGTGTACGGTCAACCCTGCAAGATAGTACATATTCAGAATGCTATCCATAAAGGTGAGAAGTTCCTGACTCTGGCTTGTTCTGCTATCAAACATATCACCAAGCCATATAACCGTGTCCACACCACGATCCTGAGCCAACTGAATCTCCTGCTTCGCAATGCTCAAAATAGATTCCTTGTTGTCAGTCTTGAGATGCCAATCGGTGCTGATTATCGCTAAAGGTTGTTTCATAAGAATTGAAATAAAGGGGTGGTTTCAGCCACCCCTCAATCATACCATCACTTTATTACTGCTTGTTCTGCTTGGCTCTTTCACGCATAGCCTTAATTCGTTCAAGAGCGGACTGTGCCGTTGCGTTGCATGATGGCTGTGGAGCGGCTGCTGTCTGCGGCTGTGGTTCTGGGGCTGCTTCAGGTTCCGACTTCGGTTCCTCCACCTTTGGTGCTGCCTTTGGCTTCGGCTTTGCAGAAACTTCAGGCTTTGCGTCCCATCCAGGAACATGTTCAAGATCGTAACCGAGATCCTCCTTCCTAACAGCAAGAAGATATGTGGAATCAAGATCATCACCCAAGTCATCAACGGTAATTTCCTCATACTCATTGCCGTACTGCCTGATGAACTCCTCGTTGATTACCCTTAGCTTCTGTTCCAGTGTCGGTTCGCTTGTCTCCTCCTGAGCGGCCTTTTTAGCTGACGGCTTCTTTACAGCAGGCTTCGGTTTTGCAAGTGCTTCCTCCTGAGGTGCTGGTGCTGCCGTTCTTGGCTGTAGTGCTGAACTAGCTTCCTCCGATGAACCCCACTTCTTGGAAAGTTCAGCTTCCGCTCTTTCGATATAGTCCAGATAGTCCTCATCAGCAAAGACATTGTAGCCGTTATTCTGGTCAAACCTCTTCAGGCCATCAAGTGCATATTCGAAGTCCTTCTTCCGATAGGAACCGACATACAAACTTTTCAGCGAAGGAAGCTTAAGAAGATCCTCCAATACCTTATCAGGAACGGCATACTTCTCAAAATACTGATCCCAGGACATTGTACGAGGAAGCGGCAATGCCTTGAGCACCTCAACCGTCTTACCGTTCTCATCCTTTTCACGCGACCACTGAATAGGGTATCCAGCTGAAGGATCACTGAAAATGTCGATTGCGGCTGTGTCATCCTGAGCACACATTTCAGCAGACTCCTTATTGAGAGCTTCCATCTGCTTTGGCTTCAGGCTGTCCCTGTAGATCTGGCCGTTAATGAGTGCATAATAGACATACTCCAGCTGTGGACGAATGCCTGAAACCCACTGTTTACCCATTCTGTATCCTGTGATCGGATTAAGGAAGCGATTACGCTCATCCTTGTCCTGATACTGTTCAGCAAGAGCATAAACCCTCTTGATGTACTCATCAATGATGTCATACTTTGATCCTGCATGAAGTGTAGCGATGAAGATCTTCTTCTTAGCAATCTTCTTGCCAATAACCACACCGTCCTTCTTGTCCTCAACCTCACACTCAAGCATTGAAGTCATCATAGGGACGTAAGGACTGTCTCCTGGCTCATGTGCTGGAAGGACTCTCTTGATGGTCACACCATCCACATTCTTAAAAAATGGTGCATAGTCGCTGCTTCCGCCATAATACGTGTCATACTGCTTTGTTTCAGTAACGGTTGAATTTACCGTTGACAGGGGTGTTGCCCTGAACCTGTCTCTGTTAAAACTTGCCATAATTTCTTTTTAATTTTTTGTAAGTAATATAACGATATCTCATTAAGCATTCCTAATAAATAACTCAAGCTGTCTTCTATCTGAATAATCAAAATCCCTATAATTAACCCACCCTGCATTCAATAATTTAACACCGACATGACAGCAATTACCCCTATATGAATAATCTACTGCACAAAGAAAATCTGAACGATCCTTTTTAATATACTTATCGTAATATGTAAAGTTAAAACCCAGCTCCATCTTGGTATCCTGAACCTTTTCCTGAATCAACTGTGCAATTTCTTTGTTTGTAAGCGTTTTCATAACATGTAAATTAATGATTACGATGCAAAGGTAGTCATCTTTCTTGAATATCCAAGGAATTTATCAGGAATTTCTTTATATTTCTTCCTTAACAATTATCGGTGAATTTTACCCATATAAGGAATCGTACGAATAGTGTTATAATCTATAAACTCTTCTGCGTCCTCATAGGCCATACCATCACTCTTCACTAAAGACTTAACCATCTTCTCATAAGAATAAACAACCCTGTCATCTATGGAAATGCCTATAACAGCAGAAATATAGTCAGAATCAACAAAGAATGTCGTATCTTCTGCATCTCTTTCCCACAAGGCTTCCTTTAGTTCTTCTATATCATTAAATTTCATATCAAAATCCTTTTTTACGAATTAAAAATGAATTAACCTCACCATCCACCAGCTCCTGTAAAAACTCTGCTGGTGTGACAGGCTTCAAAAGGTTGTTCAACTTCCTACTTTTGTCCTGAACAGACCATTGCAACGTGTCAAGAATAGCAAAATTCTTCTGTGCTTCTATCAACTCACAGGACAGCTGTTGGTATTCCTCGTCAAGTAAAATAACCTCCTCCAAAGCCTTTTCCGACATCTTTATCTCATCATTGTCAAAAAAGAACTTACCACCGTTCTTCTGTGCCTGCCTACGATAAAACTTTTTTCTATCTGCTTCATAGATGTCCTTCTCCAGCTTCTTTTCTGCTACAGCCTTTTCAGCTTCAGCTCTAAGAATTCCTACCTTATTCAGAAGCGCACTAACCGTAACAGCTTCCCCAAACAGATTTTCATAATTTATGCTTGTCAGCCTATCTATGTCTATGCGACCGTCAAAGCCGTTTGTCTCCAGTTCCACTGGAACGTTTGCAAAATGTGTTGTGATTATCATAAATCTATAACTTAAATGTCACCATATTGGTCTCCATATCAGCACGTAAGGCGTTTCTATCATTTCGTGCATCATAGTAGAGCGTTGCATTCAAAAGCACAATATTATCCTTGCTTGCCGTAATTTCCTCCTGAAGACGTTCATATTCTGACTGAAATACCACCAAATCCAGAAACTCATAATTATTTTCCAGTGTAATGCGACACAGAACATCCCCCTTTTTGGTCTTTTTAAGGTCTATTGCAGACACATAACCCCCAACAATCACATAACCTCTATTAGGACGATATTCAACATCATTACAGTCCTCAAATGTATGATATTCATAACCGTCAGGAAAGAACTGCTTCACCTTGTCATAAATGCTGCTATAATCAAAGAATGCAAGCCCTGAAAGCTTCTTCTGCATAAGCTGCCACCACCAAGCATCATTCCTGTGATTGTCAAATCCCGCTATAATAGGATCATCCTCATTCAGCTTATTTTTCGTGGAAGCCAGATAGGATATCAACAGCTCCACCCTCTGTGAAGCATCAGTGATGTTCTCTACTGCATCGAATGCACCTGCAAGAATTAGATTCTGCACAACCCTCGTGTTCACCGCTGACCCTTTCCATTTATGTCGTGTTACAAAGTCATCAAGAGACCAGTACCTACCATTTTCATCACGCTCCTTGAGTATCTGAGTTGCTGCCTTGTCAGCAACCTGTTTTACACCTGTAACTGACCAATAAAGCGTCTTGGCAGCAAAGTCAATATATACACCTGTACCTGACAGATTGATGTCCACAGGCTTTACGGTACAGACGCCTGTCTTGTTAATCTCGGCAATATAACGAGGATAGTCATCCGTTGTTGCTTCCTTAAATGCCACACTCCAGTATTCTATAGGATAGTGAACTTTCATCCACTGCGAAATATAACCTGTAAGAGCATAGGCAACAGCATGGGAACGGTTGAACAGATAGGTGGAAGCCTTGTCAATCGCATCCCATACACTTTCAGCATATTCATTCGTGACACCAAACTGTGCCACATAATTGTCAACAAATCGTGGATGATACTGATGTAGTGCTTCATATTTCTTCTTAACCATCGCCTTACGCACATCATCGGCCTCCACAAGTGAAAGTCCCCCAAGATGCTTACACAATTCCATAATTTGTTCCTGGAAGCAATTCGCTACAACACAGCCATTTACAACAAAACTATGAACATTATCCACACTTAAATCATACACTCTCCGTGTCCCCATAGGGGTAATGGAACGAACCCTACCATAACCAGAATGTACTGTCGATGGTCTTACCAATTTTTTATGACTAAACAATCTAAGATTAAACTCTTGATTCAAGTCATTCCAACCTACAACAGGAATTCCACTCTTACTAATTTTGTATGAAGACTGAATTCCGTAAGACTGCAATCCCATATAAACATCCATGGAAAGTTCCTTATTACAAAGACGCAAGGTGTAATTCTTCATACAGCCATCACCCTCCAATAAACCAACAATCATGTCCAAGGAATAATCCTTAGGAAGTCTCTTGGTGTAACAGCTCTGACCCCAAACACCCCATTTCTTCAACCAAACAATAAACTGATTAGGTTCATAATTCGCATTAAAATAGCCATTGTTGCCATTCTTCTGTCTTACATATACTCGTGTTGTTGTACCAATCCTACCTGATTTATGAACAGTCTTTTTCTCCTTAATACCCACCATCATAGATGGAAAGAGTTTCAATATAATCTGAGACACCCTTTTAGCAACCTCCCTATTGGTAACAGTAAAATATGGAGATGAACCACAACTACCCTCTGCAAGGAAATACCCTAACAGCCAATGTTCAAGACGTTCCCTTTCAGTTAGATCATCCTTTCTTAATGGTTGTTCAAAATAACATACAATTTCCTCATTGTGTCGCAAATTCTGTGCTTCCTGCCAACCACGTTCTCTTGTTAAAAACTTATGATTAGGGGTGCAGAACACTGGCCGCCCAAAGCCTGTTTGGACTTCAACGACATCTCTAACACCATTATCCTTCTTCAAATAGACTGTCTGAAAAGAACCATCCTCTGTCTTAACTCTGTCCTTTCCAGGAATGATATCCTGAATCTTAACAAGACCTCTTTCAGTCAGCACATCGCTATCTTCCGCAATACAGAAAATCCCATAAGTATTGGAAAGAATTTCCTCGGAACCTACAAAGTAGCTTACAGGCGCACCCTCCTTGCGCTTAACATATTCCGTGTGGAAGCCGTTCTCCATTGCTCCAGGACGGTACAATGCAATAGCTGCAATCAAGTCCTCTATGTTTTCAGGCTTCATCTCCTTACAGTAGCCTGTCAAGCCACGAGAACCAAAGTGAAAGTTATCCTCTGTCCAGCCATTCTGAAAATAGCGGTAAACCTCTGGATCGTCAAGTGGTACATTAAAGATGTCCACATCAACACCCTCATTCTCCTTCACAAGACGCACCATATTCTGAAATTTATCAAGCTGCTTAATACCCAGGATATCATTCTTCAGAAATCCTGCACCGTCCATTTCACCACCCTCCCACTCAGTCACATACTCTCCGTTCTGCTTACGAATAGGTGTCCAGTGGAACATATCGTGCTCCTTCGGAAATATCATAGTGGCACAGGCGTGAACGGAACGTGCCTTGGGGGCTGGCATAATCAGCATCACCTCATTCACCAAGTCAGGATGCTCTCTAACAAACTTCTTCACACGTGGCTGTGCACACGCTATCCTAAACAGGTCTTCAGGCTTACGATCATCCACGGCAAAGAGCTTCATCATATCATTCACCTCCTGAAACTCCAGCCCATACACACGAGACATGTCCTTGATAGCCGCTCTCAGCTGCAAGGCGGAATAAGTGCCCACTGAACAGACATTAACTTCACCGAAACGCTGTTCCATATACTCTTTGACTCTTCCTCGGTCTTCTCCGGGAAAATCTACATCAATTTCACTCTGCCCCCACCATTACTGATGGGGGCTACTCGTCAGGAAGGGAAACACGCACGAATCCCTTCCTGTCCTCAATCTTAATTTTTGTTATCTTCGACATATTTACTGTATTTAACAAAAATCTACCTAAAAACCCACCATTAACTATACCCATTTCGTGGATTTCATCACGAGTTTTTCCAGACTTAACCAACTGAATCAATTTATAGGTATCACGATATTTTGGTTTACAATTTTCCATAAGATAAGTCTCTACATCATCCACTTCTCTTGACGTAAAAAGATATCTAAAATTATAAAGCCGATTCATTCCACAAGCCAATCTGTCAACTATTCCCATCTGAACTGCTTGATTCATAAAAGGTAAATGGTAAATTTTACCAGACCATAAATCATAAACCCAGCATTCTGTAGCCTTCACATTTTTAGCACCCTTACTCTTTCCACGTTTTTTACGTTTCTTAGATAAAGCCTGTTTCTGTTCTTCTGTCCAATGATGACCGTAATTGCTATTATTCTCACCACAACCATAAGGAGGGAAACCTCCACCCTCAACCATATTCATCACATCCTCACGAGCAAGAAAATCTTCATTCACAATGTTCTTTTCAGAAAGCAATGCATCATCAAGTGAAGTGAAATAGCAAACAATCTTCTTCTTAAAGTTAAGATACCCCCATTTAGAAAGTTCTCTTCTAAAGTGTGTTTCCTTACCCCTCTTTTTATACAAAGCACCAGACCTTACCCTAATACCACAACCGTTGCCAATGTAATGATCATTCTCAGGGTGATTACCATCATAAACCCTTACTCCTATGTAAATATGTCCATTACATAAATTCGTAGTTTCATAAAGATAAACAAATTTTGTTCCTTCAAACCGTACAGGTTCAATGCTGTAATTTACACATTTTGATAAATAATCTTCCATAATTCAATCCTTTTTACAAAGGTACAAATCATTATCAATATGCAAGTATATTGTCCCCGACTTCAAAATCTTTCGCACATAATTCTATGTGTTGGCCGTTACGTTCTACAACAAGTTTTTTCTTGGAATCAAATTCCATTTGCCGACCATCCTCAAAATCAATGGTAACAATCTGTTCATCCTTCCAATAACCAACACGACCCTCATTCAGGAACCTCTCAAAAAGAAGATTATAGCCTATCGGATCCAATTTAGTGATGGCCAACAGATACGAAATAAGACACCCTCCTGCAGAACCACGACTAATCCCTGTCATAATGCCATTACAATGACACCAATTAATGATATCCCTCGTAATTAGGAAGTAATCGATTGTATCCCCCAACTTAATTACACCAACTTCTCTATCAATGCGTTCCATCACCACATCCTCACCGTACTGTTCGATCAGTTCAGGATGCCGCTGAAGCCCCTCGTCAATAAGCCCCCAGAACATATCTTCATTGGTGGCATACTTGGCAGCTTCATCCTCCGTCATAATGTAGCGTGGAAGATGGCGTTTGGTTGTGTCCACGGTAAAGTCAATACCGTCAGCAATATCCATCAATCTTTCCAGCCCATCTAAAAAGTCCTGATATGCAAGCCCCAGACCATTATCCGTGTTTGGAAACATATCAGCAAGCTGACAAAACAATACATCATTCGGCTTAAACCACTGATCATCACTATCATAAAAGTTAGATCCACCTATGCTTGCAAGTCTCGATCTGATACAGCTATACTCCTCGTCCAGATACCAAGCATCAGCCATAGGGAGAGCAAGCATACCACTATGATAAAATTTTCTCAGGTTCTTCAGATACATTTCATCACGAGATTCTTCCGCATATCTAACAGGGTCAAGTTGATAGTAATCTATTTTTAGACCGATTTCAGCGAACCTGTCATAGTCAGTCGTCTTGGGGTCTGCAACCACCACCAATCCTTCCGCATTTCGGCTTATTTCCTCCCTAAACTGGTCAATAGGAATATACCCAGAATTATCACAGTTAATGGCTTCCGACATAGTGAGGATGCTCTGCCAACCCACCTCATTCCTGACAAACACCTTGACCGTGAACCTAAAGTCCTTGACAATATCATATACGGTACATTCCATTCCAATAACAGGCTTCAGGCCGTTCTTCTGACATTCCACCTGAAATTTCAAGACACCCGACAAAGTATTCTTTTCACAGATACCAAGTGTCGTAACACCGTAGAACTTCGCCTTTGCACACCAATCAGCATACGTTCCGGAGCCCGACATAATCTCATACTGACCATGGACACCCATAAAGACAGGTGTTGGAATCTCCTGCACCGCTTCCCCAAGATACTTCAGACGCTTCAACTTAACCTTGTCTCTGTCATCCCTTGGAAGCATATACCACGCCCCTCCAAACTTATAGGCATAGAAGTCACACTGTGTGTCCACTGTTTTCTCAGTGGAGGTGTATCTCGCTAAATTGGCCGGAATGCCTGTAAACCTGAAGTCATCATCAAACAGCGCACCGTCATTGTCAGGCTTATAAAGTTCGAATGTCCTACCATCTATTTCATACACATAAGGACTAACCTCCGTATATGACATCAGGTTCCTCTGTAGGTACTGTTCAAATTCCTGTCTCATACCATTGTGTCTATCAGTTCGGTGATATCATCACCATCCTTGTATTTACCTGTATCCAACACGGCCTGTGCAAGTGCCTCACTGACATGACTGCTTGTCGCATCATAACTCGACGAGTGATAGTCACAGAGTATAAAGTGCAAAGACGGATTCATAAAGCTATCCAGATTGGCTGCTACATAGCTAAAGAGCTCAAATATGCTCCGAGCCTCGCACTTGAATCGCACTGACCCTATAAGCACCCGAACACCCCTCACACATAAATCGGAGCGAAACGGCTGATACGCTATTCGTGAACATAAGGACTGTGTCGTATATCTCGCCCACACGTTCTGACCTGCAATACACTTCGTGAACTCTCCCACATTACGCAATATATCACGTCCCGTAAAAGAATTCACCACCACCCCATTGTGAACTGTCACACAGGCCACGTTCTCCTTCCAGTCACGATATTCCTGTGAATTCACATCACCGAAGTTAGCACCATACCCCAAAAGCTGACGTGTTAGATCTCGAATACCATCTGAAAAGTCAGCGGTAATGACAACCTGACCAACACCACTATATTCTCTTTTCATCTGTTCAAGCCGATAGCTCTTGCCGGAGCCAATCACCCCGACAAAGGCATATATCTCAACTGGGATTCTTTCATCCATAACTACGCTGTATATTTGCACATAAAATCAAAGATAGGAAGCCACTTTCTATCCTGCCCACAGAGACCATAGATGAGCTTCTTACAGTTATCTATAACGGTCTTGTTTCCAGTCGTGGTGTTACCAAGTGCCTCCTCCTGCTTGCAGAAAATCCACAAATCAAGATAGTCACACGCCTTAAAGAGAATGCGCTGCTCCTCCGTCATGGCAGACTTTATGGCTTCATCAGAATAATGATTCAAAACAGTGTCGTGATCACAGACCTCCTTCTCTATCGTCGCCCACGCACTTGATGTCTTCTCTGTCAGATTCTTAACAACAAAGTTCAAATCCCCTGTAAATGCTTCCAGATAGTCGTGCATAAGCACCTTATCCCACACATTTATATCGTAGGAAACATCACAGGCGGAAGCAAACCACCTGAAAAGCATACCGACTACAAAGCTATGCTCAAGAATATTATAACTTCTGTGGTGGGGGACATTTGGGAGCCTCTGTATCTGCTTCATCTGAAGTAGATAGTCAATCTTTTTGTAGTTCATAACGAAATCATTTTTATTTAGTTAAACTCTTGCAGCCGTGAGAAGTCTCGAACTTCCTCCTTACCTATCACAGGCTTCCCGACCAGAGGTTGCACGGCTGTTCTTATGGTTTCTACAAAGTAACTTCAGACAAATAACTTTGTCAGATACGGATTGTCAAATGTCACGGTCGTGTCCTTTGACCACCTACGATAGATAACCTTTGCCCAGTCCATAAACATCGGCTCATTCCAGAACATCATGTTCATCGCTTCCAGAGCTTCATCCTTACTGTACGGCAAATCATCGACACCACGCATTCCACGCTCAAACTCAGACAGCAATGCTATTAGATTGTCAAAGACCTCCAGTGTGGTAAATGTATGTTTATAACCGTGCCAATCTAATTCCTCATCAAAACTATACGAGTCAGACCATTTTTCAACTGCTGCCACTGTTCCATGAATAGAAGTGATATTCCTGGCCATAGGCAAAGATCCTTCGTAAATATGCAAATTATCAACCTTGTGATAATATGCCCCCACAGACACACCCACCATCGCGGCGACATACTCCTGCATCAAGGTGAAATTGAAGACATTGACAGCACTGAAGCCCCAAAACAGATCATTAGATCTCATATCCACGTAACAGTTCATCCTACCGTTCACAATCATAAAGTGAATGGAACGTGTGCAAGGAGTGTCCTTCGTTCTAAGAATCTCCTTGCCACTGAAATCATCCGCCACAGGGTCATGAATCGTAATGACGGCCTCCCTCGTGGTTGGATCCTGCTTAAACTTATCAATCACAAATTTCAACTGATCCACAACGGCAACCGTACCATTCCCATATCTGGAATCATACTGCTGCTTCATCCAGTATAGCGGTGAACCCTCTTCAAATCGAACACCTTTCTTCCACAGATGACCACCAAAGACACGAATCCTCGGACCGTATCCTGCACGCATTGTCTCACCGTCATCTGAAAACGTCAATAAGTTCTTGACATAGGCTGACGGCATTTCAAGCGAGTTGTCACCTCTGGCAATCCAGAGTGATTCAATCCACCCCAACGTCTTGTTCCACTTGCGCTCCGGAACAAAAACATATCTATTCAGTGGATTACATATCTTTATAAGCACTGGCTCTGGAAATTCCAAGCACATATTTCCTGCTGAATTGGTTCCTCTTTGTGTCCAAGTACCAAAAACCTTAAGATCTCTCAAAAGCCCAACAAAAGCCTGACTAAGATTGTCAAATACAAAATCCATAATCGTTTTTATTTATAAGTTTCTATCTGCCCTTTTAACGGCATCTTAACATTCCATTTCCGTGGAAACATATAAGAAATTTCTGATTTCGGTGTAGTATAAAGATTTTTCATCCTACCTTTAGTATTCTTCTTAAACTGCACACCCATACATTTAGCATACTTTGATAACTCACAAAAACAATTTTGAATGTTTGTCAGTGTAGGCACTGGCTCCCACGGCAATGGATTCCAAATCATACCTGAATCCTGACAGAACTTTGCCATCAATTCCTCAAAGTGTTCCTGCGCCCACCTGATAACGACTTCACCGTCATCTCTATGATCCCCCTTAAATGCAAATTGAATCCCCCTTTTACTTCCAGGACCGACAGCCACAAAGTCATTCTCAGTAAAGTTGTATAGGGGGGAATAATTCAGGTCAAGACAATACTGCTGTGACATGAAGTCGCTAAATGGTTCAAGCTCCTTAAACATACCAAAAAGCTCTTCAAAACTTGCAGCACTGAGAAAAGCATCAATCTTACCATTATCAAAAATTCGACGCCTAAACACTTCGAAATATCCACGATGTTTTGAAGTCCCACGAATATTAGCATACTCCGGAAGAGAATAAAACCACCCTGTCAACATAAAAGCATTAGAATAGATGGTGATGTCCTGCCTACCCCTATCATCCAGAAAACGTGCAATGTTCTCCCATCCGGTGTCGTATGTAATATCACCAAACTCCTTAATCAGGGCATCCCACGTGTCAGGAAGATTAAAATGCTTATAAAGTAGAATACGAAAAAACATATCCTCCGGAGAATACTGCTTACCATTATAGATAACGTTACGAAGCATATACTGACTTGACCTATCCAGCACCCGATACACATTCGTAAACTTATACTGCTGTAATATCTCATCATCAGTCCATGGATACTGCTCTCCATTATACCGCTTCCAGAATATGTTCATTCGTTCACAGCACCAATAGAAAAGGTACGTTAGATTGTCATTTGGAACTATTTTACTCATCTACCAATGTTTACATAGGAATCCTGCCCAATATAACCACCATCTTCCACAAACTGCCTGAACTCATCGCACAACTCGTCAAGACCGAAATACTGCATAATGCTCACACCGAGATCCCATGCCTCAACATCAAAAAGATTGTACTTGATGACAATGTCCGCTCCTGCTGCATTCAAGTCCTTCGCTTCCGCAACAGTCTGGGTATAGTCTGATTCAAACCCCTTGCGCTTCCGCCACATAGCGTCGCTTTTCGGAGCCTTGCCCGAGCGATACTCTATTCTCCTGATATAGTCATCATACTGCTCCAGTTTGAACGTATAGACCAAATAAAGAATGTTTAGATACTCATACTCGGCACATATCTCCATCGGACGCAATCGCCACGTCACGGACGTTCCAGCCCCCTCCAGCACAACATTCAACTTCCGTTGACCAGCCCACTTCAGGAAATAGGAAAGACCCTCAGCCGTGTGCAATCGCCCTGTAACAGCATCCAACCCCTGCCACCTACGAACACCATTGTCGTCATAGAACTTTCCCAGAAAAAGCATATTCAACTCCTCTGAATACAAGCCTATCTCCTGTGTCTGTCCAAGTATATTCACGAACTGGTATGGCTTCAGTTTCATTCCAATGCTTTCCAAGAAATCAAGGAAGCAATAAACCCTTGTGGATTTACCGCTTCCACTGACTCCCTTGATAAGAATTATGGTTCCTGAATCCGTAACCATAAATCCCGACTATTTTACAAGTTCCACGGAAGTAACACGCTTCTTGACAGGCTTGCCGTCTCCGATCTTGACCATACACTTCTCCTTGCCGTCGGTGCTACGATAGACACGAATGACAGAGCCTTCCTCGTTACCCACCTTTACAGTAGAACCAACCTTCAGACCAGGAACCTCCGTGGATTCCTCAAGATTCTCACGTTTGCCCTCATGCAGATTAGCCGTTGAACTTTTCTTCTTACGCTCCTCACGCATATTCTTGTCACCCTTTGATGGTGTCTTACGACTGGCCTGACGCTCATCGAACTTCTTCTCCGCTGCATCAAGACGAGCGACTTCCTCAGGAGTAAGCTCAGAACTGATAGGCTCTTCCTCCTTAGGGACTGACTTCTCCTCTTCCTCAGGAAAAAGTGTTGTCTCCTCCGGAGCTTGCGGTGCTTCTGGCTGTTCAGACTGCGGAAGTTCCTGCAACTTGGCAAGATACTCCGAAGCCACTTTCTTTTCCAGTTCGGTGGAAACCTCTGATTCAATGATTTCTGACAGCTTGACAGTATCACTCTTAAACTTACGGATTTTCATCCTTACGGACAATTCTTTCTGTTCCATAATCGTTTTTTGATTTAGTTGTTAAAATTTCACAGTGCAAATATAGTCACTTATCTTAGATATCCAAGGAATATTCTTGAAAATTTCTATTTCACGCCTGTATGACCGAAGCCTCCTTCACCGCGATCAGTTAGACCAAGTGCTTCAATAGAGCTGACACCCTCAAACCAAGCTCTTTCCACTTTCTGAAAAACAAGCTGTGCAATACGATCCCCTTTATGAATCACAAAATCCTCATCACCCAGATTGACCAAAGGAACACCAATAACTCCTCTATAATCACTATCAATAGTACCTGGAGAAAGAACAATGACACCGTTCTTCACTGTAAGCCCTGAACGAAAGCGAACCTGTGCCTCATAATTCTGAGGAATAGCCATTCGCAGACCTGTTGAAATCAACATTCGCTGCATTGGATGAAGCACAATATCCTCACCAATGTCAGCCCTAAGATCCACGCCTGACGCACCCAAACTCTTATATTCCGGAAGATACTCCGACCCCAGAAACTTACTTTCATTAAAAATCCTTACCTTAATCATCTTTTATTTTGTCTTTTTAGTAAAACGTTATTCCCAGTCATAATCGTTCACAAGAGATATCTCATCATAACTCATTGCAAAACAACCATCAAGCACCTGAACTGTCCTTGTCGAAGGATTGTTGCTTACAACAGTATAAGGCTCACCGTTATACATTATCACAGCCCCACGATAGAAAAGATACCAAGCGTCATAATTACCCTGCACACGCTTCTGCTCACTATCCTTATAGGAAAAATTTGGAAGCCCACACTTATTCCAGAAATGCTCATTCACGAACTTCTCTACACCTGTATCAAACATTGTAGAAATGCCAAACTTCATGCCGAGTGCCTGAATCTTTTCCTTCTTCTTCACAGCCATATCTCTGGAGAGCTTTATATACTTCATCTTACGATACACAAGTGATCTCAACTTGTGTGTAAGATACTCCATTTCCAACTTGTAAATAAATTCCTCCTGAGACCTAATCATTTCCTTGCTCATACCTCAAATCTTCATTTCAAGCCTATTATAAGAGAATGTTAAAGGATCACACGCTGACTCCAACACCTCCACCAGATAGTCTATGTCTATATTTCCAGGATCAACACCTCTGCGTCGTATAGCCGCCACCATCACAGTATCAAACAACTCCCTCATCCGCAAGGCCGCTTCACGACTTTCGTCTATTGTCCCATCATCATACAAAAGTACTATATTCCTAACTTTTTTCCTCAACAATGACTCTATCTGTCCCTTTCCTATGCTATTACCGAATGTAAAACAGCACTTGACATCATCCACATCAGCAAGCCCAAGAATATTCGTGATATTAATCATATCAAAAATGCCTTCCACTAAAATCACTGTCTGTGTAACACCCTCAACAAGTTGATCATAACCACCAAGCAAATCCTGAAAATTGCTTTCTGAATTCCGATACCGAAGCACAAGCTCAGCCTTATGCTGCTTATAAAGTTCCAGATTCTCCTTGTGCCATTCCTTGGAATAACGACTTCTCGCCCACCAAGCCACACACACACCGTTCATCTTCATCTTAAACACAATATAGTTTTTCAACTTCAACTCCAGTGGTGTATTTGTGTAAGATGGTTCAAATAATCTATAGTGATAGCCATTGAACCCCCTGCTTTCAAGATACTCATCCCCCACAAGTGGTTTCAGTCGCAATGGAAGCACAACAGGCTGCAACTCCAAAGGCTGCAACTCCATAGAGGTCATCCACTGTGATTCCTCCGTCTGCTCCTCACCTATCCTTGGACACACCTCATCAGGCTTGGCCGTGTATGTAACCCTTGCAAGATCCGTTCTACCTATCTTTTTAAGAAATTCATACAAAGAAGTCTTACGTGGACACTTCCAACAATGAAATGTCGCTCCTCCAGTGTCGTTAAATATAACACCCCATTTTCCGGACTTACCACAAAACGGACAGACCATCTCCTTGTTCGATAACCACCCCTGAGAACCGAACGGAACAAGCCCAAGCTCGTCAATAATATTCTCCTTATCGTACTTCATCAGACATCCCTCTTCTGCGGCACTTTCTTCTTCTCAACATTCTGAGTCACGAACACACCACTTGACACCTCAACCGTCTTTGTCTCCGTCTGCCTACCATCACTTGTGCGTCTTCTGCGTGTAGGAGCACCATCCATCTTCAGCATAGCGTTCATATCAAGTACCTGTTCCTCCTTTACGGAACGTTTTAGGTCGTAAAAGAAGCCGTTCTCATAGTTGGTCGGTATCTTCACAATTATTCCGTTATTTCGGTAATTTCGAAGTTTATCACAAAATATACGCATAACGTTCTGAGCACCCTCCTCATTGGTTACATTACCTGTAAACACAAAGGAAAACGGCTTGACCAGTGTTCTATCACCCTCCGTGTGCTGACGTGTTATAACACGAGATGGATCATTCCACAGTTCCATAGGAACATCACAGGTCTGAGTGGCTGTCATCACGACACAATCATACTTCGTGGCAACATCCTTTAGTCGCTGTGCACACTTCTGTAGTCTATACTTAATAAAGTTAGGATCATAGTCTATCTTGTTGTTCTGACCTGTAAGCAAAAGATCAATGGAATCAACTGTTATCAGGTCAGGATAATAGCCATACTCCAGATAATAATCCTCCACCACCTTGACAATGTCAGCTATCGTCATTTCCATCATCTCCTCGGAAGCATACACGTCTATATCAGAATTCACCGTAATAGCCCTTCTGATAAGTGACTGCACACGCTTCTGAGTGTCAGCCGTAATATCACCTCGCAAAACCTTTGCATAGGTGGTCTGTGCAAGCATCTGATCAAACTTCACCACTGCCTCCTGCTCACCACCCTCCAGCTGTATATGAAGACAGTGATTATGTGATATTGACGTATTGTACCAAGCATGATATTTCAAGGCCGTGGATTTTCCCACTCCGGAACGCATAATCCAGAGAACAGTGTCCTGTCGAGGAACACCACCATCAGTCAAATCATCCAAAGACGTGATGCCAAGAGGAATCTTTGGACGCTTAACCTCATCATCCTGCTTCTGCTGTGCAATCGCTATGTTACGCACAAAATCCCTATATATCCTGGAAAATTTCCCCTTTGCACCCTGCTCCAAGGAAAAGGACAGTATCTCAGACATCCTACGTCCCAACAAGTCCATCGCTTCATCAGGCTTACCCTCATTATACATATCACTCACTTCATGCTGCACAGCCACAAATGTCTGCCGACGAATGAATGTTTCCAACTGCTTAACCATCCCATCATAGGGAGGAATAGGCATACTCTTAATTTCAGAAATCTTCTTGGCTACTTCATCACTCTTCGGAAAGGCCATCTCAACCATTCCCAAGGTGGCAAATACTCCATTACGATAGTTATCAGCCAGTACCTTAAGCATTGCCTTACACGCACCAAGCTCACGAGGAAAATTGCTTACATTAACATTCTCAACCACAAGCCCTGCGAATGTCTTATTGGAATATGCAAGCCGAAGCATTTCTTCAACAAACGTTGGACTCAACACCGCATCAAATTTCTTTGTCTGCATACAAAATCATTTCTATTTTTATACTGCATCAACCTTTATCTGAACAGCTGATTCACGTAATCTATTTATTGCCATAAACGAGGATGATACTGTGTCATCATGACCACTAATAGACTCCAGCGTACCTTTATCTGGTCTAAATGCAATAGATGTAAACTCTCCAAACATAGTATCTATTTTCTGTCGTGTATCAGGATGGTATGGGCATCGTATATCACCCCTTTCAAACAAAGCCGCAAGTGATGCCCACCCTGTCCTCAAATCCTTCTTATTGCCGGATGTGGTGGTGAATGGGAAAATATTCCTAATACCTCTTTGAACACACATGTCAGCAAGAATGGACTGAAAACCGTTATTCTCCACCACAATCTCATTCGGCTTAAACACCGTATTCAAGTACTCTATCTTGTTTATCTGCTCATTGTGTGAAAGCCCCTGTTCCCGATAGATATACAGAAGATAATAGGAACCATTCAAGTCCTTCCCCCATACCGTATAACAAGTGTAGTCAGCACCCACATTTCCTGACACAGCAAAATCACACCCTACAACTACTCTGGACAACTTAAATGGAAACGATTCAATATTATCTACAAGTCGCACATTCTCCATTCCTATTGTGCTTCGCATCAATATCTCCATAGGAAAGATGGTGGAATCGTCAGAAATAGGAACGACAAGATACTCACGGCTAAACACAAGCGTACCCACAGACTTCTTTTCCTCCATTAGCTTATCAAATGTAAATCTATCAGGAGCAAGAAGCCTACCATCAGGAAATATAGCTGGATACTCAAACACCATAAATTTAGGATCCTGCTTTAGATCATAATAAAGGTCTTTCTCAGAATAGGGGGTGTTGTGAGAAATAATTCCGTTAGAAACAAAGGAATGTGTCTCCTGCATTGAAAAGTCAACAGTAACACTCTGCCCCTGTTCCAACAGCTTCACAGGCAAGAAAACATATCCTAATTTTGCGTTACTCAAAAAGATAGAAGTGTCCTCATTACATAACCCTGAATTTTCAACCCACTTAGATAGTTTCTGCATTTCGCCCACAGTATAGATAGGTATTTCCGTTCTATTCTGTGTCTTAAATGATTCCAGCCCAAATCGCACTCTATCTTCATCAGTCAAGTGAATCTGCTTTCTTATTCTCTTAAACAAATCACGCTGATAAGGTACACCATATTGACAGACATTATTCACCTTAACTTCTGAATCAATATACTTATCTGCCTTGCCTGAATAAGGAAAGCCAATCTCACGCATAAACTTCTGAACCATATTCTGTGAAGATATACGTAACAGATAACCCATCCTATCCGTCTTGACCTTTTTAGTGGATTGACACTTCTTATAGGTAAGAAGTGAAACTATACCCATATTCAAAAGCACGAACTGAATCTGCTGAATTAACCGTTTGCTCACTGAAAAACAGCTAATATGATAGCGACCTCTATCGTTTCTTGTTAAACAGCCATCACCGTCAAAATATCCAGACAAAAAGGCACACAAATCAGCCTTGGAAGCTGAAAGCACTTTCTCTGGGATATATTTAGTGTGACTATACAGGCCATATTCATAGCCAAGCGAATGCCAAAGCTCACGTTTCTCCTGCTTATACCACCTAAAGTGAATATCATCGTGAGTAGCACCCTTTACAGGATGCCAACCCTGTTCATCAATAAAATGTCTTCGTATTCCGTCAACCTTTTTGGCTATTGTTATTCGTTCACCACTCAAGCATCCATCAGCCACACACATTCCCATCTGATAAAGTTCCTCTCTGTCAATATTCAACGGCTTACCCCACACGTCAGCACCAATCTTTACAGCCACATAATCACCAACAGAAAGATCCTCACACTTGCGCCACACAAACCGACCGTCCACATCACACACAAGCACTGGATGAACGTGACTTGTCTCCAGTTCAAACCCTCTGTCAAGTATCACACGAATGGTCTCAGTGTTTCCATTCACATAATAGGAAGACACACTCTCCAGATTTTGACCGTTATATGTCTGACCATTCCAGTCATAATAACCACGTTCAGAATCAAGTCCAACAGGTGCAAGTCGTCCTATCTCCTTAATACCATCAGATGTTAGCACAAGTGTATCAGGCGTAACACAACCGTCCACGATATTGTATCCATACGGTTCCACAATAGGAGTGATAGCACCCTTAAACAGGTCTTTCAACTTCTCTCTCTGTTCCAGACTATAGATGGAACTATCATCAGGAAGATCATCAGACACAGCCGCACCCACATGAAGACCTCGAATAAATCCGTCCTTCCCTCTAAGATGCAGTTTGGATCCATTCTCACACTCAAAGCCAGTAGCTCCGAGCGAAGCCTTGCCGTTCGGATTAAGCACCGCTGAAAGTGCTTCATTGGTATGAATCTCCTCCTTAACCTTATCCAAATGCTCCTTACCGAGTGTCTCCGTGTTGGTTATAATGCACGTTTCCTTTCTATTCCTGTTATCCGGAATATCAGGCTTCATAAAATTTGGTCTACGATAGGACCACATCCTCCACAAAGGAAGCCCCATACAAAATTCGTACGAATTATGAACAACGGTATTGTCCTCCAGAAGAAACTTATGATCACCATCACAGGCAAAACCATAGTAGGATCCATCACCATACGATTCAACCATTATAGGAGAATATTCCAATATAGGCCTGTCACTCGAAAATACTCTGTACCCCCTAAATCTATTCTGTTTTTCTTGAGGATATTTCAGAAAATTTCCCATCGGAACCTCAACATAGTGTTTTCTCTTTGTATCCCATAGACAGAGAATATGGAATCTATTCACGGTATAGGAGATGCCATTCTCCTGATGCACCGTAAACATCTGTGACCGACCAATATGCCGTGTGAGAACCTTTCTTGGAGTAAAGTCCATACCCATCACCTCCATCCCAGGATAGATGTCCTCCACATTCTTCACTGTCCAGTCAGCCATCAAGATGTGAGTTCCAGCCAGAAAGCACTTTCCATGAGAACGAGCCGCAAGATAAGCACTATTCGGGTACAGCTGAATCATATTACCCCACTCAAGATTTCTCCACCCCTGTCTAAAATTAGGAAGCATTGTAGTCTTGAAGTAGTTATATGACATTATCTTCAAGGAATCATCCATGCTCTCAGTAAGCTGATCCACATAGGATAGACGTTCAGTTTCCAACGTGGTGTTCAACTTCAAGACATTTTCCGTCTGCCTAAACATTTCCGACAGTAAGGCATCCTGATCCTCCTTATAAACTTCCATCAACTGATTTACCGCCTTTATTGGAAGATCCTGAATGATTCTTGTTGTAGTGTCTATAATACTATCCAGCTGCCGAAAAGAAAGACTGTTATTCTCGTTAAACTCAATCATCACTACACAAGTTGAAAGGTCTCTCTAAAGGAAGACGGCTTCATTCTTGGAATCGCAACGCTCGAACCCTCTCCAGTGCCACGCATATAGGAAATGTATTTCAAAAGCAACAGGGCGTTTGCCTTTGTGTCAGCGAGCGCACGATGAGCGTCAACCAAATCAACACCCTCCATACGACAGCACGTTCCGAGCTTGTAGTTTTCCTGCTCCTTGGTACGATACCAAGCCAGCTTCATGGTGTCCTCCACGAACGTGACATAATTCCAGATGCTATCACCGCAAAACTCAAACATATTAATGAGAAAAGGCATATCAAACGGCTGAAAATTATGTCCTGCAAGTATCGCTCCTATACGAGGATTTTTATACTTCTTAAACAATATGACCATCTGCTTATAAATGTTCTTCAAGTCATCACCGCTTTTCTGCAACTGTTCAACCGTAAGACCATTGACCTCAAGTGCCTGAGGGTTATACTCAAGATTGTCCTTATAGGGTCTAAAGAGTGTACTCCATTCCTCCACCACTTTCATTTCCTGAATATCTATAACGACAAAGGCAAATTCACACAGTGCAATGTCGTAGAAAGCCTGTTTGTCCTTATTAGGAAGCCCTCCAGTCTCACTGTCACCAACAATTATGTACCTAATCGTGGAATTCATAACAAAATCATTTTTAGTTTTTCATTAATAATAACGTGTCAAAGTCCTCATCACGCACATCAACATCGTCATAAACAAGCTCCAGTTCTATAACAGGGTTGTTCTCCGCCTTTAGTCCTGCACCAAAGTCATTGATAACAATAGTAGGCTCACCCTCAACTGTCTCACTCTTACGGAACATAATGATAAAGCCCTTGGAAAGAATCTGGCCTGTCCTGTCCCTAAAGTGCATCATCCTTCTGCTCATAGTGGATAGCACTGACAGCAACTCACCAAGCAGACGAAGAATCATCTCCGTGGACACCACCTGCTGCTGAAGAATAATCTTATCAACCTCCGCTGACACGGAACTTACTCCCATTACATCAGCCAATAATTTCAACTTAACGAGAATCTCTTTCATAATTAAATCCAAATTCGTGTCGTGAATGACACTCCAGACATAACAACTCTATATTATCCTTGCAAAGCCGCAAGTCAGGTCTTGCCCCCTTGGAATGAATATGACTGAAATAACCTGCTCGCATAGGGGAGGGAAGCTGTCGGCCACAGTGTGAACAGATGTGTGGCCGCTCCGACCATATCTCCTTAAAAAGCTCCGCTTCCCCAGTACGCTTTTTCCGTGCTCGCTCCGGAAACTTCATCGTCGTAAACTTATATTCAAACCGTGACAGACCATTATGCAGTCGCCTATAATTACAACCACTACACAAACAGTGCGTCTTATTAACTATCACTGTCTCACGCCCACACTTACGACAAACTCCTTTTACACCCATATCATTTCCCTCCATAAAGAATATCACAGTCCAACACAAAGGGGCACGACATACAGATTCTACTGGAATCGTCATAGGGGTTCTCATACTTCAAACCACAATAATTCGGCCCAGATATACGAGACATTCTCAGCCTTTCTGCTTCCAATACACTCTGTGCAACATTTTTATAATTTACATTTCTCAATGGGTTTTCTATATGGTGTTCCTTTGCCCATTCAAGAGCATGATACCTTGCACCACTATCATAAGATTTCCACCGTTCCCACGCTTCCTTACCCATAAACCAAACAGGAAGAGGTCGCAACTTTTGATCCTGAAAATTATAGATGTAAAACTGGAAAACCAGAAAATCCCAAATAAACTGTACCCCTGCTGTATCAGGAAGACTTTCTATAAAAGAAATAACCGTCTTTCGATGAGACGGTTTTTCCCACTTTATGGAACGTGGCATCTTCTTCACACTTCGTTGAAGATAATCATATAGAGTCAGAACAATGTTCTGATAGGTATCTGTGTCATACAACATAACGAAATCATTTCTAACTTAATCAGACTGACTAACCTTTCCAGTCAACCACTATATCAACGGCTTCCTCGGTTAGTCGTTCCACCGCCACATAGCGTCTTCCGGTAGGGTCTGTCAGATCAGGCTTGCAGACATTGTCATATTGCTCTTTAGCCTTTACTTTGTCAATTTCACGACATATCCAGATACCAACCTCCTGACCCGAATTAAGCGTTTCTGCAAGATCAAGCACCACACCCTCTGACATATCCACAAACTGTACGGCAAACGGCCTACTCTGAGCCGACTGGACGTTACTCATTTTCTTTGTACCATACTTGTCAGTCGTAACAAGATATTCCACAGCCATCTTATATCGGCATATAGAATCTGCCGCATTCTTCACCGACACTTTCACCTTGCGAACCTGACTCATAAATTCATTCCTCAGAATGATAGCCCTATATTCCGGACGTGCATTACGCACCGTCATAATGGACACGTCATCAAAAAGATTAGAAAAATCATCATTAATAACAAGCGTTGATGACTTAAATCCTCCAAGTGACCTGCTTGGATTTGTCTGAATAGCATTATAGCCTGTTGTCGTTGTATAGTAGAGTTGCATAATTCACTTCCTTTACTGTTCAACCACCTGCAAAATCCCGTCAATAACCTCAAAGTTCTCATACAAGCCAGTTTCGGTAAGAACCTGAAAACTTTCATATCCTTGTGGTACTGGAACACCCCCACCACCTCCAAGACTCCAAAATTCAGAACGTTCATCACTCCACACAATATTTCCACCGTTGTTCTTTATTCTGGCAATATAGTATTCATCATTGTCTTTCTGTGGAGCTTCCCCAGTAACCACTTCCTCAACAAGACTAATCTCTACATCAGTAAAGGTATAAAGACCCCCCAACTGTTCATCAGTAAACCTCCTACCCATCGGAATGGAACCAAGCACCACAACCTTGAGATCAGATTCCTTCACAAACGCCTGACCGCCAGATAGAATGATATTATTATCATCCACAATATCCACAACCTGATAAACCTGACTGTTCTTCGGTGTGGAACCATTATCCTTCACAAACTTAATACACGTAGGAACACCCGATGACTGACTACGAACAACACCATTAAAGGATACACTTCCGGAAACATTTCCAGACACATCCACTTGAACAGTCCCATCCTCATAGTTCCGTTCCCTTGGACTAATCTTCAGCCAATAGAACTGATTGTCCTCTGGAACAGCAAACTCGGTCGTATCAGGTAATCTAAAGGCCTTATTAGCCGATGTAATAATGTATCCTCCTGCAACGTCGACCGCATTACCCTTCGCCGAAATAGAGATAGAAAATGCCGTTCCTGCCTTTGCTCCTGGAGAAACAATGCCGTATGTCAAAGAGGAGGAAAGAACCGCTGATATATCATCTCTGTCCTCCAGGAATGACAACATTCGCACAAGCTCCTCTTTCTCCAAGAATGTTCCTCTGTGAATATTAATTCTGCTCATATCGCAATCTATTTATTTTTTTACAAACAATTCATCAGCAATACTTCCTCCGGTCTCACAGGTAAAGGCTTCATAGCCATCAGAACCCTCAGACTTTACAGTGAACTTGTCATAGGTAGCGTCATCTACATTAATTCTTATCTCGGTCGCCCCTGCCCCTCCTGACTTCGGACTTACAGACACCCAATCTGCATCAATAGTGTCCAAAGCCCACTTCTTGGATGATAAGGCCTGAACAATAGCAGTTCCTCCATCATAAGGAATCTCAACCCTATGAGGAACAAACACAAACTCACCACTTCGCTCAAAAATGGCAAGCACATCAATAGGATCCACATAACCTGTGATAGGGTAATTCAATGGATTAGCCGTAAACTCTTCATAGTTCACCTCCCAGGACTTAAACGTGAACCCTTTCTCACCAACAGCTGTCAACGTCATAATGGATCCAGGAATAAGAGAACCTCCAACCTTAACCGTACCCCAACCGTCCTGATAAATGGAAACATTCACACTCACAGGCAAATTCAAGGCCACCTCCACCAGCCTGTCATCAGTCATCTGTACTGTGCCAACTTCACGAACACCCTTCATCACAGCATCCCAGTTCACTGTGACGCCTGTCTCAACCTCAAATCGAATATAACCCTCCTCATCCGTTGTTCCCGACAAACCATTACTTAATGTAACAACAACACCCTCAAGAGGAACCCCATTAATTGCCTTTGTCACGGCAAATGTAAGATAATAGAATGAACGACGAATATAATCAAGCCATGCACCCCAAAAGACCTCCTTATAGGAAAGAAGATAATTCCGAATAAATAACTCTACATCCTTCTTGGTTCTGGCGGAATTAATCTGCGAATAAATGGCTACAACATCCTTTGAACCCAAAAAACCCTGCCCCACTGGAGATATGGTCGTGACCATATTATTTCCAGCACCGTTCTTCCATGAATGTTCCTGCACTGGATATCCACCCATCAGCATAGGAACTGAATCACCAATAGATACATTGTATGTCTGATGTCTTGGAAAAAGATACAACGGCTTCACCGTCACACCACCAATCTGCATCGTGACACTGGACTGACCATCTTGAATAATGTATGGAGCCAGATATGCCGTACCATTGGCAAACTTCAAAGGTCTCCCACCATTAAAATTCAATGTTAAATTTAAATCCCTGTCAGCAAGCACGTTATAAATAACACCTCGTAACCTATACCACACGTTAGGAACAAGGCAAGGGCTGTGATCAGCATCCCTATCAAAAAAGCTATCCGAAATTCGAAGATCAGTAAGACTGACCTGTTCCAAAGCTCCACCATTGGCATCAAAACAGTTGACACCAAAGTCAATGTTCTGCGCACCACTTGATAAAGCCTTAACCCAAACAGTCACTTCATAGTCCATTCCGGAATAAACCTCAATAGCCTTGGACTTGTTAGTGGAATATAGACCACATCGTCCGGAACCTGTCTGAAAAACATACCCATCAGTCGTGTTGATTCTGGAAATACTGCCAACAACAGGATAGTTCTGCATAGAACCAACACCTCTCATCTCACTACCACGAAGCCAATCCAAACCATAGTCCCACCCTTTTGAAACGGCATTCACTGATTCCGTGCCGTACCACATAGGAGAGGAATAACCGACACACCACCCAACATTACAAGGTTCCAGAACGGCAAATAGAAACTCACTTGGCCTACCATATCCAAGCAATCTGCGAAGCTCTCTATTGGGCACACCCTCGTCAGCAATCTGCGAAGTACCTCTCTCGCTGAAGACCCCTATCCAATCATTGAAAATATTGGTTCGTTCCTCTTGAGTGAATATTGTCTCATATACAATACCCCACTGCTCCAGAAACGTCTTCATCAAAACCTCACTGTCCTCTATTCTGCGATACTTTCGTCCATAGACCACTATTATCGCAAATAAATGGGTAATGGCCAAAAAGAAGGAATTAAAGTCATCAGCATTAATTCTGGAAATATAGATGGGAACAACTCCATGTATATACATCTTTTCAAGGACGTTCCAAGCCCACCCAACAACATCCAGATCATTTACATCAAAGAAGCTTTTAAAGCCTGTTCTGTCATACACCACTGAATCAACAGGCTGCATTCCATCTTCAATAGGCTCGGTAGATTCACTTTCAGCACCAATGGTTATCTCCCACTCATCACTGGAAGATATGCCATTCTGCACTGGAGCACCGCTGGACGGCATATTCAAAATGTCCTTATTAAAAACTATCCTTCCTGAAGGAACTGAACCCTTAACCTTGGTTACATAGTCAAGCACCACCTCAAACGTATCCTTCATATCAAGGCACGCCTTTAGAGATTCATCATTGACAGTGAACCATTCAGTGTATGTCAGCCCACCGTCAAGCGAATATCTAAATAGGCTTCCGGAGTTAGCTCTCGCCATACGCATAACACAGACAAGTCCAGCCAATGGAATTGACTGTGTCTTTACCGTGAATCCTGTCCCGACCTGCGGAAACTCCGCCAATACAAATGAAGCCATCTATTCTCTATACCTTTTTTGTTTATCCTTTGACACAGAAATCCACCTCGCATAGCTTATCGTAGAATTAGGGTTGTGATTCACAACCTTTATCTCATACCTTTTAGCACCAAAATGCAGACCTAAAAACCGACATTTAGGGACACAATACAGGTAATGTGTCAAACTATCCCGAGTATGTAAATTAAATTCCGTAATAGGCGGATCTTTCGCCAAATCTATCGTCTGTTGCACTGACCACCACTTTGTATCACGATTCCAGTGTAGAATAGAATCAGGTCGCATCAAAATCACTGTATCTTTATACATAATCTTCGTCTCAACGACCGTCTTCACCACCTCACGCACCTCACTTGCACGAATCTTTAGTTCTTTTATGGTTGCAGCATCATCTGCCTGACGCTTCTTAAACTCATCAACCGTATATTGCAACTCCTGAATGGTGGTCACTGCTTCACCTCGTTTTGTCTCAGACAACCGATATTTCATGGTAAGTGCCTCCGTATTACCCTTTTCACGAAGCCACCGCAACCGCATGTTTCTGGAATAAGTCATAGAAGCAAGCAAAGCCACAACAAGCAACCCCATCATGACCCACTTCCAATTTCTACAGACAAATCTCCAGACAACTTTCCACATAATCACTTTTCATTTTTAATAGTTATCCACACTTGCACTCCACTCTTCTCAGCGTCTTCCACAATGTTACAAACCTTATCACGAGCCTTAAATGTGTCAACAAGATGCTGCCCATCCTGAGCCAAAGTGCCTACAAGAATGCACCCCTTTGAATGTTCCTCATTAGAACCTGCATGAATAAGAATACCCAAAAAATGAGGAACATTCTGAACACATGGATACTTCCGCTTAAACCGATTGGAATAAAGATATCTCACCCTATACCGTCCCGCTGGAATACAGGTCTGACCATAAACCTTTTCAGGACAGGCACAAGGCTTAAATTTAGAGGTGTATGGACACTTCTCAGGAAGTTCACGCAACGTGTCCTCAAGCGTGTCCGCCAGTTTTACGCCATCGACAAATAGCTCCCCAATAGTTCTCTTGTCATTAAACTTCGTTCTCGAAAGAATCAACTCCAGTGTCTTCATCATTAGTAAGTTCTCCTTCTTTATAAAGTTTCCAATCAGTGTTGGAAATCACCTCCTGATCTCCTTCCAGTGTATTATCATCAATCCACACAACACTCTTCCTGAAGAAAAACCGAAGAATAATCTTCAGGGCTTTCTTACCGATAATGTGTATGTTTCCGATGATATTCATTACAGACGACCTCCCTGTATAATCCCAGCTGGAGCTGCCTTAACCTCACACACAAGTTCAATGTTCCATCCTGGATAGAACACGGTCTCGATGAACTCCGTCATACCATAAAGGCGTACACTCAAGGTAACATTGTCCTCAGATATATTCTTGATGGCAAACGGCTCTGTCGACATAAAGTCACCAGAAATATCCCAGAGTTCACCTATCTGCACAGTAAGATCGCGCAAACCGTCCTCAGACTTCAATTTAGTGCCTGTTGTCTGGGCATAATTGCCTAAATTATAATTCTGTCCCATAACAAAATATTTTATATACAAAATTAGTTATTCGCTGCATAATACGACGGGAACAGCTCGTTATATCGTTGTTCAATCGCAATGGAAGTAGATGAATCCACCATCACAGTACCGTCCAAATTCCTCATTATAAACCTTTTCACACGAGGAAGCATAAACTCGGACACATACTCGTCCTCGTTTGGATAGAACCACTCTGAAGCCACATACTTCACACCCTCTGTGACCTTAACTATCTCCAGTATATTATCCCACTCCACCTTTGACCCTGCCGTCCAGTATCTCCAGTCAAGATATTTAGTGATACCAATTTGAATTCTTCTGCGCACATCAGCAACCTCATAACCTGCCTCCAACTCACACCTGAAATCAAGCCCTGCTTCCCCTCCAACCTCATACCATTGAACATTGTCAAGTTTAATGCCCATCAACCGACCGCTGACAATCAAGTCGCTCAAACCAAAATATGGACGTGCCTGTTCCAACAAGGTATATCGCTCATTCTCCGACAAATCCTGACCGTTCTGAGTGGCAACCTCAATATGAAGAAAACCGTCCTCCATAACCCCAACCCACAGAATCTTAAGAATCCTGTCATCGAAGTTCTGAAACACCTGTGTAATTTTTTCCAAAGTAGCCGTCGCAAACAGATTCTGATGATTAAGAATCCTACGCCTAAAGGTGTCATCATCCTCCTCATCACGACCGCCCTGCGCATAATATTCATTCGTACAGGCTATATGTCCTGTGGGAACAGGCGCAACACGAAGAATGCTGTTTGCCGCCACATTGGTATAAGCACCCTCACCAACACTTCGGACCTTTATGTAGGCATAACCGTAATCACCGACAACAACTGTCTCCTCAGGTTGAAAACGAACCCCATTGGTATTCGTGAATATCTGAACATCCTTGTCATACACTGTTCCAGGATTAGCAAACACACAGACATAGGTGGAAGAACCGTGTGTGGATTTCCTCGGGGTAACACCGAACAACAAGGCCGAACGATCCAGCCACTCACCTGATGCTGTCTCTGGAAATATCTGCGTCTCCACAATAGCTACATCCTTAATCGCCTTTTGAGCAATCTTAGCTGCACCATAGGCAACACCATTCAAGACGGAATTATCTGTAATGTCAGACACCTTATCCGTCTTGTTCAAAAGCACCTCCAAAAACAGGTTCTTCAAATTATTAATTGTATTATCTGTCTTCGTTATCATATCTGAACATTAGTTACAATATAATTATTTACAACAGTTCGTGCGCTAATCTTGCAGAACACATTATCATCCTTAACATAAAGATCAAGAATATTCACCTCATCCCACCGACCATCTCTGCTAAACATATCCATCATATTCTTTATAATGGTAGGATAGGAAAGGGCTTTCATTGACACACCTATCGATCTGTCAGCAAAGCCGTATTCCGGAAACTCCGGAATTGAACCCTGTATGCTGTTGAGAATTGTATCAAGTGCCTGGCGAACTGCATCATCATATTCAACCGTCATCAAGTCATTTCCGCCAAACGCAAATTTCTTGTCAATATCCTTGCCAAGTATGCTCTTATCACTCAATGAATCAACAATGTTATCAATCGGTGACACACCGCCTGTCTTAATATTAATCTTAAACATAGGGGCGCCGTCATCAGGTGTGTAGTCTTCCTCCTCAATCTGGTTCGGTCTCGCTATATCAACCCACGAATCATCTGATTCAGAAATACCAAGTGACTCCGTAACATTTTCAAACGTCTCTCTGGACTTCAGTGTACGCTGAACCACAGTATTGCCCCCATACCGCCCTATAATTGCACTTCTAAACCACTTGGAAGAATTGTTTATAGTCCAGAGTTTTGTCTGACTATTTGTAAACACATCCAGCAATTCCCAGTAGTCTATAGTGTCCATCTGATTAGCCTTCAAACTAAAAAGAGATTCAATTGTCTCAGACTGAAGTATAAGATAATCCAGTTCACTAAACACTTTTTTAGTATCAACAGTCTTACCGTTATAATACTGAACAATCGTAGGAAAGGAATTCCGACAGAACAATACAAAGTTCTCAAGATATGACTTGATATCATATCCTGTAATAGTCTGAAATCTTTCAAAAACCCTCGTGTTCATCAGTTCCCTATATTAGTCCAGTCATCAATTTTCATACTTGCCTTTTCACCGAGATCACCAACAACGTTCTTAACTTCCGTGCTGACAATATCCACACTTCCCTTAATGGCTGAAGCCGCAAGCTGCTTCCACTTCCGGGAATCCTTAACAACTGCATCAAGCGGAGCCACAACAGTCAATCGCAAGTCGTAGTTCCATATCATATTGTTAGAAAGATCCTGATAGAATCGCATTCCGTTGGAAGGAACCACAACCTGATAACTCTCTCCAAATGCCATATTGTAGAAAAATAAACGAAACGGTCTCCCCTGATTATCGTGCCCGACACTCTTACTCAACATAGCCTGAAGCATCTTTACGACACCATAGCCCGTCTTTACAGCCGCATTAAATGTCCTAACCTTTGGAATCTTTCTACCACTTCCTTCCTGGAGGGAATAAAGATCGTACTTCCCTGCTTTCATACTATAAGCCTGAGCACCACCAAAGACATCATTACTGATACCTACAAGATTCTTAAACCCACGCCCAAAATTACCTTGGAGAACAATCTCTCCGAGTGGAAGTGCTGAATTTTGCAAGACAGTCACACCACTCAAGGACTTCTTAATAGACGTACGATTCTGCTCCACCTTGGACAATGAATTGGGCATTATAGGAAAAGTAAGGTAGTCTATCGTCTTATTGTCAGCCGTGGCCAGCTCCAAGGCAACCATATACCACTCAAACTCGTGTGGCATCATTGTCGCAATAGCCTGAAGGCCGATGTTCTTGGCAAGCCGCATCGCCTCATTTATCACGGTGTTTCCACGATTCTGCAAGTATTCCGTCACATCTGACATAATTCACCCATTCTTTTATGCAAAGATACAAAATTATATCAAAGTTCCAGGTGCAGTAGTCGCCCCAGTTTGAGCTGCTGCTGTTCCTGCTGTGGCCACTGGAATTCCAGGAGCCACCTGTGCAGTCTTAATGTATCCGTCTATGATATTAGCAAACTTCTGAGCCATAGCCATATCGTCAATCTCAGTAACGCTACGCATCTCCTGAAAGAACCCATACAACTGCGTGGCCAGATTCTGTGGTACAAGTGCCATAATTCTATTCGTTAAAAAATTGATTCAATTTCTGCTTCAACTGCGTGGTCGCCTGGATGGTAGGAGGAAGTGGTGTACCACTCGGACCCATAGAGGTCGCCACCGTCAACTTTTCTATCGTATCAACAAGCAAGGAAAGAATATCATTCATTCCAGTACCGGAATTAATTATCGCCACTTTACCCTCCTTTAGCTCTATCTTGGTATCTTCACCCTGTTGAAGAACCGCAAGCCTTTCCTTTAGAGAGAAAATAATGTCCTTAAATTCAATTCTGTACTCCTCATCAGTGATTATATGGGTAAACTGCACTTCATCACCCCTAATCGCCGATTTTGCAATAAACCCCTCCTTGTTAATGTCAACATTATACTTCGTTACATCATCATCCTCACAAAAGTACTCCTCACAGGACACACCATCCTTGGTGATATGAGTCTTGGTATAGTTCACCTTTTCAGCATTTTCCTCATCCACGGAATAATTGGCCGCAATATCAACACTATCCTTTGTGACAACAACACCTGTCTGATCCAGATTATCAGGGTTCTCCAGCTGTATATCTATCTTCTCATAGGAACGCACTCGAAGCTCCTTTCCAGATTCAACAGACACAAGACCGTCAGACTTCACCTCAAGAATGGACTTCTCATCACCAAGCACTGACACACGCACCGTTCCACCACTCTTTTCCTGACCGTGAACCACCACATTCAAAGAACCGTCCTTGGCGTCAGCCGTAACATCAACATACCCCTTATCCCATTCTTTATGAATCTCAATTGTCTGATCAGTACCAAGACGCATCCTATCACCACTTGGAAACGTCCCCACGACCATAGGCCTATTGAATATAGTAGGCTGTGCCACCCACACAACAGGATCTCCAATGTCACCAACACCTCTCGGAAACTTTAGATTAGCAAGAACCTCATTGGTGGCATAACACTGCTTCAAATATGTCCCCTGACTTTCATCATAAAGATCAATACGACCTGTACGATAACAGTCTGCAACATACTGATCCCTATCGACGCCCGATGGAACAATCACACGAGCAAGCCCAACACTCTGACCGCCTAAGTCAGCCGTAACAGGTGTAACACCCTCCTTGTAACCCGAAAGGTCAACATATATCTTCTGGTCAAACATCATACTAAATCTCCTTACGACTCACAATCTTATCTGATGAAAATGCAGCCAGATTCCCCTCTCCTTCAAACAACGCTCCAGTTGATATGGAAGCGTTCCATACATTTTTCACGAACTGTCTACGTCTTAAGAAAAAGTTAAACACATCACCCTCACGAGTAAGAGTAGTGTTAAACTCCGTGTTAGCCACACCAGAGGACAAGGCTTTTTCAAGTGCATCCTTAAGACCATCTATATTCACAATATTAAAATAGTTATATTTCTCATTAATGATATAGTCAACCACCATTCCTCGTTCAACAGTAAGTACTGTCTGTCGCTCCAGACTGGATTCCCCGAATGAAATACTCTGCTGCACACCTGTAACATAGAATATCTCATTAGTAGCTGCAAGACGAACAAATGTCCCCACCTTAATGCGCCTATCACCGTTAATGGTTATCGTTCCCTTTCGAGTAAACGGAAGATACGCTGTACTTTCTATCGCATAAATATAATCAGCCGCCAAAGTGGTGAACAACGAATTTGTCTTCTCCTCCGACTTACTGCCACCAAGATAAGCGGAAAACACATACGGATCCTGCACGATACACCGCTTATTCCCAAAAACCTTAACATAAGCATCCAGATAAAAAACTGGAATAATAATAGATACCGTATTAGCCTCCAGCCCCGGAATAAGACCATCAGCCGGAACTATCTTATACCAAGAATAAACCCTATTATCAAATGCCAAATTAAAGCTAAACAAGTCCTCATCAACAATGTCAATGTAAGAATCAACGGAAGCACCCTGACTGTTCTTGGTGTAATACATTGTCTGGATAGAAGACTTATCAAACGGTGGCTTACGAACTATCAAATCATACCCTGCACCCCAAGTGTCACCAAGTATCTCCACAAACGGCTCCTTACACGTTGAACGAATGAAATCCGCTATACTGCCATCAGGATTCACAAGAGCATTATTATAGAAGATTCTGTTATCAAGTTGATTATCACACCATATCTTAAACAGCCGCCAGACACCCTTTGGGTCAAAGGCTCCCTCACCATCTGAACTTAAATACCTGTCACAGGCCTGAAACAAATCAATTGAGATCATCTCTATCTGAGAACACTTCTCAAAGATAAATCCAAGACTGGACTTAATAGACTGAAAATACATTCCAAAGGCAATCATTCCATCACCGTTTCTGCGAAGCCAAGGACTTTCATCACTCGACATCAACATCATATTATGAGCGGAACCAAATATGGAATTAAACGGAATGAAACTTATGCCATCATCCTCAAACAGTTTGGAAAAATCTCTCCCCTCTATGGACACGGCATAGGAAGCGCCATCATAATTAATACTGCTTGTAACATTATCCACAAAACCAATCATATCCCAGATAAGAGAGCTCGTCAAATCAGTACTGGCCTTAACAAGGGAATCATTCTCATTAGCTTGATACTTCTCCTCCATTTGAAGTTCTTCAAAACGGAGCCAGACCATATCATTCTGCTGCATAAAAACACTAAACCAATCCAGTGTCTTAGAATAGCCTAATGCCCTATCCGCATCAGAATCATTATCCCTGCCTTCAAGTTCAACATCGGCATTAAACCTATTCACTTCATCATAGTTAAACCCAGTAACATTCCTGGCTATCTTAACTGGATTAACCTGAATAGAAAATGAACCATTAAAACCACTCTTATTTGTAGAAATAGAAAGAACATAGGGTGAAATATCCACAAGCCGCCCAAATGCCCTGCTCCAAACCCAAATCTTGGCATTAAGATTCTTCTGCTGCACCACAACATTTCCAAGTGGGTTCTTCCACACAGACTGATACAATGGGTCACTTGTTATCTTCTTTATATTATCAGTCCAGTACATCACAGCCGTCTTATCAGGAACCTCAAACACATCAGAATTCTCAAACTTTATCCTCTGAGCTTCCAAATCCACAGACTTAACTAATAACCGTGTCCCGACCTTAATATAAGGCACTTGACCATTTTCAATATCATCCTTATACTTAACCTTTTCCGTAGGAGAGAACATCTCCACAATACGCTCCAGATTTGTCTGATTACCATCAGTAAACTCCAGCCAATCCTTATTCGGTTTACCGCCATCACCAAAAGTGAATCCAAGCCTTTTCAAGGCTTCGTTCAGATTCTCAATCGTGATGTTACCCTGTTCATCAGCACCGTCTATCTTCTGTGTCGTATAAAAACAATACTGACCCACAATTTCATTCACAGGGTATTCAACCTGAATATCCGCACCATCAGCTGGATCACTCATCTTCACTTTCTTCTTCGGTATTCCAGTATAGGCGATATGAACAAAACCCTGTTTTTCAAAAACGATCAATTCAGTATATGGAAGCCCAAGCTCATTGACCTTATCTTTCACCTCCTTACAAGGTACTCGCTCCTTCTTCCCGTTTGTAATCTTATAAAAATTACAGTCAGCCGCACAGCCTGTTAGATGATAAGATGAACCAACCCCACCAACCTCCTTATTTAACTGCTTTGACCTATAGCCCGATGAAATTATATTAATCCACCCTGTCGCATCATTTATGGGTTGCAAAGTAGATACACAAAGCCTTTGAATATTTGACTTATATTGCTCTGGAATGGAATTGTTCCACCCCTTTTTCGCCGCTGTTCCAGACCGTGAAAACTCGGCATAGGAATAATTCTTACTTATATCACCCATAATCTTTCAATTATCTACCACCACCTCCGGCAGAATAGCCTGAGGCTCCTCTACCGCTAACATAACTTGACGTTGACCCCTGTCCTGCTGCTCTGGCAGATACACTCTTTATATTAACATCAACACCACTATTCATCATCTGAAGCAATGTATCCAGATTCTTTTCTATCTGCTTAAATGACTTAAACCAATCACTATCACCATTCTGATAGGCATCCTGCTGCAATTTACCTGCAATGATGTTTCTATTGGCCGTTCCTGCCTCACTCCGCTCCTGATCTGTCACCATTGCAGCTGCTTCATCCTCAGAAAATTCCTTTCCAAGAATACCACTCTTATAGATTGAATCTATATCAAGATTTCCATTCTTATCATATAAGAAATTGGTTCCATTTCTGGCTGCATTACGCTTGGCTGTTCGCAACTGTGATGCACTTATTCCAAGTGTAGAAGAAAGTGTGGTCTCAAAGAAATCCTTATTACCTCCAGACATATTCCAAAGATTGCTTATCAAGGTCTTCATTGTCGCTCCTTCTGGGTGTTCCAGTTCAGCCTGTAAATCAAGCAAGGACCCCCCCTTTCCTGACATAGTGGCCGCTTGCATAATCAAGGCACGAGATAATTGAGAATCTGACATCGTATTGCCTGCAAAGGATTGAGCCATCGAGAAAAGATTCTGCCCTTGAACACCTCTGGCCGTCAACCCTTGAATAATGTTACGCAACAGCTCTGAATCAAGCGCACCTGTCTGCCCAATAGTGGAATTCGCCACCTGTGTATATGTACTAAGATCCTCCTGAAGACGAACTGACCTTTCAAATGGATCACTTGTCTGCCTCTGCAATGATGCAAGTAACCCTCCAGCAACCTTATCAGCGCTCAATGAACCATTCTGATATCTATTGGCTGCATACACGCCTAACAAAACACCTTTATCCAGACCATACGTCTTTTCAGCAAGCATCATCTGCCAAATTGATTCATTATCAGCATTTCTTGATGAAACAGCCGCTCTTCTATAGTCATAGAGATCAGAAGCCATTTCTGAAATATTCTTTCCAAGAACAATGGAGCCACGATTATGAACTTCCATCTCAGGAACTTTATGACTCATATATTCATTCCAAGCTCCTAATCCAGCACCACCTAAAAATCCAGCAAAAGCACCTATTCCACCACCAACTCCAGCTCCAACAGCTGTTCCAACTCCAGGAACGACAGAACCAATAGCAGCACCACTAGCACCAAGAGCCCCAGCCACCTGAATTGCCTTTGCCATGGCACGAGAATACACTGGATCATTTTCATCATTACCAAGAAGCTTAGAACCTGCTATCTGATGATTAAATGCTGCATCAATACTAGTACCATTCATAAGAGCAGTCTGATACTGAGAAGTTCTGTTGTTCCAGTATGCGAATAAATTCTCACGAGTTGTTTCAACATTGCGACCCCTACTACTAAACGGAAGCCAACTCCAGACATCCAAGCGCTCAAGTTCTCGTTCAATAGAAGAACCTGCCCTATAAACATTTGTCTGTGCACGATATGTCTCCTGAAAAGCCTTAATCAATCCAGCTCCGGCAATACCAAGTCCAGCCAGACCCATCAACTTTCCAAAACCACCAACAAAATCTCCGGAAGCAATAGACTGAAGACCACCCTGAACATCGGATCTTAAAAAAGAATCACTTCTTTCACTACCTTCCTCACCCTGCATACCCCCTTTCTGTTGTAAAGGTCTTCCACCAACAGTCTGATTCTTATTAAATATCTTATTCAGCGTATCACGAATCTGCTCAAGAATGGACTTTCGTGAATTAGAGTCATTGCCAATAACATTAGAATTATCAACCACCCCACGCTGATTATCAAGTTGTTGACTTCTCTGTTGTGCAAGATACTGATTACGCTGATTCTCAACCACTCGATTATAATTATTCTGATAATACAACCGAGTAAGATTAAAGTAATCATCATTGGCCTGTCGATTATTATCTGCACCAACCTCATTATAGGAGTGTGTCAGATCATTAAACTGCCGATATATCCTATCAGCATCCTGGCCTGTAATTCGCTCCTGACTTTGTTGAATCTTCTCAAGATCTCTGTACAGATTGTTTACCTCCGCCCTGAATCGCTCAATGCCGGAAGTATCCGTGGTTACTCTAATCTGCTTGTCAGCCATTTTCTTCCACCTTTAACATTTCATCAATTTCCCTCTGCGCCTCCTTTGTAAAGTCCTCCAGAGTGGCTGAAGTTCTAAATATGTCACCACTTCCAGGAATATAGACTTCGTTGTCCTTTACAGTGGCCGCTTCAGTAACCGCCTTGGAAAACAGTTTGTCCTCCTCAAACTCAAATAATTGATATAAGAAGGAAGATTCCCTATGAACAGGAGACATAAATGCGACTTCATGCTTGTTGCGCCACCACCTGTCCAGAGGGAATCGATTATTCCAACTGACGATTGCCTGTTCCAGTTCGGAACGTTCCATGTTACTTCACATTTTCAGCGTCCGTTATGCCGTGCAAGACGTCATTCACCGACTTAAAGAACGGTGCAACCTGCTTCATATAGGCAGACTTAACATCAAGATAATCCCGAATGTCAAGCTCCGTAATAGGAACTTTCAGATCCTTAATAAGGTCTGGACACATTATCGTAAGGGTAGCTTCGATATCAATCATATCCAACGCATCCTGCACACTACGAAGCGGACTCTGAACCATCATATTGTAGTTACCACGACCCAAAGACTGCTTCAGAGCTTCAATGCTGTAATACTGACCCACCGTAGGAAACTTAATCGTATATTCGTGCCCCTTGACGACAAATTTTACTTCCTCTTGTAACATAATCCTCTTTTCTTTTTATAACGCTACTTCGCCATCGAAATCGGCTCCAGATAGATACCCTGAATGTTCACACCTGCAAGCCCTGCTTCAGAAAGCTGAAAGGACTGTGAATTCAGCAAGCACCCCTGAAGACGAGCTATCGTCTGACCAGTATTATCAACCTCTGTCACAAGTTTAGTCTGCTGATCCTCTGACTGAATAGTCTTGGCATAAACGGTGATGTCAAAGGCAATGTCGCCGAGAACCAAACTATTCTTAATTTCAGCAATAGTGCCGAACTTTTTCAACATCTTCTTCATCACTGGAGTGTCAAAGGAGATGAAGTACTGATCAACCTGCCAATTACAGGTATAAACAACAGGCGGAGCCTCCTGATAGGTAAGACTACCAAGACCCTGCACATTGGCTCTCTGTACATTCTCGGAGAATGTCAAGTTGCGGACATATCCCGCAACCTGATTATCTATCTTGATGAACGCCTTTGGAGCCGTAAAAACTTTTCCTCTGCTCATAATATTCTCTCATTTAATTAGTTTCTGAGAAGGAATCCCGTAAAGAATATCTTCGTCGCCTCATTGTTGAGAACAACCTCATAGGAAACGTGATAACAGTCATCCACCCTCTTGGCAACAACATTCTGGAACCTCTGAATCAGGTTGTCCTGCTGATCCGTGGCCACCCTCGTCTGGAGAAAATTAGCTGTCCAAGTCTCAAGAGCACCCTTTGACAGTGTGTTGATATTCACACCGTTCTCGTCCCCAAGGAGATCAATGGAAGCGTTCACAACACACTCCTTATTCAGTTGTGCAATGATACGCATAAACTGAATGCTAAATGACGCACCCTTTTTGTTGAAGAGCAACGTATTGTCCTGAAGAGTAGTAACACCCTGAAGAACCACGAACCTCTGAAGATATGGATTAGGATAAACAACCACAAGACCGAACTTGAGAGCTTTCTCCATTTCCTTCTCGGTAGGAATGTGCTGAAGCTTGTCACCACCAATGGTCTTGTTCGTCACTGGAATGTAAGGTGGTTTTCCAGACACCCTGCCAACAATCTGACACAAATTGTAGAACACTGTCCACCACCTGAACCCTGATGCCGTGGCGTCAGAAGCCGTGGCCACACCACCGTGAATAGCAACAATCCACTGATTGTTCATAGTCTTGGCCACATTCAGAGAGTCATTGAATTTTGCCTTTGTGCTGTACGCACCGACATACACAAATTTGTCAAACTTCGCCTGTGTGTTACGATGAGCAATCACTTTCTTCTGTTGAGCGGAATTAACATTAGCCTCAATCTGATCCGTGAACACAATGTTGTAGTCCACATCCGGAATGGCGTTAAGAAGATCATCAAGATCAGTCGGCTTGTAGTCTTCCGTGCCACCATCCGCAAGAACATAGGTGTCCAGTGTTGGATTGGTGATGGAATCACCGTCCGTGTAACGAGATTCAGCATCAAGAATGAACCTTGCACCAAAGTTTTCATCAACATTAGCCCACGCAATCAAGTCCTGAATAGTCCGAACTTCCGGAGACTGACAGATAAGCAATGGCTCCGCCTGTGCAACAGTGAGCTCGTCATAGGATAGCGTCACTCCTGTCACAGGATCAGTGTAGTCGCCTGTGTAGGTTCCTCTCCAAAACTTCACCACAAAGGCTGATTCATCATCAGTACCCTGCTCTACCGTGTAAGCATAACCGAACTTCAAATATTCACCGTCAAGAACACCGTTGGCATTCAAGCCCTCGTCAATCGTCCTAACGATAAACTTGCTGTTTCCGGAAGCAAACTGCATCTTCGCAGGAGTTGTCGTGCATGCACGAGCAAACAAGAGTCTGCTAATGCCAGCCGCATCCTGATTATAAGGGTCTGGAGTGAAAAGAGCTTCAGTCGCTTTCCAGTACATACCACCCTTAACAAAGTCTCTGAATGTCTGCAAGTCATCAAACTCGTAGACGGCATCCTTCCCCTGCTTGTCAACACCATTCACGCCGGAGCCACCGCCCCAACCGCTACCAAAAACTCCAGTGTCTATGAGGAGCACTGTGCCATAGTCGAGAGTTCTGGTCTGGGTGTTATCTCCGGAAGTAATAGTGGAGTACACCCCAGGGAGTGTTCTCATCTTACCGTTGAAATAAACACTTGTCGCCATACTATAATTATAATTATGAAAAATTCTACATTCATACTATTACGATGTAAAGGTAGTGCTTTCCTGCAAAATCAGCTCGCTATAAATCAAACTGGAGTGAGAATTCTCACTCCAGTTCAACATAAATTTATAGTAAGAATCAAGAAATCGTCCAATCCCCATTAGATGTAATGGTAATTGTCTCACCCCCTCCATTAGCCACAAAGGACAATTCTGTCGGAGTAACTTCCAATGATAGACCTCCTTCTTGAACATAACTGAAACTCCCACATAAAGTAGACCCAGAATACAAATAAACTGTATTAGTAATAGAAGAAGCATCAACATTTGGATCCAACCAAAATTCAAAAGAAGCACTTCCAGTGCCGGAATAAGGAGTACTCAAGCGATGTGGTGTCTGATCCACTACAATGAACTCATTACCATTACCTCTTATTTCCCAACCCCTATTATCAGGATCAGAAATACTTATCTGAACACCATCCTGTGGATCGGCATCAAAATTATAATTATCCTGAACGTTCCAAGAAGGAAGCATTGCTCCAGCCTGATTAAACGTGACATCAGTAGTGGCCAACTTTGACCCCTCTCCAGTGGCCGTAACCATAACCACAAAACCATTTCGAGGAGAAGTTGACGTATTCTGTGTCACAGTCACCGTCGCACCGCTAAGACTGAATCCAGTCTTGCTTGTCTTGATCTCATAAGCAAATGACACACTTCCTGCACGAGTGCTGCCTGATGTATAACTTACAGTCTGACTTGCATTAGGTGATATCGTGCTTGTCCCTCCAGAAGCTGACATTGAGACTGGAGTTGTAGCTGTAACCGTAACATCTCCATAAGTGGCCTCATTGGCCTCCTGATAGACATCAGCAGTATCAGAGCCAGACTTGCCGTTCAGCGTCACGGTAGCTGTTAATGTTCCAACGCTTGACCTTAATTTTACTGTTGTGCCAAGACTGTCAGCACTCACAGGTGCTCTATAGGAAACCACCCCTCCAGATGTAATTGCTGACAGCACTTCAGACGCTCCAGAAGTATAATACTGATTCTGACCTTGAGAATAAGTAACCGTACCACTGGAAATCGCACCACCACTTGCTGGAATATCATCATTAACAGTAAGTGAAACAGACGGAATGTCATACTCAATGAAAGTCTTCTGGTTCTCCTCCTGATAGACATACATCATTCCTGAAGCTGACTTCCCACCGTTCCCAGTCCAAGTAACAACCTGAGACCTCACTGTTGTGATATCAGAAACAGTCGTTCCCTTGGAAGGAGCTGTGCCAGAAATGGAGAAAACTGATGGATCTATGGATTCATTCGTCGCCACAGCCTCTGACGTCTGCACTGTATTGGTGGCTTCTGACGTATAGGTGTCAGTGCGATATGTGGCCGCAACAGTCTTGTTCTGAGAACCTTTTCCAGCCGTGGCCGTTCCAGTACCACCGCTTGCCGCAATGGTGGCGTTCGTGATGGTTCCAATGGACACACTACCATAGGTGACCTCCCCACCTGAATCAACGGAACTCTCAACCTTGTTGGCTTCCTGTGACACTATTACGGTGGCAATAGTTCCTTGATATGAACCTGTCACGGTCGTTGACCGTGCGTCACCCACGGTGGTTCCACGAGTGCCGACTGACACAACATTCCCGGATGATACACTAAACACAGCACCTGACACAGTACATATCGGAGTGACCCTATTCATTAAAATGAGTGAACCATTTCTGTACGTCTGTAACGTGCCTAAAATAGTGGACGAACCACCCTTTGCGGCAATTGTGGACACAGACGGTGAAAGCGTAAGTGTATGAACGATGTCAGAAGCAGCCTGATTCAATGTCCACGTCGCCTTTGCACCACTTGCTGTCGTAGCCGTAATCGTGAAACTAAGAGCTGATGTTCCGGTGTTTACAGGAACTGTCACTGATATGCTGAACTCATATTGAGAGGACGCTCCTGGGTCACCTGTGATGACCGCCCCATTGGTAGCTGCCGAACCATCGACCGTATAGGATGACGAAACAGTAACACGCGTAGAACTTGAAGCAAATGTTAGTTTGGAAGAATTCGATAACCCACTCAGGGTAAGCGTCTGCCCCTCCCTATCAACAGAGACAGACGCATCACCTGTAATGGATACAAACTCTTCAAGTGCTTTCTGCACCACTGTATATGAACGACTGACGGAAAGTCCCTTAACGGTAGCTGTCACAGTCGTGGAACGTGTATTGCGTCCCGTGTGATTCATTCCAGTGTTCGTCAAGGTGGCGTTCCCTGAGCCAGACATAGGAAATACAGTAAGCCAAGATGATTTTGCCATAATACACCCCCTATTCTATTGTCCAGTTGCCAGTAGCCGTGACCTGAACAGTCTTTCCCGAAGTTGGATCATCTGTAAAACTCGATGAAGTAGGGCTGACTTCCAAAGTATCAGGTGTGTCAGGCTCATCATCATCAACAGCTGCCGTCCAATCTCTGTTAGGGGCTGTAATAGTTAAAACACCATCACCACCATCGGATGTAAATGACAAAGTTCTTGGCTGCACATCAAATTCATCAATAGCTGCACTTTGAGTGATAGTCACTGACCTCGAAACAGTCTGATCTCCATCCGTAAGTGTAGCCATAACTGTGGATGTCAACTGTTCAGATGAAGCATTCTTGTCAAATGTAAGATATATTCGATGCGTCCATCCCCAAGTGTTGTCTATGTACTTTTCAACTCTTGTGGTGACATTCTTCAACATACCTGTGACAGTTATCACAGGATCATTGGTAGTCCCCTGACAGGATATAAATGTTGAAGCTTCCATGGCATCAGCCGCAATCGTATCAAACGGTAGCCATTCAATGTGAAGCAAGGAACCCCCTGACGCCTTTTTAACGGCATCCAAATTCACAAACCAAGCCCCTTGATAGGAAGCAAGGCTCGTCTCGTCGAACTTGCCTGTTCTGACAAGCTCGCTCTTGCGAACAAAGGCCGTCGCAGAAATGCCGATGTCAGTCGGAGTGATACCCCCGATATCAGCCGCTTGCTTGGCCGTCGCGAAAGGTCTAAGTTCCGCCATACGCTACTTCGTGTTTCCAGCCCCACCCTGTGCATCGACAAACTTGGTAAAAACAATGTTCCCGGACACAGAGTTGATCTTATCAATAATCTGTTGACCTGTAAGATTCGCCAGAATCTGCTCGGAGGTCATAATGCTGGAAGGATTATTCTTCCAATTGCGAACCTGCTCAATTGCAGCATCCACTTCAGCTCCAGTAAATTTTGATTTGTATGCCATAATCTAAGATATTAAAACAATTTTTCATTAAAAATTATAGTGTTACTGCTCCTTCAGCACCCCATAGGGGGAATCATCAGCCACAAGCATCGAATCTTCATCACCCATAGGTATAAACGGCTCACGCAGACCAAGATGAACAACAACAAAAGAATCCTCCGCTGGAAGAGTTCCTTCAGTCAATCTGCCTGTGATTTTCACTTCTCGGTCAAATTCCTCATTTATCATGGTTCCCTCCTTAATTAGAAAGAGGGGTGGGGTAATATGCCCCACCCCTCATTTTGTCGAATAAACACCTATTCCCAAAGGCACTACGAGAGTGTCCAGGCGGTGTTGGACTTAATGCCCTGAGATACAGCCTCACCGCTTGCCTCGATAGTGATGCTTTCCTTGTCGAAGCTGAAGGTAGGATCTCCGGCTGTCTGCTTGATGGTGATCTGAGCGGTGGCTGCATTGTCACCTGCCGTAACAGCAAGAGCACACTGAAGCTCATTGATAGTAAGGTTCTCAGCGATACCTGTAAAGGTAATGCTAAACTCATACTCTGCTGCCGCTCCTGGGTCGCCTGTAATGTCCACATTGTTGGTGGTGACTGCACCTGCTGCGGTGTAGGATTCAGGAAGAGTAAGGGAAAGATCGTTGACCGTACCCTCTGCGTTGTCAACAAGACTGAACGCAAGTTTAGCGGAATTGGACTTACCCTTAATGGTAAGAGAACCACCATCCTTGCCGACAGTAATCTCCGTGCCGTTGTCAAAGGACACGAACTCAGGCTTCGGCTTCTGAATTACGGAGTAGGTCTTGTTAGGAGATACTCCAGTGGCCACACCTGTAACAGTTGTAGTTCTCTGCACACGTCCAGTGTGGACGGTGGCTGTGTTCTGTACGGTTGCGTTACCCTGTCCTGATGTAGGACTTAGAGTCAACCAAGCTGCTTTTGCCATAGAACAAAAAGATTTAATTAAACACTATAATAAAACTTGTAAAAAAGTTCCTTCCTTTATATAACGCAAATATAGTTATAAAACATATTCCTCACTACTCAAGCGTCCATGTTGTCTGCGCCATCACTGTCTGCTCACCATAATTCTCATTGTTCAAATAAAGAATGTCCACGCCAAAGTTGAATAGTTCACCACCATATTCCAGAACCCAATCCGTGTTCGACAGAATACCCATGTCGCCCTCTGCCACCAAGGCGTCCAGCCACAAATATGGATTGGTAAAGAAGAAATACTTTCCGATCGGCTCCGGCTCCGGCCTTTCAAAATCACTGACAGGAATAGGTGACTCAAACTTCACACACGACATCAAGTCCTGACGTATAAGTGAAGCACAATCCTCACTCTCAGTAACATCTATGGAGACCGTCTTTATAATAACAGGCAGAGGAAACAAACTATTCTCAGCCACAAGCTCAGACGTGGAGAACGAAAAGTTCAGAAACTCCTCCTCAAAGGTGTTCCTCGCCCCCTGCAACAAGGCATAAAGCACCTCCCCCATCAACAGTGATTCCATAGGATTGTCACTAAAGCACATCAGGTTCACCTTTGAATTGCTTGTCACACTAAATGCTTCCCTCTGATATCCAAGGGCACCAAACGAACTCTCCGGATCACCGATTCCTCCAAATGGATTGGGCTGTGTCTGCTGACGTGACGGCTCTCGAACCACAACACACGGAAGAGCCACCTTATCCTTCGGATATTCCAATGTGACAGCCACCTTACGAGAACTCTCATTGGTTCGCAGAAACATCTTTCTGGCCTGTTCATAGAAGTCAAAGCTCCCGTCCCGAGCACCCCAGAACATCTGATATAGAAATGTCTGTGTCTCAGGAATTCCACTGTTATAATCTCGCTGAATATAGTCAATCAGCCCTAAGACAAGTCTCTTAATTCTCGCTACAAGTATCATAATTGCGCCAAAAAATTATCAATCGCCATATCCGCCACAATATAGATGTCAGCCTGATCCAATGCCTTATCCATAAACTTATGAGCATCAAACCCCGGATGAATCCACGAGTTAGGATCACTTCTATCACTCACACGCCTGAATGTCATATAGCTGCCTCGGTTCTCCTTGTCAGTGGATGAAACATTCACACGCACCAAACCGAGATACTTCGGAGCCTTATGAGTGTACTCTGGTATAACACCCCTCGCTGTAACAATCTCCTTTCTGCTACCAAGCTGCCTATACTGCTCCGGAAGCTGTGCCATAGACACTCCACGACCACCATTATTCTTCGCTATATCGTAAATCTCCTTCGGCAGAACGCTCTGAAATATGCCTGATTCAGCGACCGCTTCAGGAGTGGCATATCTAAACGGAACTGTCAAATACCAGCCGTCACCCATAGCCTTAAGACGCTTCCGTGGAGAGGCCTCAAAGAACGGCTTCTCATCCCAAGCCTCCTTGCCCTCCTCCAAGGCCATAGCAAGACCATTCTCACCCTCACGCAACCCAAATATAACCTCCGTGGGACTCTTTTTGTCAACATACATCGCATTCTTATAGACATTACGAAGCCCTTTCAGGCCGTTGTCAACAAGATTCTCCCATTTGGAAGTGTATTCCACGACTATTCTGTCAATGATAACATCACTCAGTTCCATTGACTGTGTAGCCGTAAGAGCAAACTCCTCAACCACCTCACTAAGATCTATATTCAAAGGCATCATCTCTCTATATCGTCATTGATCAACAGGCCGCCACCGCCATAGTTAGGCTTCCCCACGAGTAAATGAGTTCTCCTGCCAATACTTTGAACAGGCATCTTCAATATCTGAAACTGTCCAGACATCTTATCCCTGCCAAGTGAAGCCCTTATCTCGTGCGGCATATCTATTATATGATATTCAACTCTATGTGTATAGACTATGGAAATAGCCGTGTCAGGCGCAACGTTTCCCTTCGTGAATCTAAGACAATAAGGATTATCCTCCATAATCTCATAACAAGAATCATCCAGCCGATACAACTTCTGATCGGAACCATAGAACTTATACACCCTTTCAATTGTTACAGGCGCATAGGAAAGGAAACATATCACGCTCTCATCAACGGTCTCGGTAACAAGCCGTGACTCCGTAAAGGTCGCAATTTCATCCTCAACAGTCACTCTGTTAAGAAAGGATACAAGCCGTTTATCCTCATCACGAACCGTAATGGCCGCTGTTCCCATCAACTCTGGATTCCATTGAACATAGTTGGTAGAACGATTCAAGCCTGTTATAAGAGCCTTGGTACGCACTGGATTGATGAAGAAGTAGCCAAATCCGTGACAGTTCTCACAGTCCGGAAGTGCTGCATCAGAACTTCCACAGCAAGGACATCTAACAGCCTGTTCACAGACAACATCATATCCATGTGACCAGATAACCGCATCAAAGTCATTGGGTCTGAACTGAACAGCGGGCTGTCCATACAGGGAGGCCTCCGGAGCATCAATTATGTTTCTATCCTTTAGCATATTCTGGATATTTTATAATAATTTTCACGAATTTTCTATTTTGTTCATTGTGATTCCAAGAAATCACGTTATATTTGCAGCGTAACAAGGTTGTAATGAGTAAGTACAGGTTCATTACGTAAATTTAGAGAGCATGACGCTTTAAGCAAATTCCTAAATTCCTTAATATAAGCCAGACAAAATCAATAGTTTGTCTGGTTTATTTGTTCATAATGACTACGTCGCACATTTTCGTCTTCAATAATTTTGGAATTCCTACCCCTCGAAGAATCATAAGAAGTCAAAATAAAATGCCGCACAATTTGATTCCCATATAAATCCTTAGACACTTCCACACTAATAACAAAAGATTCACCTTTTTGATTAAGCAATTCATACGCTCCATTCCTTTCATTAAATTTTACCTCAAATGAAGAAGGATCTTTTTGAAATCTAATCAAATTATAAGTAAGTACGTCTTCCGCATTTTTAATGGATGAAAAATCATTCTGTTGAACAAAATGTCGCAAAAGGATATGTTTTAGACCTTTATCTGCATCACCCCAAACCATATCTATTGAGGTCTCAACCATTAACGGTTCCCCTCCAACCTGATAAACTTGATAAGGTCTACCATTTTCATCAATATCTATTGCTGGAAGATTTATTTTTACAACATCGTATGCTTGACCAGTTTTTCTTCTAAAAAGTGCCTTAAAGGCTTGTCGAGGATCACCAACAAAATCCCTAAAAATCTGTCCATATCTTCCTCTAACAAATTTATCTTTTACATCATCATACCAATACCTCCATCGCCCATTACGCCATTCACGACGAATGTACTTATAGGACTTCATCAGGTATCGTTCCGTAAGATTCAAAAACACAGACTTACTTACCTCATGCTCCTTACGATGCCATTCCAGCCAAGCGTAGGACGGCTTCGTTCTGCCATAACCATTCTTCTTCTGCGCCCATTCATAAGCATAGGCTCCACCGCCTAAATCAACTGCATAGATATCAGTCCATTCAGGGTGCTTTGCTGCAAATTCCTCAGGTTTGGCATAGGTGCGCTCATTTCTTCCAAATTCCTTACCCTTAAAATCACCTGAAATTGATTCCCAGTAGTTATCCAGCTCCTGCTCCTTCTGTCGACGCCTATTCATTTCCTCCTCACGTTTTTGAGCTCGCTCCTGAATAGCGTCATAATGTTCCTTCGCATAATCAGCAAGCTCCTCCACATCTGAATCATAGGTAAAGAAATCCTCATTCATTATACGATACGAATTCGTCACAGAATGATCGCTAATTCTAAACTTTAGGCCATACCCCTGAACATAGGTGCTAACACCAAAATCAGTAATCGAACGGCTAATATAGAATTCATCAAGACCACGCTTCTTCAACGCTGAAAGCAATTCCTGAGCCTTAACATACTGCTGGTCAGAGACACGTTCCTGTGCTCTACGTCGTGCCAGACGTTCATCCTGCTCCTGCTGCATTCTCTGCTCAGACACACCATAACGCTGACCAACACGTCCAAGCCTACGATTCTCAGGTGTATTGGCATATACACCAAAACGTGCCTTTAAGAATATTTCAGTCAATGTTAGCATAATCAATCAACATATTTCCAGATAAAACCATAGGCAGAATTACGACCTTTATGCAAGCAATCAGCAATCCCACCACGCCTAAACCCTAATGAATGACAGGCAACAGAAACACTTCTCCATTCTTTCAATACAACACCATTCAAATCACATTGATAAATGTGTCGTGTCTTCAAATTAGTCCTACCAACATAATTTTGTTCAGGTTCAAGCAAAGTACCTTTGTCTTTGTTCCAAACTGTATGTGTCACAAAATACTGTTTCTTTCTCTCAGAATTAGCCTTTTTCTCTGCTTCAGACCTTTTCCTACCTTTAGGATAACCTGCTGAAACTCCTTTAAGCCCTTTGTTCCACGGCGAATGACCAGTAGTATAGTAGTCCTTCAGCCCTTCAGAAATTTTAACTCGAATTGCTTCAGATGGATTCTGATTACCATCACCACCATCAGTCGTATTCACAAGATTGTACCCCTGTTCGCGATAGTATTGAATATAATACCGTTCCCAATATTGCCAATCCTTCAATGGAACCTTATCCACAATAGATATGTATGGAATGTCATTATGGTTCAAAATAGAACGAATCCACGCCAATCGATGTGAACTTGTATATTTACGAGCATCATTGATATGACGATGATACCGTTTCCTCAAATTCACAGTCTTGCCAATATACCTGACATTTCCTTCAGGATACTCCAGAGCATATATATACGCAAACTCTTCCATTAACAAACCCCTATTTTTATTTCATCATATATCAATTTTATACGAGAAACTGTGTCCTTAATCTCCTTCTGATAAGCAATAATACGAGCTCCGTACCCACTATTCGTGGCCGAGGCCGTTGACGATATACCCTGACTCAAACCATCCACACCTAAACTCTGACTTGCAATTCCAGCACCAAGAATTAAATCTCCAGCTATATTAAGAGGTCCGAAACAAGCTAATTTTCCTGTCAGATTAATCAAGTCCAAAGGCATAGCATCTAAATCAAAACCTGTCACATACTGCAAATCAAAATAATCTGGAATCATCCTAAATCGCTGACTTCCAAGCTGTGTAGTAATACCTGAAAGAATAACTTCAGCATTAGCCTGACAGGTGGCGCTTCCGGTAGGAACAAGAGATACCCTCCTCTTGTAAAGACCATAACTATTCTGATGCGTGGTAAGCCACTCCGTAGGATAGGAAATCTGCTCTATGTTATTGAATCGCCCTGTCAACGATATAGGCTTGTTGACAGGGTAATTCGTAAACAATATAGGGAACTGTTGCCAATAATCAGCACGATAGAATGTTAGCTTTTCCTGACTGATGAACTGCTTCAGAAGCTTAAGGTTAAAGAAGCTCTCCACCTCCTGCTGCGCTGACTGTATATAGAAGCGCATACTCTCATTGCTGAATGACGTTCCATCACCGCCCTGAATGGTTATACCATATAGGTACAGCGCAAATATCTCTGACGGATTAAACATCATGCCGTCATTCTTTCTGGTTTTCAATGTCAAGACAAGCTGTCCCATCTCCAACTATTTTGTAGATTCCACAATAAACTCTATGATGTCGGCCTTTGTTCTCTTCTCAAGACCGTCAATTTCCAGACCGTTGTCCTTTGCAAAGGCAAGAAGCTCATCCTTCTTCAAAGAGGCGAGTTCTTCACGCAAAGCCTCATCAGATGTCTCCTCCGGAGCGGCTTCATCTGCGACTTCCTCCTCACCACCCTGCTCGTCGTTTTTAGGCTGCTCTGGCTCGGTTTCATCAGGAACCTCAGGTGCTGATTCGGTGGCTCTCGAAAGATTCTCAACAAGAGCCAAGCGTGCCGCCTTTTCCTTCTCGTACTCCTCCTTCCAGAGTTTCACCTCCGATTCCAGATCCTCAACCTGCTTCTTGCGAGAATCCGCTATATTGCGAAGTCGAGCGCACTCGCCCTTGTACCACTCCTCCTTCTCGGAAAAGTCTGTCTTCATCTGAATCTCCTTCGGTGTCTCGTACACAGGCTGCTTACCCAGTTCATAGAGATCTGCAAAACCCATCTTCAGTATCTCAGCACCAAAGGAGTCATCCACCTCAGCCACTGAATTGACAAACGTAACCTTTCTTCCGTTGAAATTTACTGTCTGATTGCCTATTTTCTTATCAAAAAGTTTCATAACTAAATCTGTTTTAATTAAAAATGGGGAGGGAGTTGTTCACCCCTCCCCGATGATTCTACGGTCATTACCCGACTAAAGGGTAGGAAGACCAATCTTACCGATATTGATAATACGAGCGATCTTTCCTGGCTGATAGAGCACTGGAGTACCGTAATTCAGCACGGAGAATGACCTTCTCGGACCGACAATGGCATAGTCGAGCTTCATCGTGCCACCAAGTTCAAGATATTCAAGCATCTCGGAGCCGTTGAAGTAAACGAGAGCGGACTTTGTTCCAGCGATCCACCTGTTACGGTCATGAACTGAACCTGCCTCCGCACCGTCCCAACCTGCTACAAGCTCGGTCTTGGACACCTTGAAGATAGGATAGAAGTCAGCAACATTCTTGTCCGCTGGATTAGCCTCGGTACGATAAATAACATAACAGGTCTCAGGATATGCGGATGATACAGCCCCTGTAAACTTTAATGCCACGGACTGTGTCGCGCCTACCGCCTGTGCGTCATCATTGAGGAGCACGAGCTCTGACTCACCATATCTATTGACGGCTGCGACTGCATAGAAGTAGTTTCCAGCGTGCATTGTACCAAACTGACCCTTTGCATCAACGGCCACTGACACAGCTGCCGCACCATCCTTAACTGGAGCGTTTGGAGCCTTGTCAGAGGTCTTGCCACGACCAAGCTGAACTGGAGCGTTCCAATCAAAATACTTATCGGCCTTGATGGCAACCTTACCGAACTGTGTCGTGATATCATTAACGGACTGACCCATAGTAGCACCTACGACGCCACCCTGCATTCCGACAATAACACGCTTTGATTCGTGGAAGAGCTTGACATAATTATTGAATACGACTGGAGAGGAAACAATGCGATCGATGATACCGTTTCGGTCGTTGACAACAGCCTGTGCAGCATCCTCAACAAGAGCGTCAGTAAGGACTGAACCGTTTGCATTGATAACCGCAACATCACCAAAGTATGCATCAAGCACCTGCTCTGATGTCTTGCCAAGCAGACCGCCTGTGATGTCATTGATACCTGCAACGTGCTGTGCGAACACACCGTCAAACTCCTCCGGAACCTTATTGGAGTCAGCGTCGATGACTTTCTTGTCCAGAATCGTCTGAAGAAGAATAGTCTTATTCTCGACCTCCTTGGTGTAGAGTGAGCCAACAACGGTCTTCACAATCATTCCAGGATGAGTTACCTGTCCAGTAACACCTGTGAACTTCACAACTACTGACTTACGTCTGTAGATGGAGTCAGTCTCGGTAGGGGTCTCACCCTCAACGTTGAAGATACCGACCTCCTGGCCGTACTTGTAAAGCTGATTGTACTGATGTACGGTGTTTTCGATCTTCTGTCTTCCGAGTTCATTCCAGAAAACAAGCTGATCGAGCCTGTTCTCGAGGTTCTTGAGAACTCCATCCAGAGATTCCGGCTTCAAGCCGCCACCGTTGTTAAGCTGATTGTCGTACTGCATTCCAGTCAGCAGACCAGCTTCCATCGCTTTGAGAATCTCCTCTGAGGACATTGACTCAAGCGGATTGGCATTTTCGTTGCCTGTGTAGTTGAACAAATCCATAATGAACTATAAAATTAAGTAGTTTGTAATTACGAAATTATTTCACCAGACGCACGTTCTTGTTGTTATACATATAGCGTGCGGCTGTCTCACCGATAGCACCACCGATAGGATCAATGAGATAGTTCATGGTCTCGTCACGAAGTGACTTCTGAATAGCCTCATCCTTTTCCTCCTCAATGGCCTTCTCAATCAGCGCTCTAACGACCATACGGTCACGGCTGACACTGAGAATGGTCTTGTCATTGTCGTCCTTTACGCCACCGCCAATGGACTTTTCAAGCACCGCACGATTCAGTCCGGCTGACTTGAACGCTGGAGCCTGATCACCGATTGCATCAATCTTGGCAACAAGACCGTCAATGGACTTCATAAGGGTGTCAACCTTTGCGAGAACATCCTTAACAGAATCAGCCACCATAGACTTCAACACGTCATCACGCTCATCCAGCACGGAAGAAAGGCTCTTCATCAGTTCGTCCTTGTCAAAGCTCTTTGCGATAGGCGGCTCGGGGTCAGCACCCTCACCCTCCTTGCCGTCACCGTCACACCCCTCGGACTTCTTCTCGTCCTCATCAGGCTCCTGCTCACCACCGTCGCCTTCAGAACCGTTGTCAGAATCATTCTTTGGCTCCTCCTGCTCACCACCGTCGCCCTCGGCTCCCTCAGACTTCAGGGTAATGTCGCCAGAATTGATCCAACCTGCGATAGTCTCCTCAGAAAAGCCGCTGTCCAACAGAGACTTTACGAGTTCATCATTCTTCTGGTTTTCTGTCAATTGTAACATAACTCTAAAAATTTATTGTTTACATTTTACTGGAATCGTGCCGTTTAGATGCTTTCTTCCACCGTTGTAAAATCTGATTTAATAATAAACTTCCTGCCACCACGCATAACCTCCAGCATCACATCATCACTGATCGCTATTGAACCATCAGTAGGATAAAAATCCTGGGACTGAATTCCCTTGGCAATCTCAATATAGGAGTTAAAGTTCACAGGAGTGAACGTCATCGCTATATTATTAATTATGGCCTTAAGAATGTGCTTCGGGTTCTTAGGGTCACGTTCCAGAGCACGCCCTTCAATGGACATTCCTGGCTTGCGTGTCGAGCCACTCTCAGCCATCTCAATGCACTTGTCCCAGAACGCCCTTGCCTCAGGACTGTCCTTCCAGAGCTTTCCCTTGACCCAAAGTTTATTGTCAACAATCTTGGCCTCCAGTGGCTCACCAATCCAGAATCGAGATTTAAGCTCCTTCGCCCTTATAGTAAGATGGTCAAGATTCAATAGTCCGTGCTTCAGAAAGTGACTCAAGTCAAAGCCTTTCGGCTCCATACTTTCCCCCTCATAGTCCTTGCTATCATCACTCGCAATTCCTTCAAACACCATATTCTCGTAGCGCCTTTCGTCACCACGAGGATACCGAGTTGAATCCTCCGCCTTTACAAGATCAGCTGGAAGAAAGAAGTTAAAGTCATTCACTCCGCTCATTCACGTCAATAATTATGGACAAAAATAGTCAGAAACTTACATAACGGCAAAGATGGGGTCACCGACATAGTCCGTGCCGTTCTCATTAACGGAAGTAAATTCCTCCTCCTTGATTCTGAAATTCACCGAACCATTCCTCAGACCATTCCGCAAGACATCAATTAACTTGCTCATATCGGAATCTTCACCGACATAAGCAACTTCACACTGAACAAGTCTATTTGTCTCCGGATTTTCCTCATAGGAAACACTGTGAATAAACAACGGCTTGGCAAACTTGATTGTCTCCGTGCCGTTCACAATCACCTCATCAACACCGTTGATCCCCTTCAAAAGCGTCTCAACGCCACACATCGGATCACGAACAGGCATAGTGAGTCTCTTCACGTCACCCTCCATGCTTTCAGGAATGACAGATGCTGCGTTCTCCGTGGACAGGGCTTTCTTAACAATATCAGAGCAGATTTCCTTAAAGCACTGAACAGACATCCGACCATCCTGAACAGCCTTAACCATAGTATCAAGCGGCTCAACAGAATCCATTCTATATATCCTGTTCATAAGATCCAGGACAATCTTACCCTGATCAAAAATAAAATTCTTCAACGGAATCTCACTTATGTCAATCCATTCAGAAAAACACTCCTCCGTCGCATCCACGGTAATAGGCTGCCCACCATCTACGTACACCTGATAGTACTGAATATGTGCATTCTCGTCCTTATGTTCGCCAAGATACCTAATACCCCTGGAAACAATAGGATCCAAATTGGTTTCCTCCTTAAACTCACGCAAGGCCGCTGTCTTGAAATCCTCATCAGGCTCAACATGACCTCCAGGAATGCACACTTCTCCAGTAGGGCACATCTCATCATCAACACGGTGCAGAATAAGAATCTTACCGTCTGATTCACGCATAACAACCATGTCAGCGTATCGAACAGGCTTGCCATCCACTGACTTAACAAGATTGAAATATTCACCCTCATCCAACTTGCCAGCCTTGCGAAGCTCCATCAAGCCTTTCAACTTGCGGCTCTTGGCAATCTCATCACGCACCTCCTGACACTCCTCAACAAGCACGGCAATTCCCTTCAAAATCTTCTCACGCTCATTGACACAGGCTATAACACGCTTCGTGTGGCTCTTCATAAAGTCAGCGTGCTTCGCAAGCACATCAACTCTTCTGGAATCAGGCACACCCTCACCAATGCTGTCAACAATGGACTTCTGAATAGAAAACTGATGGGCAAGTTCCTTACCCTCATCCTCTATCTGAGCAAGTCTCTTCCTAAGATCGTGATACTCCTCCAGCTTTTCCTGTGGAGTCATTATCCCAAGCCATTTCTTGAATCTCATAATCATATAATTTTTATACGTCATAATGTTTGTCACCAATATCAATATGAACCTTACTTCTGCGTTGCACCTTACGAACATAGTTCTTAGGAGGCTCAAACCTATGATTTTCTTCATTCCACACATAACCCTCTGGAAGACGCTCCATATTGCATCGGCAATATGGATGCACAGGATGAACAGTAGGCTTCCACTCCTTTGACTTCACACCATAATTCGTGCCGTTGGCCAATAGCTCCGATAACCTGAATATCCTCGGCTGCGACCCCACACCGTGTGTCAAGTAGAGACGAATGCAGTGCTTACAGGCTCCAGGGTACACCTGAAAGAACACCTTGGGATCATCTTCATCCTGCATAAACGTCTGCGCCCTGCCGAGATTAAACACGTCCTGACACTCCGTCTCCACAATACGCCCCCAGTCCCTGTTCCAGTCATCCATCTGATGTGCTATGTTGGAGGCAATCTTCTGCACCGTCCTCTTCTGAACAGTGCCGTTCAGTATCTCGTCATGAATGACCTTATTCGCTCTTGCGGCCTGTTCAGTCTGAATATAGGACATCTCCTCCGCCGAGATGGCGTTCCGCACATCATTCTTCAACCTGTCACCAAAGCCCTTTATATGTGTATATGTCTTGTTAGCCGCCACATCATAGAAGGACAGTTCCATCGCAGTCGGAACAAAATCACCCATTTTAGGAAGAAACTGCAACAGGTCAGAATAACCCATCGTCCTGGTAATGGAATCGCCCAGTGCAGCCGAAACACGACCGAACAGAAACGACTGATAATGTACTGGAAACTTCGGAATCAACTTTAATAGATCAACACCACGCTTCTTCAGAATGTCCAGATCATACTTCGTAAGATAGTTCCTGCCAAGAACACGAGCTATCAGCTTGGCCGTGGACAAGTCCACTTCCTTCAGAATACGCTGTATGTCCTTGTCAGTAAAAAGCATATCAACCTCGCTTCTCCTTAACTATTCTCGTCATCATCTCAACAATGTTACCAAACAGCTCCACAGGTGCAAAGCTCTTCATCGCTTCACGCTCATATCGCCCCTGCACGGCTGGATATCGCATAGGATCAACGTGCCTCTGCACCCTCGGAACTCTTTCTCTGTAAGCCATTATTTAGCCGATAACTGATTGTCAATAAATTCCAGTGCCTTGCCAAGAATAGGGTTGCCCTGTGACTTCTGCATAAGCATATCTGCGATATCAAAGTCATCACCATTGCCACCCTCACCGTTCATCTCGTCAACGGCTCCATTCATATCCTCCCCACCCATCATCTTGTTGCTCTGTGCAGTCTGGTAGATGGAATTGAGAATAGTATCTTTCTCTGGATCAAGATCACGCCCTGAATACTTGCGGAACATATCCTCCAGAGAAACAACACCTGCATCCAGCTTCTTCTTGTCAATATCTACCTGAGCGGACTCATCCTTGATGTCCACGCCTGTGAACACAAACTCAAAGCGGTCATCTATCTCAGATATAATGTAGCGATTCACGATATTCTGGAAGAACACCAACAGAGGAAACAAACCTTTCTTCTGGGAATGATCAAGACGCTCCTTCTGACCGTCCTGCCCAAATACCCTTGCCGCATCCTGGAACTGAAAGCCCAGCTCTGACGGATCAATGCGATACACAGCGCACGTCACGACAAAGAGGAACTTAATCCACTCCGTAAACTCCATATCCTTATTGGACTGCTGCAAGTCTATCCACTCAAGATCAATACCCTGTATCACAGGAATCTTGTGAGCGTTATAGACGGTGGACATCGTCTGCTTCCAATCCTGACGAAACTCATTCAACGTGCCTTGATCAATATTAGAGTTCTTGACGTTAATGAATCCCTTTGGCTGAGACCCCTGCTTGAAGAAGTTGCCGTTATACTGCATACCCCACAATATCCATGTCACAACCTCTATAAGTGTCTCCAGCTCCGAACAGCCATAGCCATTCCTGAACACGTTGGTCGTCTTGTTACGAATGCCATAACCAAGCTCCCACGGATAGTAGATGACAAGCTCGTCAGTGGCCGGATTGCGTATAATCTGACTATCATACACCATCGCATAACGAGGAAGATAACCATGCCATCTGTATTGTTCAAACATACTTGCATAGCGAGGGTCATCCGTATCAAGCTGTCGTATAAGGGAAGCATCAACAGCCCTGAACTTATTCACTTTCATGCTCCGACTACGAACCACCTCAAAGCAAAGCTGATCCAGACAGAGAGAGTCCTTTATGGTCTTGCGAGTGAAATCCTGAAAGTTGTCCTCTGAAGACCATTTGTCATTCTCACCACCATCCTCCAAAAAGCGCACAAGCCCCTCAACGACTTTCATATCCTTCTTGGATATCTCCTTAATGTCGCCACCGAGCATCCGCTTGTATCGCAACTGAAATCCAGGCTTCTGATCATCATCACTATAACGCAGAAAATTCTGTATCTGCTCAATACGAGTGTTAATGATGGCCTTAATGATATAGATGTCACCCATTCTCTGAAGCGTGGTAAACGGTATGCCGTTATTCGGATCACGATACCCACGACCGTTAAACCCGATGTCAGATGGGTTCCATAGAATGGACTTAATGTCAGGCTTGACGGCTCTGCCGTTCCTCTCCTGCTGTGCGATAAACGCCTGTGCCTTTAGCACGTCCTCAACATTCTCTGAACGAAGAGCCTTTTCCAGCCGATTCTGAAGAGCAAGCGGAGCGGCCTGTGACATCAGGCTCAACTCATGAATAGACATACTGTCTAAACGGTCTATGGGGGCTGCTTTATCAACCCCCATCTGACCCTTTATGGAATGCTTCTTCCTGCCCATAAACGGAAGAATTTTTAGATTGTGTCCGGAGTCACATTGAGCTTCGCTTCGTAGAGGACACCGCTGTATGTTATACGTATTGTGAACCAAGTCACATTCTTAGGCTCAACAATGCCAAGATCTGCAACAATCTCCCACGACAGGCCGTTCTTAGCCTTACAGGTGAGAGTCTTCTTGTCCACAGAAATCTCACCAAGATTGGCGCTCGTCCCAACAAAGTCAAGAACCCTGTCATCAGCCAGAACCTGAACTGTATAGGTGCTGTCAGGCTTCTCAGTCTGCTTCTTGAATCTGGCTACAAGCCAAGGAAAGTTGCTGTTGGTGAGCCCCTCCTCATAAGGGTGAGCCGCCACATACTCCGGAAACATATTGGCCTCGTAGGTGGCCTTGTCCTTGACAATGGCAAGATTAAGACCCTCTATCGTGCCATCAAGCTCCGGCTCATTCTCAACATAGTCAGCACTCTCTTCAGGAACAAGAACGTTACCCTCGAAACACTCAACCTTGGCCTTGCAGAGCTTTGCCATATTCAACATGGAAGCGATAGACACCGCATCACCCATCTTGAAGCAGAATCCGGACTGCACAAGACCGCTGTAATTCTTTCCGATAACACCTGTCACCATAAAGTTATCGATTCTGCCAAGACCATCAGTCTCCACGATAACTGATTCACTCCCCTTGGTGTAAATGTACTTTTTCATCTCTTATGTAATTTTTTAATCATTCATTGACCACACAGCAAATATAGTCATTTCAAAATTGATAAGGGTATCTAATGTCAAACGACAACTCAACTATCTACTTCGCCTTGTTCATCAAGTCCTTATATTTCATGATAACATAGAGGGCTGACGCACGTTCAGATTTCTTCAAGCTGTCAAAGTTGTCATTGAACTTCTTGACAGCTGCATCATGCATCTGTTTTACAGTGCTTTTCGGCATAACTTCGGCAGCCTTCATCAAATAATCAACTTGCTTACGCCTTGAATCAGTAAGATACTTCTTCAAGTTCACTTCCTTAGAACGTGGAACGTCTGCAAATGTAACCCGTGAAGTTGGTTTTTCTGACATTTCAGCCGATTTTCTATCAGCGTCGGACTGTTTCTTCATAGCGGCATTAATCTTCTCGTTGGTTCGCTTAATCTCCTCCAGATTACGCTTCTCCTCCGCTGCACGAACACCTCTATCAATTTCCTCAGCCTGCTTCTTGGCTGCGGCCTTACCAAGACGCTCATCAACAGCCTTAAGCATCTTTTCAAATGGGTCTCCAGAAAAATGTGCCTGTGTGGGAACTAAAGTCTTAGGCTTGCCATCATTTGCACCAATGTAATACCCCGAAACCAATTTCTTAACTGATACAGTTATAGCACCATTGGACTTTTCATACCCCTCATTGGTCTGCTTAAATCCGGCTTCCTTCATTTTGTCAGCCATGGTTGACTCTTTCTTCACATCCGACTCTGAAGCAGCCTTTTTCTCAAACTTCTGAGCATTAAACCACTTGTTCACAGCCGCAAACATCTTAGTAGCACCCGAAGTGCTCACACCCTCACTGTAAACCTTTTCCTGAACATTCTGTATCTTGGCCAGGAACTCCTCATAACAGTCATCAGCAAACGCAACAGCTTCATCGTGAGTAGCACCATTGTTGACGGCTTCCACATACTTCTTTGCTGGAATATCTTTAGATGGGGAACCACTGCCTGATTCCTTCAACATAAGATCCACGGACTTACTCTTACCACTCCCCCTAAGAGCATTATAGGCTTCAGCTACAGCTCTATAATAGTCATCACCAACCTTTCCAGACAGAAATGCCTTTATACCAGCTTTAGAAGTAACAATTTCAACGCCTTTGGCATTGTCACCACCTTTCTTTTCCTCTGGCTTCTTCACTTCGCCATATCGCTGACCAACCCTGTGCAAACGCCTATTTTCCGGTATGTCCTGATAGACACCACTTCTTGATTTTTCTATTAACATATCACTTCATTTTTATGAATACAAATATAACAACCCCTCAGAAAATTCCAAGGAGTTGTTAAGGAAATTTCATACTACAATGCTCTAACAGGAACTTTGTCAAGATTTATCTTTTCACGTTCTATCGTATAGGTGTTGTCCTCAGGATAATTAACCTGCAAACGAGCACTTTCTATATCATCACGTGTAACTCTTCCCATATTAAAATCCCGCAAAGTTCTACCATTCTTCAATTTAAGATTCAATGAATAAAACTTTTTAGGCTGCTTACCCTTTAAGGCTTGCTGCATTCCAACCCTATTATACAATCCTGGAATAAGAACAGATGCTTCATGAGAAAAAGCATCACCGCTAAATTCAGTGGATATTGCACCCTGCATCATTCTATCTGGAATAGAAGAAACACCGTGTTCCTTAATAGTGCTGAGCAGTTCATCTATATCAGCATACTGAACCTTAGCATCATCCATGATATATTCAATATCGCCTTTATCCATATAACCATAGTCTTCTTTACCCTTTTCAAACTTTGCATTATCAAAAGCCGCCCGAGCATACTTCTTCTGATAATCCCTCGCTCCATCAGGCAAGTTATTATCTTCTAAGTCACGTTTATATTCCCTCTCTGCACGCGCTATGGTATCGGCATAAAGCTTATCAACAAAGGCTTTTGCTTCCTTTGGAGATGCACCAGCCTTTTTAGCTTCATCAATCTTTGAAGCCTTTAATTTTTCTTCCTCCGCCTTGAGTTTCTCCTTCTCCTCAGCTTCTGTCTTTGCCTTTGCTTCAGCTTCCTCCTTAGCCTTTTTAGCCGCTTCCCTCTTGGCTGCATGACGAGCTCTACGTCTTTCCTGTCGCTTGGCTCTCTTTTCAGCCTTTTTACGCTCTTCCTCCTCGGCATCCTGCTTGTCAGCACGCTCCTTGAGCTGTTTCACAGTCTCCTTCTGCTCAAAGTCCTCGCCCTCCTTCTTCAGAGCTTCAATCTTCTTGTCATAGGCTTCCTGACCATACTTTTCAACAATCTTATCCTTATTTTCCTCAAGAATGGAAATGTCACGTTTCACGGAGTCACCGTTGCGAGACGGTTTCTCACCTGATTCATCGTCAGCCGCACCCTGTTTCTTTTCACCCTTATCATCCTTCTGCCCTGCCTTGCCGTACTCCTGACCAACACGATGCAGACGCCTGTTCTTGGCATTGTCAGCATAGCGACCGTGTGCTGCCTTAACGATGTCAGCAAATGCAGCAGTAGCGTCAGCCAAGTCCTCACGCACGTCAGCCAAATCCTCAGACTTTACAACGTCACAGCATTCATCAAGAGTGTCACCCCAGGATGTTAAATACAGATTAATGTCACCCTTAACCGACTTACAGAGTGCTTCATCAATCTCACCAAGCGCAAGTCTTCTATCTGCATCAGCAGTAACAACCAGACAGGACTTCTTGATGGAATCAGCCTGTTTAGCTAGTTCAGCATCAACAACAGCTTCATCTTCCTTTACACTCTTTTCAATATCACTGTAAATTGCCTTAATTACATCAGGATTTGCCACGTAAACCTGACCAACACGATTCAACTTCCTATTTTCAGGTGTGTCAGTATATGTTCCTGCAATGCCTTTCATTACAAAACCATTGCCGTCAACTTTCCAATCAACAAGCGGCTTACGATAATAGAGAGTGCACTGATTACCGTCTTCATTGGCGCAGATGGCCTTTTGAAGACCTGCCATATCTACGGCAAATTCATCCTTATCCTCCTGCAGAACTTCGCCTGCCTGAGATTTTGTCATAAAGTCCTTAACATACGCGGCAACCTGTGCTTCATCAAACACTTCGTAGCCATTGTTCAAGGCAACCTCCCTGAACTTTTCGACTGGAACCAATTTCTTCTCTGCCATATCTAAAAACAATTTAAATTTTCGCGATACAAATATAGGCAAATAAATTCAAATAAAAGAGTCATTACTCACCCACACCTACAAATGCAAATATAGTGGGCTATCTATAATTTCCAATGAACTTTTCACGATTTTTCATAAAATGTCCACCGTGGAGAACCTTACTTCCCAGACGGTGGACTGACTACAAAACGAAAAAGAAGAAACTCTACAAACCCTGAAATCACTGATAAATCTCAATTTTTCGTAAATATGATATGCAAGCTAAAATTCTACACAATATAGAAGTAAAACCAATCACAAACCTAAGACCAACACTAAAGAAACACTAAATATCGCTTAAATCGTCTAAAAACCGACAAATTCACCTAATTACAACTCAAAAACACAAAAACCGTTACAGGCACAAGGCCGAAATTAGAGACATAGGTGGACTCGAACCACCGTCTACACACTCATTGCGTCTGCTTTCGTATTCACGAAACGGCTACATAGAGGGTTGCATTTGCCAGCTATGCTATATGTCTTGTGTCAAGGGAAGAATGTTATATTCTTTGCGGCCTTGACACACCTACTTAACGCATTTCATCATAGGAATCTCCTATAAGAAAATAGGGTCGCTCCGTCGACCCTCTACTGGGCGATAGAAAGGGAGATGACAAGACCTCCGACCATAGGGAGGAGTCTCCCTTTCGAAGCCCTCTATTTCAGATGTGGCGTTTCAGTTCCCTTTTCTATATTTCCCTTCAAACTATAACCAAAAGAATGGTTATGATATGTATTACGACTTTAGGAGTAATACTATCAAATATAACCATTCAAAAACTATAACCCAATACTATAACCCCATCCGCGAAACCCCGATAATGTCCTGTGACACAGGAAGTTGTGTGAAACAATGAACTATAACTTTCTGCACAATGAACTATAACTTTCTGCACAATGAACTA
>ERZ1034880.10-NODE-10-length-103146-cov-274.494776_pt1 | contig 103146 bp, 149 predicted proteins | sample MGYA00520630_ERZ1034880 | MGnify/ENA primary metagenome ERZ1034880 (study PRJEB33766, sample SAMN09781725) | gut metagenome | biome: gut microbiome | host: Homo sapiens | place: Madagascar | study: EMG produced TPA metagenomics assembly of the PRJNA485056 data...
GACGGGACGGGTACTATAGCTCAGTGGTCAGAGCGCCAGGCAAACGGCCTGGAGGTCATCGGTTCGAATCCGGTTGGTACAACTATGATAGTAAAGGAAAGACCAGTAGTTCTATATGACATAGAAGTTTTTCCAAACTGTTTTCATTGTACTTGTAAAGATTCAGAGAATCATAACCTATATAAATTCGAGATATCCTGTCGTAAAAATCAACTAGAAGAACTAGTTGACTTCTTCTATACAAACAGAACTGATCACATAATGTGTGGTTACAACAACAAACATTATGATGATATAGTTATAAACTACATCATACATTTCTGTAATAGAATGAAGCGACTAGGATACTCGAGAATTTGTAGTTCTCTGTATTATCTTAGTAAAGAGATAATAAGTTCGGAAAAAACAGACAATATTGATAAGATTAAACAGTATAAGTATGCAAATTACTTCTATTCGTTTGACCTTATGTTGATGCTCTATAGTGCTAAGCAACAGAAAAGCTTAAAAGAAATCGAAATACTTTTGCATATGCCAAATGTGCAAGAGTACGAAGGTAACTTTGATATGCAGATAGAAGAATGCGATATCGATGCTATGATAGAGTATAATGTGAACGACGTAGATGCTACTGAAACTTTGCTTAATAAAGTAAAAGAAGATGTAGAACTACGTCTTGAAGTTGAAAAAGAATGGGGGTTTGATGCACTGTCAATGAGTGGTGTACGATTTGGAGAGGAAATACTCTTGCGAAAGACTTTAGACATTACCAACACAACAAAAGACGAGCTAAAAACTCGTACTCGAAAAGTCGGAAACATTTGTTTAGGTGACATTATACTCCCATTCATACAATATTCTAACCCAAAGTTGAAAGAAGTCTTGTCGGACGTAAAGAATGCTACTTGCAACGCAAGTAAGTCTGATAAGAAACAAGAAAACTATGAGAAGAAGTTCGTTCTCTCAAACATTTGCTACTCTATAGGAGAAGGTGGTATACACACCATCAACGAACCTAGAGTCTACAAACCTACAGATGAACAATTTATAGGACACTCCGACGTTACGTCTATGTATCCTTCGTTAGCCATTATAAACCATTGGCTTCCTGTTCACTTAGGAGAAGATTTTTGGAATGTGTACAACGCTCTATACATGGAGCGATTAGCTGCCAAACGTAATGGAGAGTTATTAAAGTCTAAGGCATTCAAACAGGCTCTTAATGCTCTTACCGGAAAGATGCAACAAGAAAGTAGCTGGGCATATGATCCACTTAACGTATACAAGATACGTATAAATGGGCAACTTATACTACTTATGTTAGTGGATAAGCTTCTAGAATTGAATTGTAAGATTGTACAAGTCAATACAGATGGTGTCGTCTACATTGCTAACAAATCCGCCCGCTTCGCAATAGCCGATGCAATTAAGGAAGTTGAGCAATTAACCCAGTTGACATTCGAATCCGATGATTACGAGTCGTTTTATCAGTACGACGTGAACAATTACTTTGGTGTTCACAAAGGGTACTCTCAATCTGGAGATCCGAGACTGATAGAAAAGAAAGGCAAGTTTATCACAGATATTGGTCTTAACAATAGTATGACACCAGTTGTTATCTCCAAAGCTGTGATAAACTATTTTTTGAACAATGAACCGATAGACAAGTTTATTAAGAAGGATAGAGATATCCGTGATTTCTTGATGTCACAAAGCGTAAATAAGGAATCAAAAGTTGAGTATGGTGGAAACCTGATTCAACGTATTAATAGATACTACGCATCAAATAGTGGCTACTATCTTATAAGGGTCAAGGACAAAATGTACGAAAAGCGCTCTGAAACAAGAATAACAGAGTACGGTGTACGAATCCTTAACAAGATGGATGCCACACCAATAGAAAACCGTCATCTGGATTACCAATACTACATTAGTAAAGCAAAAAAGATAGCTAGTGAGTTTGTTAACCGCCAGTTGACAATCTTCGATGATTAATCGTTTATCAACGTATATAAGATGATTATTGAACTAAACACAAAACTCCTGGACATTCCAGGATTAAATTCAAATCAATTAATATTCCTAAGTTTGGTATTGGATAAGAATCAAAAAACTTATAATCAAGACGTCCGCAAAATTGTCAGCCTAGTTAGCGACGAAGAAATATCAAACTTAATTTCTCAGGGACTTATTACTTCGATCGAGAGAGGTAAGTCAATTACATATCATGCAACAGATGCGCTTAAGGATGTAGTCCGCCCTAAAAAGGACTATTTTGATCTGTTCTATGAAATGTACCCAATATACGTTCTACGACCAGATGGTACAAAAAACTATCTAAGAGCCAACGTTAACAAATGTAGACATTTATTTAATGTCTATGTAGGCCAAAGTGAGGCTATGGCTCAACATCTTATTCAGTGTCTTGACTTCGAAATGAAGAAAAAGACTAACGAGGGTAAACTAAGTTATATGAAGACGATGTGGAGATGGCTCGTAGACCACCAATGGGAAGAATCTGAGGAAGAAATGCAAGACAACTCTAAAATTGAGGAATCGACTTATGGAACAGAACTTATCTAATCTTATACGACCAATGTCAGTTGTAGCTCAAGAGGCTATAAACTACATATCTGGTCGAAGAGAACATTCTATAACTTCTCTTAAGACTAGATGGGCTAAGTTTAATAAGCAGTGTATGGGAGGTATTGAACCTAATACCGTTTACACCATAGCTGGTATTTCAGGAAGCGGAAAGAGCTCGTTTGCAAATGAGATCTCAACTGATATTGTTGATTTGAATCCTGATGAAGAAATAGTAATTCTGATTTTCTCGTTAGAGATGGTTGGATTTAGGCAAGTTGGAAGAACGCTTTCTAGTAAGCTTAGGAAAACGACTTCGACTCTGTATAGTTCGGAAACGGACCTAGATGACGATACCTTCAGAAAAGTCATCTCAGTATCTAATCAACTAAAGGAGTATCCTATATGGTTTGTAGATAACCCTACAACTCCCAAGGAAGCAGAAGATATTATTAGGTATTTCTATAACGCATATGTAAAAGGTACTAACAAACACTTTGTGATAATGTATGATCACGCTCTATTAACAAAGCCAATAGGCAGTGTTATAGAGACAATGCAGGAACTCGAAAGGGTTTTTATAAGTGCTAAAAAGTATCCTATGACATCAGTGTTACAATTAGCACAGATGAATAGAAATATCGAATCACCAGAAAGAATAAACAATTTTTTGTCGCATTATCCTATGAGAAGCGACATTTCATCTGCTGATGCTTTATTTCAAGCTAGCGATTATGTTATAGTTATTCATAGGCCTGAAATTCTTGGAATACAAGAATATGGCCCGAGCCATTTACCTACTCAGAACAAGGTGTATCTACACATCTTGAAGAATCGAGACGCAGGAAAGCCCTGCATACTTGAATTCCAGAATGACTTGGCATATAACAACTTGATAGAAAGTTAAGCAATTAAATTTAGGCTGAATTATGACAACATACGATATTAAGTTTACTGATAACAACATTAAGAACACTAACAATGGTAACATTTATTCTCAGATTCTCGATGATATTATTCTTTCTACTGTAAAGAAGAACAACTCTTATTTGTTTAACACAAAGAAGGAGGACGATCTGATTGATGCCATGTTCGACGAGTTGAATCATACTTATATCTACAAGCCTCTGAAGGGCGACACTTTGTTCGCAAAGGCTTGTGATATTCTTGCTAACTATGGCAAGAAGAAGAATACTATGAAGGGTATTAAGCTCGGTAAGATTTACCGTCTTGAGAATGGTCTCCCTATCATTTTCTATAATGATGAGATCCAGATTGGTACCGACATTTATAGCTATTCTGACTTTAGTGATTACAACTTTATCTCTTCACTTAGTCCAGAGATTAAGAAGACAATCATTAGTATTAACATTAAGCTTTAATTAAAACTTTTAGTATCATTGTATCATGAGTTTAACATTACCTACTAGTAAAATTCCTGCAGTTTCTGAAAATCCTAGATATCTTATACTCTATGGTCTTCCAAAGGCTGGTAAGACATCTTGTCTTGCACAGCTGGATAATAATCTTATCATAGACCTTGAGGGAGGCTCTGTCTTCGTTGATGCGATGGCCATCCAGTGTCGTACGATCAATGATTTAGGAGAAGCAGCAAGTGCCATTCGTGCCAAGAATAAAGAAGTAGGTCATAATTTCTATAAGCATATCACTATTGACAATGCTACACGACTCGAGGATATTTGTATGAGCTATGCTTGTACACTCTGTGAAAATGGAGCTATAGATAGAAATATCTACAGAAAATTCCGTGAATTGCTGAAACCTCTTTCCCATTTGTATCGTTATAGTAATATAAGATATAATAGGAAAGAAAATCAGCAGCATTTATTATGAAACAAGAGACTTTAGAAAAGTATATTGGGAAAACGTGGGGAGTCTTAACTTGTATTGGTATAGATCACGAAGACTATGATAAAGAAAAACAATCAAAAAGGACATATTTTAAGGTAAAGTGTTCAAGATGTGGATCTGAATCTGTAGTTAGAAGTGATAGATTTTTTAACAAGAAATATATACCAAAATCATGTACTAACTGTGTAGATGATTTACAAGTTGAAACGGCTAATAAAAAATACCCAAGAAAAAGAAGGCTTTTAAACGAAAAAATATCAAGATATACACACGATAGCAACAGAAAAGGCAAAATCATAAAATCGTTCCTAACTAAAGAAGAGGCAGAAAATATGCTGACTTCAAAATGTTTTTATTGCGGAAAAGAAAACGCAATGGGAATAGATAGGATAGATTCGTCTAAAGATTATACTTTAGATAACTGCGTTCCTTGTTGCGGAATGTGTAACATTATGAAAAATAAATTTGATATAGATAAATGGTTTTCTAAAATTGGAGAAATTTATAGAACTCACGTTGATAGGTGTTCAACGACTATCCCGAAAGGGAGTACATCACAAGCTAATGGTGATGGAAGTGCGGAACTCCTGACTGCCGCATAAGGTAAAAGGAGATGATATAGTCTATTCTGTACGGTGACGTACAGCAGTTCATAAAAGAACGTATATAGCTTTGCGAACTATATAGAATGCAAAAGATCGCCAAACTCCAATGGGTAAGAAATGGGACGGTACAGACGTAACAACTTTACCTAATGGTGCAGGTTATAAGTATCTTAGAGATGCAGTAAAGAAGGTAGTTGATATGTTCCGAGATTTGTGTGACGAATTTATTCTTGTAGGTCACGTTAAAGATACCGTAACTGAAAAGGACGGTGTCGAAGTTTCTGCAAAAGAGCTCGACTTGGTTGGTAAACTGAGTAAAATTGTGTGTGGATTAGCTGATGCGGTCGGTTATGTATATCGCAAAGGAAATGAAACACATATATCCTTCAAAGGTGGTACATCTGATACCATTATGGAGGCTCGTGCAAGACATATAGCCGGAAAGGATATTGTCATAGCAGAAGGTAATGAAGATGGGACACTTACAACACATTGGGATAGAATATTTAAGTAAATTGATGTATCGATTTATTCGATCAACAGCATATTATGCTGAGAATAAATTAGATATGTTAGCATTACGTATATTAAAATAATAGAGATTATGTTTAGTACAAAGACAGCCGCAATTAACAACGAAGAATTTAGTAATAGTAATTATATGCCAGTAGGCATTAATCAGAATATCACTCTTAAAGAGGTAAACTGTAACAAGTCTCCTCAGGGTCTCGATTTCCTCGAGATTGTATTTGAGAATGAGGATGGTCAAACAGCTACTATGACAGAGTGGAAGAATACAAAGGGAATGTATATCAAGACAGACGAAGACCTGCAGAAGCGTGATAACGCTCAGTTTGGACGAGTTTGTCAGATTCTTGATTGTTTTTATCCACAGCGACCAGATGCAGAGCTTTCTACATTTAAGGAGATGATCGACTGGACAAAGCAGATGCTTGATCCTATGATCGCTACTAAGAAGAAGCTTCGTTTGAAGGTTATTTACGATAAGAAGGGCTATACTCAGGTAAGTAAGCTCGGAATCTTCGTTGAAGACATGTCTAATACAAATTCGCAGATTAAGCTCTTTAAGAACGACCTTATGGAGCGTCCAGTTGTTGCCGATAAGGAGAACAACGATCCGCTTAACGTACCACCAACCGTTACTCCGGAGACTGCGGATGCAGCAGGCGCATCTGATCTTCCCTTTTAAGGGATTTACGCCTGAAGAAATAGAAATACTACTTGATTGTATGAAATCCGGTAGATGGTTTTTATACCGTCTATATAGCAGGAGTGTCAAACTATACGACAAGTGGATACACCCCAGGGAGGTAATACTGCCATAAAAGGGTGTTGGTGGAGCTAGGTAATTCAGTTACCCTTTGGAGGTGAAATGCCTCCAATAAGGCTAGTCAGGGTGTCGTGAGACATATGACAAGAATGGTTTGTTTTTAGTGTATTTTCTTTTGTCCATTCTGCTAGGTTCGATTCCTAGCATAGCCACAATTTCATTGGTACAAATGTATGTAGAAAACTCCGGTCCGCGAGGATAGGTGCACACTCTTTTTATTGCACCCCGGTTCTCCTGGGGCGCCAGATCTCATGAGTGAACCATACTTAAGTTGGATCTGGGATGTACTAATGAAGTCCCCGACCTGGATAAGTCCGTAAACTATCCGTCCGTCATGACCTGAGCATGTCACTAAACTGCTCATTTTTAGGGAAGTTAGTCTAATGGTAAAACAAGGGCATTGATAGATTGGAATGCGCGCAAGCTTAAAAGAGGCGCTACCCTGTTTATCGGTTCGAATCCGATACTTTCCACAATTTTATAAGGGTATGAGGAAGGAAAGCTCTAATATAGAAATATATAACCATGGTTCGAGACCGTGGATACCCACTAACTTATAAGTTATGTATAGTACTAGAACAGCAATTACTATGTCCTTGAGAGATATCTTGGACAAAGTAAATGATTTAGACATCTATACGTATTGTTTGGGACAATTCAAAGTTGGAAAGCTTATGAATAGTCCTTTAAGGTCTGGAGATAAAAACCCGTCATTTGGAATATTTCATTCCAAAACCGGAGGACTGCTATGGAAAGATCTTGGAACCGGAGAGTATGGAAATGCTCTGAAGTTCATAAAAGAATACAAAGGCATAACGACTAGAGAAGAACTTGAACGAGAATTATTGAGAATCGTACGCAGAATAAATCCTAATACAACTGTAAGGACAAATACGTACGATATACCGAAAGGAGATACCGATATTGGGATAGTTCGACAGCCGTTTACCAATGTAGACAAACAATACTGGAAACAGTTTGGAATACATATTGATACCCTAAAAAAGTTCAATGTATTCAGCATTAAATACTTTCTTTGTAATAGTATCGTCCGAAGTATCTACAAAGAAAATAGTCCTATGTATGCATATAAAGTGTATGATAAGTTTAAGATTTATCGTCCGCTTGCTTCCAAGTTTACTAAATGGCGTACCAATCTGACGAATAGGCACGTACAGGGATTATCCGAATTGCCTAAGGAAGGAGGCGACCTACTCATAATAACAAAGTCACTGAAAGATGTGATGTGTTGCTACGAGATGGGTTTTAATGCAATAGCTGCTGCTAGTGAAACTGTGTTTATACCTGAAGACATACTTAGGTCTCTACGTTCTAAATGGAAACATATAGTTATACTGTATGATAGAGATAGAACAGGTATGCTTAAGGCTAGACAATATAGTAAACAATACAATATAGATGCTTTTTTCATTAATAAGAAATTTAAAGCCAAAGATCTATCAGATGCTGTTCGTGACAACGGATTTAGCACCATGAAAGACTGGTTAACAAAAACGTTACAGAAATATGATTGATGTAGTAATAGGATGCCTGCTTGGTGTGCTGGGAGGTGCAGTAATGTCTCCTCTATTGCATAAATGGCTTACAAAAAAGCTGACTAAGAAAATTCATCTTAGCAAAGGTGGGTTTATGCGCATTTGTCTTCCAAATAAGTTGCAGATGACTATCTGGGATAGTTATAGCGATGATGGTTGTATATGTGCGTGCGTCCATCACGAAGGTGAACAAAAAGTAACTGACGGCGAAATTGTCTATTTTAATAGAACTTCTGTATCCAAGATAAGGGGAAAGAATTTTTATTATGATAGGCAAGAAATCTAAAGGTAGGGTACGGAATGCGACTAAGGTCGATAAGTATGGCCTCCATTTTAGGAGCAAACTCGAATGCTATACTTATGAAGCTTTTATGAAAGCTGGAATACCAGTTAAGTATGAGCCAAAGCATTTCGTATTACTAGATAAGTTCGAGTATTTAGGCGAAAAAATAAGGCCTCTAACATATCTACCAGACTTCATAGGAAATGGGTTTGTAGTAGAATGTAAAGGCCTTATGGGAGATTCGTTCCCACTTAGATGGAAATTGTTTAAGCATTATCTTAAACGCCATCGAAGTAAAATGAAATGTTATCTCGTTCGTAACCATAAACAGGTAGACGAGATGATAGAAGAGATAAAAACCAATATTTGAGTATTATAATATCAGTAAATATGGAAAAGAAATTTTTGAAAGTAGGTAAGAGTATAAACTTTAAGTTTAACACAGAAGGTCTTGAGTGTGATTTGACACCAGGAATGGTTTACAGTATTGATGTAGACCGTTATACTGATGCTATTTCGCTTGAGGAAACTAGTGGCTTATCTTTACCTTCTAAGGTATATTGTACACAGCGTGACGAACGTTTTATCGATAAGGTTATTAATAGTTATAACCTGTCCGAAAGCGGATTTACTGGTGTAATGCTTGCAGGATTAAAAGGATCTGGAAAGACCGTAATGGCTAAAGTAATTGCCAATAAGAGCGGACTTCCAATTATAAATATAGACAAAAACATACGTCCATATATCCTTCGAAATCTTGTAGAGAAGCTTGGCGACACAAGTGTTTGTTTCTTGTTTGATGAGCTTGATAAAGTTCTTGAAGATTACGATGACTCTGTATTATTACAGGTATTGGATGGCTCTGATACTAAGGGTAAGCATATGATTTTGTTTACTTGTAACGATGATAACGAAATATCAGAGTACCTGATAGATCGTTGTTCTCGTATTCGTTATTGGCGTGAGTTTGATGAGATGTCTCCATCTCTTATAATGGAGGTATTGAATGATAAGCTTAACGACAAGAAAGAGGTTAAGTCTTTAACAGATTTTATCAAGGACAACTTCGAAGTATGTAGCTTTGATAACATTGCATCTTTTGTAAAAGAGGCTAATGATTATCCTACTACGACATTTGAAGAGCTCTTTGAGGATATGAACCTTTCTTCAAAAGGTACTATAAAGCCTCATTCTCGTTCTTGTAAAGATAATTGTTCAAAGAATGCCAAGAAGATGTTCTCTAAAGACATCAACTGTGATTGTTGTTGTACAGGATGCTAATGATTACACCAGAGTACAAAATACCGGAATACGACATTCCATACTACGAAGACGGATCGCGCATCAGTAACAGCGCGATAGGCTGGTTCTTGAACAAAGGGCCAGCCTATTTTCGTAATATGTTAGATGGTAAAGAGAAAGACTTAGATTTGCCACAGTTACGTAAAGGAACAATGATACACGAGTTCCTGCTTCAGCCAGATCAATTCTGGAATGATTACGTTCTGTTCGATGGCGATAAGCCTAAAAGTGCACAGGCACAAAAGTTCTGCGAAAACTTAATAAATACCGTTGAAATAGAGCTAAATAAACAGCTCTCAGAGGCTTATCGTAAGTCTTATAGTATAGTTGGCAAGAGCGAAGATAAAATCCTCTCAGAGGCGCTTAAAATAAGTGTAGAGTATAAGGATTATATCGAAGCTATTAAGTCTAAGAAAATACTTATATCTCAGTATGACTTAGATCAGCTTATGAAGATTCAGCATAATGTTGGAGAGCATAAGTTAGCAAGACAACTAATACGAAGAGCTGGCGAGCATGGCAGTATACACGTATACCATGAGTTCCAGATAAACTGGGATTACTGGATTACAGACGAATTGAATCATGGAGCCTATACTCCTGTTGCATGTAAATCATTGCTTGATAGTTGTACATTTAACTTTGACACAAAGACATGTACAATTATGGATATCAAGACTACAGCTAAGTTGTGGCACTTTGAAGACAGTATGAAAGAATTTGACTACTGTAGGCAATTGTGCTTTTACAAGGATGCCGTATATTGGTACTTTGCAAATGTGCTAGAAATGACTGACGAATTTGACAAATGGAGATTTGAGTTTTATATTATTGCTATCGATACAACAGGCAGTAATGAAATAAGAGTTTTCAGATTAGATTCATGTCAGGTTAATTCTAGAGAAACAGCAATACATGATTTCATGAAAGTGTATTTATGGCATTTGGGAACAGACAACTGGGACCATAGTTATGATTACTATACTGGAGACGGTAGTGAAACCTTAAACCTATGAGTAAATTTGCAAAGGTAGCAATGCCTTTGATTATGAACGATATTAAGCTAGATGACTTCTCTGAAAAATCAGGGTTTATAGATATCTATACATATGACCCTGACAATCCGGGGGATTATCGTAGTATCTACTTCGTTGTTAACGACGATGTACGGAATGCTTTATCTATAGATAGAGCACGACGTTTTATTAAATCACCTAGTTTTAAAGGCGTTTATACTAAACGGTGCGATAATATACCATATATGGTATACAAGTTTAGTATGACGCCATCGATATGTAAGATGAAAGATGGAGTAATCTCTCCGACTCTAGAAGAAAGGACTCGAATTTTGCAGTTTTGGGGTCTTACTTCAGATATAGGAAGATTATTGCTATGTAATAGCACCTTGTCTGTAGAAACGGATTACGCTATGCCGTTAGCAGACGAGGCTCCACTCTTTTTAGAAAACCTTATATAACAACAAAGGGGAACAGTACCTTATCGGTATTGCTCCCCTATTTTGTTTGGATTAGTTTATGTGAAATGTCTTAGTACGCGTTTAAAATCCAGGCATTGGTGCCATTGGAGCCATTTTTGGCATCGGCTACATTGGCGCCATTTTAAATATATTGCTTGAACTAGACTTCTTCTATTCGCTATCTTTCCATGCGTATCCACCCATTTTAAACACGGTACCAGTTACAGTATTATCAAAGTACCATCTACCTACTTTATCATTACCTCTACTAGATCCCCATGTTTGTATATTATTTAAGACACCAGAGGCGGTCATTAGTGATCTTTGCCAACGTGGGAAATATTTGTATTTCGAGTCAGACTTAATAATGTCAGTTGGGTTATTTCCTGTTAATCCAGCAGCATCAGCTAAAGCTGTAGGTATTTCTGTGAATTTTTCTACAGCAGATGTTACGGTTGTAGCAGATTTAACCATATCTACAAACTAATAGACATTATATACCTAGAATTGCGAGTCAATTGTTCTAAACATACACTGATCTATAAGCCTAAGATAAACCTTCTGGTCTATAAAATTCTTTATTGTAGGTAATGAGTCTTCATATGTCTTAGGTTTAAGATCTTTTGTATCATCCTATACATACCTATGAAATGCCATCCATCCTACAGAAAGCAATGCAAGACAAAGTCCCCAGGTCAAAAATTCTCTAAGAGACTTAACTTCATTCTTGTTAAATTTAATCGGATCAGCAAGTCTGGCTTGACGATTAAACATATATTGGTTAAACCATTTAAGCTGTGTGTGTGCTCCCCTCATAAGGTTTACGAGTACTGCAGGATTAGCTTCACCGGTACTATAGTCATACATACATCTCTATGCTTTCTGCTCATTTGTTAAAGGTTTACGAACAGTTTTAGTTTTAATAGTCGTAGTTCCACCTCTCTGTACTGTTTCTTTTACCTATTCGATCTCCCTTACAACATTATCTGAAGTATATCCAGCAAACCAGTGTTCTGCTCTACGTATAAAGAAATTACGCATCAAGAAAAAGAATTTATGTAAGACATTGTTACTAACGGCTGACTGGTCATTCTTTGGTGAGTTACCATTAAGCAATGACATAGTTTGCTATATAGTAGCAGACAGTTTACTGTCCTAAACCTAAATGCTGTCATATACCGGCTTAATCTTTGCTATACCGTGATCAAAATAGTATGCGTCCCACATAGATTCCCCGTGATTGTCTTTCCAATCTCTATTAATCTCTTTCTATGTAAGACCGCTATTAACCATCAGCCTATCAAACTCAGCCTTCGTATAAAAACCTTCTTTAACAATAGTGTTCCCTGGATAATACTTCTTTGCATTATACGTAGCTCTTTGTGCTAGCATATTCATCATATAGTCACCCATTGTATATCCACCTGTAGCCGATTGTTTTAAAGCTTTTGTAATTCTGTTGCGATAAGTATCTTTAAATGTCTCATCGTTTGTTCTAACAAGACCATCTTTCTACATCATAGCTACAGCTTTACAATTTGCTATAGGATTACCAATGTTAGCCAAAGCCTTCATAAGATTAAATCCTGTATAAAGATATGCTTTCATAAGGTCTCTGAAGCCAAATTGATCATTTCTAGCAGCCTATGCTGGCATCTGTGTAAAAGAGTCCCATACACCTACAAACATTGATGGAACGTTTGCGGCAAGCATAAGATAAGCAGAAACTCCTCTTGTCTTATTTACAAGCTTTGCCGCTGCAATAGCTTTCTTTGAAGGCTTTTCTCCAGGATTATCATTTGTTTCTCTAGACTCGTAAAACAATTGCTTTAACATCTTTGCATATCGCTCTTGCTGCCTAGTACCAGTTCCTTGATGTTCTGAATCCCTTGTCTCGTCAGACAAGTTATATCCTAGTGTTTCAAGTTTAGCTTGTACTTTAGATTTGTTTACAAAGTTGTTAGCCATATTTACAAACATACCAACAGTGTAAGCTAGATCTGAACTAATCATAGAAGGATCTTCCATTTCGTTTATAAAGCGTGTTGGCGCAGTCTTGAGAACCCATTTACCATTACGCTGTACAAAATCACCTTCGTCTCGCATACTTGTATCATCAGACGTAGCGCCAGTTGCATTTTGAAGTTTGTTCTTAATGAATTTTTTAGGACTACCAAAGGCTCTATATCTCTTCATGCTGGACGTTCCTTCTATCTACGGAAGTTTAAATCTATTATACGATGGATCTAACCCAAGCTTATCCCATTGCTATTCCATCGTTTGCACAAGTAGGTTGTAGTACTATGCTCTAGCATCACCCTTCTATATAAACTTAACAAAATCCTTATCTCCATATTTATCGAAGTCTGGCTACAATCCACTTCTGTCACCATCATAGAACTTATCGTCGTATATAGAAGATGTAGATGATTCTTTCTTTGTTGCGAAACGACCTTTAGGTATATATCTAGATGTAGGCTAATTATTGCCAAATGTAGCCCTCTTCGGAATTATTTGAGAGAATATTGTAAGAGGTACTTGCTTAGACTTCATGGAACCATCCTTACCTTCCCATGTCTTTGTATACATAAGAATATTCTCTGCTATCCATTTCTCTACTGACTATCTATTACCACCAAGTGTAGAGAAATCTATTGCTATTTTACCATCAAGAGATACGTACCTAGGCATTCTGCCATCAAGAGCAGCGTCTGTATATTGTTTAAGCATGTACTCAAACCAAGACATAGGTTCTATGCCATTTAGATTGTTGCGCGGATCAAACTTTGTTACGCCATCCTTAGCTAATTGCATTCCAGAAGGATCTGTATAAGGTACCTCTCTGATATCAAAAGCGTCTCTAAATTCCTCTGGATCTATACCAGTAGCATTATTCTCTTCATTATTTTTAATATCAGCTGATCTTGAATAGAACCACATATCTGGTATCTTTACTGTACCATCAGGCTGTTCAGAGAAGATTACGTTACTAAAATCTTTAACGAAGCCATTCTTTGTTTTAATGAGCCTCTTCATTGAGTTCTAGAACATTCTCTGCAGACTTTCTTTAGCAGACTTATTTTTACCAAAGATATATTCGAGATATTCTGGATTTATACCATATTCTGAATTGGCATCAATAAACTTATACAGATCCTGCATAGTCTTTTCTCCAGTTTTAATCTAATCTACTATATTCTGGTATTCTTTATCAAACTCATCAAAATCTGTAGAATAGTCTGTTTGTTTAGCTAACCAGTTATTCCAAGACTGTATCTCAAGAGCAATTTGTAACTCATCCCCTTCTTTGAGATTGCCTTCTTGATCAAATGGATTGCCTAAGTCTTGTAGGGCATCTTTCCACATCTACAGTTTCTGATAATCATGCGGATTAAGCTTTTCTGGATAAGATAATCCAGTCTACTTATCTGAACATTTCTATAATAAATAGTTAAGTTGATCTTGTATATATTGCTATCTAGAAAGTGTTCTTGGAGACAAACCGTGACCAGTTCTAGTCTTTGGATCATAAGGTTTACTAAGACGTTCTATAAAGTATGTCTTAGAATATCTTCTGTGTGCGTGATCACATAACCATTCTTCGTACTTTCTTTGATATGTTACATAGTTTGGCTCCTGGTCTCCAATCCACTGTTCTTCTTCTACAGATGATTCTGTATCACTTCTTAAAGTTTCACCGGTGATAGGATCCTTATAGTAGAAGTAACCATATTTGTCTTGCCATTCTTTATTAAGCTTCTCTTTAAAGTTTTCCTGGTCTTGTTTAAACTAACCTCTATTAACAGCAGATCTAAACAAGCCTGTAAACTCCCCTTTCTTAGGACCATCTGTATATCTCTCCATCAACATTGTCTACCAGTTTCCTGGAGTAAGGTCGTCTATGATAGAATTAGCTTTATCAAAAGCTTTTGCTATCTACTACATAATAGGAAGAGATTCTTTTCTAGTCTATTGATCAGCATCTTGTATCATCTAGAACGCTTGACGAATAATTGGGCTGTTCTATCTAGAATAATTAAAGAATAATGTAAGTTTAGATTCATCTCCGTACATATCATTCTTATGGAGCCAATCTTTAGCTACAGTCTTTATTTTGTTTTTCTCCTCTTCAGACTCATTGATGTATTTATCTACATTTTCGTCAACTATTTTATCTGCTACAATTTGTGCAGCATCTTTCCATAATTGATTAATCTGTCTTACCGTAGCATTAAGTGTATCGACATCAGCTTGGTCTCTAGCATCGAGATCCATCTAGTTGTCAGACAGTGTTTTGACAAGATCGTTGTAGAAGTCTATAATATTAGACTTCATATCGTGTATCTATTCAGCTGTAAGACTATCGAAATTATTCTTCTAACATTCCTGCAAGAAGCCTAAAATAGTATCCCTACGAGCCTGTAAAATAGTATTATCAATAGGATCGCGTGCAAATACACCTATGGTCTTTAAAGCAGATTGTATGGCTATTCTTGAAGACTCTTTCTTTTCTTGAGACTTAAGTTCCTATATTGTAGACCATACTTGGTCTTCTCTGCGCTGTCTATTAGCGCCCTTATTAAGCTGTTTCTTATAGTCCTTGTATAATCCTTGGAAAAGCTCAGTTATTCTATGATGTATTTGATTAACCTTGTCTTCAGATGCCTGTATTGATGCTAATCTGTCATTAACTTCATTATCTGTAACATTATCCTCATTTTGTTCATTATGAGACATAACTGCAAACAAATCGTTAACAGCTGCTTCATATACATTATCTGAACCAATAAAGTCTTTATAACTTGTAAATATCTAAGAATATATTTTCTTTATAGCTTGCTTAATCTTTTCAAACAGCGTTTGCTTGCGAGTATATTGTATAGATTTAAGTTTCTCTACAAACTACGCATTACTAAGCTCTGCGATAAATTCGTACACATTAGATAAACCATAATCTTTAGCTTCTTCTCCAAGCGCTTTCTTGGTTTTATTAAGTAGATCTATAAAAGACTTTCTTATCCTTGAATCATTACTAATAGCATGTTCTGTAACAGCATGAAGCATCTCGTGTACAATGGTTTGTATCTCTGGCGTTTGTGACTAGCTTTCGTTTCTAAAGTTAGCGTTCTTATTTATACGAATAACCTTGCTATCTCTATCATAATGCGCTGCTTCTCCACCTGGAAGGTTGTCTACTATTTCGTACGTAATTCCAGTCTATTTATCATTGAAATACCTATTTACGGCAGCCATAACGAGCTTTAAAGCTGTACTAGATATGCTGTTTCTATGAGATTTTAAATACTGCTATAATATAGATATATCTCCTTTCTATGTAATATTTGACAATCTTGACGCAGCACCCATATTTAATCCACCTTGTTGAGATAAATATATATCGTCATCATATTGACTAAACGCACCAGAATTTCCTATAGCTAATTTTACCTAATATGTTAATTTTGGCTCTCCGTTGTCATCTACAACCTTAGATACATTAGTTTTATCTTCAGAAGTCCAATCTCCAAACCAATTTAAAAAACCATTAGAATATGTCTTAGCTTTTTCTATTAAAGCCTACTGTCTGCTTTTTGTTCGATCTAGTAGTTTTTGAAACAGTATAGAATCGGCGCCATTTGGCGCCTTATCTATACTATATCCATTATTTTTGCTCCAGAGTAAATACGCAGTATCCTCACCGAACAAATCTTTTAATTCACCAAATTCTTTGGCTACTTGTTTATTATGTAAATTAGGACATATTTCTTTCATTATTTACCTCCTTTGCAATGTTTTCTAATTCTTTCAGCTTCTTCTATATCTTCTTTAGTAAGATTAATCTATGCTAAAGCCTGCTTCTGCCGTTCTTCTTTAATTAGCGTATTAGCGTAATTATCATCTACAACACCCTCTATAGATAATCCGTAACCAGTATAACCAGCTCTTGTATTTTCCTAAACTGTTGATTTTATGTTAAATCTAGAAAGTAATTGTAAACCAAGCCATTCTGCAGCCTCTCTAGGTAATGCTGCCTTACCAAGAGCTATAGCTGATGGGAATACAATTGGTTTACTATTATCTATTCTTGCAAACATATGGTTAACCCATGATTTAAATGCCATTATATCACCTTGGTTATCCTGGAAGCAGCCATCTTTTGACAACCATTTACCAGAAGCATCTTGCTGATTAACCTTTACTACAAGACCAAACGCATTAGGTGTAATCTTTCCATCGCTACCAGTTCTAATGCAAGCTTGATTTGTACCAGTGGCACCAGAACTTACATTTAATACTGGGTTATAATTAGCGAAACCTTGCATAGGTAAACCTTGCGCCTTAGCATAGGCCTAAGCATTATCTGTGAATACGTACTGTACGTTTGGGTGTTGTTGAGGCTAATCTTTATAGAATAACTATTTGCTTATATACACAGTCTATCCAGAAGGACCTTTACCATCAAGATTGATATTACTAACACTTTGTGTGCTTTGTTGCTCTACAGCTTGTTGTATTGTAGGATATTCTGAATTAGCATTGTAATACATCTGGTTAAACCATGTCATCCAGTTGTTGCGCTGCTCATCAGTAATATTTGGCTTCATTTGACTAAGATAAGCCATGAGTTTATTAAGTTGGTTTTCAATAACTTCTTGACTCATAGGCATTCCATTTATATTTAGATTAATATCACCAGCTTCGTAGATATTAAGACCATCTCTATCGGACCAGCCTCTCTTAGGCAATAACGCATATACAGCACGTTTAGATCCATTGATCATAGCTTCTCCAACCTTTTTATACAATGTGTACGACGTTGGATCGCTATATACCGCTCCATCATTTCGCACTGATATATACAAAGCGTCGTGTTCGTGAGAATCCTTGCTAATTATTACAGCAGGAGAGTACTAAGCATTGAAAGCGTAATAGTAATCTTTGAATGTAGCTCTGCTTACTAAATCGCTATCCATATAGTTGTTCTAAGCTATAAGGTCGTGATCAATTTCCGGAGCTTCAAGTTGTTCTCTAATATAATCAGAGAATGGTACGGTGCTTTCATCATGTCTAGCTTCAAGCCAACTTATAGGAATATATTTAGCTATTTTGTTAAAGCCCTTTGTGTCACCAGATGTAAGCATTGCATACAATATAAGATCATTTGCAAATCTTCTAACATTAGCCTAAGGGTCATTAAGGAGCTCTTCCCAAGACTCTATGAACATGTCAGAAGACATTTTGCTCTCATCCATACTGTTGATAACACTAATAAATTTAGGTTTACTTGTAAGCTTACCAGCTACAAATACTTCCTAATCCTAAATATATGGAGCAAGATGAGACAGCAGATAGTTATCTTTCAGTCTACCAAGGCCATATGCATCACGCTGAATGCAAGCTTGTATAGAGTTAAGTCTATCGAATATTGTAGCATTACCGTCAAATAAACCTTTAACATCGATACCTAAAGATTTAGCTAATCTAACAGCATATCTAGCCTTAATCTAACTACTAGCAGCCTATGATATTTTCTTCATAGTCTTAGCATTTCTAAGTAAATCTGACTCTCTGTCGTTTGTCTTGTACTTAAAGTCATCGGATAAATTTATAAGCTGCTCCATAAACTAAGGTGTACCCTAGAATGATTGTCCAGCCATAACTCTCATAGGCTCTTGAATAGCGTCTCTTGTTTTCTGCTCAATCCAAGTACCATGTATAAGATTATTGATAGAATCCATATCAAACAGCTAATCAGTTTCTGGATTTGTAAGATTCTCATAACCTCTAAGATAAGCTTGCATTTCAAGGAAATTTTTACCTTGTTTACGGGTATCAATCTTAGTATACTATACTAAACTATTTAATGCGTTAGAATATTTCTCAAGACACTTCCAAGCTATGTAGCATCTAACCTAAAAGGCTCTAGCTCTTTTTCCTTCTTCAGTCTAAGCATAGACTAAGTCTGGATTCTTAGCAATCTTCTAAAGCATATCCATATTATTGAGTACAGAGTTTACTATCTCTGCTCTTCTAGCTGGTTCGCCTTTAGATTTATTTGGTTCTGTAGCGTCTTTAATATACTAATCGTCTATTGTTTTACCGGTAACACTAGGAAATATTTCAGCAAGCCTCTTGTCTCTCATTTCAAACGCTGATCTAAATATCTTAGGATCTCTAGTAAACTAAGATTTAGCATCTATATCCGCTTTAGCCATTTCTCTAATTATAGGCTGACACAAGAAGTAAAGCCCTTGTTTTCCTTTACCATTTCTAGCAAGCAAGTTGATCATATTATATGTAAACCCATTTACATTAAGCTTAGAAATATATGGATCTTTCACAATATCTACGTGTGCATTAATAAACGCTGACAGCCAAGATGAAATCTAATTGTTATCTTCGTCTAGAATCTAATCAAAACCAGTGATGCCTGTTATATTAGTAAAGCTAGACTCTTTAAATTTAACACCATACAATGTTGTAAGAATATGGTTTGTTACATTCAATGCAAATGGACCAATACCAGTCTTACCTGTAATGTAGTCGTTCTTACGAGTAACCTATTCGTGTAATGTGCCAAAGTTGTATGCTACACTCTTTGTATTACCTTGTTCTGGAATTTCGTCAGCTATACTTGTTACAAGTTCTGTATCATTATCAATAGACTTATACAAGATGTTAAGTGATTTTTTATCCTTAAGTACTGTAAGAATACTTTCTATAATGTTATTCTACAATCCTTCTGCACTTTCTGGGTCAAATTCATATTTGCCATCTTTGTTAACATTATAACGTGCTAAATAAAGGTGGTCTATATCGAAATCTGAACCAGTTATCTTGGTAAACTCTGTTGGAAGTATTACTGTAGATTTAACAGCAGGTACAACATCTACAAAGCGTAAAGCATGTATAGATGACTGAGCCTGTGTAGGAATACGATAGCCTATAGTATTAGACGTAGCCTTTTCTCCAATTATATTGTGATCTAAAAGCCATTGTCTAGCTTCATTGTAAGACAAGTTCTTTGGAAGTATATCCTAGAAATAATCAATAGATATTACAGCATCCATAGAGCCTTCTTCGTTTATCATCTACAATCTTTTACCATTATAGATCTCCTGTCCTTGTATACCGCCTTCGCCATTTTTGCCTTCTATAGCAAACACTGATCTCTGAATAAATGAACTACCAGGGGTCATAATGTCGATAATATCCTTATTAGCAGCAGATATAAGCATAGATTCCATCCAGCTAGCATCAGCAGTAGATGCGATAGGCGCATTCATTGAGCCTGTCTATGGATTATAAGTAAGAGCATCTATAAGATTCTTATTAGCATTTCTTGTGCCAAGTTGCTCTATAAGGTACTCGCTAAGCTTCTTTTGATCTATAATACCATTAGAATAGAATCTATCTTTAAACTTGTCTACACCAAGTTTAGAAAGCTTATTAATAGAGCCCATCAACTTGTCTCTAAGCTGTTCTCCAGTCATGTCTCCATAAGTTCTATCAAGACGTAAACTAGATAAACAAACCTTAATCATCTGTGTACCGGCTGCTACAACATCGCCTTCCTCTGGGTCAGTATTAAGCTGTCTACGAAGCGCAGATAATCTCTGTGTATAAACATTCAGTGGCTTGCTAATAGTCTCTCCATCGAACTCAGAATGACCTTGCAGGCCAACTTTTACAGCAGATGTCATGAGGAGATTATCAACCTTGTTCTCCTTCATCTTATCATACACATTCTTAAGTTTACCGGTTGCTATACAATCAAATATAGGGAACAACGCAAACTTGTTATAATATGGAACAGATAAGTTAGAAACTTTCTTGCCGTTTGTTGTGTGGTCTCTAAATCCGTATGCAGTATATTTAGTAGTAACAAGATTTACTTTGTCATAGATGAGTTTATATGCGTCTTTCTGGTCCATCCAAGAGTATTTATTAGAGCTTTCGAGAATGTTGATAGCCTTAGCTACGTCGTTTGTTAACGCTCCTCTAGCTCTAAGCATCCTCTTACACATATCTGCTGTGATATACGAAGCACCATCAGCTACATTTATGCCGCCAGTATAGGCTTCATAGAAGTTATTAGCTCTTGTTTCTATTTTCTTAACAGCATCTTCACCAAAGTCATCTACAAGTCTAGCTCTTACTGCACCGATATCTAAATCGTCAACACCTTTAAATCCGTAACGGTTTCCATAAATTTCTCTAAGTTCACCATCGCGCATCTTCTCTTGAAGTTCGCTCATAATATCAGCATTTGAAGCTACTTCATAATCTGATATTTCAGCACATCTATAAAGCTCTCCATCTGATCCGTCGTAATTTGGCAAAGATGTAACGTTGTCATCACCAGTAGATACAAGACCGCCAATACGTTTCTGAATATCTTCTACATTCTTAAAGAATCCAGGATTACCGATGTATAATCTCAAGCTTTCCTCGGATGAAATAATAGCTCTATTCGTTGCGTCTTGCAAGATAGCAGTAATAGCCATACTATGTGCTGTACGCTGCAAATTTTGCGTATTAGGCGTTATTCCTTTCTCTGTTAGATCTTTATACATCTGAGCGTACAAAGTGCGTTCTACGGCGTCTATTTGACTCTGGTTAAGATTAATGTTATTAAGCCCAAGATAACCAAGCTTTTCATCCTTTGAGACAATACCAAGACTAACAGCTTTATCTACTTCATTCTCATATTGCTCCTAAAGAGTTAATGACATTATCTATTCTTGCTCTTCTCTAGATCTGTCGAAGAATTGCTCATTAAGAGTTTTAAGCTATTCATCAGGAGACATCTTGCTTATTTCGTAACGTTTAATCTATCCATCTTCATACACTCTAAGTGTTGTAAGTGATTTAAACTGAATACCACCAGGCTATTTTCCTTTCTTACCGATGTGATAATTCATTATCTTATCTTCATCATTAAGTATAGGTAAACCTTTAGGATTATCTACAGGTAAGCCAAGTTGCTCTCTACAATCAAGTATAGCTTCACGCTCTGTATAAGCATAATCGATAAACTAGTTTAATACAGATTGATTAGGCTGTAAGTAATAGTGCGTGCTATCTAAGAACACCATCTTCGGAGCACCAGATACAGTATAAGCACCATTATCTGACTATCCAAACTCAATTCCTGGGATGTTTATACCACCAAGAACCATATATGTACCTTTGTCGGCAAGTGTTGGGAATATACAATATCCGTTCTAAAGCATTGCGAACTTATTGATATAATCTTCAGCTTCAGCAAGATTGCTATATTTAGAACCATTGTCACCGCGGTTATCAGACTTAAATCCAATAGGAGTATAAATGCTAATATTGAAATCTTCTCCGTTCTGTAATTGTTTTGCTACAATAGAACCCATATTTACACCATTATTATTCATAATATTATAGCTAGACTACAAAATAGTCCTTACTACCATATTATTCTTATCGTGGCTATTAAGATTCTCTGTAGTATTGCTAATACTATTATTCTGTGACTCATTATACAGCTTAGTACCATCCATACCATTAGACATCTTATCTGTAGTAATCTTCATGTAAGCTCCAGCCCAGTTACCTAATTCGCTAACAAAACCAGTCTTAAATATCTAGTCTATAGCCTTCTATGTTGTATAACCATTAGTTTGTACAACCTTACCTACAGCATCAATAAAACTGTTAATGTTAGACACACCTGTTGATGTAATCCATTTCTTAAGAGCCTCTCTACCAACACCATTATACTTTGTAGACAGCATATGGTCGAGCATTTCTTTGGTAAAGTTTATGCCAAGCATATTAAATTCTTTACATATATCATCCTTAAGTACCTCGATATCACTATTAGACGATGCGCTTCTAATTCTTCCATTTATCTTAAATTCACTAGCAGAATCATTCAGTATCTACGATTGCAAGTCGGAGAAGAACTGAGATATAAATCTAAATGCATTTCTTGCTACAGTTGTAGGCATATCTACCTAAGTATTCTTCGTATTGTATTTTGTAGAAAGAAGTAACTGTCCATTCTGCCCAACAGATCTCTGCAGCAAACCTGATTGACCAGAAGATAAGAATGAGTTCCAAAGCTTAGGGTACATTCTTGCGTCCCTATCGAAGTTTGCATCAGATATTTTTACTTCTACGCCTCCATTCTTATTGCGGATAGACCTACCAATAACAAAGTTATGCTCATGGCCCTTGATAGCTGTAAAGATTTGTATCATAAACGCTTCTTTATCAAAATCTATCTTTTCAAGCTGATCGTCATTGTTGAATGTGTAGATAGAATTGTATAGATCACTATATTTCTGATATATAGCCATATACATAGGGTTCTACGTAGATAACTCTTGCAGTCTATTTAATAAGTCTAAAGGAGTTTTAACATCATGTAATTTGCTAACAATTACATTAAATACCTACTTAATAGGCATAAATGTAGGAATACCATATATGTTCTTAGATGTATCAAGTGTAAGTTTACCATTATCATTAAACTTGTAGTAAGGTATTGTAGCAAAGAACATCTTCACTGGCTTACTTACAGAATCAAGCTTATTGAACTCGAATGCAGACTTATCGTATCTTTCGATAGACTTTCCATAATCATTCTCTTCCTGGTCGCTTGTCTCAGAATCGTCATCACGCTGATATTTACCGTCATAAGCATCCATTATTTCGGTAAGATATTTCTGTACCTCTTTTGATATAGCTGAGAAGTTAGGGAACACAACATCACCCTTATCATTTAATTCTGCGTAAAATACTTCTCTAAATGCTTGCTATGTAGGAGTAATCTAATCCATAGACATGTACTATCCATTCAGAATAGGCTTAACGGAACCAGGCTCGCCAATAAGATTGTTTATAACCCTCATTGGTATATATTTAATAGGAAGCTCCGAAGAGTTGTGTACAGCATCATATATATCAGTAGCATCTTTGGCAGACTTTACTATAATATATCCAAGGGCTCTAGCCATATGTTCTTTCTCAGCAGCAGAGCCTATATGATCGAATTTGCGACCATTTATTTCATAATGCAAGTCTTCACCAAACAGCTTTTTAAACCTATTCTACTGTCCTTTACTTACCTGTTTATCTGCATATTTTCCAGACTTAATATCATTGAATAGAGTAAGAATCGTTTTAGCATTGTTTCTATAGTGCCATAAGATACTTAATCTGTTGGCTACCTTCTTTATATTTCTCTTAATCCATCCTTGTTTCTTTATGGTGTTAGCGTCTTTTGTGCCGAGCATATAATCGACGAACAAATCAGCCAATCCCTCAGCCACATCTCTTTCTGTAGCAGCTTCTGGATGAGCTTTTCTGTATGCCGAATACATCTATTCTCTAATAGATGGCTCTACAAGTAGTTCTAACGCCCTATGGAATCCTTCGTGGAAACCAATAGTATAAGGAACTGAATTAGACATCTAAATAACAGCGTCTGTACATTTAGCAAGTACTGCACTATTCCTTTTGTAAGCCGCATCTGATAACCTCTCGCTTTCTACCCATTGTGGAGTAATGCCAGTGGTTTTTCTAACCCACTCATCAACGGCGTTAGCAAACGAAGGTTTTTCTTTCTGTCCATCAAACTCACTTAAATCTTGTTCATAGAATAAAGACATAAATGTGTCTTCAGCCTACTTTTGCTGCTATTGAATATCTTGTTTAGCGACTGTTTTAGACACTTGCTGAGCGCTTTCGTCCGGATGGTCTTGTATAAGCTCTACATTGTCTACATATACTGTAGGTGGCTCTAACTTAGCTGCGTACGACATTAAATAACCGTTGCGCAACATATAACCAAGACCAGTTGTACCCTTACCGTCGTGAGTAAAGTCTTCTCTTGTAAATGTAAGACCATTTGGAAGTTCTACTTTATCAAGATTATGATCTGATGCATATTGTGCGTTAAGTTTAGCTAACACACTATTATGTGATGACTATATATACTGCTGCATATTCTACTGAACAAATGCAGCATCTTTTGTCATATACATATTACACAACACATTATAGATATTAGCATAGTCTACACTAGGGTTCTATGTAGGGTAAATAACATTACCTATAACAACTCTCTTGTTAGCCGGATCTAATGTAACAAGACCTTCTATTGAGTTGTATTTTTCATTTAACACCTTATTATCGGCTTTGATATAAAGAACCTACTTAAGTAAATCGTCTATAGAATAACCTTGGTATTCATTTATGCCTTGATAACACTTATACCAGATAAGGTCTGCAATCTTATTAGCCTAACCGCCTTGGCCAGCTGTAAACTTAGGCTATATTAACGGCGTACCAATACATCTGTTATCTACCGCCTTCTCAGTCTGACCAGTATCGTAGAAGTATACTATATTACCAGATTGTGTTATAGCTGTACGTTTTACATATTCAAGATCAAATCCACTGATTAAAGTTGATAATTCTGGACCACCATATACCATCTTCGTTACATCTCCAGTGTTTACATTTTGTGTAGCTTTAAGAAAACCTATTCTGTTACCAGCGTCACATGTAATATTGTACAAATCATGCTAATTAAGCGTTCCTGCGAACAAGAATTTACTTACAGGCTATAATTCACTACCATTCTTAATCGAGCCCTTAGAACGGCTTAATTTCATGCTTATATGGTATCCTGGATGCGTTTTTATAAAGTCAAGCATGTATTTAACTTTCTGTACAAATACAGCGTCTGCAGCCTTCTTTCTAGCAAAGTATATTGGATCTATGCCTCTAGGACCGGCGTCGTTACCCTGGTCGAATGTCATAAAGATTATTCTGCCTTTAGAGTCTGCAAGCTTAAGTTGAACTTCATTATTTCTCCATACAAGCTCAGCATTGCCAGATTTTCCAGAAGCGTCCGGATAAATCAAATGTGGATCAAGCGCTATAGAGAAGTAATGTGGGTCAAGTTTAGCCCTAAATGCAGGGAAGTGTTTAGTAGTATCACTATACAACTCTCTCCATTGGTCATCAATCATATTGATACTCTACGCGTTGTTTATATCAAGTATATCATCAATATTTGGATCTACAGGGAATCTCTGGTTATATTCTCTAATGAAGTCTTCTGCATCATAAATGGTATCAGTAAGCGCATTATCAAGAGCCGTATTAGTCTTCTGTACATTCTTTGCATTATCAGCCAGGAATTTAAGCTAATTATTTATAACTGTACTCCAGAATCTCTGTAAACTCTTATTGCCAACAAGGCTATTCATAAACTCACCATCAAATGTAGCAAGAAACGACTTGATTTTGTTGAAATAAGTAAAGCTAGGATTACCAATATTTGACGAAAATTGAGTCTGCCACATTTGCAAAGCCTTGTTTGCGGCATCTCCGTACATCATTCTATTGCTTATGAGCTTGTTAATAGCAGCTGTTATAAGTTTTTGCTCTGGAAGAGTGTCACCAACTTTAAACTGGTCACTACCATAGAATTGATCAAGTGCCGTCTAAGCGTCATATATAGAATAAATAAGCTCATTAACTTGAGCTCGTTCGTCCGCTGTTGTAATGTTAAGGTTTGTAATAGAGCTTAATAGTGTATCAAGTTTTTTGCAAATCTCGTGTACGGTATCTAAGCCTGCCTAATATTGCTCATCTACAATAACGTGATCAAACGCATCTTCTGGGTAGAATTCAGGTACAGTATTCTCATGCTATTTAGGCTACAGTAGCTAATTTAAGCGCATCTGAGCGTCTTCTTTTAAGCTCTGGATAGATTCTATAGCTGAGTAAAGATCTCTTATCTGAAGCAATAATTCGTCCTTATTTGAGCCTTCTTTAAATATATCATAAGATGGTACGGTTTTACGTTCGCCACCAGCTTCAGTAATGCTATCATATATACTTTGTAAATCTGATACAAGATCGTTTACTTTGTCCTATAAAGGTTTAACTACCTCATTAGATATATCTTCATTAGACTTGTTATAGTAAGGTGTTACAGGTTTATTGAAGTCGAGCATCTCTATTTTAAATACTGGTTCAGCAAACATTCTATTAGCCTTTCTATCACTATAGAACGGCATAACGTATGTACCCTCTATATTAGAACCGAATATATCGTATAGAACCTAGTTGGTTCTCATCAGCTATCTCTTTTCTTGGTCTATCATGCTTTCTCTAGCCATAGAATTAACTCTCTAACCACTAAGCATTCTACCCTTTATATCAGGTAAATATGAAGAACGCACATCAATTACAAGCAACTAGCCATCGTTATCCACAAGAACAATATCAGCCTATGATTGTACGGCTCTACCTTTATCATCGTAACCGTATATAGGGATATCTGTATTAAGAACTCTATACTACCCTCCATTAAGCATTCTATCTCTTACTGATTTTATATACTATGTTGCCTAATCTATACCTTCAAAGTCTTGTAACGTGCTTACATAAGAGTCATTACCAAGCATTATTGCCTAAACTAATTCTCTAATAGCCTCACCATCCTTTATTGACTGCACATTATTGTACTGCGTATCAATAGATGCTAAATAGTGAGCAAAACCATCAAGAAGCTCTTCTTTATTATCCTGTTTAAACAGTTCGTCAAGAATATCTGTATAATCACGGTTACCAAATCTATCTGCATTCTCAGCAAGAAATTGTATAGCCTGCTATTTGTCTTTCACATTTATCTGCTCTTGTATATCTGGATACAAAGACTATTTTTCAAGCCTATCTATCTCATCTATGTTTTCAAATACATGTAAAGTGTTGTTATCATCATACGCAATAGTTGTATGAAAACAATGAACAAGAGCTCTATCTTGTTGCTGCTTCAAAGCTTTTCTATATCCATCAAAAGATGTATCCTATGAAGCGTGTGTAGCAACCTGTGCACCGTAAGACTATACATCCATAGGAGTGTTCATATTCTCCTTTTCTTTACGCGTAGATGTAAGATAATGACGAATATACATGGCTTTTGCTAAAGCTAATACAGAATTACCTCCGTCTTGTCCTGTTTCTTCTTGAAGAATAGTTTTTATATCATTGTAAAGCTATTCGAACTTATAGAAACCAACCTTTGCGTTTTCCATAAGACCATCAAATGACTACATTGCAAGCTCATCAAATCCAAGTAAGAATGATACTCTTGCTTTATCGCGTCTAGCTTTACGCTTCTTTCTATAATGTTCCCTAGCTTTATCTCTACGACGCTTATATTCTTCTGCATGCTTCTAAAGTTCTTCTGTAGTAGCTGTACGATTCTGCTATGCTTCTGTAGGGTCTACAGTTTGCTTAGCCTATTCGTAAATATCCTTTACATCTTCTTCGGCGGCTTTTAACATATCATTCTGATAGTCTTCCGTAAGCTTAGTAACAGCATCACCAGCGTATATATCAGACAACATCCAGTCGATGTTTTCATTTTGCTTATTTGCATCTATTATCTTAGTAATACGTTCATTAAGCTTACTCTTAGAACCATCTTTAGCAGCAGCTCTAGTATGCTCTTCTTGCTTATATTTATCACCAAGTTTCTACTTTAATTCTGCCTACTTTCTTTGATACCTAAGTTCATCTGGATTATACTCGAGATTTCCATTGTCGTCGCGCGTAACACCTTCTGTATGGATAGACAACGTAGAGTTAAGTAATGATTCGTTAGCAGTGTACATAGCTCTAGCCTATTCAAGCTCTTGGATCTCATCATCATTAAAACCAACAGATTCGCTAAAGTTATTTAAGAATTGTAAAGTCTATTCATCGGTAGATTTCTCATCAAAATTCTTATAAGCTTTAGCTAAGCTTTGCTTTGCACGAGCAATCTATTTATCTATATTGGCCGACAATAATTTAGCATCAGGTCTAACGGTCTTTAAACCAAGTTTATCGTGAGCAAACTTAAATACGTCATCAATAGAATTTATCTTAGCCTTAAGTGTAAGTAAGGCCTTCATTCTATTATGAGCTTCAGAATTTCTCTAGAAGTTATTTATGTGTCTAGCATGTTCTTCTTTCTGAGAGTTTTCTACAAATCTTTCACCGTATTCGTTAGCCTCGTCTTTAATAGACTCTTTATATTTTGCTACAGATTTTTCTACTTCTTCTTGAGGTAAAGATGCTGTATCTAGGGATTTCTTGTACTCTTCTACCTTTCTATTAACGTAGGACTCAATAGCCTTAGTCTTTGCTGTAGCTGCATTTATGGCAGCCAACATAGGATCTCTTGACTATTCCTATCTATTTACAGCCTGTTCTACCTGATTTTGATAACCCTGCTGTCCGTAAATCTACTGAAGTCTAACTTCTGCTTCCTACTGAGCTTTTCTATTAGCAGTTAACTATTGCTCAATGTTAGCTCTATCAGCTATAGCTACGTTGTATTGTTCTGTACCTTTATTGATACCTTTAATACGATATTGTTGTTCAATCTACTTGTTGTTTACGAGAGCAGAAATACGTTCAACATTAGACTGTAAGTCATTCCAATACTGTTCACCAAAACGTGGCCTATCTCGCTTCAAATCAGCCTCTCTGAGCTACTATATTTCTGTAGCCAACTAATTATACCTTCCCTTAGAGATTTGGTCTGAAATAACAGCATTACTAGCTCTATTCATCTTTCCTTGTTCCCTATCGAGAAGAGCACTATGCATTATAGCGTCTTTTACTTGCACAGTATTTTTAATATCATTAGCAGCATGATAGATATTCATGGCCACCATAGGATGCATACCGCCCATAGCGAAACCGCCTCGCCAGTTTGACAACATTTCCATATCGTTGTAAAGTTCAGATTCTCCAAGACCAAACATGCCCTTATAGAAGTCTGACACCTATTTACTATAAGCCATATCCTGGAACGCAAGACTAAGCAAGTCAGCTGATCCGTATCCATATGTCTTAGCGAACTCTTCAGCAGCATTGGCGTTCAACTGCTGTACAATTTCTTCATTACCTTCGGAAGCTCTATCTATAATACCACTTCTAACTGTGTTGATTCCATACTTCTTGAGCATCTTTAAAGCGGTTATTGTGTTAGGGTTTTTAACCGCTGCTTTTAACAGTTTTCTCTTTAGTGTTTTTGCACCAACCATCGTGGCTAAAGCCTCAACCTTTTTTGAAATGGCTTCACCGGCCATAACACCGGCATCCTTAAGAGCTTGTGGCATTATTTCTTTAGCAAGACCTTTAATACCTCTTGCGGTTTCTCCTACTGCGGCACCAACGCCAGCACCAACATAGTGCCCAAGAACTCCGCCTCCAAGTACATCCATTGTTGTAGAGCCTATCTTAGCTCCAGTTTTACCAGCTGTACTTGTAAGAGAATTAACATACCGTCCAGCCTGTGCAAATTTGCTTTCAACGGCGCCATTTAAACCAGCAAGAGCATAGTCTGTTCCTATTACCAATCTACCGGCTTTGCTTGTAGCAAGTTTGGCACCAAGCTTAGTTGTTGGAAGTTTATATACGGCTTGTCTATATAGATTCGAAAGGCTATTACCAGGCTATACATACGATATGACGTTTTGTACAACTTCGGTACCCATAGTTCTGGCGTTATCTATCATAAACTACTGCTCAAGACCTTTTGTAGTACCAAGTTTAGATTTAGATAAACGCGGATCGTTACTTTTTGTAACACCCATCAAATAATCTCCAAGAACTTTTTCTTTACCTTGCTGTGTTTTTAAATCATATCTCTTTTCGGCATCTTCTTTTGACATACCATTTTGTACAGCAAACTTTACAGATTGCTTTTGCAAATCTTTATACGATGCAGAAATACCTTGTGCTTTACCGAATGCTTCCTATGCTTCATATTTATTGAGATTCTACTAATAATTCTATGTCCAACGTTGAGCGATTTCAGCGTAGTTCTCATCCTATGCGCCCTGTAAATTAAATGGGAGTGCTGCCGCATTAGCTGCATTGTACAATGCAAAACCAGCTTCTGGATGTCCGGCTGCACCTAAAGCAAAAGAGCCAATAGTACCAGCAGTTGTAATAAGATTACCTATATTACCTGTATCCGAAGACCAAGAAGAACCCATTTGCTGCGGTAAATTCCACAACCAATAATCAGGTGTCAAAAGGTCGTCGTTGGCATGTATATTGGCAAGATTCTCAGCATGTTTACTAACATTCCAAAAATTCTTCCACTTAGAAGCTCTACGCATTTGATCATCAAGAGTTTCTTTGTAATCCTTGAGATCCTACTCTCGTTTAGCTTTAAATTGATTAGCTTCAATCTCTTTTTGATCCAAACTCATTCCTTGGTGGGCTTTCTCGAATCTGTCAGACAATTGTTTATTATAATTATCAAGCCAATCTCTAGCCATCTATTCTTTAGATCTACCAGTACCATCGAATGTGTCATTTGTTGCAGCAAACATCTTTGTTACAGCAGCTTGAAATCCTTCCCACATAGAGGTATGATCTTTCATCCATGTAGCTTTGTACGCATCTGCAAGCTCGTTAAGATCTTTATCTTGTAACTGGTCGTAAGTCTTAAGTAAATCCTATCCTAGAAGATATGTATCCTTCCACGCGTCACCTTTAACCTAAGCTTTAGGATTGGCTTTAAGGTAATTCCACTGATCTTCTTTTGATTTTAAATCTCTTCTTAATCTCTCTCGTTTAGCCCACGCATCTGCTTTAGCTTGATCTGTTTGTGCAAGAGCAATTTTACCTTTTGTGCTTTCAATTCCAAGATCACTAGATTGAGATGAGAATAAACCAGCCCTCTATCCAATATTAAATAATGTTTCTCCAAGTCCATCATAAGATCCAGTTAAAGGAGAACCCATAGAACCGAATATTGCGTGCAGTGGACTCTTTAGATATTCTTGATGAAGAGCTTCTTCTTCGAGTTTAGATTGCTTCTCTTTCTCTGCATCAGAAAGCATGTCTTCAGAATCATCTTGAGCATCAATCTTTTGCCTGTTTGACTGATATTGTTTCTTGTACAAGCTGTCAATATGTTTATTCCAATCATATTCAGCTATAGCGTCTTTCTATCTCTGAATAGATTTTTGACTAGGCTTATACCAATCTCCATGCGGCATCATATCAGACTCTAATCTAGAACCAGATTGTCTTGATATATAACTTGGTACATTAGCCTAAGTCCTTTTATTAGGAACGGGTTTGCGTTGATTTGGTAATTTTATACCAAATCTTTTGGCCTACCCTCTAAAATAGTCCTCTGCTGGGGACTTAAGTAAATTGTAATTTGCCATAATTTAATTAATTTGCTTTATTAGATGCTTTTCCTATATATCCAGGTTTAACTTCAACCCAGATTGTTTGTCCAACGGTTCCTGCTGATTGATTATTGTTTACAGATATAACGTTAGCCTTAATGTAATATTTACCAAGCTTTTTGTTATATGTAGGACCCGATGTTACTGTTGCTGTAATCTTTTTTCCAGGCTTCTTATAAAGTCCATAGTTAACACTATTAGATCTGCCTTCATTTAACTTTCTAAATGCTCCAGATCTAGCTATGTATCGTCCATCGTTAACAGTAATAATCTACTGTTTTGTAGATTGTGTCTACTTGTTACCACTATCGCCCTATGATTGAGACTACGTATATTCATTCCATTGAGCATCTGGATCTGCAAGCGTTACACCATTAGCTCTAAGGTCATCTATTGATGTTGACACTGGAGTATAAGGCTACTCTCTAGCTACATCAAATATAGTCTTGTAATTAGATCCGGAAGAGCTACCACTACTAATATTGTTTACAGATCTTCTAACATCATCAGCATATTTGTAATCCAAAAGTGCTTTTTGACTAGCAAGGTCTCTAGCAGATTTCTTAGCATCAAGCTAATCTGCAAGTATATTCTAATAGTTTAACAATGAATATTTATTAGGATCCCAGGCTATGTTTTTCTTACCTTCCCAAAGCTGCGCTACAGTGCCTTGTAATTGCTGTTTAATCTAATCATCTGTAGGATTGGATACACCGGCCTACTGTAACTGATGTTTGGCTTTGTCATAATAATATTCTCCAGCAGCTGTAGACATAACAGACGGAATAGCTTTTCCAGCCGTATCCATAATCATCTAATCTGTAATACCAGTGTAATCATTCTTTGGGTCATACTTGTAACCCATAGATTCAACTTGTTGCTATGTAAGGTTGCTTGGTTTGAGTACACTGTACGGAATCTTTGTGAGATCTTCGAGTGTATCCATCTTCGTTGGGGCTAACGTATTCCAACTTTGTGTATATGGGTCAAACTTATCATAATCCAACCCATACTTCTACATTTGCCAACCGAGCTAATCCTATGTAAGTTTTCCTTCAGCAACCATAGAAGCGGCTGCTTTCTAAAATGTCTTCATATTGTCAGCGTCAGCTTTCCATTTAGAGATCTTATCATAAGGTGTCTCTCTGATAATCTTAGCTATATACGCTCTACCTTCTGCAGATCTAAGAGGATCTATGCCATTCTGATATAAGTGATTAAGACCGGCGTTAACCCTTCCCTTAGTCTAATCATAGTAAGCTTTGTTCAAACTAGCACTAGGACTATATAGATCACCAAATTCTTTAGCAAACTCTTTTTGGTCCTGTACAGCCTAGTTATATTGTTCTCTCGCAGCACTAATGTACTACGACATCATACTGCTATCCAGTAAGTCGATTATAGGCACCGCTACTGGTTCATCATACATTCCTATCATTATCCTTGTCTTAAACTAATTTTATTATATGGGTTATAATCAAATTCGCTTCCAGCCCATGTTGGTAAGAATAATCCATTAGGACCGAATCCACCAGTGTAATCGCTAGAGAAATTAATTCTTTCATATGGTGTACCAAAAGCGCCTCTCTAATACTATTCTTTAGATTTAGCCCAATTTCTTGTAGATTTTGCAGAATCAGCAACTTTGTCTGGATCTATGTACCAATACTTTCCATATGGCGCTTTTAAATTATTTAAAGAATAATCACCATATTTCAAATCAAGTACTCCTCTGTTTATTCCTGTACCCTAATAAGGTATATTAGGTAATCCGGAAAACAACTAATACTTACCAGGAGTCCAACCTGGAGCTATGTTTCTATAATTAATGGTAGCAGATCCAGATGCAATATTATTATTTGTAGGTACACTTGTTACTGCATCTTTTGTATCATCTGCACCTATACCATATATTGCTTTTAACGCATCCTTCTTATTATCGAGATCTTGCTGATACATATCAAGCACATCTCCATATTGCTTATTCTTAATGCGCTGAGCCAACCATTTCTGACCAATAAGGCCGAGATTTGACAAGTGTGTTTCAATGCCCTTAGTCTTAGCACCATGTGCTCTATTATAAGCTTCCCACGCATACTGGTTGGCAGCCTGTCTTCTAGAAGCATCTTGATTACCTTCAGCCAATGCAGCAGTAGCCCAATCTTGTCTATACTTATTATTTTGTAAATCAGCATTATTAAGTACATCAGCTACATTTCTAGCATTACCTAAGGCAAGAGCTACTCTACCTGCCTGTCTCTATCCTCCAGTATATCCACCATCCTACTGCATTCTGTAGTATGCTGCCCTGTCGTTTTGATTAAGGCCCTACAACTAATTGTAAGGATTAATTCTTAATCTATTAAGTGTTTGTAATGCAGACTAACCATATCTATTTGCAGCGTAAATATTTGGCATTAATGGATTTTCTTTCATCCAATGATTAAGCATCTGCTTTTCAAGAACAGCTGGAATCATATATCCTGTATCAAGCATAGCATTCGATACTTTTCCTTTTCCAGATTTAATCCAGTTGTTAAAAGAGTCCTTTACTCCTTCCCACATACCCTTGCCATTAGCAAATCTATCTTTGCCGCAATTAGCTTTAAACTAAGCCGCATAATCTTCGATCTAATGCTATTTCTCCTACCTATCTGTAATATTCTTCATCGCCTACAAGATAGGGGCTTTAGCGCGCTCTAATTGGGCGCTTTGAAGCTACATCGTCTACTTCGATAACGAGCTCATGCTTGGCTTTTTATTTGCTTTCTTTTCAATATCATTATACATTTGTAATCTAGCTGTAAGTGGAGCTATCTATTGCGAAAACTTCATACCGTTAGTCCAGTCTATATCATTACCAGCTATTACATTTCTATCGTCTTGTCTAACAGAGCTAGGCTGATTATCTACACCAACCTTTCCCTTAGTTACAAGTGTACCGGTACCATTAGTGTAGTCTATAATAGACTCACCTTTACCTACCATACTATTAGTTGGACCAGCCTAATAACCATTAGGAGTCCACACTTTCTATTTTATCATACCTTAGCTCTATTAATTCGTTTTCTTAATTTTAAATCCTTTCCCCTATTAGCATACAGAACTCCACCAGTTGTGTTGTAATTGTTTGCGTAATAATTATTTTCTAATCCAACAGTGTCAGCTGAAGCCATATTAGCAGAATTTATAACATCTGTCTGTATTATAGCGTTCTTTCCAATTCTGTTCTATCTTCTTCTAGCTTTTCTGGCTCCAAATAAGCTTCCTATTCCACCTATAATGCCTCCAATAATTCCTCCAGCAACTGTTCCTAAGCCAGGGATAATTGAGCCTATAGCAGCACCTGTTGTAGCTCCTGTGGCAGTACTTGATACTGTATTATTCAAACCGGTCTTAGATACATCATTATAAGCAGCTTTTGTGTCTGCTACATTCTATCTTGTGTATCCTATTCCGTTTACTGAACTTTCAGTGGTTCCTGCCTAGCTCATCATCTCGGAACTACCGTGACTATAGTTCGCCATTCCAGAGTAATTTGAAGCAAGTTTGAATACTCCTCCTATAGCCTATCCATATGGTCCTGGTATTTTTGAAGCTAAATTACCAAACTACCCAAGAGATCTTGATGCGCTATTAGTAAATTTAGAGCTCTGGTCAAACGCTCCACCTATTGCATTTCCTACTTGGCCTATAACCTATCCAGTAGTAGGCTTCGAATCAGATCCTAAACCCATAGTTATCTTTCCAGGACCTCTCATATTGTTTATATCAGCCTATGTTGGAATTGAAGTTATATTTGTCTTATACTAATTAATACCAGTTATATCTCCACCAATTCCATTTATTGAATCAGATAATGAGCCAGTACCTGAATTAAACTTAGGAATATTATTTATTCTTTTTCTCTATCTTAAATCCATGATGCTCTAAATTTAGTTAGTATATACTATATAGCAACATTTGTATTAGGTTTGTTATCCTGCATTTCACATACAAGATATTTACCCCTCATTCTTGAGCCATATGCATTAGCTCTATTATCTCTAGGAATAGCATACTTGTAATTATGCTCTCTTATAGTTATCTTTCCATGCAGATCATCTTCCGATTTCATTCCAGAATCAGTAGACCATTTATACTCTTTAGATAATCCGAAATAAGAATCTCTGTCTTTTTTATCGCCCTATATATCGATATACTAGAATTCATCTTGAGGTGTAATTATCTCTTGATTGTCAAATACCTTAGTTGCTGTAGGAACACTGTTCACAACATACTTAATGTAAGTAGGTAATATCTTCTCTTCCCAAGATGTAGTATACTTATTATCTGCATCCCACTGTGCAATTTTTATGTCTCCGTTTATATTCTTAACTAGCAGAGTTTTATTACTAAACTATATAGCTCCATCAAACGGTATTGTATAAATTGAAGGGAATGCTTTTGCAGCCTCATTATACACAAACGAATCTTCTCCAATTACTTTACATATTACCTCGTTGTTTCTATTATCGAAGAACAATGTCGGATTAGAATCTTTATCCTAATACTTGTATAATATATTCTGAGCTTGCGACCCCTTACTTAAAGGATATACACCCTATCCATCAAATGATCTAATCTCCTAGTTATGATGATCAAACCAATATAATGTAGAACTAGACTAAGCGTCACATAATTCATCATTATGCATACCTGCTGTTTGATCAAGGTAATCGTATCTACTAAGTACTCCACCAGTACCAAGTATTAACTATGTGCCATTTGTACTATCAGTTATAGCTCTTTCATTAACAGACAACAAACCTGTAGCCATCTACTGCCAGAATACAAGCCATTGCTTATATGTTCTCAAGCCTGTTATTTTACCATACTTACTATCTACGTCAAGGTAATTTGAACTCTAGAACTTAGTCCAACTATCAATGTGCTCATTATCTTCTTTCAGCATAGAATACCTACACATATAATCAACATTCTTATTGAAGTCTTCTATATTTGTAGTATCAAAAGCAGCATGAATTCTACTATTGTTTTCTGCAGCGTATGTTGTATTAAACAAGTATTCTGGCTCAGTTTGAGTATACATATTGTTTACATTAGCAGGCTCAATCTAAATCATAGACGCACCTTCATTTGTAGAGTTCTTTGAGAATTCGTAACCATATGCAAATCTACAATTTATATTAGATTCTACCGGTATAGCATATCCAAGCATCATTGAAGGTGATCTGTAATCACTATAATCTCTACTAGCCCTATCGTCCTTTCCTTTCAAGAAGTTGCAAGTAGCCTTATGCATTGATGTGTAATCAAGTACAGATATGTAAGTATCCCCATCGAATACAGCATTCCACTCATTTGCTTTTGTAAAGAACTGACCATCAGATCTATATGTACTAGCAGTTATTGACTTTTCTGTACATCCATCATATGGAGTTACTGTTTTTCTTATATTACACAACACAGTTCCAGGAATACTATTAATGTTGACCTTGTAGTAGCTTGAAAAAGAATTGAATTCCTATAGATTGTTGTTAACGTTTTTATAATAAGACTATGCTCCAATAATACTGTTGAACAGCATGTTTGCACAATCGTTTTTCATTGATAACAAAGCGCATCTACCTCCAGTACTAAATGGGAATCTTAGGATATATCCAGGATTATCATCTCCTATAACATCACCCTAATTTGCGCCATCTACCATATCATGCGCAATCGTTGTATTGTCATCTCCTTCAATTCCACCTCTATCTATAACAGCTCCATCACATCCATAAAATACAGTATTACAGAACTAGTATTTGCCTACAGAATCTATATGATTGTTATATTCTATTGTTGGCCACCATTTACCAGCAGTTTCAGTGTCTTTACTTGAGCCCTTTTCTAGAAACGTCCTTTTAATCACTTCGTTCCATTTTAACTCAGAAGCTATCTATATATCATCGATATCAGCAAGTTTTGTATTGTTATCAATATGCTCGTCCATTGAGCTTGGGCCATAATCAATAAGATGATCTTTTGTGTTACATACCCTTGTTCTTAACGAACATCCTTGTTCATACAGTTTTATATAAGCAAAAACCTTATCATCTATTTTGTTCATATCAGATCCAGAATACTTAATATTCTCATCTATCTTACCAGGGCTTAAACATGTCCACATCTTATCTGATACATCGGCTTTGTAGTACATTGTTTTCAAATGCGCTGTAAGCATTTTAAGAATATACGGAGAAGACTTGTATTGATAATCAGTATATCCGCCGCCACTCTTACTAGTATAGTACTTCCATTCATAGGATTTACCATCATTGGTCTAGTCTGGCTTTGTGTATATATTGGTATTTGAAATACCAGGACTCATGAAATACTTGTTTCCGATATGCTTTTCTTTCTAGAACTTTCCGCTTTGGCCAAAAATATATCTAAGGGGCTCTAACTTGAAATCTTTGTTATTTGTAAGTACTTTTACAGATTCTGGCTAATAAGTAGTTTCGGCTGATACAAACTAGAATATCTATGTATTACCAAAATTTGATGCGCATACTCTACCAGCGGCTCTTATCGCATCTGCATCTTTATCATCGTTAACAGGATTATAGTTCTCTGTAAAATACTTAAATACTGATCCTTGAGCCACCATTGCTGTTGTAAGCAATCCTGTAGGGAAGTATGTTGTTCTATCTGGTCTATGGCATTCAGGTGTACTGTATCCTACTATTGGCTTACTAATAACACCCTATGCTATTGAAGCTATATCCTACTCTCTTCTCTGACATCTTACGATTTCGTATCCAGTGCATCCTTCTGGTAAGTTTTTAACATTGAATGCTACACCAAGAGGAATTGATGCCAGATCATACATATTGTTATAATGTGATATGAAAGTATTGAAATACTTATCATACAAATTTGGAGTACGAATATCTGCTATCCATTTTACAGGGCTAGGGTTTCCTGTAGAGTCGTATAGTATAATACCATATCTATACAGTTCGTTTCGTTTAAGAGACTTTGTTACCCACGAGTTATTAATTCTACCCTATTCTGTAGATATCTCAATGTCGGCTTTCTAAAGGCCGTTTTTGTTAATGAAATAAAGAATTGGTCTATCCTATGTGTTCTTAACCTTAAGGACATTCCACATTGTTCCAATCTCATTAGATCCAGTAGCACTACAAGTATCAATAGGAATATATGTAACTGTAAATCTCCAGGAAACATTTACTCCTGTTCCTCCGTAGAAATTATCTTTGTCATATATACAGTACGAGTCGCTAAGATAGTATTGTTTATTTATATCATTATATGGATTATAAGAGTCTCTTTCAATATACCCGTTACTTATAGACAGCTCGTTAAGCTCAGACCATTTATACGTTACCTTCTGATCTCCGGATGTATTCTGTAGAACTATCTATCCTTGTCCATTTGCTCTAAATGATCTAGCATCCCATTTTTTAAACAGGTCTGTATCAATAAAAGTTGATCTTTCCTATATGTTTGCAGCAAACAATATATTATCTTTACTTTCTATAACCTTTGGAATAATATGTACACCAGACATACTGTTATATTCTTCTATTGTTATAGTGTCCAAAGCCTGTTGACCTGTATCATTTACGAAGAAGTCTCCATTTCTATTTGGCTCGTATGCAGAATCATATATAACTTCAATTGTTGGCAGCTAACCATTAATCTGTACTGAGATTCTATATATCTTTATTCTGTTAAGAAAAGAATAATCTGTCTCTGGTTTAATTAAAATCTAAACACCGCAGTTAGTTTTTTTATCAAACTAATCAGTCTTTATTCCTAATACGTCTGTTCTATCTGATGGTACATTGATAACAGGTATAGACTAACAAGCTGGAGATATATCTGTAGATACTCCGTGGTTGCTGTATATCTAGTACGAGTAACTTACATAAGACGTCTTAAGTGTTCCGTCTACATATTTAACAAACTTAGGTTTCTGAAATATAATCTTTGGGTAAGACTACACGGTGTTGAATGATGTATTATTATAGCTGTATAATTTCGCTATATTGAAAACCATTATAGGATTGAATCCTGTAGCAACATATAATTTGATATTATCATCACCTTCATATTTGAATGTGATTGATACATTCTTAGGCCACTTTGATCGATCTGTAGGCCAGTCTATAAGTTCTGATCTAAATATGTTAGATATAGTCTGTATCTCTTTTACAGAGTTGTCTGTATCACTATCTTGACCAATTTTGTTATCAAAGCAGGATATACAGAACTCTGGCTTATTTCTTTTCTCTGATATATATATAATTACGCCTCTATCTCGTACTGCTCCTGTAGCTAATATTCTCTCTACCTTTTCATCCTTTATTGATCCAACCTACTTTATTCCATTTATAGGTTTAATAGATCCATGTTGGTTTGTAGAATCGAATGATAGTACCCTAATATTCTTAGCCTCTAAGTAACTGGTATTTTTTACCCTATCTAAAGAGCTATCACTATCTATTCCTGTTACAAAGCTATTTACGAATGTATTATTATCAGTAGCCATAGTAGTAATCATTAAAGTTTAACTATCTCTTTCCGACGTTATTAAACAGCGTGTCATCAGAATCCCAGTCTGGAATAAGCTTTGTCCACTCGTTCTTTATTGAAGACATTTCGCTTTCATTAGGCATCATAGCTTCCGCATATGCCTGGTTTCTATAAAAGTTCCACTGCTGTTGCATGTAAAAATAAGTATTCTAGCTAAATCTTACTTTACCTCCAAGCTAACCTTTTAAGAACTTAGGAAAGTTAAGCTTCATCATTACATACCAATATATCGCTTCTTGGTATGAAGCTAAATCTGGAATAAGAGGATAGCCTCTTTCATCAGTAGCAATTGCTTTGTACGAAAGTTTTACGAATCCCTTGTCTTTGTTAAATACTATCCAACCAGGTTTAATCCAATATGTTGGCTCGTTAACATTTTTATTGTTTAATACGTTTAGTACAGCTGTTGAGCCGTTGATACCTAACAGCTAAGATCTATGTGTTATCAAAGGCTATCTAGGTGGCTATTGCGGAGTATAGTTAGGATTCTTATGAGCGTTTGCTTTCAGTTTAAATGAACTTTCATCCTTCCTTGCCTACATCCAATTTGTACCATCTACAGAATATGCTACAGATGTAAGAGATTCTAGATCATCTGGTATAGGTATTTGATTCTCATGTATCTCAAATACAGGAACACAATCATCTCCAGACTCCTTCTATACATACTGTACTTGTGCACCTATTTTTTCAACAGCTTCGAATATCCATTCACGTATATCTGTAACCCGAATATTCTTTTCAGACATATCTGCATCAGCCATTATCTTGGCTATAACAGATTCACATTTTGTATACTTGAATATCATTTATGTTTATATAATCTTGTTTATTGAATATAAGTTGTGCTAGATGCCTTTTATTATCTCTTACAAACTGTATCTGATACATATATCTTTTTGAAAATGTCTTAGGTATCTTTGTCCAGTATAATCTGTATTTATATCCATTAGAATGCTCGTTTAGATGATATATCTTCTTACCTTCTTCTTTAGATGTTTTATAATCTACAGATAACGACTTTGGTGTATATGACTTTGGTTTGTATTTTACTATACATATACTACCTAATCCATATGGCATTTTAAATAGCTATGAGCGCTCTAAAATCTCATCCTTTACAACTTTATTAAACTCGTCCAATATGCGCTTATATCGCAAATATGGGACGTTCTTATTGATTTTATTATACGCTCTATATATGTCTAAGATCGTATAACTCTTTTTATTCTTCCTTATCTTGAGGACCATTTGGTTTTACACTAGCTAATGTTGAATTGTTACTATCATCACTAGGTCTCTTAACCATAAATGCAAGCTCATTTGTAAGTATAGCTTTCTTTATGTCAGGGATCATCCAACCTGGTATTGTTATATCGTCTTCTGTATTAGCAGTTTTAGATTCATCTATATATCCTGTAATATATACAGAGTTTATTGAATCAACATCTCCTTCTACATAAATATAACCATCATCAAACCAGCATACAGGTTCTGCGTAAGTGTATCTTCTAAAGTTATGATAATGCTTTCTAAGCTTATGCATATACTGTATAACGCATCCATTCTTATCACATACACTAACTATATCATCAGCGCTTTTATTTACTGTATATATTTTATCTTTTGTACGCTTAATGATATCACAGCAGCAATCTTCACAATCTACATTCTTTTCTGTTTTATCTACAATAAGTTCAATCGGACCAACAGTTGACTATAATGAATCATCTGGTTCACTTTCGTCGTTTTCTTTATCTTGTTCCTCTTTCTTCTTTTGTAAATAAGTCTTGTATTGTATTATCCAAGACGCTACCTAATCCCTTGAAAGATCCTCACTTTCACTTATATTGTTATTACGGACAATAAGGAGAATATCATCTATTAATGTTTTAAGTGAAAAGTAATTCATATTGCTTCTATTATTTTAATACTATCTTCTTTAAGCAAATCATTTGTATTATGTATCTTGTATTTGTATACATCCTTCTTTTTCCAATCGAATGTTACAAGTCTCTTAAAGAAGTTCTTCTTATTCTTATATTCTCTATGTTTGTAAACGTAGAGGTACTATGTATTCTATACATTAAGCTTAATATTAACACTATCTTTACCGATTGTATAGTATACTTTAGTTAGGGGGTTGTACTATAGACTATCTTTATAAGTAGAGTCTTTAATAATTGTTATAATATCACCCCCTACCCCCTTACTTTTATTAACGTTTAATATCTACTTTTGAGTTGCTGCTACCTGTATTTCGTTCTTTTTAACCTTCTGTATCTTTCTAATAGAATCTATCTACTATACAAGTTTGTCATTATATTCTGACAACTTTTTTACATCTAGTCTTAAAACACCAGAAGCCTACTAGGCACCGTATAAGGCATCCTAATAGGCTTCGATGTTATTATTAGCCATTTTAAGCTCCTCTGAGAGCCTATTAGCTTTGTTGTGGTAGAATATACCAGATGCTAAGCAAAAGGCCATCAGGAGCCCTAAAACAGCGTTAAGCAGCAGCTTGTAGTTCTTCTTTATTGTTTGAATTAGCTGCTTCATTGTTTGTTAAATATTCTTTTAAATATGTTCTCATTTCTCCAAACTTGCCTTGTATATAAATAGATACTCCATAGATACTAGCAGAATAAACTAATGTTTGGGCTACAAACCCTAGTACTCCTGTGGAGATTTCACCCTATTGTAAATACTATATCCAAGTTAGAGCTTGACCGCTTAAAAACGCGAGACATGCGGTTGTATACTAAATCTTCTCACGCCATGTTCCTGTTATTTTGCTCATTTAATCTCAATTGTTACCTTTCCTTTGGCGCAAGCATCCTTTATAATAGGATAAAACTTCGCTATGGTAGCTTTTGAGTTAAGGACCATTCCAACCTTTTTATTCTCACCAAGCAGTAAACAACCTTCTGTGTGGTCACTTGAATTTCCAGAGTGTATACGGATACCTTCAAACGAAGGAACATTCATAAGCTATGGTGTATATTTCTTAAATCTAGGTGAATATGTCCACTTAATCTCGTACGTACCGTACGGAATAGCAGTTTCCCCTTTAATTTTCTTCTCTCCGTTATCAAACTTACCGTTCTTATTAAGATCTCTTACAGTATCCTCTAACGTATCACAAAAATACTTATCGTCTATATATAGCTTTCCAATTGTATATGTTGGTTTTAAAGCTATTCTCTTTAATGTTAATTTCATGCTGTTTTAGCTTTATAAACACCTTTTGCTGTTATATTATAACTTGTAGAATCATCTTGGTCTTTACGAAGATACTTCTAATCATTAGTTACTGCTGTAGGAAGATTATTAACTGTTTTTGTTAAGGATTTTAATGATGTCTCCAAGGTAGAAACCCTTGTTGTTAATGCATTAAGATCAGATATTAGAGCAAATTTAGCTTTTATTTTAGACCAGAGCGTATCTAGTCCAGTTTTACTAAGTACTTCCATTGATTATGTCTTTTTATACCTATTATTAATCACTTTACTTCTATATTGTTAATACATTTTGTTCAAGTGTAATAGGATTAATTTCCGTATACTTTTCTTCTGTGTAATTAATCGCTCCACCTTTAAATACTAATGTAGGTATTATTTGAACTGTATTACTTTCGCCAAAATTCATATCTTCTATAACTTCTGTTAAAGGAGTGCTTGATTCAATTTTGTAAGGAAGCTAATTTATTTGTGTGTTATGCTCACCGATATTCTTGTAATCAATCGAAGATCCCCCTTTTTGTTGAATTCTACATTGTATACCAAATTCGCTATTTTCATCAAAATAGTTCGGCTGATTTATCGAATCTATGCTAATTGAGAAATTAATATTTTTACCATCATTTGTAAATTGTACATTACTATACGATGGATTGCATTTTACTGGACTCAAAACTGCTCCTTTATGCCATTTGCCAACATTGTCCTTATTTGTATCAAATGCAAAAACCCCACTATCTAAATAATACGTGAATTTAGCGCTAAGTGTATATCCATCTTTTACGTTCGCTCCAAAAAAAACGTTTCGGCTTCCATTAGCATAACATAGCGCCTAATTTGAATCATCATTAATTTTTGTATATCCAGTTAATATAAACGTATTATCTTTAGTTCCCGTAACAGTTGCATCTTCTGAGTCTTTGTTATAAACACTATATGATAAAGTTATATTTTCAGTTTCTTTTTCATTAAACCAATTTGTATAAAGGGCACACTATATACTAATTGTGCCATTGCTATCAGTTAATGATTGTAATACAGTTTTGCCAGCAATAGAAGACTAATCGTCTCTATGTTCGTTTAAGTACTTAGATATATTCTTAAAATCTATAAATGCATATTCGTTTCCTTTACCAGTATTATCACCAACAAAATACAATATGTTTTTATACTCTTTTATAATACTACCAAAGTATCCAGCATAATTATCATATGTATCGGCCTTGAGATTAAGATTTACAAAAGTTGCCTAATCCAAATCTGTGCCTTTATCCCAGTTGTATGTAAACATTATAGCGTCTCCATAAATGATCTATACACCCTTTCTATCTTGAATAAGATTTACTTTACATTCAACACTTTCAGATTCCTTTACATATACAATAAAATTTCCTAAATTCTAATCAGAATAACTTGAATTCCCTTTTGAAGGATAACAATATATTAATCCAGTTTTATTATCTGTAATAGTAAACTAATTAGTAATAGCTGCGTCTTTTATGCCGTATTCAACTTGTTCTGTGGACACAACCTAATTCGATTCGTTAATCTTATTTTTGTAAGCTTTTACGAAAACTGATTTTTTAGAAGACTAGTTATACTAATCACCTTGCCAAATCAACTACATGAATTTCTATTGTATTTTATCAGAATTTGGTCCAATATAAATATGATATTCGTAAGTAAAACTTTCGATATGTGCATCCTGAGTCCAAGTTACTGTAGCGGATGGATTAGTATTAGGTTTATTATTATAATAATATGTTTTACTTCCAGATTTAGTCTATGTTGTTGTGTTCCTTTCAACAGTTATTGTATCATTAATATTTCCAACAGTTTTCCTTGTTCCGAAAGATCCTGTTAAGCCATAAGATCCTGTAACAGTTATCGTGCCACCAGTTTCTGGAAAATTTCCAGCATTCGTAGGAGTAATTTCAATCCACCTATGTGCTTCATCATCAGGGAACTCTTCAGCCTTATTAGGTTGAGTCCAAGAAACTTTAGTAGTAGGTTTCTAAGACTAATCGTTATTATAATAATATGTCTTACTACCGCTCTTAGCCGAAGGTGTTGCGTTTGCATCTGCAGTTATAGTATCATTTATATCACCAACCTTTTTTCTTGTACCAAGCGTTCCGGTCAATCCATACGAACCGGTTATTTTTACAGAGCCTCCATCAGCTGGGAATGTAAATTGTATTGGAGAAACTTCTATCCATCTGTGCTCTAAATCATCTGGAAATGTTTCATTACTAATACATTCAAAGAAACAAATAAACTCATTAGATGTATCAGTAACCGGAACAATAGAAGTTAACTTTTTATCAGCAGCTGTAAGCAATTTATCAATATCAGCCTTAGTTGCAAGCTCTCCTCCAATACTTGTAGTTCCTTGTACAAACGTTCCGCCTATAATTGACTTCGCCTCCTCAATAGAGAGGTATTCATAATTATGTTTGTAAATTGATTCTTCCATAAATACCTCCTCTATTAAAATGCTACGTTTTTATAAGCTGCATTAACCTTAATCTTCTTGCTATCCTTAGGAATAATAAACTCTGCTCCAAGAGTTTCCCACAAACAGCTGTTCTTATATTCTCTAAGAATCTACTCTTTAAGATCCTGCAATAACTATGTTACTTCTGCCTTGCTGTATGTCTAGCTCTTTGTATACACCTCATTCTTTGTATAAGATGTATTTTGGGTAATACTTTTAATATGTTCATTAATAGTTGTATTGCTATTAATGACCTAATCAATAGCAGATGTGATCCATTTGCCATTACTATAAATGAGGATATTGTTCTCGGATGAGGCAGGGAGAACATACTGCAACATATTCTTTACAAGGCTAACTGTAAGAACATCTGTACTAGCCTAACCTGATGGTGATGTAGCAAGTCTAACGCTTCCATATTTGGTTGTAGTAGCATTAGGAACATCAAGAGTACCGCTAACTGAAAGATTGTTAAGAATAGTATCTCCATCAACTCTGAATGAGCCACCATTCTCTACCTTTAACAAGTTATGAACTACAAGGTTATTTGTATCTATATTAAGTGCCTGGAATGTACCCATAACCTCAATATCGTTTGTAATAATCTTATGGTCTACAACTAATCCATTAGGGGTTCCATGAGCTCTAATAGTGCCGTTAAATGTAGCCTAATCCTAGAATTTTGAAGAACCTTTTACAGAAAGAGATTTCTCTACAGCCATATTGCCCTGGAATGTAGAGTCTCCTGTAAATACGGCAGATTCAAATGTAGGATTCTTGGCAAACTTTGTAAAGTCATCACGCATAGATCTGTTTACAGCTGTCTGGTTCTTTTTGTAATAAGAGTCCCAGATTTGCTCTGCATCAGCTACAACATTCTCTGTGGTAACATTTACAAGCTTACCATATATTTTAATATCTTCTTTCTTTGCTTCCATAATTATTAAGCTTCAAGTTTAATATAGAAAATATCTCCACCAGACTTAGTATTAGCGCTCATTGGGTTAGGACAGCAATAATAATACTTGCTATCATTCAACTTCTACTGATACTTTGTGAGAGGTACATATATAGCTGAGTTAAGATCTGTTGTGCCATTGTCTGTAATGTTTGCAGCATAAGCAATAGGTCTACGTGTAACAATCCAAAGATACTGACCATCTTTTGTATTCTCTACCTGTACCGGCTTTGTAAGATCATCAACTCTCTTAAGATCATCTGTATTAACAGCCTCTACACCTGTAGCTGTATAATACTCCTGACTCTTGTCTTCGTATGACTGATCAGTTCTATCAAATCCTACTTCTGTATCATCTTCAACATTAGCAGCAAATGGTCTAACTGGGAGATAGCCAATATAGTCATAATCACCACCAACTACAGTTACATTAAATCCAGTTGTAATATCGTTATTCTTAGCCTTTACGGTTACGTAAGTACTGCTTGTACTCTCCTGATTAATAGCTCTGATAATACCAGTCTCTTCCTCGATTGATATAACACTAGACTTTGTAGCAACGAACTGAAGTTTCTCATAAGGCCAATTGCCAGGAGTGTATTCAAGTACAGAACCATTTTCAAGTTCTACCTCTACGATATAATAATGATCTTTCTTATCCTGCTCGCCAAGTCTAATCTGGTTTCCACCATACAAATACAAGTCGTGAGTCTTTACTCTTATGTCAATAATATTCTTATTAAGAATATCGTCCTTATCTACATCAAGAGTGATATCGCCACTTGCTCCAGTATTATCATTTACAAGCATAAGCACTTCACCATAATCCATTGTGTATGTATGAAGGTCTGTCTTACCCCAACCTGGTTCGTACATCTCTGCTACAACTACAAGTTTATATACTCCGCAGAAAAGCTGATCCTTAGCAGGGAAGTAACACTGAATACTGTTAGCCTTAGGAAGAACCTTAGAATATGCTGTATAGCAGAACTTATCATCATAACCAGCAAGTACTCTATCAAACGGCTTGCAATATGCAGGTGGAATACAAGGAGCTCCTGCGCAAGGATTGCATCCCCTACCACTTAATCTACAGTCGTGATGATATGGTCTACAGCATCGTGGGTATGCATGATACTGAGGGCATCCACATCTATCAAAACAAGGATGACCATACATATGTGGATCATTACAACATGTCTCACCGGTATAAAAGTCTGCTACAGATGTATTTATTAAATAACAAGCTAATTTCTTAATACTAGCCTAATCGTATGTTCTAGGACCACGAAGAGTTAGATTTAATCTAATATCGTTTCCAATTCTAATCTTTTGCATATTATAATATGTTTAAAAAACAAAAAACCGAGATAGGGCAAGAACCCCACCCCGGTATTTAAATTAATACTTTGTACCGTCGTACGCAGTTGAATTGCTAACTGGGTTAGCGATGTTCTGACGAGTAGCAACCATCTTGCCCAACTTAGCCAAGAGACCATCACCGATCTCTGCAGCACCAATTTCGGTACCATTGTTAGAAGCGTAGATTTCTACTGTCTGCTTTGTTCTGCGCCAGAGATCGTCAGCTGTACGATACTGGTTCTCGAACTCGATAGTAATACCACCGTAATGGTTATCAATGTTTGTAACCATATTAGGCTGTGGGTCATACCAGCAGCAACGGTGAAGTACACCCTGGTAGTCAAATGCTGAACGCTCGCGATCACGTACAAGCTTTGCAGATGCAGGGTAAGTTACACCCTCCTTCTTAACAAACTTAACACCAAGGTCATACTTGTTATTAGCTGCCCAACCTGGAGCCTGTGGATTCATCCAATAAGCGTTTGCATCAAAGCGAACCTTTGCATAAACATTCTCTGTTACAGCCTGCTCATCATCATCGTACTTCATTGCCTCAAGTACGAGCTTAGTGCCATCAATCTTTGCGTATACACGCTGACGCTTAGAAGCGCGTACGATATCCTTAACAAGACCCTGCATAATATTCTGAATGCCATCACCAGGCATTGTTACATAGCTGTAAGACTCAGTCCACTTGCGATAACGCATAGGCATATCCTTGAAAGTAAGGCGAAGTACTACAGGGCAACCACCTGCTGAAAGAATATCCAAAGTCTCTGCAGGAATTGTAGAGAAATCAATTGAGATTGTATCCTCTGTATCCTCCTTATAATCGAGCTTTGTAATAGACTTAATATCTGCTGCATTGATGATGTTAGACCACTTAACAACAGGGATGTATGTTACATTACCCATCTTGTCAGCCTTCTGGAAACTATCACTAGTTACAACACCAATCTTAAATCTATCGCAGTTCTCATCAACTGCATAGATATCCTCGATGTTTGAGCCATCCTGAGCAGCTGGATCGCAATTCATAAATACGAACTTACCAACCAACTCTTTAAGGTCACCCTTCTTCTGCTTGCCTGCAAGCTCTTCCTTTGTAGCGAGTGTATCACCACCCTTATTTGATACCAATACGGTATTTACATATGTAATCATAATATATTAATTTTTTCTACTCACCCTAATTAGTTACACTGGACCTAACCAGCTGGGTTTTCCACGTTAAAATTATTCTTATCTTATTCTTGAGTACTAACCTCCTGAGTAATAGTGCGGTATCTTTCGTCTTTCTTGTTTTCGAGATACATTTGTGCTGCTATTTTAATTATCTCAGGCATTATAATATCCTCGAAATCATTGTACTCATCATATGGTTTTTCGAGGGTTATCTCTTTAGGCTTGCGCAAATAACCTAAAGAATATTTATATATTTTGTACTATTTGTCAGTTAATAGTTTACAACCATCATTAACACGAACTCTTAATGGTCTAGCTCTGTGATATCTATAATGGAAGTCAGTTAAACTATTATTGACTCTATACATAAAACTATCCTAAGTACACTCAAACATACAAGTGTTAATCTTATTGTGGTTTTGCAAATCAGATATAACAACATCTTCGTTAAGAGCGAACATAAAATCATTAGGATATTGCGCATAGTATGAGGTATAAGACGGTTCCGATTCGTCTACCTACATATTGTCACTTTGATAGACAATTGTTTGATACAGCTTAATTAAATCGTTTCTACGCTTCTCATTCTGTTCGTATGACGTACCGTGAACGATGTCTCCATTAAACCTAGTTTTAACAAACTTGGCTACAGCCTAATTAAGCCAGAATAATGATTCATCTGTAGAAGGCTTCTGTACTGGGTCGTCAAACTTATTAATTTCTCTTTCGAGGCCTACTAATATATCTATATATCTCATTACTTATCCTCCTATTCTTGTTGTGGTTTCTACTATTGCTGTTTACCTCCAAGCTATAATCTGAATTTGTACTAAGTTATATACATATCTACAGCTCCTGAAACTATGTCTTCAAAGCAGCTATAAGGTAATTCGCAATAACTATGTACAGCTCCAGTTGATTTATCCTAATCGTTAAACTTCATCACATTGAATGCGTATGGGTAACAATAGTATGTAAGATTTATACTAGATATATGCGTATAAGTATCGTGTATGAGTCTGATTGTTGTATTTTGATTATTCTAATCTAATACTACCAATGGCTTCTACAGAACCCCTTTCTAGTTATAGGCTACATCTAAAAACCTAACAGCCAAATCTTGCTTAACGTTTACATTGTCAAGATATACAGGCGTGTCTAAGGTTTTGTTACTTTTATAAGTTCTATCTACGACACTATATGAAGTAATATACATAGAATAATCTGCAGGTAGATCAAACTCTAACTAGCAGTTATCTACTTCATTTGAAGGTTTGATATCTTCGTGTCTAATAAGATTAGACAATATGTCGTGAATTTTATTATCTTGCCTAGTACCACTTTGTGTCTAACCTTCGGCTACATATAAAGTCTTTACATACTAGGATTGATACTCACTTAAAAAAGAATATATTGTATCGGTATCAAGTTTGTTTTCTATTGCGAACTGTGGATACATTTCTGTTATCCTTCTTTCAAACTCGATACCAAGCTTTCTAGTTTGTTCTTGCGTCATGATTCTAGTGGTCTAGTATTTATTTTAGTAGATAATCTACTGGATTCTGCAATCTCAGTAGACATTATAATTGCTAAATTAACAAGCTCTTCAGCCATAGCATCATTTATCTCTAATTCTGTATCTCCAAAATCAACTAAACTTGTGCCTTTTACAAACTTGTTAGGAGCCTTTATATATGTTACATCTAACACCATATCACCGCTGTTGTTTTTAACATCGTACGGATCAATTAAAACATGTACAATCTTATTGTCTATGTAACATACTGGATTCTTAACCCAAGGTAAATTTGTTGACGTGGACTTAAATTTATTTGCATTTTCATGAGAGATAAGGCTAACAGACTGAATTATATGCTTCTGATTATCTATAGAACTATTATTAGCATTTAATGATATTGTGCTAGAAATGTAATATAGATAGTCTTGTATGTTTAATGAATAAATATATTCATTTGTAACAACATCACTATGTTCTCCATGTAATGAAGCTTGTTTTATTAGCGGTCTTAAATCTTCAATTGCTTTAACATCAGATTCAAAAGCAGATCTTCTTGGATTGTTCCCTGTTAATTTTTGAGCTATTAAAGCTAAGTATGCTTTATCTAATATTGTTGCAATTTCATATTCAGTTAGCGACGGATATGACGAAGTTATATTTGCCTTGTCATATTCAATCATAAACTTAGTATAAATATCACTGTGCGTCATACGTCGTTAGTTTATTATTTATTCTCAACCTGATTAATGATCGAGATCTTTAAGTCTTGATTCTTCTTTGCGTCCAAGTATGCAATACAATCCTGCAATGAATCTGCAAGCATCTCAGAACCATAATAGTACTGTGTTCTATCCTTACGGATAATACCCTTGGCAATAGCACTCTCGATCAAGAACTCTGTTTCCTTTGTCTTATTGTTAACCCACTTAGTAAAGAAGTTCTGTGGCTACTTATCAACCAATGAGAACAATGTAGACTCTACAAGCTCATTAGACATTGTATCAGCGCTAACACCGAACAATCTAAGGCACTTACGCATCTCTTCAAGAGAAAGCTTGCCAAAAGCAATAATAGCATCTCTACGAAGCTTGTTAATCTTATTCTTCTCAATAGCTTCAGCCTGTCTATTAATAAGCAGATAATCCTTACCAGCATTAAGCTTATCAAGTGATGTAGCTACTCTCTTATGTCCTTCAAGGAACTTAATAATCATAGCCTATCGTGGGAATGAGTCGTCGAGAATTGTACTCTTAGAGCCAACCTTAACACAGAATGTATTCCAGAATGGGGAATTCTTAGCGAGATGGCCTTCTGGATAGCCAAGCTCCTTTTCAAATTTCTTTTCGTCCTCAGGTGTTAAACCTGTGTATATCGACCCAGATCTGGTAAAGTAAGGTGCAATATAATCAAAACAATGTTTGTACTTTAACAATCCAGCCCAGGGATTTTTCTTTCTGATCTTTAATTCAACTACCATAATTTTTCAATTAGTTGTTGCAATGCCAAGCTCCCACCCGATTTTGGGTGGGGTTGAACATTGTATATTATTTAATTAATTAGAGCTCTGCTGCTCTGTTTTCAACTGCAATAGACTCCTGGTCTTCAGCATCACAGTACAAGATACCGCATGACAATGGGTTTCTCAACATGATACCCTCTTCACCAAGGAAGTGTACCTGGTAACCATCACGGCTGTTAGAACGCATAGTGTTGATGTTGTTTGCATAACCATTTGGCAATACAGAACCACCAGTACACCACTGTACGAACTCACGACCCTTACGACATACCTTAACGATGTTAGCCTGACCGTCACGACGACCAAGATCAACGAACAAGAATGTGTAAGACATCAATGGCTTACCTGTCAATGGGTGAAGCTGACGGAACATTTCCATGTTATCAAACATAGCACAACGCTTAACTGTCAACTCGATACCATTAGTCATAGTGTAAGTTGTGAACTGACCACCCAACTTCAGATCCTGACCAGAACCTGTAATGAAGTGTGTATCGATCATATTAAAGCTAGCTGCCTTCTCCTTCAAGATACGGTCGAACTCTCTAATCGTTTATGTTTGTTTGGTTCGCTAAACCAAACCTCTCTCGAGCCCTTACTTTCATAAGGGACCAGACTATATCTTCATCCTAATTGGATGTCTACCATATCGGATTCGCTTGAATCCTACTCCTAATCGGATAGTCGTTGAACATTACATTTACATTTCTATGTAGTTATTTTATAACCTTTCATAGAACCACTTGGTATAACCATGTTTTTATTTCCGTATCTGCTTATCATTGTGCATAAGCAAGACTTCTTAATATTAAACACTCTGCTAGCATTTTCTAGTCCCAACAGAGTAAACGAATCATCATCTTTTGTGAATGTTACAAGAGTTTTAATAACGCATGTAAGTCCATTATCATACGCTCTCTTCTTATTCTCTTCTCTTGTAACCCATTCTAGATTAGTAATACTATTGTTTAATTTATTACAATCTATATGGTCTATAGTCTCGTAATGATTCGGGTTTTGAATATATTGGTCAGCTAATACTTCATGAACAAGTCTTCTTTTCCAATCTACATTATATCTCATATATCCATTCTTAACAGTAGTAGAAACAAACCGTTTTGATTTCTGATTATATAAGCTACCGTTTTTATTTATTAGATATCCATCATGATCTCTAACCTTATCAAACTTTGTTAAGTCTAAATCACAAAATGTAGAATCAATTATCTTTTGTACAGGCATCGCATACTCTTTATTATTTATACCTATAAGAGTTACTTTGCCATTGTTATTTTTTATTAGCTTCTTAGTATATCTGTCATAGATATTGCCATCTATATATACGATATATCTAAATTCAAAACCTCTACATGGTTTATGTAAAGTCTTTGCTGCTGATTTTCTATCGAACTTCTATGTATTCGTCATAATGTTTTTAATCTAAGTTAATTATTTTAATAGAGTTTCCAGCAATTAAATAGATTTGCTATATAATATTACTATTATAAGGGGCTAGAAATTAACCCATCTCACCGGTCAAAGCAACGAACTTACGCTCGTTAGTACCAATGATATTGTAGCAGAGATCGAACAAGTAATCCTCGAACAACTCTGTAGTCAGCTTTGTATAATAACGTACGTTAGCTGGAGCAATCTGCTCAAACAAACCTGCAGAGATTGGAACGAAACGACCATTAGTACCCTTCAAATTGTAAGTACCATCTGCATTACGGTTAGAGTGAGCGAACAGCAACTGCTTCTCCTCTCTCTTCTTCCACTCACGAAGAGCCTTCCAATACTGATAGTCAGACCACAAATAAGACTTCTTACCTGTCTCAGGATCAGTCAAAGCGATAGCCAATACTGTAGAGTAAGCATCACCGGTGATATCGTAAGTAAGACGCATAGTCATCAAGCTATTACGCATCTTAAATGGAGTCTGATAGTTGATGATATCTGCCTCATCACTGTACTCCTCGTATGCAGAACCGATACGGTCTACCTAACGACCTGGGAGCAAGTACTCACAAGGAATATAAGAACCCTGGAAGCCTTCTGCTACGTAGCACTCATATACCCATGTGCTACCATCCTGGTATGGAGTACCGTTTACACGTACCTGGAAGTTAATGTTATCAAATGCAAGCAGAGCTCCAGGTCCAAAGAACTTCTCCTCCAAACCAAGATAGATAGGAGTATTATTAATACCTGGAGTCAGGCCATCTACAATTGACTTAGGAGTGATCTCCTTGCCATTCCACTTAGCGTAGCGGATATTAACAGCGTGGTCAGCATCAATCATTACAGACCACTCATACTCTCTGTTTTCGATAGTCATGGTTGAACCAAGACCACCAGTTAACAAGTCGATGGTAGTTGAAATACCATCATCCTTTGTACCAAAAACCAATGACAACAAGCCTGCTACCTCATGAGGCTTTGTAAGCATTGCATTAGCAATCATGTTTTCGTCTACCAAGTCAGCAAAACGCTTACCACGGTAGAGCTGAAGATTATTTAATAAAGAACTTGAATTATTCATAATATGTTAATTGTCTCATCATAGGTATTTTGACGCGATATCCCATGCCTGAGGTTGTTTTTCATGCCCAACATTGTATGATGTATGATTTTTTGTTTGATGTTTGAGCATTTGTCTAAGTTTACTCGCAGCAGATGTCTGACCATTGCGCTGTGCTTCGCCCAGTAGAGCATCACCCTTCATTGTGAAGTAGGCTGATTCTATCAAATTGTTAACAAGGTTATTATTAAAAGCCTTCTAATACTCTGTTAAGCCATCTGCATCAGTTCTTGTGATATAATCGAACAACGCTTTTCTATCCTCCTTTGGGATATTAATACCTCTAATATTAGTAAGACCATTAATACTAGATGTAAGGTCATTCATGAACTATGCAGCTTGCTGCTCCTATTCTTGTCTTTGAGCTTCCTATTGCTGAGCCATATATTCCTGCTGTTGCTGCTCGTACGCCTTAAGATAATTAACAGCATCAGCTGCTTCGTCTTCCAGCATATCAGCATCTTCATAGCGCTCAATCTTGCGACTAATCTGTTCGTCATTCATACCCTGTAATTTATAGAACTCACGAACAGCTGCTTTCTGATTAGATTCGTCCTCCAAATCTATACTATCATAAGACATAGATTTCTGTTGTGTCTGATAGAAGTCTTCAAATCTACCACCATTCTTTACGTACTGATCAAGTCTAGCAATACGATCATCGGCGTACTGTGGGGTTGAATTCTCATCTACGACATCTTTGATGTACTCTACGATACCTTCAATTGTCTTAGGTTTCTCGTCTTCATCAACACTCCAACCATTAGCTTCGGCGAATGCGTCAAAGAAGGCACCAATCTGTTCTGCCTCTCCAGGATCTACGACATCAGTGTCAGTCTACTGATCATTATCATCATTGTCATTATCCTATTCGTTGTCAACTGTAGTTGTGTCGGACGTATTATTATTTAAAATATTATCTGGTACCTCTGTCTCATCATCATGAGCATTAGGATCGCCAGTTACATTCTTATTATCTTTATTATCCTCAGAAGACTTATCGTCATCTGGATTGTCTAAATTTTCAACATCATCATTAGGGTCGTCTAACACCTGATTAACCACATCCTGGTTATCGATGTCTGTAACGCTGTCGCCACCTTCCTGGCCACCGAACCCGAGAGAGTTCAAAGCGTCTTCAAAATCACCTAATGGATTTTTCTTCTTTCTTGCCATAATTTAAATTATAACTAAGTTAATATTTTTAATTGTTGTACGCTACACGGGAGTCGAACCCGTGTAATGTTTAATGTTTCCAACTTGCTGCATTATGCGCAAAGTTTGCTTTCTTTCTCATAGCTGCACTATACTTAGATGGATTCTTAAGAACCTTATTAGCAAAACTCTATACACTCATGCCATGCTGTTTAGCTGCTTTAGTAAACGTGCCACGCTTAGATTTCTTTATATGAATATCCTTGCCAGAATTATACTAAGTTATAGATTTTGGCGTTAAATTCGCATCTTGATTATTTCTGAAGAAATCAGACCCAATATATGGACTAAACCATTCGCTGCCACGTATTTTCATTTCGTTTGGTCTTTTTGGTATCTAGGATTTTGTGTACCATGGAAAATCATAAGTATCGTGTATAAATACCCTTTGCTATTCCGGATCCCATTTTGCACCAAATTTAGCAAGCATTCCAAGAGGATTCCACTCTCCCTAATTTTGTAAAGCGGTACCGCGTTTCGCCCAATCATTAAAATCTTCATCATTAGCCTACTGCCAAACACCTGGATTGTTTAGCAATCTTTTGCTAAACTAATACATATCATTATACTACCCGTGTCCACTTCTAACGAGTTTTCCAAGATTCGTAGAATCAGCCATAGCTTGTATATAGTATTTCATTTTTGGTGTAATACCATAGAAGTCAGAATGTTTGTTATTATTCTTTTCGTCAGAATAATCCCATTCTGTTAAATCTCGTCTATTAGCGATTGGTAGTTTGTTGCTTAGTCCTAGATACGCTCTCCAATACTAGTCTTCTTCGCCTCTAGCCTAATTACCTCCTAACAAAATATTACCTAAATAAGATAGTGGATCAATCCCAGATGTTGGGTCAAATTTTTTATGAACCTACTCATTCTTTTTAAGCTAATACTTAGTGAATCCAGGATTATCTTTCTTTATCTTAACTTTAGATCTGCCAGAATCCTTGACCCTCTAAATTAACTTCTTTGAAGAAAAGAATGAATCTAATGATTTTTTACGCTACTCAAGTTGCTATATAAGTTTAGGCATACATACCTCCTCTCTATGGCTTCTTCAGCTTCTTTCTAAGCTACTTCTCAGCTACCTACTATTCTGCTTCAGCCTATGCTTTTCTTCTACGTTTAATCTTACGAAAGAGCTTATGACGCTGATAGTCGTTCTTCTTCTGCATCTTTCGCTTGGGACTTTCCATCTGTGTCATAATTACATCAGTTTAAGATTATTACCTTTTCTCCACCAGAACTTCTAGCCATAAGAATCTTTACCAAAGTTATTCTAAGGAAGTAGATTAAGTATGTTCGGAAGCGAAGGCTAAGTTATATTATTATACATCTACTGCTTATACTAGTCAAGATCACGCTATTGCTAAGCTTTAATCTCTTCCTAGGTAGGACCAATCAATGTTGTTGGAACATCTGTTCTAATAGTTTTAGGTTGTTTAGTAGAAGGAGAATTAATAATTATAGGGCTAGCATTCTTTGCGTCTTCATAATCCTATACAAGATCGTCAAACTTAACATTATAATTGTAAGCATCTTTATGTGCATTTCTGTGATAATGAGCCGCCTTTACTAAGCTATCCATACTCCTAAGGTTTCTAGAATAATTCTCGAGAGAATCTGTATAATACCCCTTCTGCTTGAGCGCTCTTGCATAATCCTGTGTAGATTTTGCTCTAAGTGCTGCTCCGTACCTATTATGCATAAGTCTCACATAGTCCTTAACAAAATCTGCGTCACTCTTATATGTTGTATAAGTCTTGCCATTCCATCCTACTCCACCATAATTGTGCTATTGTCTAGCGACTCTTGACCTTCCGTAGTTTGATTCGTATGCAAGCTAACGCATTACATTGTAAAATGCAGCATCACCATATCCGTATCTATTTAACTATTGTCCTACAAGAGGGCCCATTCTGTTAACAAAAGTATTAATAGAATCATTCTTACCTCCTTTATATTTGTGCAGTATTGGATGCTCTTCATTTAATGGAGTGTCAAAAGGTAATGGTTTAATAATGTCTTCAGCTATATTAACATCTTTACCTTCATTATAGGCATTAAGTATAAACTATACACTCTAATCAAGCTACTACTACTCTTCTGGACTAGGTTCCTCAGCCTGGGTGTCTCCACCCAAGTTGATTCCTCTAATATCCTTCCAGTAATCAGCGCCATTCTTCCACGCTTCATACTTCTATTGAAATGTCTTATTGTCGAACTTCATAATCAACGCTCTCCCGGAACTTTATTGGCTAATTGTGTCCTTGATTTAAGTTTCTCGCGCTCATAAGCAGCATCATCCTTAGCCTTCTATAGCTCTGTCTCATGCTTCATCTTATCCTTCTCAAGCTGAATCTTCTGATCCTCTATCTCGCGCTTCTGTTTAGCTTCGTAACGCTTATTATAAGCCTCCTAGTTAATCTTCTACTGCTCGATAGCTTGCTTTCCGATTTCGATTGGGTCTGGGATTCCGTTTTGATCCTGATCTAATTCCTCTGTTCCACGATAAGCATTAATCTGCGCTACAGCTATCTTTGTCTGATTATCTTGATCAATCTGATATCTCTGAAGATCCATCTAAGCTTCCTGTAACATAAGCTCCTGCTGTTTAGCTTCGTTCTGCATCTGCTATAACTGCTGTTGCTGCTGAGCCTCTGCCTCCTGCTGCTGTTGCTGCATCTGCTCCTGTCTAGTCTGCATATCCTTAAGCTTCTGCTTAATGATATTGAAGTTATCATTTGTAAGAACCTCTGCTGCCTCAAGTAAGCTAGCACCATTCTGCATAGCTGGTTGTATAAGCTGTTGAAGTTTCTGTATGTTCTCAAGATCCTTAGATGTATCACTTACGAATACATCCATGTCTTCGTAGTAGAACTTAGGTGTAATATCCAAGAATGCTCTTTCTCCATTATCAAAGATATACTGAAGTTTCTTCTTGCCGGTCTCTTCCCATGCGCCCTTAGCTGTATTGAGAAGCATATTAAGCACTCTTCGCTTACACTGATTGTGTACCCAGAACAATGGCTCTGTGATATGAGAACTCTGTACTACAGATCTCTCTACATTACCTACCATCTCTGATGAACTTACAGCTCCTTCACGCTGCGCTGTAATACCAGATATTGTTCCAGCCAGTTCTTCTATCTTATCCATAAGCTGGATATATTCAGCTATAACATTAGACATTGTAAGATCCAATGCTGTTATCTGATTAAACTGAGCAGGCTTGCCGCCCTCTCTTCCTGGAATATTCCAGCCTTCTTCATATGGGTTAATAAAGTTAACACCAACGCTAGATAAGTAATGCATCCATTTGGCTGGACTAATATTCATAGACTTAGGAATCTATGTAATATCCATATTAACAACCTTACCTTTATCTCTAGCGATAGCTAACTCAAGTCTATACCACAATACAATATACATATACTGTAATGGCTTAAGAATGCTAACCAATGATCTAGGCTTACTATTTGTATTACTATAAATAGCACCGCAATAAGGAAGCTTCTGGCTATTAGGGTTATCAATACTTACATGCTGATATTCAATAGGCTGTATACCAAAGTATAAGTCGCTACCAGCTCTGTATCCTTCCCATACTTCTATAATCCAATCTGGTTCTACGCTAACCTCATTACCAACAGGCTGATACGTCTCATCAACTATGTTAATCTAAGGCTGTCCTGCTTCATCTGTAGTCGTTACATAGAAGATCTTCTTGAAAGACTTCCAGCAGCAATGCCATACATTTACAAGTGATTTACCTGATCCTTCGAATATTGGGTTATCGTATATACGTAACTGTATACCCATATCAACAGGACTTCTGTCTCCAAGGTTTCTACCAGGAGTAGAACCAATCATTTCTTCAAGCTTATCAAGATCCTTCTCTTCAAGCTTGTCGTAATATCTATCGTATACTTCTGTAATAGGCATACGCATCTTTCTGCAGCACCATGAACCATCCTCAATAAACTCAAGGTCTGGACTCTTGTCGTAAGAGAAACATATAGGATTAACTCTCTCGGCATATGGCTCTGCATTAAGTACGCCAACATAATAAATTTCTCTACCTGAGATCAATCCATCCTTCCAGCCTTTGATAAACTCGTTGTCAAGATCAAGCTTTTCTCTCAGATAGGTAAGTGAATGATATGCGGTATTCTCTACAATATCTTTGTAGTCTTTGTCCATATACTTAGCTATCTACTCTGGTGGCATAATCTCTCCAGACTGTAGCTATTCCTGGAACTACTGAGCTTCTTCTGGGCTCATTCTAGCTGTGATAGCCGCTTCTATATATTGTAGTATCATCTACTTCTCTTTCTCCTGCATTTCTGATGTAGCCTCCTATGAAGTTCTGATAACTCTGAAGTTAAGAGGTCTTTTTGTCTCCTCACCTATAAGCAAGTCTACTTTAGGTCTTATAATATTAAAGTCGTGAGGAGTAGCAGGAAAACCATCCTCGACCTTGAATGGGTTTGTAATTGATTTAAAATCCTTCTCGTCGAAGATGCTGTTATATAAGTTATAATAGGTCTACAGCTCTCCGTAATATGATGTACTATTTCCTCCAGATGTTACGTTACCTTCACCTATAATATAGTTAACGCAATCTTCCTGCCACTTCTTTCCCTTCTTTGAAAGAGGGAGCTTTTGTCTGGGGAAAGCTGAATTGTATAAGTTATCTTCCATGTATTAAAATGTGAATATCGGCATACCGTCTTCACTTGTGCTGCTATCTTCTTCAAACCATTGTTTGCTAAATAACGGCATCTCGAAGAGTTCAACCTATTTGTTTTGTTCTTTTGCAGACGACACCTTTACCTAATAGAGCTCCTCTCTGTATATCATTACCATACACAAAGCTATCACACGGTCTACATTTCGTACACCATCGTTCTCTATAAGCTCTTCTATTAGAGGTTCGCTGTATACTCTTTCTACATTAGGGTGGCCTTCTTCAAACTCGTCTAATAGCCACTCTAATATTAATCCTTCGCCATATGCCCTAATCTATTTGGTCATGTGGCATCCTTTTCTTCTTTGTACTTTACTGTCTTTGAAGACTTCAGATATGATTTTATCTGGCTAATCAGCCAAGAGGTAATCGCAGTGTTTATTCGTAAAGTAAGGGTAGATTCCTTTTCTTTCATTCTCAAACAATAATCTAGCATTATAAAACGTAAGTAGCTTACGTACATTCTCATAGTACTCTTCTGCTGTATCTGGTCTTCCAGAATACTCTGCCACTATTACATCAGTCCAAGCTTCTCCAGCTCTTACACGCTTAAATATAAATGTAGAACCAAGAGAGTTTGTAAAGCTATCATCGTGGTCGTATGGATCACATCCTCCTATATATAGTCCAAGAGGAGGATCTTTTACTGGGTACTCCCATATAACTACAGAACCGTGCGGTTTATCACCTTTCTTAAGAGGGTAGTTAGTTATATCTCCACTAGGCTTTTCTGTAGCCTTTACTTGACCATTTCCGTCCCATTCTAGATCAACTATATGCTTCATGCTTTGAAGCTTCTTGTTGGTTCTTATTCTGGTCAGCTGGTCCATCAATAACTTTCTAGGGAATATATTCTTACCAAGCTCCAATACAGCCTCTGCTGGCTTTATAGGACGCTCTGATATAAAACGGTCTATAGATTGCTAACTAGCACCACCGTCCTTTATTTTGTTTCTCTGATCTATAAGATTCTATATAGCCTTCTCTTTATAGCTATTTCCATCTTTATCCATATAAACCTAGTTGCCATCATCGTCGAATGACTCTAGGTTGGAGTACGCTGGAACAAAGAATGCACATTCTGTATTCTCTCTTCCTTCATCCCATATATTAGGGAAGCTGAGAACATTGTAAGACTTAGGTTTGTAGAATAACTCTTTCAATCCTTCAAAGCTAGCTCCTTCTGTACCACCAGTATTATGTGTTACAATACCATTACAAATATAGTTATGCTGTTCTTTTGCAGTGAGATTATAAATATCCCGCATGCCTATATCTTCGATTTTAACAATCTTTTCAGCATGAACGCCAAGTACATATTTGTGATATTTAGCAATCCAGTCCTAAGTGTACAAACTCATTAAATCAAGAGCTGACTATTTATATAAAACAGAACATGTTATATATTTGGCAAAATTACCTACACTATTAATGTCTTGTACAGTTAATCTCCAATTACCAGCTCCATCTTTTATAACCTTGCCATTATATTCGTGCTACCTTTGGTTGGTTTTAATGAATCTAATACTACAATGTATACCAAAATGTAATAACACCTATTCAATTTCTCTAAGAATTTCTTCCTAGCACTACGTAAGGGTTATTCTTGGTCTTCCTGATTTATCTACACTTATATATCCATCCGTATCAAATAAGCCGCCGATTAATTCAGATAACGATTCAGCATCATACTAATGAATATTAATAGGTAATCTTTTTGCAGCTTTTGTCTAACCGTATATTCCAAGTTCTCTCAGATTTTTACAAATACCTTTTATTCTTGTCTCTTTATATATCTTTCCGTCTTTTGTTTCTCTTGGCGGTTTATCTGGAGATGTATCAAAGTGAGTTTCAATATAATCATTAATTTCGAAATCACAATTTGATAATCTTGGAGTCTTATTAAATCCATAACTACCATCACCAATAAGCCACCCAACAACTCTAGGCTCCCACATTTTCTTTGTGCCAAAGAAAGGAATACTATCTATTACTCCAACCTACTCGCCAACTTTGCATTTTCCAGCATCGTGGAACAACCAAGCTTTCATAACTTCGTTCTCTTTTCTTTTTCCTGGAACTCTTTTAGTTTTTCCTGGAGTAGACCAAAGTAATGGGTGGTCGGTACTACACTCAAGTGTTCTACCAGTATTAGTTGTTATTCTTACACAAGGCTTCTGCGCTGGTGGATTAATATTATCAATATGCTATTGTACGGCCTAATATGTATCCCAGCCAAGTATTCCTTGTTCTTTTTTAATATCTTCTATATTAACACAATCACCAGTAGAAGTCCACACTTTCGTGCCTTTACAAACGCATCCAAATGCTATCATCAATCCGAACGCTTTACCATCATCTGTTTCTACTGAAGGCTGTTCTATACGCCATGCATCAAGAAGGCTAGGGAACTTACCTCCCTCCTCCCATAGTACAAGTTTAGCGCGTGTACCACGAACACGCTCTGGGTCATTCTTAAGTGTTATTCCAGTTATACTAGACAAGTATCCTTGTTCAGTCTATTTACCAAACTCATCGGTAATCTTGTAACCTGATGTTCTCTCCATACGTGTAGACACAAGTCTTTGCTTAGCCCATGCTGTATGCTTATCAAGGAAGTCCATTATCTACCAGGCTTTAGTTAACAAACCATCGCCTATAAGGAATTTCTGTTCTGACGCTATAGCAAAGTTCTTTGAGCCAGGTATAAGCATATAGTTTCTAACCAACATAGATCCACCCTTAAATGAGTTATGTGTAGGTATGTAATCCCTTGTAAGGTATAAATGATTTTCGTTACTTACAAATATACACCTCTATTTCTCCTGCTCTCCAAGATATTCTATATTTGTAATAGCTACCTTATTACTAAATTTGCGATTCTTTCTAATTCTATTCCTCTTTCTAGACAGGTGGAATATATCCGGATTACCTTTTATATATACCACGTAAGAAAATTTTGTGCCAAATATAGCACGTCCATTATGAACTCCACCTTTTCCTGGAGCTCTCTTAGATACAGAGCAAAGTATGCCAAGGCTTCTTAATACTTCTACAAAATCATCTATAAGCTATTTGGATGTGTTTACAAATGACATACCACCATCCTTAGATATATATCCATCTGTGTCCATTAAGCCTCTTATGAGCTCGTATCTCTATTCTATCGATCCGTATTTGTACTAATCTGGTATAAACTTATATACGCAAGAAACACATAAACCAAGCTCGTCTATCCATCTATGGAGCCTATTTACTCCGTACTATCCATTCTTAAACTCATCTTTATGCATGAATCTCTCTTTATCTATAATCCTATATTCGCAAGTTGTTGTAGGATCATATTTAAATTCGAATCCATCGCCAAGTAGATATTGGATTCTATCTAATATTTCTTGATCTATAGACGAAATCTTTGGAGTTCGTTTTGTTAATGCTCCATCTCCAAGCAATGCACCAAATACGTAAGCTGGAATATTTTGCTACTTCTAGCTATACTATAATGGCTCTATAGCCGGCAAATAATACTTATAAGTATTATACCTTTTACCTTTTACTGTACACTAGTTATACAACCCACTATTCAATAAATCATGAGTTGTTGAAACCTTGTGCTTAAAATGATTATTGGCACATATAACCTCCCATAAATGATCGGCGCCACATCTAACGGATCTACCATCAGCCAATGTTAATTTGTACACATCCTTGAACCCTTGTTCATAGATTTCGAGTACCTTTGTGGTTTTACCGTCTGGGTTCCATATTTCGTCACCTACTTTGAGGGAGCCCATCTAGACGAATCCGTTTGGTGTTGCTACTAATTCACTGTAAGGTTGTTCATACCCGCGCTGTCTGCATTTTAACACTGCCATATGTTTGCCTTCTAGTTCCGCTTGTTCTATAGCGCAAAAATAATAGTAATCATAGTCCCAAAAACTAGGAAACTCAAGTATACGTTGTCTTCTTTTCCTGAGGTTACCCTCTCTATCTGTATACTCTTCTTCCTAAAGTCGCATGATTGGGCTATAATTTAGGTAGAAGTAATTATATCCAGTTATGCCTTCTCCATCTGGAGCTGTATAACCATTAAGACATCTATCCGTCTCTTGCTCCCAATATTTATTATAATCAGTAGTACCTCTAGGAGCTAAGGTATAACATCCATGTTTCTGAAAGAAGATAGCTGCCTATCTGAACTTATCAGTATTATGGAGCTTCTAATTAAAGTCTATCATAATTATTCGTACATACCAATAACGCCACCACCCTTGACTCTACCGGTTTCTGCTTGTTCTGCTTTTGCCTACTTCGTAGCCATGTCTAATGACTTGATAATGCCGCTAACATCTTTCAATATAGCAGAAAGCTTCTTAGCCGTATCTATATCAAGCTCTTCTTCAGCATAACTATCCATCGTGTTCATAATGCCCTCTGCTGCGCTCTTAGAAGATTTAAGCAGACGGGTAGCAGGAGTTTCTTGAAACTCCTGGAACCTTTTTGCTAATTCTTTTACAACGTCATCAGGTTTATAATTCTCATCATTAAGTACATCTTTAGCTACTCTCCATGTGCGTTCTTTCTCTGGATAAGCCTCATATGGACTATTCCATTTGTATCTCCACACTATGAATTCGATCTTCTTTAATGCATCTTGCTTATCTTTTGCATTATTATAGAAGTCTTTAAATGGTGGTATAGCTAGATCTTCTGTACTTAACTATATTTTATTCTGTACTATGTCAAACATTATAATGATACTGTTGTTACTGTTGGTCTAAATACATTCTCCTCAGAAGACTCATCGACAAATATTGATATTTTTCTATCTGTGCTTACAGTTTCTTTTGACGCCGGCTTTATTACATATATGCCATCTTCTGTACCGCTTCCATATATAATATTCCTATTATCGACTGAACGATAACTAGCTTCGTGTAATTTACCTACAGGTGTATCCTTTGTGTAATACATACTTGGCAAAATATCTTTGTTTTCTTTCTCTATAGAGCACCACTATTTGCTAGTTGTATCTATATTTATTTTTCCAGGAATATCCTAAGTAGGTGTAGATATTGTAGTAGAATATCCACTGATAGCAACTACGCCTTCTACTGTTTTAATACCATTCGAAAACGTTGCTTTGGTATATATATCTATTCCGAACGTATCTTTAAATGTAAATACAATGCCTTCACTAATATTATACAAACATGTTATTTTTGATGCACGTTTATAATATGTACCATTTACCATTGTTGACATCGTGCCGTTTGTGTAATAAATGTTATCTTTAATACTAAAAGAATCAACAACACTAAATGAAACATTGTGCTCAGTTTCAATCTTAGTATACCACGTCTCTACAGAATCTGCTCCAGCGCTATTAATCCAATCTGGTTTTCCTTTTGTTACACCTAACTTATACTCTACTCCACCAATAATAAAATAGATCGTACCATCTTTTAATATAATGTTTCCATCGTCTCCTCTACAAGTCAACACACCTTTATCAGTAACAGTAAATGGAGCTTCTGCTATATTACTAGCACTCTTATCGTTTGTGCCTGCCCATATTCTCACATTACCCTGAGATGAAACTTTGTCAGAATTACCAGAAGTCATACCAGCTACGATGTTCTCGTTATCCGTAATTATAACTTCTTCTGCTGTAAGCTCTTTTATGTATGCTTTCATAGCTACAAGGACATCTGTGTATATTGGACCCATATCACTAAGTTTATCCCAATAATCAGTATTTGTAGGGACAATATTTGCGCACTGTTTTTTGCAAACGTAGAAATCTGTAACATTCTTAGACGTTCCATCAGTTACTACAGAATGAGTATACGATACAAAGTCCTAGTAAAACAAACCTCCGTCAGACTAGGTTGTGCCATCAAAATATTGTACTCCAGTCTGCCATACGCCTCTATTTCTTAAAGGTGATCCTTTTAATGTCTGAGATGAACTTTCTCCATCCTTTGCCATGTATGTCCACAAGCTAGGTTCGCTATACGCCAGCCACTTTCCGTCATTATCTTCGGCACTTCCTGTAGATCCTCTATATCTTCTTATGCTTACATACTAGCTTGACCCCTAACCATAACCAACTGCTGTTTTAATATCTATTGGATTATCTGTCCATCTAGACCCTGGTTTGATGTATTCTCCAGCCTTTCCGTTCTGAAAACCTGAATCGTTTGTCCACGACGTAGGATCATTTACACCTGTAAATACAGATGTAGTTTCACCAGGTTTTAATGCACAGAATATATATTGTACACCATCGCCGTCTGTTCCATCTTTACCCCAATGAGCCCAAATTACAGGACCCTTAGCTGGGAGCCAATCACTTATAACTCCATCTGGATCCTACGTTCTATACATCATCCATTCTGTACGATGAGTAGAATCAATTCCTGTAGGATTATCAGTCCATCCAGCAGGAACATCGCCCCACGCTGGTTTTGTTGTTGGTTTTGTAGGCTAATTATTATTTAACTAATATATATATTCTTTTCCTGTAGCATCCGAGCCATTATCTCCGTCTTTTCCTGAAATGCAAACTGGACCTATGATATCACCAAAACCACCGCCTGTTTTAATGTATACCCATATCTCCCAAGTAAAATATCCTTGTTCTGGATTTACATTAACAGCATCCCAACCAGCATTTGCAGGATCCTATCCAACTACCGGTAATTGCGATGTAGGTAAATTATCATCTGATGGGTAATTCTTAAAGTATGGTTTATAATATCCACCGCTCTAAGAATCCACTCCACTTCCTCCAGAGAGTTCTACAGTAGCATTTTCTGTAGCAGGATTCCATGTTGTAACTATTCTTCCGCCTCTAGTAAATGTAATGTTTCCTATAGCAGATATCTTTAAATAGTCCTATAACTTTCTATCCAAATTATCACTGGTTATTGCTCCGCCAGATACACCAGATAGTTTTACCTATGTAGATATACCGTTGTTCTATGTAAGATTAAGGTAATCATTAGCCAAACTAAATTCTGTTATCTGATAGTTATCTACATTTGCTCCTGCAATTTTATTATCGATTTCATCTTTTGTATAATACTTTGTAGAATCAAATCTTTGATAATTTGTAGAGTTTACAAAGTTATTTGACACCCATGTTTTTGTAGCAATGTCATCACTTATATTAAGTGCAGCAATCTGGGCGTCCACATAAACCTTTGTGGCATAGTCAGATAAATTAATGTCTTTACTATTATCTATCATAGTCTCGACTTCCTTAATTATATCTGGCTTAACTTTATCTAAAGACTACTTTAAACTATCAGCATATTCTTTAACAGATTCTAAATCAGACTAATTGGCTTTATTGTTCCAGATCTTTTTATCATCTGAAGTTACGTGTATATCAGTATTGCTCTCGTGACTATAAATCTTCGAGTGTAATACAGAATAATACTAAGCCATCGTTGTATTAAGTTCTTCGATTGGATTTGGTTTCTTCTCGATAACCTAATCATTCTATGATAGTAATTCAGTCATGTTAATTCGTTTAAATTATTATTAATTATAGTACTGTGGTGTCATTGAAGACTACGTCTAAAACGCCACAGTTAAAGATTACTTAAATTTCTTCCAATCTATATTTTCCTTCTTTGCCATCACATCAGCAACCCATCTACAAAACTATATTCCTTCATATCCATCTTCGTCGTTTGCAACTGCCATTGCATACTTAACGCACTAATGTTCAGTAAGCAATTCTGGATAGAAATCAGCATAAGCCATGTTTGCTGTATATGTAACATCATATATTGTTGATGTACTTGGTATCTTTAGATTGAGAACATTGCATACATTTTGAACCTATTCTGGAGTCCATGTATGTTCTAATCCATTTGAATTAACCATCTATTTGCTAGCGTATTCTTGTAATGACTTTGTAAAATGTAATCCATTCTTACCTACATAGTCTTTATAATCACTCTACTTCTAGATATCTAAACTAGCTGTATAGCTGCCATCTTCGTTCTTTTTCACATTAGCAGTATACTTTGTATTTGGCAATTCTTCATCACTGTGCCGTATTACTATTACCTTGTCCATTGTGAAACGAATTAATAAAGTTAGTTACAGTTGATTCCATTCTGTTAATAGTTTCCTCTATCTTAGCAAATCTCTGTTCAGTCTCCTTCTTTTCCTTATATATCGGATTAAGATCAGACAGTAAAGATGTTGCCTTTTCAACAACCTCTTTCTGCTTTGGAACAGATTCAAGAATCTTTTCAGCAGTATTCTTCATAGATTCAACTTCTGCTATAAGTCCCTGTTTATCAGTAGAGAGCACAATATCTCCAGCGTATGTAACAGAAAGATTTTCAGGAATTGTGTATGTTGCGGTCTTGCCATTAGATTCTATAGTTACATCTATAACCATCTACGACTAACCAATAGTTGGCTTATTATTTAAATCCATGTGCGGGAAACCAACTGATATAACCTTACCATCAGTAATAGATATATCCTACTTATTCAATATGTAGATTGAATAATTTTGTTTTACATCTTTAAATGCCATATTATGTCATATTTAATATGCAAAGGCTCCCGAAGGAGCCCTTACACACAATTTAAAACTTAATTAAGCTGCAGCTGTTGTAGTAGTTTTAAGTGCTGCTATAAGAGTAGCATTCTGTTTCTACTGTGATAATTCAAGGCGTGCGTCATTGTATCTCTACTGCAGATCTGACTGCCAATGATTATTCAATACATCTACAATTCTCTGAGTATTAGCATTTGCGTTCGTCTTAAGATCGCAAGCCATCTAACTCATCTGGAAACCAAGGTTACTTGCAGCTCTCTCCAAACCTGCGTTTGTGTAGCTGAAACCTGTCTGCATCTGGTTAACGATGTCCTTCTGCCCAAGTTGATTCTCGTAGCCCATCTTGATAATGTTCTATTGCGTCTGGCAGCAGCAGTTCTGCAATGCAGATGTAAGGTTAGCGTCTCCGAGATTAATAGCGTTAATAACGCGTTCTGCAGAGAAGTTTACATTACCTGCTACTTCCTGAATTCCTGACTTAACGCAGCAAATAGCATTATTCAATGCGTTGAAATCACAATTCAGATTAGAGGCTAACTGAGTAATTGCGTTACCGTTTCCTCTTATGGCATCCATTACTAATGAACTATTCTGATTGTCAGCGATCTGTGAACGCATTGCGTCGAGCTGACTCTGAATTGCATTTCCCTGGTTGTTACCATCCTGGTTGTTCCACATACGCATAGCAAAGATCATCCAGATAAGGTAAGCAAATGGGTTATTCATATAATCATTCTGATTCATCATGGCTGCCATAGCCATTGGATCACAGTTATTCTTAGAAGCCAAAGCGGCTACTAAAGCGTCGTTATTGTCGTGTCCTGTACAATAAACTTTCTCGATTGTATCCATAGTATTTAAGTTTTAAAAGTAAAACAATATGGAACTAGGACTGGATTAATCCTAGTCCCGTTAAATATAAGCGTATTGCTACGCGTGTCCTAGTATATTCCACCTAGGAATGATAAAAGTTCTACCCTGGTACGCATTTGGAAGGAGGCGTGGTAGAATCTGTTGTGCTAGGCGGGGCAGTGAACCCCGTCATGCTTTCATTAAGACCTAGCTTAAACGTTAAAATCTTTCTTAACGTTGGTTTTTATTTCATTAAGCAGATTAATGTAATCTGTATATTTCTTTACATCTTCAGAATTCTTTTCACCAGTAATCTAAACCTTGTTATAACTATTGATAAGATCGAACTCTTCTTCCTGTGAAACATATTCTCTAATCACATTTCTGATACAATCTTTATAATCAGGAATGCCTGTAAGATGCACCTGAATGAAATTATAAATAGTTTCCTGTTCGCCATTTTCATTAGCTCTCTACTCTTCGGTAATATTGTAGTTATAATAATATGTATTATTTCCTAGCTGATCTATGGCGTTTGGCTTTACATTGGAACTTATTGTGTTCATATTTAAATCTATATAGTAAATATAATTTAGTTAAGCTTATGCTCTAATCACAGACCTATAGCCGATATATGGAGTGGCGTAATCGACGTTATTAGAAGAAAAGCTACATAAGCCATTCATATCTCCATACTAAGCAGTTCCACCAACGAATAGCATTCTATTATTTGTATTACTATAATCTAATGAGTGATAATCGCATTTATATTTTGATCCAGTTGCAGAGCCTGCATTATTTGAAGATTGCGGAATAATTTCACCAGTTTCTCTTAAATCGAATTCAACAATATATCCTCTGTGCGATCCTTCTATACCAGCAATATTCATTACAGAAGTATTGTCACCAAATTTAGAAGAATCAGTTGTTGTGTATACTTTGCTTTCGGAGTTAGCGGAATCCATCTTTAATACAATACCATCAAGGCATGTTTCGATATCTCCAAATGGATTTTCAAAACCCCTCCATCTGTTTGGATGTATTGCTGTAGCCATTGAGTCAGAACCTAATTTAATATATGTAGTTTTTTCTCCGCTAAAGTTTCCAAAATCATTTGTATACCCGCAAGGCACAAGTGGGTTGCGAGAATTATAATCAATCCATGAACCTAAATATATGTCCGAAACGCCACTACCAAGTCCGCCCTGATGATATCCATCAGAAGTAAGTTCTGAATTAAATCTTTTCTATGAATTAAAATCAGCATACTCTATTACATATGACCAATAGAATACCCATTTATAAAATTCGTAGCATAATAATTCTTGCCCAGAATTAATAGCCCTAGTTCTCATTGTTGCACGAGGTATACCCGTTCTAGGCTTTCCGAGATCAGTTTTAAATATATCGGTATGGAGATACTGATCATTATTATATCTATTTGATCCACCTCTATAATTTGCAGTAGTATTTACTACTGAGGCAATCTTAGGTGTATCAGAATCCATATACGTTGTAATTTTATATGCGCTCACAAACATCTCTGGAATCTCAACCCAAGATTGATCTATCTTTGTGGTTGTTATTCTAACCCATCTCTTATTTCCATTAGAGCCAGATTTGCCATAGAACTTAGGAATATGAACCATTACATCTCCATCTGTACCATCAAGAACAGATGGTGTTCCATCAGCCTTTTTTGACCAGTCATTAGGATCAAGATAGTAATTAACTTTACCATTTTTTACGAGACATCCTTTATATTCAGACTGAATTGGGAGCTACTTATGAAGCAATGGATTACCAATTCTTGTGCAAGCTGGATCAGCTACAGTTGTATCCCATTCCACACCATAAGAAACCATATCTGTTACATACAATTTTGAATCAACGCTTATAGTACCATCGTTAGCAACATTAAGCCCATCGCCAACCTTTACAACTCCAAGACTTTCTTTAGTAGCAATATCTTCTTTTCTAGCGTACTGTGTCAAATCAGCTATAGAGCCATCTGTTGCAAAAACATGGTTAGCATTGTTATCGGTGTTAGAAATACCTTCATTGGTTATTGTTAGATTGTTCTAAAAGGCATAGTCGCTACCTATACGGTTCTGCAAAATAATCTGCGGATTTTCGTTATAAGCTTCTATTATAATTCTGCTTCCATTATTAGAATTTACATCACTACCATTTAACTATATAGTAGATCTATCACAACCATCGAATCCTAACATAGAAGAGGATAAAGACGCACTTACAGTGTCTCCATCTGCTGTATAATCGATCACACTTATAATATTTCCACCAAGTATACCTAAGGTAGAATTAATGGCTTGTTCGTCAGTAACAGTTTTACTTATAAAATCACTAGTGTCGACTTCTGGAACATCTGTTTTCTTTGCATAATTTGCAAGATCCGTGATTCCACCTTTTGTGTTCCAAACTTTTGTATCTGACTCTCTTGCAACATCAGCCTTTATTCCAGTTGATGAAATTTCTACCTCTTCAGTATCTTTTTGTACAAAAAAACCTTTGGCTGCAGCACCTGCGTATACTCCGGTACGATAATCACCAAATGAAAATACATAATCTTCTAATATTCTTGCATCTTCTGTAGCTTCTGCCTATAAAAACACTTTGCCTTCAGCAGGTTTAACACTAGCTATTTCCTATGATAAAGAATCCTCTTTTGCCTTTGCACGATTATACTCTACTTCAACCTGATTGCGTGTATTCTCCTTAACCTTTGCCCACAACATATCAAGACCATTCTTGTCAAGATACTCAGTTTTCTGTACGTCTTTTACTTCAATATTCTCTCCCATATCTTATTAGCTTAATTCGTTAATATAATCTGTAGTAATTGCTGTAATATTTGATACAGTTGCGCTAATGTTGTTTACGGTAGTTGTAAGGTTTGTAAGATTTGTACTAACCTAATTAATACTGTTATTCAGAGTTGTTGTAGCATTAGAAATGGCAGCAGTTCTATCTGTTATCTCCTTATTAATTGCATTATTCAGAGTTGTGTCAGCATTCTTTCTATCTTGGATTTCTGTATTAATCTTATCTGCATTTGCCTTTTCTGCAGCTCTAGCTGTACTAGCTTCTGCAGCGATGGAATTAGATAACTCTGTCTCCTTAGCAGTAGCTCTTGTTGTTTCATTGGCAATAGCTGTAGTATTAGCCTATTCCGCTTTCTTTGCTCTATCTATTTCTTTATTAAGATTTGAGGTGATATCAGTCTCAGCCTATGTAGCTCTATTTTTTTCAGTTGTTATTGCAGTTGCATTATCGGCTTCAGCAGCCTTTGCTCTATTTGATTCAGCTGTAATAGAATTAGACAGCTCTGTTTCTTTAGCCGTAGCTCTTGTTACTTCGTTTGTAATAGCTGCGGTGTTAGCCTGCTCTGCCTTCTTAGCTCTATCTATCTCTTTGTTAAGGTTTGAAGTAATATCACTTTCTGCCTGTTCAGCTCTAGTCTTCTCTGCTGTTATTGCAGCAGCGTTATCAGCTTCTGCTCCTTTGGCTCTGTCAGACTCTGCTTTAAGCTCTTCCTTAGATGCTTTTGTTGCAATAGCTTCATTAATCGCCTGATTAAGATCATCGTTTTCTTCAAGCTTGTCAGCAATTTCTTTAAGCGTGTCATATGCTTCTGGAGCACCATTGATAAGATCTTTGATAGCTTTTCTATAAGATCCTTCTGTGTTAGAATCTCCATCAAGTATGTCGATTCTGTTTTTGTTATCTTTTTCAGCAGCTTTAGCTCTTGCTATTTCTCTATTCAGATCAATTGTAATAGAATTATCCCTAGCATCTCTTTTTGCAGCCTCTTCATCTATATTGTCCTAAAGAGTTGTTTCTGCAGCAGTGGCTCTGGTTACCTCATTATGAAGTGAATTCTTAATAGCATCATCCTCAGATTTTCTTGTAGCGGCTTCCGCTGTAATCGAATTATTATTATCTCTTTCGGCAGCTTTTGCTCTTGCTATTTCATTATCAAGGTTAGTTGTTATAGTGTTATCACTAGCCTTTCTTTCTTCAGCTTCTCTATCTATGTTACCCTGAAGTGTTGCTTCTGCAGCAGTAGCTCTAGTAACTTCATTCTGAAGAAGATTCTTAATAGCATCATCTTCTGACTTTCTTGTAGCAGCCTCTGCTGTTATCGAGTTACTATTATCTTTTTCAGCAGCCTTTGCACGGGCAATCTCTGCATTTAATGCGCTTGTGATAGTATCGTCATTAAGCTTTCTGGTATTAGCCTCAGCTTTAATTGCTGCATCAAGTCTAGCCTCTTCCTGTGTTGCTCTAGATAACTCTGCTGCATCTGCTGCCTTACGAGCAGCTGCCTCTTCATCAATTCTATGGCCGAGAGCGTTATCAGCTTCAGTTCTATCGTTTTTCTCCTTTTCATCTCTAGCCTTTGATGCGGCATCAACTTTTTGTATCTATGTGCTATTATTGCTAATATTATTAGCATTTTTATGGATTTCATTAACAAGCTCTTCAAGAGTATCATGGTCTGTATCAACATTACCCTTAAGCTCATCAAATGCCTGCAATACTGCATTAGCATCCATAATATCACCACGGACAAATTCGTTTGCGTGTTCGCCCATTAAGATATTTACTGTACGCGTACCAACTTGTGGAGCGCCATGTATCTCTACACCTTTTAATGGTTGTTTCTTAAAATTCATATTATTTAATACTATATTGTTTATATATAAACAGTAAAAGGGAACTACCTTTCGGTAATTCCCTTTATGTAGGATCGTCAAGCTTGTCACTCACCTACCTCAGCACCATCTTGTGCCGCCGCTTGCTCTGGTACGGACTGTGGCTGTTCGCTAGCCTGTGCCTCAGTTCCCGCAGCTGCGCTAACTTTCTTATTATCGGTACCAGTTGAACCAAAACCATTCTCGCCTCGTTTTGTATCAGAAAGCTCAGACACTTCTGTAACCTCGTATTCTGGCACCGGAACTATGACCAACTGACAGAAGCGCTCGCCTTGCTTATAAATAGCAGGAACCACATCTGTTGTGGCTTTCATTACAGCTATAATCTCTCCTCTATAATCAGCGTCAATCACTCCAACATTATCAGTAAGCCATAATGATTTCTTCCAAATACTAGAGCGTGGTATAAGTAAACCAACATATCCGGCAGGAATCTCAACTGCCAATCCTGTATGGTAAACCAACATTAGTTGATTTGCTTCATTAAGAGCTGTATCAATCTTAATGCATGTCAAATCAATTCCTGCAGCACCTTCTGTGCTACGAATAGGGAGGACCGCTTCGTCCTCAAGTCTCTTAAATTTTAACTCCATAGTATTTATAATATTGTTTATTATTAGTCCCCCCGGCCTCGACTCGAACGGGCAATTTGAAGGTTAGAGCTTCATATGTTTCCTTTACATCACAGGGGAATATTGTAGAAGCTCGCATTAGGATACCGAGCTTTTTATTTTTCTAAACTAGATTGTTAATATATAGTGAATCAAATCCATGCCCACTTAAATTTATAAGCTGTATTTTGCCTACATTGTGCGCATAATGATATCTTTTGACGAACTCCGCCATTATATGTTTTTGCATACCCATTGTCAACAAGCCAATGAGCAGCATCAGCAATAGATGTAAATCTCATTATATCTTTTCCTGTAATGGCATTTATCATCTTGATAGCTTTTCTTTGTTTACAACTGCCAGTAAGAAATTTGTGTCGTTCTATTCCGTATATATTTAATACTGTAGCAACGGTTTCTGTACAACATTTAGATAATCTAGCAACATCTTTTATTGTCATGCCTGATTTATATAAATCTATTATCTTTTTGTAATCAAACAAGATTTTTCCATCTCCGCCAAGTGTTGCGTTGTACCCATTATGATATGTATTATATTTTTCTATGAACATTATTTCATAAGAACTCAATTCGTCTGGATGGCATTCAATTAACTTCTCTACAACAAAATTATCCGCACCATACTTATTAATTGCAGAATACAATGGCCTTTTATTACATCTTGGCCTTTTGCTATCACTCAAATGCTGTCTAAATCTTTTGGTTATAGAATTAACAGTTTTACCTATATATTTCTTTCCGTTTACAATATTTGTAATACAATAAATGTATGCCATGTTCTATTCTTATTTAGAATTAAACTTACTAAGTAGCGGAGGACGGATTCGGACCGCCGACCTCCAGGTTATGAGCCTGGCGAGCTACCAGCTGCTCCACTCCGCGATATTGTGTATTTTTTATAGAAACACACAAAACTATTTCGCAAAACTCATGCGACCTATTAAAAATTCATTTTTATAAAAATACCTAATGGGTTTATTCCACCTGCTACCCATTCGATATAATCACGTAACCTTTAACTGGAGTTACGCAGAACCAGTATTGGCGCCATTTGGATCCTGCAGCTCAAAGGACTGCTAGGGCAGAAAGCTTCTCTTTCACCCGGATATCCCAGTTTATAGAGATTTCAGAAATGGCGAAAACCTCTCAGCGTTCGTTGTCAACTAAATGATTTCGCATTCTTTCTGTATCCCGCCCGTTTTCTTTGACTCTTATAAGTTTTAGCTGGACTTATAACCAGTATTGGGTCCCTGTATCAGCTTACCATGGTAGCCTTTTATTTATAGTGTACACACAGGTATGCCACTCACATAGTATCTTACCCCTACCAGGAAGGGAATGGTTTAGCCTCACCAATAAGCTGGACCTCCTTCGTGTCTTTGTCTTCGCCAGACAAGTAACGACATCTGGTGCAATGCCGGCTGGTTTACTATATTTAACGACCAATTCCAGCAAACTGGTCGAGATTCCACAATCGGTGCAATCTATTTCAATTCTCAATTAAAATTATGAAAAATAATAAATGGAGTCTATGCAGGAGTCGAACCTGCTAACTATTCCCTTTATATCGGGCTGTCTTTACCGTTTGACTAATAGACTCTAAAGGTGATTACTTAGTACGAGTAATCCAATTCCATACCCTCTTGTACCAAGGCTTCTTAACCTTGTTCTCAACTCTAATAGCAGTACACTTTCTGTATGTGCCATTATCGTTTACAATTGCTGTGCAATCCTCTGGCATAAGATCCTCAAGTACAACATCTGTAACAATTGATACGATTGTGCTAATATCTGAATCAGTGAGCTTCATGCCATTTAAAATCTTCTGGCCAATAAAGTATGCTGTAACATCACCTACATTAGCTGCATCAATCATAGAAATTGTATACTTTGGCTTTACTACCTTAACTGTCTTTTTTACAACTTTCTTCATAACTTAAATATTAACATGGTCCACAACTATCTCCACAATCAAGAGCTTCAGAATTTGCACTTTTCTGTTTAGCTGCCCACTCTTCCTTTCTCTTCTGATCAGCATCTGCTGCATTATTAAGAGCGTTTAACCAATCGGCAGACTTGATTATTACAAAATCTGTACCGAGATCCTTATCGTAGAATGTAACAAGAATATCATCTTTCTTTACATCCGCCTCAATTGTTTTGTCTGGGAACATTCTTGATCTCCATTCGATATGAGCGTCTTCTGGAATAACGTATACGTCATCAATTCCTCTTGTAGATCTATCTATCGATGTTACAAAAGCCGTCTCTGTGTCAACCATAATCGGCTTACGATCAATGTTTATTATCTTCTTCATATGGACTTAATGGTTTATTTTTATTATCTTTAAATCTATTCTTAAGCTTGAATCTAAATAGTTTGTTTAGTAACACATCTCTAGTGTCATCTGGATCTTTCATAACATCAACTACAAACTAGAACTAATGCATTACTATCTGCTTTACTAGTTCTGGATCTTCATTTAATTGTCGCCCGATCTATTTACAAACTTTATCTATATTCATCACTTTTCTACTGTCTCAGTTGCAACAATATCGTAAAGAGATACAAGTTGAGAATCTTTAAGTAAGTCGAAATACATAGCTCCTCTAGCAGATCTGTATATAACAATATCACCAACCTTGATAGGCATCTGCTGAATCTTTTCATCAACATATGGGTGTGTATACTCATATGGCAACTTAAGTACAACAGCTCTAGAGAAATCTGAATCAACTTCCTTAATCTCTGTCTTTACTTCATCGTAATCAACTGCCTCGATCCCATCCTTATCCTTCTTTGGCTTAGTATCCTTAGCCACAGGTTCGGAGATCTTCTTTTTAACTTTAACTGGCTCAAGTGGCTTTACCAAGAACATCTGTCTAAACTCATACTTTATCTTTGAGCTTAAGTCCTCTGCAAGCTGAGTCTGATCTATCATCTTCTCTTCTTCCATATTACTTTTTCAACGACTTAAGGTGTTTAAGCAATTTAATCATATTGCGAAGAACTGTCTCTTTCTCGACCTTCAAACACTGAGGTGTATCATCATCAGAGCTTAAGAGAATATTCAAATCAGTATTATACTGAATAAGCAAATGTTCAATCTCATCAAATACGTTAACAAACTGCTTGTCATTATTTGTGTTTTGCATAACCTCTTCAAGATAACCGTTTTCAACCAGCATCTTTGCATAGTCTTCAGAAATAGTGTAAACTGAATTGTATGAGGAAACAACTGTAGAATTCTCTTCGTTCGAACTATTATGTTCTTCGTTATATACACTCTTGTACTCCTTTGTTTTGTCGTTGTACTCAAATGTATCGCCAACCTCCATTACGAAGAAAGGCTTAATAACCTTTAAAATCTTTGTCATATCCATTAAATTTAATTGTTTTACGCCGCCATAACGTAAACTTTTGTAAGAATGGTTGCAAACTGCATAAAAATTTTATATAAATTGCACTTTTCTACCCGATATGCAACTTTTTTAGCTTTTTTACGTTAGGGGGATAGTAGGGGTTAGTCAGACTAAGAACCCTTTCTCTTATATATTCTCTTTAGGAGATCTACTTTAGTAGTACAGCTATTACAGTATAGTAGAGCTATATATAAGCTTAACAACAATAGTAAGACTAATAAGAATAGTATGGATAAAAAGAAGTGTATAATAGATAAATATAACACAGTATACGGGTTTGACTTATTCGTTATACTTAACCCAGATAAATCTATAGTAGATAAAAGATTTAGCTTCAGAAGTGACGAGTCATCAATTATGGACGATGAATGGTCAGATTATACAGCCTACACTGTTAGAGGAGCATATGATAAAATAGCAGGAGAAGACTGTGAGATTATAGTAATAAACAAGCTAAAGAACACAAGTGACGACATAAACACATTCGCACATGAGTCATTTCATGCAGCTGTAGACATATTAGAAGCATGTCATATAAAGCTCTCTGAAGATACTAACGAGGTATTCGCATACTTGATTGGATACTTTACAGAGTGTGTAAACAAAACAGCAAGTAAAGTATGAACTAGTTTGAGATGAGCGCTGTACTATATTACGCTGACTTCTTATCTCTACAATATCAAAGCAAACCTTGCACATAGTAGTGTAAATATTTCTTTGTGCACGGTGTGCCTATAAATATAGCATACATTGTTGAGCAAGATCCAGTATACGATATAGACAATTAGTGGTTCTAGAAGAGCCTTAAAGAGTACAGTATGCTAAAGCATAAATTTGGAGAAGACGGGGCTATGAGCTTTATTAAAAACCTATGTAATCTTGGGGTAGCTGGATCTGTAAATGCTACGCAAATGATGAAATACATCCATAGATACGATGACAAATAGGAACGAGATAAGGCGTTTAGAGCGTTTAAATTCAACAGATCAAAGATGAAATACACGCATTTAACACGTAACGACGATGGTGAAATTATAGAGGAAGAGTGCACAAAATACATAGCCCATGCTGAGCAAAATAGCAAAAGATAAAGACTTTTTAAGAGCTGCAGAAATAATAGAAAGAGCCGAGAAAAACGGAAGAAGATTAGGATTTTATGAACCAGATAACGATGAATCCATTTGATATAATAACTATATTTTTATTTATCCCAATAATAGCCATTACAGCTGGTTGGGTAATACTTAAAGGAGCAAGTGATAATGGGAAAAATTAGCAAAAATAGTAATCTGTATGATAAAGACGGAAAGTTCTTGCACAAGCCAGGAAAGTATACAATTGAAGAACTTGAGGAACTTATAGACACACTTGACAAAAACTCTAGAGGGTTTGCGAATGCCACAGCAATCCTTATGCACATGTACGAACAAAAGGGTAATCCTCATAAGGACGAACTTATACAAAAGCTTGTTGAGCAGTCTAAAACAAAGACTACCAAGGCCGAAGTTATAAACGCTTTAAACGATATAAAAGATGAAGAGACAGGAAAAGATGGATCCAGATCAGAGGGATGCGTATCAGATATTACTGAAGGAGCTAGAGAACCTAGGAGAAGAAGCAGCCCCAACGAGACAGATACTACAATTAGCACTGCAGCTTGATGAAAAAGGAGAGTTTTGGAAATTCAAGGAAGTGTTTAGTGCAGAAGAACCTGGATACAAGTGGTTTTGAAATACCAGAAATAAGCTTAGCTTAGCTAATATTAGAACAATTTGTGATAAATAAAGAAACGTACAAAATATTATTAGATATTATATATGGAGACGAAGGAGACAGAATTAGTACAGCTAATTAGGCAGCTAAAAGACTACGTAATTCTAGACAAAAAGGATTACGAAAAGCTTGTACAGAATAGTAAGCCATCAGAGTGTAACGAGAGTGCATTAGAAGCTAGAGATGCTCAGATAACACTGTTACAGAGACAGTTATCGCGCCAGGAAGAGCATACTAGTTATTGGAAAGACAAATATGAGACATGTCTTAATGAATTAAAGAAGGAGACTAAAAGATGGTGGAGATTCTAAAGAAAGTGTTAAAGTTTATATGGGCATTCCTTACAGTCCCATATCATGAAGGAAAATAAATAATAGGAGATTAAAATATGTTAGTAGATATATCTGAGATTAGAAAAGAATTAAACGAAGAAGAGAAAGAGATATTTGATAATGTATGTAAGGCTATGAATGCTAAAAGCGTTACAGTAAGTATGTTAAACTTGGCGTTTTGGGCAATATTGTTGTATGTAAGCTTTGCGATTCTCCCCCTATGGGCCGCCATTTCACTTATTGGAATAAAGCTTGCAATCCCTGTCGCAAAGATAATTAAGTATGTAACTGTGGCAAAGAAGCTGATTAAGGATGATAAAAACATCAATAAAAAGCTATTATCAATTAGATTAAAGATTGCTAATAAGGAAAAATGAAGTACGAATACAAAGATAATGTCTACAATTATGTAGGAGCAGGAAAGTTTAAAGACTCTACAGGTAAGTGGATTGACGCTATAATATATGAGCGTGACAACCATATATACATGAGAGAAATAACAGACTTTATAGATAAGTTTAAGAAAGCATGAGAATAGCCGGGGTTTATGCCTCGGCTTTTTTATTGAGCTTGCCGAATATTTTATTTTTATATTTTTTATTTTTTATTTTGTAAGTACAAAGACGAGAAATAAATTTTTGTGTATGTACAGAAACATGAAACAAAAAATATTTTTTATATGCATATAGAGACACGAAACAGTGAAATAGTGCTCCCCCTCACAAGTACGCGATCCGGGATACCCCCATCAAAGACTCTGGGCACCTAATAAATCATCTACGCCTTTCAAACGATATTAACACTTAAAACATAATCAATATGAATAGAACTCTTTGCACAATTATAGCAATAGCTATCATTGCTTTTGCTATCGCTATCAATGTATTTCTTATTGCGTCATATTCACCAACAATGTTACTTACTATGGGTGATCGTATTCTCCTTTGTGCAGTGTGGGATGCATTGTTTGGTTGTATGGCGTACTGGATATGGGATTGCAGGGCTTTATAAGCCTTGCTCCCATTTAGCCAAGCAACTAACAAACATATTCTTCAATCAGATGATAATTTAATTACAAACAATTTAAACATTACAATTATGAATACAAAGACAGTTTACAAAATCGCAGCAGAGACATCAAAGAACTATTGGCAGCACAGTAAGCCGTATAACTCATTCGAGGATTTAATGAAGGACTTTGGTCCTTGGCTTGCTACTTGCAAGAATATCAATGTGCGCTTCTATCAAGAGCAGGTAATGATCCCAGAGTAATCTGGGGTCTTATCCTCTTAACATGTAGCTTTAGCTGCGAAGCATCTAATAAATAAGTTCTCTATACAGATGATATTAATAATGTTTAATCAATAAATATTTACAGTTATGAAGAAGACCATCATTATATCTACATTGGTTGGTGTATTGTGCTTTGTTCTTGGTATGTCAGCTGGTTGGCATGGACACAAATCACAATCTCGTGCTGTCTACAAACTTGCTATTCTCAAAGGACAGCTTGCTGATTCTATTATGTCTAACAATAATGTGTATGATATGGACGGGTCAGATCAGATGGCATCTTATCTCTATGTTTCAGCTAGATTGGACACATTGCTCGCTAAATAGCGGGCTTTGTGCCTAATTCTCTCTCTAAGGCACGATCTATTTACGCGTGGGATAATCGTACACGCAATACATTTGAACGCGCTAGAGGGGCAGTAAATGGCCTTATACGCAACATTATTGTACACGCTTTACTTGGGGCATACCACATTCTCCCTTAGCAACTAATAAACATCTGCTCCTTACTAACGATAATCAATATTAACAATTAAATAATTAGCGCATATGAAAAAGTATAAAATCGTAGAGAATCACAGCGGAGTAAATGGAGAATATGTAGTTAAGACATATACAGACTCATTTGCACAAGCTGTAAATATACTTAGAAAATTCGACAATCCATTTGGAAGCGACATTAAGTCATCGGAGCTTTTAATGATGTCTGACAACAAGTATATTGTAATTGGAAAGTTGGAATATGTGACAAATGTTTCAATAATCGACAGTTTATAAAGTTAGTGTATAATCAATAAATAATCAGAGTATGAAAATGAATAAGATTAGAGTAGCAAAAGCTACAGTGAATGGTAAAGAGTCATTAATATTTATCGTAGTTGATCCAGACGGAAGAAAAATGTGTATGACAATGGCTGAGCTAGACGATGATGACACGGCAGATGTCATTGTGACAGACGATGGCTTCATTGTCAGCAAGGATGAAGTAGGCTACGAAGATCACGAGGAGGAGTTCAAAGAAATGTTTGAGAAGTAGGAGTTAGGGGAGAATTGCATCTCTCCCCAACTTCACACTCTTGCTTGGCAACTAATAAACAAATTCTCCTAAAAGACGAGATTAAACAAATTAAGTTGAGAATTGAGGACAATGGGTATAGATGAGGGGAATTATCTCACCCGACACACTATTGCTCCTTTTCCTCGTCTTCTTTTGTTTATGCCTCATTAATATATAGCGTAATCATCAAAAACTGCAGAATTATGAATACAATTATTCCAGGCGCACAGATTGGCGCATTCAAAACAATCAGTCTCTCAATCGGTCAAGCCAAGAAAGCGAACAGAGACGGTAAAATCAGTAAGTTCTTGGTAATTGGTATGAAGAACAAGAAGTCTCTCTTGGGCAAAAAGCAGAACGTCATCTTGTTTGATGATGATCTCAGTCCTGAGATATTCACTGTTCTCCAGAAGTATGCTACACCATCAACCGATCCTAATCATCAGGGAGGGTTTGATGTCAACCTTGCAAACTTCAAAACTGGACCAGAATTCGCACAAGACCCAGATACTTGGAGTCAGTTGCTCGAATTTCCTGGTGGCTGTTTTGAAGAGTATGAGTTCGCTAAAGGACCGTGCTATGCTAATCAGATTGATGGTAGTCCAACACTGGATGGTAACAATCAGAAGGTAATCCGCAGCAGTATCTCAGTCTTTGTACAGATTGATTTTATCGATGCTAACGGAATTACTCACTACATTGAGCCATACAGCAAGAATGCACAGGGTGCTCGTATGGAGCAGCGCTTCTTCCGCAATCCTGTTGAAGGAACAGCTCCACAGCAGCCAGCATTCGACCCAACATCGCTTATGGGAGGTGGTCAGCAGCCAACCGCACAGCAACAGCAAGCTCAGCAACCAGCTCCACAGCAGCCTGGTATGGCAGCATCTCCAGTTCCTCCAGCTCCAGGGGCTCCAGGTGCACCAGTTGGGAATCCACCGTATTAACACATTGTCTCCTTAGGGAGACTTTGTGTTTGGGAAAAGTAGAGCGAAATTGATATAGTACACGTAATATTGTAATTAATATGGATAAATTCTGTTTTGTAGCTATTATGTTGTTCGCCATTCAGCGCGATATGATTAATTACTCAATTGATTGTGTAATTAAGTGCATTGATAAGTATCGTGGTACTATGTCACGTATTAATTATCTTGAACTTATATACTCTGACGCTCTATACGAGCATACCATACACGATGTGTCATTCGGCATATATGACAAGTACTTCGATAATCAGCAATTTTTAGAGAGAATATGGCCGCTATAATTTAGAAAGACAAATAAAGACGTAAAAGTTCCATATAAATGTATGTCAAGTTTTTAGTGAATGTAGGTTGTAGTTGTTAAGTGTAACAACAATAGTCTTGTACATACCACAGTCTGTGAAGATAGTGGTATGTTTTATTTAAACTCAGCTAGGGAGAGTATAAAATCATCACTGATGAGACCTAGACGAAACTACAGTAAACATTACGCAACTAACGTTGCTCCAACAAATGCATCATAGTGTAGTCTGATTTTCATTACTCAAAGCGCAATTATAGACTTCATAATACAACGGTCTGTGAAGATAGTTGTATTAACCGTTATCTCATGCGGTATATAAACTAGGATGACGGAGCGCCTATGCTAACGTGATAAATCGTAGGCAGTAATGTGGCATTCGTGGTCCCAAGCCCACGCACTACAACACGTGCTTATAGTACTTGCAAAGCTATAAGATGTCGATTGTAGAACACAGAGGGTAAATGGCAATTACGGTAGCCTGAGTTAAAAGCCGTTGAACCTTTAAATGGGTTTACATGTAAAACTGAGAATTACTTAATGCAGCCGAAAGTATACAGGTGAAGGCAAAGTGCGATCTAATTCTCTATGACAGTCTGGAGAGACGGATAGTGGTGATAACGCATACATTTAAAATGTACGGGCGTTCTAGTGAACATTTAGGTGAGTCACAAGGTTCGAGTCCAGTCACCACTCAAATTTGTTTTTTATTATACCGATTTTCTTGCATCATCTTTTAATTAAGTGACGTAGGTTTTATTCGATGCTCGACGTGCTGGTCTGTGAAGATAGGCACGTTTTATTATGTATATTAATCAATAACTATATATATGAAACAAGAACACAAATTAGTTATTACTGTAAGTAAAACAGAGTTAATTAAAAAGCTTGTTCTCCTTGCAAAGCTTGTAGATATGTATACAAGCGTTGATAGAGAAAATAGATCTTTAGTATTATCAACAGCACTAGATAAAGAAGATCGCAGCTTGGATTCTATTATTCTATTGAATAAAGAGATTGCTGATGAAGACTCACTTGGTTGGGATTTCATTAAAGATGAAAAACTTGACGATATTGAACTTATAGTAAAATAATTATGGACAAAAACAAAATTCACAGTTTTATGGACAACCTTAACCTCTTATTAGTAGGAGCTGTATTAGGTTGCTTTGTGGGCGCCTGCTTTATGTCTAATTACCATACAGGTAAGGGCAAAAAAGCAGAGAAAAAGATTGAAGCGTATGAACAGTACTACAAATGTACTGAGACGCTTTTAGACTCTCTTGATGGTACACATAATCTTGATCTTATGGATACAGATCTTGCAACAGATTATGGTAGCGATTACTTGGAAGCAAAATCAAAAGTGGACGAATTAACTGCAGAATAATATGGTGACATATGAAATTACCAACGACATCTGGTACTCATAAGAGTTATAAACCAGGACAGTTAATTACAATTTGTAAAAATGTATTTAGAATTGTAAAAAATATATCTAGCTTTACAGATTGTTATATGTGCGATTTGGGTTTTCAAGAACAAGAAAAATGGTGTAAGTATTGTCTTCATAACTTACATTGTTGCTATTTTGAATTAATTAAAAAACATAAGGGTTGAGTTGCATCAACCCTAAGTGTTTAATGTAGCCGTAGGGAGTCCAAAGCCTCCAAAGGGAAACCGAATTACAGATGGAACACAAAACTCAAGTATAGGTGAGAAGTAGTCCTATACAAGTAAGTAATGTTTAAATTATCAAAATTATGAACATTTTAGAGAAATTGATGGGTGAAGAATACCCAAAGTTTGAGTCATCAATTTACGCTGATGGCAGCAAGACAATTGTAACAGTATCTCGTACATTGTCTCCTAATCATGTTGACCTGGATTCTCCTGGTTATATTGAGAACAAGCTGAAGAAGCGTGTCCCTATCTTGACATCTATTGGTGTTACAAAGAACAAGGAGACTGATGAACAGAGCATTAATGTAACTGTTGAGGTCAGCGGTATATTTAATGGCATCACTCATCTTATTCACCTTGTACACATCACTGCTGCTATCAGCGGGATTGCAGAGGACAGACTCAGTGAGCCTGAGTACATCAAGAACATCGGCCTGGATTGTAAACCATTCATTCATTTGCGCAATGAACCAGAAGAAGAAAATCACGAAGACGCATAACCAAGCAGTTAAGCCACAGTCAGCAAAAGGGAAACCTGATGCTGAATATCTTAACTACAAGGTAGTTGCTAAAGAGGGAGGATCTACAATGATCCTCTCTTCTGGGTTAAGTAAGGTCAATGCTAAGTCCCTTGAGAACACTTTGAGCAGTTATATTAATAACAAGCATGCAAACGTTCCAGGAGCTGGCAAGACAAGTGTCAAATTCTTAACGATACATTAAACTATGTTGAATGTTACTATCCAGAATGATGGAAAGATCAAGATCCAATCAGAGTGTTCTAACACAAAAGAGATGAGACATAATGTTAACTTATTGTTAGCAGTTGTATCATCTATGGAGATGGAAGAAGCAGCAGCCAATAAAGAGCCTAATGATATTAAAGTCCAAACTAATTATTATTTATACTTAGACAAAGTAGAAGATAATAATAGGTTAAGTACAACAAGGGTTCTCGCACAGCAGTTAAATATTCCTTTAAAAAGAGCAAAGGAAATTGCGGATGCAGCTGCCGCTGATAAGCATGATGATATAGTATTATCTCAATCTCCTGATGGCAATTATATTGCGACTATTGGAGATGCTCTTGAATCTGTCGGATGTATTTGTAAAATCATTGAAAAATAAGATGATAAAAAATGGCAGTAAGATTATATGAAAAGCCAGAAGGTCATAGCCCTGGTCCGATTATAGCAATAGTTGTCATAGTAATATTATTACTTATGACTTCAAAGTGTCATGCGCAGCAAAAAGCAGCGATTGACACTATGGTTTGTAAGGTTGAATGTATTAAGCAAATAGTACAACAACCTAGTTCTAACGGTAAAACCGTTAAGTACATGGCTGCATATATTGATAAGTCAGCAGGATTCTCAGAGATTATTCCAATCTCAAAGAGTGTTGTTGATTATATCAATACGTGCAAGCAATTCTCTATTGAGCCAACACTTGGTATTAGACTGAGAAATGGTGTAATTACGTCTATTGTTCGATATAAAATTAAATTTGTGCACAAATGAAGTTTCAGAAGAACGATGTAGTTCGCCGAGTTCTACCAAGCGGAACAATGGTTGGTGGTTTGATGGTGGTAATCACTGGAGCTGGCGGTAAATGTATAGCTGTTAGAGATGTATCAACTGGAAAATGTTGTATATATAAGTCAAGCAGTCTGGAAAAGCTAGAAACTACAAAAATTATGGTTGGAGAAAGTGATATGAATAAAATTGACGCTACGAAAGGAGTTGGTTCGTTCTATCACGAAGTATCCTATGTGTATGATAAATTATACGCAAATCCTACAAAATTTGTATGCTTCATTCTAGCTAAGAACGGAGAAACTATACATAGAACATTTCATCTTGGAGAAGTATCTAGAGTACTACGAAAAGTTGGCGAAACCATTAAAGGTTATCAAACCGTTCCAGTTAAAAAGCCAATGTATAAACTACAATTGATTGGTGAACTATGAGTAAAAAACTTAGTCCTGGCAGGATTTATAAAATAAACAATGTCATTGTTAGGGCTAAACGTCAGTACAATTGCAATGGATGTATCTTTAATAATCCTTTTTCTTGTCCAAGAGTAAGCGATTCAAAGAATCTGGATAATAAAGAGCAACCATCTTGCATTGAAGACGGAATTATTTTTATTAGTCCTTAATTATGGCAAAAAGAAAGAAAAACGGACAAATGTCCGAATCTGAACTTGAGCTTCGTCGTTTTCATAGCGATGTAAGAAAGCTTAAGAAAGTGTGTAGAGAGCATAATATTACATTATTGGAATTTGATGAAGCAATCAATGATGATGTATGTATATTATCTCAAAGTGAATATGAAGTCGGATCTGCAAAAGAATATCTTAGCAATAGTCTAGAGAGTTACTTTGTACATGATTCGGATTTCAGCAGAACTCAACAATTATTAGACTATGAGTAGATTAGTATATTTAGGTGGAAGCTTAATAATTATGTTAGCTTCATTTTATCCACTACTTAGTCTTATAGATGCATTAGGTGGTGTACACGAGATAAGTACACTTGCTATTGGTCTTATAATAGTATGGTTGGTAGTTGCTTTGATTTTTGGCCTTCTATTATTCTACTTCACGTGGAATGATATAATAGAAGAGGAGGAGGAAAAATATATTTAGTTGCATTTCAAGGGGGCAGTTTATACTGTCCCCGAGATTTATTAGGTTAAAGGCCTACATAGCAGTTCAAGTCTGCATAAAATCACAATTGCATAGAGAGGTATAAGTCGTTTTGGAAATGGGTACCAAAATGCAGGTGTTGGGCGGTAAGATAAAATTCCTTTCTTACAAGTTATCTATGCAATTCGATACATTAGCTCAGTAGGTAGAGCAATAGATTTTTAATCTATGGGTCATGGGTTCGAGTCCCATATGTATCACAATAGATGATTCCGTGAATCTTTAAAACCCGGATAGTTAACATTTGTTAAATCTCTAATAAATTATCAAAATGAAGAGATTATTTGAAAAGCTTAGCATGTGCTTAACCATGCTTATTGTAGCTGTCGCAGTGTCATCATGTGACTATGTGAAGCAGACAAAGAGCGAAATCAGACACGACGATTCGCTCATGGTATCAAAGATGATGCAGGAAATTGACAATCCTACATTTGCCGACTATTCTGATGCGTTGACATATCAGAAGACAGAAGGTCAGTGGAGACATCAAGATTCTGTATTCTTCAGCATACCTGAAAAGGTTATGCGTGATGTCGTATCAGTTCTTTCGAAGTCCGGGGAACCAATAACTAAGGGAAGTATATCCCATGAGTTTGAGGTTAACAAGCATGTATATATGAACTTGCCGGATAAATCAGACCAATACAACATCTTGACTCCGCCAGACATTCCAAACACGGAAACAATTGATACCATTATTGATGGTAAGCATGTGCAGATTGTGCAGTCCTCCAGTACTAATATAATGCAAAAGGAGGATTAGCTATGAAGCGGTACATTATTATCTCTTATGAGGGTTCAAGTTTGAGCCCATCTGAAGTTGTATCAATAGCTTCACAACTGAAGGTTGTTAAACCTGATGTTGAGAATGTGCATGCATCAACAATGGATGAAACTGAAGTTAATTCCATTGTTATTCGCCACGCAGAAAACAAGAGTGCTACAGAATTGTCTGTAGTAGAGTCTGCGTGTATCTATGTAAAAGAGAAGTTTGGCAAGTTCTTCAACTCAAAAATGAAGTTGATGCTTGCATTGGTCGAGGCTGTAAATGACGAGCCTAACAACGAATCTCTTGCAAATGCTATCAAGGTTATATCTTGTGGTGTAAGTAAGAGAATGCGTGATTCTTACGGTATTTCTACCGATGTTATTTGTGTATTTAAAACAGTTCAAAATAACATGTAATTATGTGTAGAACACAACGTAATACAAAGAAAGTGTATCGTCAACGTCATGCAGAAGCTAAAGCAAAGGCTTATAAGCGTGACAAGTTTCAGAACAAATTAAACCCTCTAGATTATGTGGAAGATCCCAGTACATACGACTAAGAAGGTAAAGGGCAAGATTGTCAAAACTTTGGCATTCGAGTCTAAGTATCCTAGCAAAGGTCAAGCTGAAGAAGCAAGATTTGCGCTCATTCATTTGGCTAACAGCACCCACTTTGCTCCGTGCGATATTACCGTCAATTCTGACGGCGAAACATTCGCATCAAATCCATCTTGGAATGTGGGTGAAGTAACATATGTTAATTAATTTATTTATAAACATTTTAAATCATTATCAAAATGGCAAAAGAAACAAAAGGCGCTGCTAAAGAGCAGCAGAATGTGTCAGCAGACAACGTAGTAGAGAAGTTGATGAAGGGCAACCTCGTCACAGACATCGCAGATAAGGCTGCGGAGGAGATTCGCCAGGACGAGGAGAAACGTAAGATTTCTCAGGTCAAGGAGATCGTTAAGTGTGCTGATTATCTCCGCATTAAGGAGCTTCTCAACGTCCGTAAGGACCGTGCGAAGGCAAAGATTACTCTCGACATTCTGAAGAAGCGTACAGAGTTGTTGGCCCGTCTTCTGGGCAAGGACGAGAATGGTACCGCCGTTCCTGATGATCAGAAGATTACGCCTAATGAGTTCCGTGACATGTCTCAGAAGATCGATGAGGATCAGCGTAAGCAGATGACCGATCTGAACAAAGAATACGAGAAGCACGACCGTGAGTTGCGCGACAAGTATCCAAACAGCTGGTATTATGCCAACTATCAGTTCGATCGCTTCTAATTCTTCTTCTAGTACAAGTATCTTCGTATCACGTACATAGATACTCAGGTACCTAGAGGACCTTTTAGGCAGATTGGTGAAGGTATCTAAGAATGAATTAACATTCTCATCAAGTATCTTTGTATCACGATGAGAGGAAGAGATGTGAACCCACACAGTAAATTGGGACAGTAGATCAAACAATATGTTTTGTGCGTATCATCGTATCGGGGAGACTCAGTTAGCAGGAGCTAATTTGAACCCTGCAAGATATATCAAAAATGCTGAATATAGCCCTCTAAGTATCTTCGTATCATGAGGATTCCTATATATTTTTCTAGCCATGTTACAAGCGTTCTGAGGCATTATTATGTGCAAGTGGAGTAATTAACCACGAAGCTACAGAAAATGTCTTAGAACGCACTTAAAGTGGCTTAAATCGAATGTTCTGACTGATCATCGGAACATTTACAAATGAATGTACAGTGTGTATGAGTTAATTTTCGGAGACTTGGGTTCGAGTCCCAAATCGTCCACATTCTTCTTCCCCTACGCTTAGATTTCGTTTGGGCAACCTAAGCATGTTGTAAAACTGCTTATATGGGCGATATTTGGTTTTGATCCGAGAAGGAAGTAAATACATTAAGCACTATACTATAAATTAAACGGCAATGTAAATAACATTGTAGACTATACTTGCGTAGCGTAAGTTTAGTTTAGGTGTTTCCTACCTAAGTGGAGAGAAGAAAGAAGTTGGTACCGTCGCCTTTTGGTTTGGGTCTGGGGTTCGATTCCCCAGCTTCTTCCTATTAGTTATGACAAAGGGATACAAAGCGATGATAAAGGACAGGTGTCCTTATGTCGTCGACCTCGCATTTAAATGGTGTACAGAGTTTGGTAGATTATCAAATATTGGTAAGAAGCCACACGAAAGAATCAAGTATGCTGTTAAAACGCGATGGATAGACCGTGTATATCAAGAGAATATAGCAATCTACAACACTGGAAAAGGGAAACCTCGAACAGATGAAAAGAATGCATCAATAAGAAAAGCTCTTGGAATCCACGAGGGGTCTCAAAATTTTAATTTTGCAGACTCTATAAATTTAGAATCAATCAACAAGACTTTCAATGCTGGAGAATATGCATTTTGGGCATGGGTCAATAGTTGGGTAGTATGGTTTCAAAATAACTATAAATTCCTAGATAACTATTACAAAATATCGTGCAAATGCGGCAATATGGCACTATTTGATAAGTTTTTATCAGAAAAGGCTGGATTTCTAGATGATTATCTTGAAGATTTCTCTAAGTTTATTAAGAAAACATTTAATTAAACAAAATAAAAAATGGAGTATTTCCCTAAAATGCTAATTTACAGAGCTAGTCTGTTAGGCTATAAAGATGAAAGTATAGAAAATGTAATTAACTGGTTTCATAACAACCTTAAAAAAGGTTTAGTGTATGAGCCGCATATATTCTGTGCTGGAGATAGCCTAGACGAAAATTGTTTGTACGAATATGCGCGTAACGAGGATTTGCGTAGAGTTGGAGATTGGATGATGAAAACCATAATCCTTGGCGATACCAAAAAGCTTAAAACACTTACAACTCGTATGCGTATTGGATCAGGACTACTTGAAAAAGTAGAAATGAAGACGGGAGGAAAGGATTTAAGACTAATCCTCTTTAACAATTTCGTCAACAACGTTTGGTCATTATATCGTCAAAAGATGGTGTATGACCTTCCGTTTTATCAGGGGTAGGGTGAGAGAGATCTCCCCTACTCCACAATATGGAGTATCAGCGTATCACTCAATCTGAGATTGAGACCATAAAAGAAGCTCAAAAGGGAAATGAGCTTGCGTTTAATAAATTGTTTAACCGTTATAAAGAGTTCGTTGACAACGTGCTCTTTCATTACGTGAATGACATGGATGAAGCTAAAGATCTTACAAATGTTGTATTTCTTAAGGTTCACCAGAAACTCTCGACATTCACAGATTATTCGTCTTTTGGCGGATGGCTGAGAATTATAGCTAATAGAACAGCTATAGATTATTTACGAAAGATAAAGGAAAAATCTATGGAATTAGGAGAAGATATGGGCCGACTACCCGTAGAATTAACTAGTTCTTCGGAAGAAGAAGATCTTGTCAATCTTCTTGAACATGAATTTCTTTTAAAGGAGTTTGAAAAGCTCCCTAAAAAGACACAGAAGATTTTTAATTTGTTTTACGTAGAGGATCTATCAGTTGATGAAATTAGCAAAGTGCTAAAAACTCCTACAGGCACTATAAAAGCTGCATTAAGCCGCACTCGTAGGAAAATTAAAAACAACTTAAAAGTTTAACAAAATGACTTCACTTTTATTATTGATTCTCTCAATTTTTATCGCTCTTGGTTTCGCAAGATACAATAAGAGCAACAAGTTGTTCTGGATCATTCTTGTGAGTCTCTTGCTTGGTTTTACTGGTAAGAGCATGGTCAACAGTGCCTTTGTTGACCATAAAAGTGAAGCCAGCACAGTTAAATCTTCTGCAACTCCCATGCTGGCACCGACGTGCTCGCTTCAGGCTTTGGAACCCTCAGAGGGCGCCGGTACATGTGATGAGCCAAAACCAGCAGGTAAGGATAAAGTTGTAGCAGATACTGTTGCTGAGCTTAACTTGGGTGAAGACGAGCATATTAAAGTGCTCACTAAGCCTCCACAAGATTGGTTAAAAACGAACTTTATATTCGACACAAGTTGAATCTAAGTTAGTTGCCCAGAATTTTATTAATTAATTTTAGTATTTAACATTTTAAAAACATTATCAAAATGGCTAACAAAAAGAACAAGGGTAACGTTAAAGTTGCCCAGAATAATAATGGTGGTGATAACGGTGCAAACGCAGCTATTGAGGCTGCAGCTATGCTCACAACAACAGGTGGGTCAAGTATGGACCGCAACCATCAGGTAGATTTGTTGAAGATGGCTCATGATCGTTTCTTCTTGGATGAGAACGCTGCAGAGCATACTGGTATCCCACAGGGAGCCATCGACAAGATCAATCATATTAATGCTCTTGGCATTGCTGTATGCATGTGCAATGAGGTTAAGTATGGTTCTAGTGACTTTGCGGTAGTAATCCGCAAGTCTGCGCTCCCAGAGCTTAAGGAAGCTCTTAAGGAGATTGGTGTAAACTTTGATGAGGCTAAACTCTTGCCTTCGACCGAAGATGCTGAAGCAGTTGAGGTTACAGGTGCAGCTGTGCAGGTTTCAGAAGAGACTTCTAAGAAGCTCGAAGAGGATGCTCAGGCTCGTGCTGCTACAGCAGGCAAGGTATTTGATCCTACAAAGATCAAGGATGAGGAGGAGCTCAAGAAGGCACTCTCTGGCTTCCTGGCTATGAATCGCGATTCTAAGCTTATGGACAGCATTATGCAGTGCGTGAACTTCTATAAGGCGTATCGCTCTATCGAAGCTAAGCGTGCGATTGAGTCTGCTGAGAAGACTCTCAAGGATACTAAGGACAAGAAGTACAAGGCTAACGCTGAGAAGGCTCTTGCTTCCGCAAAGAGCAATCTTGAACGTGTCAACAACATGAGCTTTCATGATGTGTTTCGTGAGGTTGTTAGCCTTACGGGTCGTGTCGGAACTCTCACTTATGGAATTGGCGCTCACCTCTTCAATGTTACCGCTACGTCAGGATCTCCTGTATCTGCGTTCTGTGAGCTTAAGGACCATTCTACAAACAAGGAGACCGGTGTATGTAAGTATACCGACAATCAGATTGCAGACGCTGTAAGATGCCTTGTTCTTATCAGTGCTGACGAAGTTCGCTCTAAGGGTGAGACTTTGCTCGAGGAAGAGAACAAACTTCCTGAGAAGGAGCGTGTTCAGGCTCATATCGATACAGCTAACAAGAACATTGCGTTTGCCGACAAGGCTACTGCAGCCGTTCTTGCAGCTCCAGGTGAGTTTGTTGAGAATCTGAAGAAGAACTTTTTGGATGGTAATAGCTTCGCCAAGAAGACTGTTATCTCTATCAAGCGTGCATACTATCGCGATGTAGTCCCAGAGATGATGGCTAAGGTTAAGCCTGATTCTATGCTGGATAACGCTACTCAGTATGCTGGTATCATCTCTAATCTGTTCCGCAACCCTTCTGATCCACTCGTTGGTTATGCTAAGGAGAATATTATCGACTTGGCGTTTAAGACCGATGAGGAGATCAAGGCTGAGGAAGAGGCTGTTGCCAAGGCTGCTAAGGAAGCAGCTGACAAGAAGGCAGCTGAGAATAAGAAGAAAGAAGCCAAGGGTAAGGCTAAGGCTCAGGTAAAAAAATAGTACGACCAATTAAGAAAGCTGGTTCACAACTAGTTGGTCGCGTTAGAAAAGCCTTTGATATCCAATGGCAAAGTGAACGTAAATAATTTAACTATCAAAGTATGAAAAAATTAGTAACAACGTTGTTAGGTGCAGCATTTCTTGCGATCGGAATGAATATTGCGGATCTTAAGAATGTGCCCCTTCCAACGACAGTGCAAACAGTAGCAGCATCTACTGTATCGCAACCAATGGACCATTTGTTTGGTCAGATGAATCGTGCTAATCCTGATACAGTGCATGATACCGTTAAGGTAAAAGTGCCTGTACCTTGTAATCATAAACAGTTGCCTGCAAAGACAATTGTTAAACACACCATAATTAAGAAGACAGATACGTCGTATGTACCACTTCTGTATATTATGGAACCTGGAGAAAAGGTCGACTCCACTAATCACAACTCTACCATTCGTAAGGGAGAGCTCCGTGATTATATTCAAATCGCCTCTAATGTACATAAGTAAACATAAGAACCCTATGTGCTATAATTAGGTAAGTGCATATAGTAGATCCCATTAGTCTACGTACTATTCTGGAACATCCCTCGCGAAGGAGCTAGAAGAAAAACTCAATATTAAACTTGATCCGAGAATATGTTAACCCTGTCTTGCAGGGCAAGATTACTCAAAAGGTAGGATGAAATGTATCAAACATTGAAACAGTTTGATATAGGTAGGAGTAGCGTTGTATCAACTCCTATAGATTACACAGCTGGACTTGTGAGAACCGTCTGGAGACAAGCTGGATGAGGCTGTGTAATCTAAAAACGCATAAGTCCCAAGAAGGGCATAATGAACCGTATCGGAATTGTATGTGATAATACTAAGCATACACGAACGTTACACGAGATGAACTATATTGGTCCCCAGTAGGTGAACAGAATTGCATACATGGTATGGTGCATGGTGCTGGAAGAACCGAGGATATCCCAAACAATATAGAAGTATTATTAAGCCGTAGGTAGTGTTTCTAGTGTCCAAAGCTAGTATAAAGGCCGAAAAAATTATCTAAGACGCAATATCGTGAGGATAATACTCACGGGACGTATGGTGAATACGTTGGCATATAGTCCTTGACGTTCGATTCGTCACAACTCCATTGAAGGGGTGCCAGGGATGAGGTGTAAGACGTCTGAGTTCATGGTAGACCGCCAGGCTTTTCTTGTTTATGCGGTATATAAAAGTAAAACAAGCACAAGGGTTGGGCAGTCCCTTAATCGAAGCTCTACGGGAGTATCGTACGCGGGTGAAGATCGCGGTGAAAATCTATTCCAGTTGTAACTAGGATGTTAGGCAATCCGAACTTACAGCCAATTTCCATGAAAATTAAATCGTTCATGAGATTATGATCGATGACTCCGTTACAGTCAAAGAAAATTGATGGAAAGCTATCCTAGAATAAGAAATAGCAAAATAGGTAGAAAGTTGATTCGAGATATATCCAGCCAGGATCATTTGACCTCCACTTTCATCCAAAATAATTTAGACCAATAGCCTATTTGTATTATGATATGCAATATTATATAGTCTCTACAGAGTAGTAAGCTGGCATATTATATATGCGTATATTGTATGCAAAAGATATAGACTATGAAAATCTAGAAAGTTTAAAAGATAGCATGTTTAACAAAAATTGATGTCCCTTTATAGAGTGTATCTTACGTTGTAAGTAAGGACTTGAGGTAAAGAAATCGAGTGCCAACCGATATGCCAACCATGCTAAAATATACTGCGCAACAGTATATGTAAACATAAAGGTTCGAAGCAATACAGAAAGTTGATGGGCAGCTTATATTCTATGTTGTAAAACGACTGTGTATATTATATGTGTATACTGTCTCTATACATGTATATTACGTTTATAAGTGGGTGACAAGATGAAATGTATGGGTTGAATTCCCAATATTCGTGCACTATAAATAGGAGGTAGTAATACCGGTACAGAAAAATTGCAAACATCAGCAAAGATGTAAAAAGCCGTAAAGTCCGTGATGGGTTTGATCCTGAGACATTCCGATAACCAACCGCTGGGTACATGCCATAAGCCGAGTACCGCAGTAAGGAGACCTAGCTAACAGTCGCTTCTAAGTTAGCAGTAGAGACAATCTGCTTTAATAACAATCGTGTAGGAATATCTTGTAAGTATAGTAAGGGAAATACGACCGAGATTCTACATATTTTCGTGGGTTATAAGGATTCTAAGATTCTATGAGTGTTAGTTGCTCTGCAAAATTTCACCAACGAAGATTAGAATAGTTAAGTTAGAAAAAACGTGAACAAAATAGCAGAAAATAGTTCAGCATTTGATTATGCAAAGAAAGCATTCAAAGCTTTAGACGATGGGCCTGGATAATCCAGTAAATGTTAATTACGTCATACGTACGTAATTCCTGTTACAAGTCTACTACCCTATTGTTGTAGTAGAAATAGTGTAACTAAGTCTATGAAAAGCGTCTACAATAGTAGAACTTTCTTTAGAAAACTAAGTAAGCAAAGTAGTAACCGAGTATCTTCGTATCAGCGTTGCTTTATTCAATAAACAACGGCAAAGGTGTAGCCAAAATACACCATATTTTAAAAAATCATATCGTTAGTTAATCAATAACGATATCAAAAAGGATATGATTATGTCAGAAATTAATGTAAACATCGTGGAAACAACTATTAAGTCAAATCGTACCCCACTGAGCTTGCTCGGTGCGAAAATGTTTGGTCAGGACGTATTTACTCCTCAGACCCGTATGTTCAACCCAGATCACGACAAGATTTTGGAGCAGGCTAAGCAGGGCTCTAATGTAAATCTCGTCCTCAATCGTTCTCCTCGCCGTTTTGCGATCGGCTATATTACGATTGAGTCTATGGCAACCAAGCAGAATGCAATCGGTGATGTCGTTTGCCGTCTCAATGAGGGCACCGATCATCAGATTGATATCCCTCTCGGTGAGAACAGCACCAAGTTTGGTGAAACCACAGAGGAGGCAGTTCAGAACGCTCTTAAGGACAAGAACTCTAAGGCTGTGTTCTCAGATCCTAAGGATTTGAGTGGCATTCTTAACGATCTTAACCGTGGTGAGATTGCTCGCCTTGACGCGATCATTGAGCAGGCTCAGAAGGCTAAGGCTCAGTGTTTGTCTGCCATTGCAGCAAACGAGAAGATCGTTGCCGACTACGAGCGTCAGAAGGCAGATTCTAAACCAGCTGATAAGATAGCATAAGTTCATGGAGGCTGTTTTAACAGAAAAGAGCGTTAAGCTTATAGCGGTAATGCTCTCAGAACCGAAAATTAAGGCAGCCGTTTATGAAAAGTTGGACCATACAGAGAAGTACAAAATCTATACCATTAACGATGATGGTAGTATTACTCTGGGTTCAACTAGATTCCATTTTTGGAACAAGATAATCGGCTGTGAGCAAACCTTACCATTTGAGAGCTTCGCTCTTAAGGTATGGGATGCACTAGTGAGTCTTTCCACAGGACTTAACCAAAAAGCCATTATGGAAGGACTATCACAAGAAATTGTGATGAAAGGAGTTAAAGATAAAAACTTTAACTGGGTCGTAGAACGACTGTATGATGTTGCGACAAAAGTATGTCAGAATTCTAGCATTGCTGATGGCGTAGGAGCGGACCCTGCGGGGTCCCGGGTGTCAGGGCCAAGGCTTAACGCTCAGCAAGAGTATCCTGATAAAATTGTTATCAATATCAACGGACGTAAAGAAGTTTTGCAGGTGAAAGACTGCATTGGTAAACCAATGATTGAGTTGGAGTATGGAATTGTAAACGCTAAACGAGTAATGCCATAAACAGAAACATTCCTGCGGGAATGGTGTACGATCTGTGCGCAGAAGAGTACACATTCATGCATGACGTTATCGTTATTGTTTGTAAGAAAGTACAATAACAATATTATTAGTTTATATTAAAGGGCATCCTTAAAAGTTCTCTGCGGAGAATAGGTAATCCACCCTGCGGGGTAGGGTTACCAATGGATACCCTTTTATCCTTTATTACAGTAATATGTAGTATAGGAGCTAGGTAAATGGCTGATTCAAGTAAATTGTTTAATTTTAATCAAACTATATGAATAAGAAATCAATTAAATTGAACTCAGCAAACATTATTACAATTCGCAAGAACATTGATATCACCATCAATAAGTATTGGCGAATCATTCGAGCAGAGAACCTGATGTCTAAGAAGGCAATTGCAGCAAAGCAGGGTTCTGGCTTAGATCTCAAGAGCTTGTATAATCAAATTGTGCAGCTTAGTGAGAAGCGTATTATGATTAAGGGTGTTTTGGTAGCTCTTAATACAGGTACTACTACATTCTCTTATGAGGATTTTAAGAAGACAAATAACTATAGTATTTTTGCAGCATGTGAGGCAAAGGAGGCTATAGCTCAGCTCAAGATGATCAAGACACTTGATCCATCAACTAAGGCAAAGAAGGGATTGAAGGCTATGCCTAAGCGTGAGATATTCTCATCAGCTAAGATTGCACAGCTTATTCACGAGCAGCAGCTACTAGCAAATAAGTTTGACGCTAATCTCGAGAAGTTTAACAATGAGACTTCTATTGAGATTAAGGATACTATTGCAGATAAGTTCGAGATGGATCTCGCAGTTTAGATACTATAGGTTCGAGACAAATACAAGGGTCGCCGAAAGGAGTAAGATCGAGGCTTACACGAACCACAAATAAGGAATCCCTTGCCTTAAAAACAACATTATTAACACATTAAATTATCAAGATTATGTCTAAGAAGAATAATAAGAAGAAGAACCTCAAGAAGGTTCAGGCTAAGATAGGAACTACACCAGTTAAGGCTGAGGCAGCTAAGAAGGAAGAGTCTAAGGCTGCTGTAAAAAATACAGAAATTACTGCAGCAAAAGACGATGCTAAAGCCATAAAGAAGGCTGAAAAGAAAGCTCGTGAAGAGGCTAAGTATGCCGCTTCTAAGGCTCGCACAGAGGCTCGTAATGCTCGCAAAAAGAGCATCATGGATAAGTTGATCGACTCCAAGAAGACAAAGGCTTCAGGGCCTGTTAAAATCACTCTGGAGGAGCGTTTGAAGAAGCAGGAAGAGCGTCGTAATGTCGCTCAGGCTCGTCATATCGCATCAATTACCCGTCGATGCAAGCGAATGCATCTCAATGATGTCGATACCAAGAAGGTAGTAGACATCGCAAAGAAACAGTGGGACAACGCTACTGTATACAATATAACAGTTGTGTGTGACTCCGTTCTGAAGAAGAAGGGAGAGCTTGAGAAGTTGGTAAAAGACTGTGGAATTAAATCTGCATGCATTACCAATTCTACAGCATTCTTTAAGGATGTGCCAGCAAACGTAGTAGAAAAACTACGTGACCTTGTGGGTAACGCTACGTTCTATCAGTATCGTTCTGATAGCAAGTCTCCATTCGAGGAGGCTGGTATTGACATATCTGCAAGTAACCACAACAAGCACAAGAAGGGAGGTGATCCTCATACTATCGAGTGCTCTAAGAATGCTAGCGTTAACTTCTACAATCTCCGTAGAGCTAAGAAAAAGGCTAAGGAGACACTTGAGAAGAACACGTATAACTTCCGTCACGGCTCTAAGGCTGAGGGACGTAAGATTCGTCGTGGTCTTAAGGTCAAGGCTAAGGCTGTAAACAAGAAGCCTACACAGGTTAAGGAAGTTAAACAAAAGTCAGTTAAACAGGCAGCTTAATTATAGGAGACAACGTTATGAATACCCAGAATAATCAATATTTGGACGATTATGTTGAAACTTATCGTAACACTAAAGAGAAGTGGCTTAAGGACTTTAACAAGTCTCACGGAACTACTTCTAAGTTCTGCAAGGAACATTGCATCCACGGTCTTTCCCGTAAGAAACCTTGGTTCATACTGCTCAAGCGTAATTCGATCAAAATTGAATCTCGCAGAAAGATTGCGAAACTTAATCGCGTCGAGCTCATGGAAGGATATGTTCAACACAAGCTGCAGAAATGGGAGAAAAAGCACCCATGTCCAGTTAAGAAAGACGACTTATTCTACTCGCAGCAATTCCCGGTTTGGGAGGCAGAGAGAGTCGCGGCTGAAGAACGTATTAGAGACTTAGTTGTCGCTAAATATGACAAATTACAGCTTATCGGTAGATTCTCTTCTACTGACGAGTTGTTCCACGAGCAAGAAATTGCTCAGATAAAAGACAATGGCGAAACTGCTAAGTATGGAGGTGTAAACAAGCTTCCAGAACACAGTAAAGTCATGAAGATGGCTCGTAAGGAGACAAATAAGGTAAAGGCAAAACGCAGTAATCTTGTTTGTACAAACCTTAAAGACCATCGCAAGAAGACTGGACGTATCTTGTTGCCAAACGCAAATAAAATGCGAATGGCAGCCTAAGGCGTACTATCTTCAAAATCGACCAGGACACCACTGGTCACCACAGTGTGCTCCGAAAGGATATGACTGCGAGGTGCAAACCCTCACTGTGGACAATATAATAGAAATAAAACATGGCAGTGAAGAGCGCTCAGAAGACATAGAATTAAACCGTCATGTCCGCATGTTTTACGTATATTATATACGTCCGACGGGACGGGTACTATAGCTCAGTGGTCAGAGCGCCAGGCAAACGGCCTGGAGG